>Ga0073934_10010820_pt1 | contig 11217 bp, 9 predicted proteins | sample LarsenN4metaG_FD_76834 | JGI IMG/M metagenome (GOLD analysis project Ga0073934, IMG submission 76834) | Hot spring sediment bacterial and archeal communities from British Columbia, Canada, to study Microbial Dark Matter (Phase II) - Larsen... ...
AGCTCGAGACCGGGAGCCTCGGGCGGCTCATGGACGACTGGCTCAAGGCGCTCGGCGGGCGACCGCGGGTGGCCTTCGAGCCGTTCGCCTACGAGGCCCTGCGGACGGCGAACCGGTTGACCTTCGGACTCGACGCGATCCCGTACCACGCCTTCGAGGACGCCAAGGCGCTCCTCTCCCTCGGCGCCGACTACCTCGAGACGTGGATCTCGCCGGTCGGCTACGCGGGAGGGTTCCAGCAACTCCACGCGGTCCGGAGCGGCGTGACCGGGCCCGTGATCCACATCGAGCCGCGCTACTCGATGACGGCCGCGAACGCCGACGAGTGGATCTCGAACGCGCCGGGGAGCGAGGGGCTCGTCGCCCTGGCGCTCCTGCGGGTCGTCCTGGAAGAGCGGCTCGGTCCCGCGCTCGAGAAGAAGGACGCCGACGCGCTGCTGGCCGTGGCGGCCTCGGTGGACGTCGAGGCCGTGGCCAAGCAGAGCGGAATTCCGGCGGCGCGGCTCAAGCACGTCGCCGAGGTTCTGGCGAAGGGGACGCCGAGCCTGGTCGTGGGCGGCGGCGTGGCCGTGACCGGTTCGGGCGCCGTCGAGGCCGCGGTGGCGATCAACCTCCTGAACTACGCGTTGGGCAATGTCGGGCGGACCGTGCGGTTCGGTCCCAACGCGGCGGTCGGACAGGCGAGCCGGTACGCGGACCTCCTGGCCCTGAGCCAGGCGATGGCCCAGGGGCAGGTCGACGTCCTCCTGGTCAAGGACGCGAACCCGATCTTCGCCACGCCCGTGAAGGCCGGGCTCGCGGAGGCCCTCGCCAAGGTGCCCTTCGTCGTGAGCTTGTCGAGCCACCGTGACGAGACGACCGCGCGCGCCCACCTCGTCCTGCCGGACCTCACGCCGCTCGAGTCCTGGGGGGACTACTCGCCGCGCGACGGCCTCCTCGGCCTGATGCAGCCCGCCATGGCGCCGGTCCCGGCGGTGGGGCCGCGGCGACAGGACGTCCTCGACCTGCCGGCCCTGGCGACGCTCCGGGCGACGTTCGGGGAACAGGCGCCGGAGGTGTTCCCGGGCGTCCAGACGAAGGCGACGGGCGACCTGCTCCTGGAGACCGGCCGGACGCTCGTGCCGGGCGCCGAGAAGGGGCCCTTCCAGGCGAAGACCTTCGCCGACTACGTGCGGCAGACGTGGCAGGCCCTCGCGAAAACCGCGGCGCCCGGCGTGGCGTTCGAGGCGTTCTGGGAGGCGGCGCTCCGGCGCGGGGGCGTGTTCACGGAAATCCCGACGACGAAGGTCGCGCTACAGCCGGGCGTCCGCGCCACGGCCTCGATGCCCGGGCTGGATGGCCCCGGCGACGGGTTCCCGCTGCTCGTCGTCCCGTCGTCGCGCTTCTACGACGGCCGGAGCGCCAACAAGGCGTGGCTCCACGAGGTCCCGGACCCGATGACCCAGCTCGTCTACGACGGATGGGTGGAGGTCGCGGCGGAGACGGCGCGGACCCGGGGCATCCAGAGCGGCGATCGCGTCCGGGTCGCCTCCCCCCACGGCGAGGTCACGCTCCCGGCCTGGGTCTCGGCGACCCTGGAGCCGGGCGTGGTCGCGGTCCCCACCGGCCTCGGTCACACCGAGTACGGCCGGTGGGCGACGGGCTGGGGTCGGGGGCTCGGACAGAACCCGATGCGGCTCCTGCCGGCCGAGCCCGATCCCGCGTCGGGGGGCCCTCGCTGGCTGTCCGTCCGCGTGAGCCTGGTCAAGACGGGTGAGCGGACGCGCCTGGCCTCGCCGGCCGGGGTGACCGAGGTCGATCACGACCGGGAGATCATCGAGACGGTCCCGCTGAAGGACGCGCTCGCCCTCGAGAAGGACGGGAAGAACGCTCACCACGCGGCGCCCAGGTCGCTCTACCCCGACCTGAAGTACCCCGTGCATCGGTGGGGGATGGTGATCGACCTGGACGTCTGCACCGGCTGCCAGGCGTGCGTCGTCGCCTGCCAGGCCGAGAACAACGTGCCCCTGGTGGGGAAGAAGGACATCGACTACGGCCGGAGCCTTCACTGGCTCCGGGTCGAGCGCTGGTGGGATCGCGGGCGTGCCGGGGCGAGGCCGGGAGGCCACGCGAGCGACGGACTCGGTCTCGGGCCCGGGACGGCCCACGCCGCGGAGGCGCCGGCGAGCCGCCGGCCCAAGGCCCGGTTCATGGCCATGCTCTGCCAGCATTGCGAGATCGCGCCCTGCGAGCCGGTCTGTCCCGTGTTCGCCGCCTACCACACCCAGGAAGGGCTGAACGCGCAGGTGTACAACCGGTGCGTGGGCACCCGCTACTGCGGCAACAACTGTCCCTACATGGTCCGCCGGTTCAACTGGTACCGGTACGACCAGTACTGGCCGGCGCCCATGCCGCTCGCGCTGAACCCCGACGTGACCGTCCGCGACCGCGGGGTCATGGAGAAGTGCACGATGTGCGTGCAGCGGATCATCGCCGGCAAGGACCAGGCCCGGGACGAGAAGCGGCGGGTCCGGGACGGCGAGATCCTGACCGCGTGCCAGCAGACCTGCCCCACCCAGGCGATCGTGTTCGGTGACCTCAAGGACGCGCGAAGCCGGGTCGCGAAGCTGGCGGCCGGGGGCCGAGGCTACCACGTGCTGGGCGAGCTCGGTACCCGGCCCGCCATCACGTACCTCAAGAAGGCGGTGAGGGAGCTCGCGTGAGTCCGCGCGAGCCGGTCCCCGGCGCGTCGTCGGCCCCGCCCACGATCGCGGGTGGGAGCGGCCCGACCTTTGCGGACGTCAACCGGGACATCATCAGGACGCTCGAGTTCCCGTCCTCGCTCTACTTCGGCTGGATGTCGGTCGTCGCCCTCACGCTCGCCGGCGGGATCCTCGCCTGGATCTTCCAGATCTACTTCGGCATGGGGATGGCCGGCAAGCGCAACCCTCAGATGTGGGCGATGTACATCACGACGTTCGTCTTCTGGATCGGTATCGGCCATGCCGGGACGCTGATCTCGGCGATCCTCTACCTGTTCCGAGCCAAGTGGCGGACGTCGATCTACCGCGGCTCGGAGGCGATGACCATCTTCGCCGTCATGACCGCCGGCCTCTTCCCGGTCATCCATCTCGGGCGGATGTGGCTCCCGTACTGGCTCATCCCGTACCCGAACGAGCGCTTCCTCTGGCCGAACTTCCGGTCGCCGCTTCTCTGGGACGTGTTCGCCATCTCGACCTACTTCACGATCAGCGCGGTGTTCTTCTACGTCGGGCTCGTGCCGGACATCGCGGCCCTGCGCGACGCGGCGACCGGCCTCAAGCGCCGCATCTATGTCCTGCTGGCGCTCGGCTGGCAGGGGGAGGACCGCCAGTGGCGTCACTACCGGCGGGCGTACGGGCTGTTCGCGGCCCTCGCAACCCCGCTGGTCGTGTCGGTCCACAGCGTCGTGTCGTGGGACTTCGCCATGGCCCTGCTGCCCGGATGGCACTCGACGCTCTTCGCCCCGTTCTTCGTCGACGGCGCCATCTTTTCCGGCTTCGCCATGGTCCTGGTTCTGCTGATCCCGATGCGCTACTACTTCAACCTGTACGCCTACATCGCCGACCGACACCTGGACGCGATGGCCAAGCTCATCCTGGTCACGAGCCTGGTGCTGACCTATTTCTACGTCTGCGAGGGGTTCGTCGCCTGGTACAGCGGCGAGCACATGGAGCGGGCGTCCTACCTGTTCAAGTGGGTGGGCGTGTACGCGCCGTGGTGGTGGCTCCAGATCTTCTGCAACAGCGTGGCGCCGCTGATCCTCTTCTGGCGGCGGGCGCGGGTGCACGTCCCGACGCTCTACGCCGTCTCGGTGCTCGTGCTGATCGGGATGTGGTTCGAGCGGTTCAACATCATCGTCCCCGGCCTGGGGCACGGGTTCTACCCGTACACGTTCGGCACCTACATCCCGACGCCGGTGGACACGGGGATCATCATCGGGAGCTTCGCCTGGTTCTTCATCCTGTTCCTGGGCTTCATCAAGCTTATGCCGTCGGTTTCCATCGTCGAGGTCAAGGAGACGATCCCCCATCCGGTCCGGGACGCGCGTGCGCACTGAGGGGCGCTGACGGTGGCTGACGCGAGCGTCATGGGGGTGTTCCCCCACGTGGACACCGCTGTCCACGCGATCCGCGAGCTTCGAGCGAAGGGGTTCGGCGGGATCTCGGCGTACAGCCCGGTGCCGCTCCCCGAGTTCGAGGAGGCGCTCACCGGGCATGGGCTCCCGAAGAGCCCGGTGCGGCTCTTCACCCTCGTCGGAGCTCTCACCGGCACCGCGAGCGGGTTCGCCCTGACGATCTGGTCCGCGCTGAAGTGGGATCTGATCACCGGAGGCAAGCCCGTGGTCTCGATCCCGCCGTTCGTCGTGATCGCGTTCGAGCTCACGATCCTCCTCGGCGGGCTCTGCACGCTGCTCGGGCTCCTCGTGACCGCGCAGCTCCCTCGGCTCCGGACCTCGGCCCACTACGACCCGCGGTTCTCGGCGGACCACTTCGGGGTGGAGGTGGCCTGCCGGCCCGAGCAGATCCTGACGGTCAAGGCGATCCTGCGGGAGGCAGGGGCGGCGGAGGTTCGGGGATGAGGTGGGTCTTCCTGCTGTGCCTCCTGGTGGTGGCGGGGCTGGGCGGCGTCATGACGCTCCTGGTCGGCTACCGCTGGAACACCAACATGCAGGCGGACGTCAAGGTGGTGCCAGGCGAGGGCGAGGTCATGCGGCTCGTCCCGCCTAGGGGGACGGTGCCGCGGGGCCAGGGCGAGCTGGTCCCGGGCGACCTCGCGGATCCGGCGCAGCGGGCCGCCTTCGCCGCCGCGTACGCGGCCCGGCCGAACCCGGTGGCCCGGACCGCCGAGTCGGTGGCCCGGGGCGCGGAGCTCTACAAGATCTACTGCACGCCCTGCCACGGGGTGGGCGGAAAGGGGGACGGCCCGGTGACGCCACGCTTCATCCCGCCGCCCGACCTGACGGGGCCGCAGATCCAGGGACGGACGGACGGCCACCTCTCGTTCTATGTCGGCTACGGCGGCGCCATCATGCCGGCGTACGGCGAGGCGCTGTCGGTCGCCGAGCGGTGGGACGTCGTGAACTACTTGCGCTCGATCGCCCAGAAGTAGCTGATGGCGACGCCCGGTCTGTCGTCCGCCGAGACCCTCCCGGGCCCCGTCCGGCTCCTCACCGCCCTCGTCCTGCTCGGCGCGCTCGCGTTCGTGGCGGCGGCGTTCACCGGGGCGGCCAGCCGCGCGTGGGCGACGTACCTGGTGAACCTGCTCTTCTGGTCGGGCCTCGCGGCCGCCGGGCCGGCCATCGCCGGCATCTTCGAGCTGACGGAGGCACGCTGGGCGGTGCGGCTCCGGCGGATCGCCACCACGACGGTGGCGTTCATGCCCGCCTCCTTCGTGCTGTTCCTCGTGCTCCTGGGGGCGATGGAGGCCGTGTACCCGTGGGTGGCGAAGCCGGACCTGGTCGCGAAGAAGGCGGTCTGGCTCAACGTGCCGTTCCTCGTGGCACGACTCCTGGTGGGCCTGACCGCGCTTTACTGGGTGAGCATCCGGTTCGCGCGCGTCGTCCACGCGTCGGCCGCCGGTGCGGCTCAGGAGCCCGGCCGCGCGGAGCGCACGCGGCTGGCCGTCGTGATGCTCTTCCTGTTCGTCATCGTCGTGTCGCTGTTCGGCTTCGACCTGGTCATGTCGCTCGATCCCCAGTGGTTCAGCGGGCTCTTTGGCGGCTACTTCGTGGTCGGGACGCTCTACTCGGGGTTCGCGTTCCTGGTGGTGCTCGTGGGCGTCCGGAGCTTCGGGCGCGCGGCCTGGATCATGCCGCCGACCGAGGTGCAGGATCTGGCCAAGCTGGTCTTCGCCCTCTCGATCGTGTGGATGTACTTCTTCTGGTCCCAGTACATCGTCATCTGGTACGGGAACGTGCCCGTCGAGACCCGGTACGTCTGGGAGCGGTTCTTCCAGGACCCGTGGCGCCGACTCGCGGTCGGGGCCCTGGTCGTCGGGTGGCTCATCCCGTTCGGCTACCTCCTGGCCCGGCTGACCGGACGGCCCCCGGAGAGCCACCGGGTCCTGGTCGGGATCGCGTGCCTGAGCCTGGTGGCCATCTTCATGGAGCGGACGGTGCTCGTGTACCCGACGGTCCTCGGGGCCGTCGCGTTCCCCTACGGCCTCGTGGACGTCCTGGTCACGGCCGGGTTCGCGGCGCTCTTCATCCTCTCCTACCTCGTCTTCGTCCCCTACTGGGGTCTCACCTCGCGCGCCGAGGGCTGAGACCGCCGGTCGGAGACCCGGATGGCCCCCTCTCGGTGCCCTGGCTTTGCTCGTCCCGTTTCGTCCCGTTCCCGGGTTGCGCGCGCCGGCGGGGGGCGGTAGTATGCCCTCACAGTTGGTCACGGGTCTCGAAAGGGGGAGCGGGGCTGCTTTCGGTGGAGGAGGCGCTCAACCGTGTCCTTGCCGCGATCCCGGTCCTCGGGCTGGAAACCGTGGGGCTGGCGTCGGCGCTGGGGGGATCCTCGCCGAGAGCGTCGTCGCCGGGCGCGACCTCCCGCCGTGGGACAACTCGTCGATGGACGGCTACGCGCTGCGGGCCGCGGACGTCCGGGACGCGAGCCCGGCTCGTCCGGCCCGACTCGCGTTGCTGGGCGACGTGCCGGCGGGCGCCGTGGCCACGCGGCTGGCGGGGCCTGGTGAGGCGTACCGGGTCCTGACGGGCGCCCCCATGCCTCCCGGGACGGATGCGGTCGTCCCGCAGGAGGACGTGCGTCGCGAGGGCGAGCGTGTCGCGGTGGCGCGCCCCGTCAGACCCGGTGAGTTCGTGCGGCCGCGTGGCGAGGACATCCGGGCGGGGGACGTGGTCATCGAGCCGGGGACGGCGCTCGACCCGGCGGCGCTCGGGGTGCTGGCCGCGCTGGGCCGCCCGATCGTGCGCGTCTACCAGCAGCCCCGGGTCGCGATCCTGTCGACGGGCGACGAGCTGGTCGACCTCGACACGGCTCCGGGCCCGGGTCAGATCCCCAACTCCAACACGTACACGCTCGCGGGCCAGGTACGGGAGGCGGGCGGCGTCCCGGTGACCCTGGGCATCGCCCGGGACGCGCGGGAGGACCTCGAGGAGCACTTCCGTTGGGGGCTTGGTGCGGACATGCTGGTCTCGTCGGCCGGCGTGTCGGTCGGTGACCGCGACTTCGTGCGCGAGGTCATGGAGAAGCTCGGGGCGGAGCTCGACTTCTGGAGGGTCTCGATGCGGCCCGGGAAGCCCCTGGCGTTCGGGCGGGTCGGGGGACGACCGTTCTTCGGGCTTCCCGGGAACCCGGTGTCTTCGATGGTGACGTTCGAGCTGTTCGTCCGGCCGGCGCTCCGGCGGATGGGCGGCCACGGGCGCCTGTTCCGGCCGCGGGTCCGAGCCGAGGTGCTGGAAGCCCTCGACAATCCGGGGGCGCGCCAGGGCTATCTCAGGGTGCGCCTCCTCGAGCGGGATGGCCGTGTCCAGGCCCGGCCCACCGGCGAGCAGGGATCGGGGATCCTCCGGTCGATGCTGTTGGCCGACGGGCTCGCGGTCGTGCCGCCTGACACCCGGATCGGCCCCGGGGATGCCATCGAGGTGATCCTCCTTCGAAACGAGTGGATGAGAAGTGGCGTCAGAAATGGATGAACTCCTCGGTGGGCCCGATGCCACCATGACGTCTCGTCGGGCGTGGCTCCGGACGTGGCTCGGCGCCGGCCTGGCGCTCGTCGCGAGGGCCGCGGGCGCCCAGCCGCGTGGCGGCACAGTCCGGGCCGACCCGGCCCATCGGGCCGAGGTCGACGTCCCGATCCTGGCGGATGACCCGATCGCCATCCCGCTGACGGTCTCGGTCGATCACCCGATGGAGGCGGATCACTTCATCCGAAGCCTCGACGTCGTCCTGGCCACCGATCCGGTGCCAGGGAAGGGCACGTTCCTGTTCACTCCGGCGAGCGGCCGGGCGTCGGTGGCCTTCCAGATGCGCTCGGGCCAAGGGGGAGACCTGGTGGTGGCCGTCGAGTGCACGCGCCACGGCCGCTTCGAGACGCGCCGGGCCGTGCGCGTGGGGCCGGGGGGGTGCGCCTTGCCACCGGGCGCAGCGGCGAAGGAGTCGGGTGGGAGCCCCACGCTGCGCCTCGCCGGCGGCGCGAAGCCCGGGGCGATCGTGCCCGTCTGGGCGTCCCTCAAGCACACCTCGCACACGGGGCTTACCGAGAGGCAGGGCAAGTTCGTCCCCGAGCGTGCGCCCTACTACGTCGAGCGGGTCACGGTGCTGGTCGGCGACGAGCAGGTCAGCGAGTTCCGGCTGACTCCCGCGGTCAGCCCCGATCCACGGATCCGCTTCTTCGTCCGGGCCGCGCCCGGAAAGGCCATCCGCGTGGCCTTCATCAACAACCGGGGAGAGCGGTGGGAAGCGAGCCAGCCGCAGGGCTGAGCTCATCCGGCGGGGGACGGTTCCCTCCCGGGTCGCTGGATCGTCCACGCGAGAGGGAGGACAGAGCGATGAAGCTGAGTCGGCGTGAGTTCCTCAAGACGGCGTCGGTGGGGGGCGGGACCGCCCTGACCTTCGCGGGGGCCACCCTGGGTGGCCCGGCGCGCGGGCTGGCGCAGGTGCTGCCGAAGTCCGCGGGCAAGCGCCTGGTCGTCCTCGGCGCGAGCTTCGGGGGGATCTTCACCGCCCTGACGGCGAAGAGGCTCGTGCCCGACGCGGAGGTGGTGATGCTCGAGCGGAGCCCCTACTTCGTGTCCTGCCCCGCGACGCTCGAGTATCTCTTCGGGCTGAACTCGCTCGACAACATCACCTTCGGCTACTCGCCGCTGATCGGCAAGGGTCTCAAGGTGATCCGCACCGAGGTCCTGGCCGTCGAGCCGGACAAGAAGCGCGTGGTGGCGGCCGCCGGCGCCATCGACTACGATCAGCTGCTGATCGCGACCGGCATCCGGCTCGCCTACGAGGACATCCCGGGGCTCCCCGACGCCTACCACCTGAACGCGAGCATCTACGACAAGGGCACCCCGTTCGTCGACACCCGCCACCGGATCCAGGCGTTCACGGGTGGCACGGTGGTGCTCAACGCCCCTGCCGGGGTATACAAGTGCCCGCCGGGCCCCTACGAGTACGCGCTCCTCTGGGCCGATCACATCAAGAAGAAGAACCTCAAGGCCAAGGTGATCCTCATCGACGCGAAGCCGGGGCCCATCCCGGGTCCGAACGCGCCGGCCTTCCTGGCCGCCATGGCGGATCACAAGGACATCCTGGAGTACCGGCCCCAGACGAAGATCTCGGGCGTGGACGGCGGTCGGAAGCTGGTCAAGACCGACTGGGGCGATGTCCAGTTCGACTTCCTGAGCCTCATCCCGCCGAACAAGGCCGCCGAGTTCATCGCCCAGGCCGGGCTCGGGAGCGTCTTCGCCGAGGTCGACCCCGTGACGTTCCGGGCGACGAAGAACCAGTTCGTGTACGCGGTCGGCGACGCCGCGCAGACCCCGTACGCGAAGAGCGCCTACACGGCCGCGGTGACCGGGAAGATCGTCGGCACCCACATTGCCAAGGCGATGGGGGCGACGGTGGCGGATCCCGCGCCGCCCCACAACATCTGCTACCCGTACACGGCCGGCGACAAGGCGATCCTGATCCGAGCAGACTGGAGCTACGAGACGAAGGACGGGAAGGTGGAGGTCAAGACGAAGTTCACGGCGGACAACACGCCCAAGCCCTCTTTCGCGGTGATCCGCAAGGAGTGGGAGAAGGGCCTGTGGCGGGAGATGTTCGGGGCGTGAGACCGACGGGAGGGGCCCCGGCGGCCCCGTGAGGCGCCGGGACTTCGTCGCTGGCTGCAGCCAGCTCGCCGGGCTCGCGGCCGTGGCCACGTCGTGGCCGCGAGCCCTGACCGCTACCGCCCGGGGGCAGATCGAGGCCGGGTCCCGCGTCCACCTTGTGCTCGCTACTTCGGCCCCGACGAGCCGGTGACCGTCGCGGGCGAGTCTCGCCTACCGACCGAGGACCTCCTGGACCTTGGCGAGCAGGTCGTCGATCTGGACGGGCTTCTCGATGCGGCCCACGATGTTCAGGCCGGTCTGGGGCAGGGGCTGTCCCTCGCTCAGGTACCCTGACACGATGATCACCGGGATGGACTGCCACTGCGGGCGCTCGCGGACGTTGTCGAGCAGGCTCCAACCCGAGCTGCGGGGCATCTTCAGGTCGAGCAGGATCAGGTCGGGGAAGAGATCGCGAATCAGCTCTTCCGCGACGTAGCCGTCTTCGGCCCCCACCGCCGCGTGGCCCGCCTTCTCGAGGACCTCGATCAAGAGGTTTCGGATCGTCGCGTCGTCGTCGACGACCAGGATCCACTTGCGCGGGCGGCTCACGTCGGGGCCCCCGTCTCGGCCCCCGGGCCTCGCAGCCGGCGGAGGATGCCGGCGAGCTCGTCGGCCGCGGATCGCCGGTCGCGCAGCGCCGAGTCGTACTGCACGCGCAGATCGGCGAGCGCCCGCGCGGTCGCCTCGTGCTCGGCGCAAAGGTTGTCGTGGGCCGCGCGGAGCTCCGCGGCGACACGGATGGCCTCGTCCCGCTGCTCGCGAAGGCGACCGTGCTCCGCCTGGCACGTCTCGCGCTCCCGCTCCAGCTCGCCGCACCGGACGCGGAGCTTCTCGTGCTCCTGCGAGAAGTCCTCGACGCCCCGGACCACCGTCTCCCAGTCCGAGACCGTCTGCCGGAGCATGTTGACGACTGCCTGGATGTTGGCCATGAGCTTCGGATCGATCATGAGCTGCCCTCCTCGACCTTTGTAGGGCGAAGCCCGACCCGGCGCCAAGAACAATGCGTCCCGGCACGGCACCCGGGCCGGCGGCGGCCCGACGCTACCGGCGCAGGAAGAGGGCCCAGAGGGTCACCCATCCCCCGAGAAGCATCGAGGCGAACGCGGTCAGGCTTCCGAGCGCGAGCGTCGCCGAGTTCGTGAGCCCCTGGGTGATGTTGCACCCCTCGGCGATCAGGGCCCCCACCCCCATGACGACCCCCCCGGCGAAGAGCTTGACCGCCACGAAACCGGGCGGCATCTTCCAGGCGAACTCGCCGCTGCGCCAGGCCGCCAGCGCGGCGCCCAGGGCGACGCCGACCAGGACCAGCATGCCCCAGGTGACGCGGTTCGGATACCCGACCAGCGGGTAGGTGAGAAGGTGACCAGTGGGCGCGGCGA
>Ga0073934_10010821_pt1 | contig 11216 bp, 9 predicted proteins | sample LarsenN4metaG_FD_76834 | JGI IMG/M metagenome (GOLD analysis project Ga0073934, IMG submission 76834) | Hot spring sediment bacterial and archeal communities from British Columbia, Canada, to study Microbial Dark Matter (Phase II) - Larsen... ...
AGGCGTCCGCCGCTGATCCGGTCGAGGGTCGCGAGCGACTTGGCCAGGATGGCAGCAGGCCGGAGCGCCTCGAGGAGCACGAGGGTGCCGAGGCGCACCCGCGACACCGATCGGGCGAGCGCGCCGAGCGTGGACACCGGCTCGAACGCGCCGAACCGGGTGGCTGGGCCTCCGTACTTCGCCAGGTCGAGGAACAGGTGGTCCGAGAGCCACACGGAGTCGAACCCCCAGGCCTCGGCTCGCTGCGCGCAGTGCTCGATCGTGCGGTAGCGCAGGGGGCGCTCGCCGGGAACGGAGTAGTCGTACTGCGGGAGCGCCAGCCCGATGCGCATCGCTGGCAGGTTAGGGGTTCGATCTCTTGCATACTGGGTCCCGTGCTGGAGTGCGTGCCCAACGTCTCCGAGGGTCGCGACGGGGACGTGCTCGATGCACTGGCCGCCGCGTGCGGGCCGTCCCTGCTCGACCTCCACGTCGACCCGGACCACCACCGGTCCGTGTTCACGCTGGCCGGTCGACGGGGCTGGGACGCGCTGGGCGCCGTCGTCCGGCTCGCCGTCGCGGCCGCGGCCCGCCTGGACCTGCGCACGCACCATGGAGTGCACCCGCGTCTCGGGGTGCTCGACGTCGTGCCGTTCGTGGCGCTCGACGAGCCCATCCAGCTCGCCGTCGACGCCGGCCACCTCTTCGCCGCCTGGATCGTGGCGGAGCTGTCGGTGCCGGTGTTCTTCTACGACGCGTGCGCGGACGGGCAACGGGACCTCCCCGAGGTCCGTCGCCGCGCGTTCACCAACCTGGAGCCCGACATGGGCGCAGCGGAGCCACACCCGAAGCTGGGCGCGGTGGCGGTCGGCGCACGGCGGCCGCTCGTGGCGGTGAACTGCTGGCTCGACCGCGACGACCTCGCCCTGGCTCGCTCCGTGGCCATGGCCGTGCGAGAGCGCGACGGCGGGCTCCCCGCGGTCCGGGCGCTGGGACTCCGGCTGCCGAGCCGGGGCGTCGCCCAGGTGTCGATGAACCTGTGCGACCTCGAGCGGACCGGGCTGGAGGAGGCCTGCACGACGGTGCGGGCGACGGTCGAGGCCCGGGGAGGCCACGTCGCGCGTGTGGAGCTGGTCGGCCTCGTGCCGGCCGCGGAGCTGGCTCGGTGCAGCGAGGCCTTCCTCGACTGGACCGGGCTGGGCCCGGACGTCACGATCGAGGCGCGCCTCGCCTCCCGCGCCGCCGATGGCTGACCCTGCGGGCCAGCGTCAGGCCGAGGCGATCCCGCGCCGCTCCAGGGCCCGCTGGCGGCGCACCCGGCGCCGCTCCCGTTCCGAGAGCCCTCCCCAGATGCCGAACTTCTCGCCGTGGGCGAGGGCGTACTCGAGGCAGTCGACGCGCACCTCGCAGCCGCGGCACACTGCCTTCGCCTCCCGGGTCGACGCGCCGCGCTCCGGGAAGAACAGGTCGGGGTCCACGCCGAGGCAGTTGGCCCGCTCCTGCCACCGCCGCTCGTCCTCGACCCCCTCGGACGACAGCAGCCTGACGATGTCGAATACCTGCACCGGCATCCCCCTTGTGATCGACGCCGAGGTGCGTGACGCCTGCGCCCTCCCCGGCAGGCCCGGGAATGACGCGGTTGGAATTACAACGCTGTTACTCTGCTGGGCGCGGCCCCCTCGGTGCAAGTGGAAGATCACCGCTTGGGTGGATTTTTGTCCGATTCATCCGGATTCGAGGGCCCAGAGGCGCCGATTCCCGGTCCAGCGCTTGGTCCAGTGGAGGGCGTTCCGGTGACCGGAGCGCCGGCGCGCCGCGTCGAGGCGGTGCTCGGCGACATCACCGCCGAGACCACCGATGCCATCGTGAACGCCGCCAACTCGGCGCTCGCCCGCGGTGGCGGCGTGTGCGGTGCGATCTTCGCGGCCGCCGGACCCGGGCTCGCGCAGGCCTGTGCCGCCGTGGCTCCCTGCCCGACCGGTGAGGCGCGGGTGACCCCGGGATTCGCGCTGCCCGCGCGCTTCATCATCCACGTCGTCGGGCCGGTCTGGCACGGCGGCGACCAGGGCGAGCCCGAGTTGCTCGCCGCGGCCTACCGCAGCGCGCTCGCCGCCGCCGACCGCGTGGGTGCCCGTTCGGTGAGCTTCCCGGCCATCTCGACCGGCATCTTCGGCTACCCGCTCGACGCCGCGACCGACATCGCGGTGGCGACGGTGTGCGCCGCCGAGACCGCCGTCGAGCTCGTCCGGTTCGTGTGCTTCGACGCCACGACCCTCGCGGCCTACGAACGCACCCTCGCGAACCGAACGTGAGGAGATGGACGTGAGGAGATCGAGGCGCTGAGGTGCGAGGACGCGGGTCGCTGTCCGCCCGCGTCAGCCCGCGCGCCGGTGCGCGCGGCGCCCTTCGAGGAAGTCGACGAGCACGTAGTCGCCCAGCGTGTCGGGAGTGGTGAAGAACGCTCGACCGCGGTTGATGCGGCACATCTGCTCGACGAACGTCTTCAGGTTCCAGCCGTCGTCGAGCATGAAGGTGTTGATGCGGATGCCTTCGCGGGTGGCGCGCATCACCTCCTTGAGCGTCTCCTCGATCGTCGCGGGCGAAGGCGGGTAGTCGAAGTACGCGAAGCCGTCGGCCGTGATGTGCGCGGTCGGCTCCCCGTCGGTGACCATGATCACCTGCTTCGTGCCGGTCTGACGGCTGAGCATCCGGCGGGCGAGCAGCAGCGCGTGCTGCATGTTGGTCCCCCACTCGAAGTCCCAGCTCATCTCGGGAAGCCGGTCGGGCGACACCTCGCGCGCCACACGACCGAAGCTCACCAGCCCGAAGTAGTCGCGGGGGTACTGGCTCGTGATCAGCGCGTGCAACGCCATCGCGACCTTCTTCGCCGGCAGGAAGTTGTCGCGCATGGGCATCGACATCGACACGTCGAGCAGGAGCACCGTCGCGCTGCGCGTCGTCTGCTCGGTTCGCTCGATCTCGAAGTCGGCCGGCGTCAGGCGAACCGGGGTGCCCGCGCCCTGACGCCAGATCGCGTTCTTCACCGTCTGCTGGACGTCGAGGCGGAAGGGATCACCCCACTCGTAGGGCTTGTGCTCGTAGGCCGGGTCATGGCCCGAGCCGGCGTCGTGGATCTCGTGGCGACCGGCGCGGTCCTTCATCAGCTTGCGGAACAGGTCGCCCAGTGCCTTCTGCCCGATGGCGCGCAGGCCCCGCGGCGTGAGCTCCAGGCGGCCTTCGCGGGTCTCGATGAGACCGGCTTCCTCGAGCATCCGGGCGAGCTCGGCGAGCCGTTCGAGCGACCGGGCGGCGTCCTCGCCGAGCATCTCCCGCGCTCGCTCGATGTCGACCTCCGCGAGCTCGCCGGGCTGCGTGGCCTGCTGGAGCAGGTGCTCGAGGTCGTCCATGTCGCCGAGCTGGTCGAGCAGTCCCGGCATGCCCGCGAGCGACAGCGGGTCGTCACCGCGGAAGCTCATCTGGCGCTCCCACGGCAGCTGCGGGAAGGCCTGCTGGAGGTTGCGCGCCAGCTGGTCGACCTGCCACCGCAGGTCCATGTCCTCGAGCAGCGCCTCGGCCAGCGCCTGGAGCTGCGCCCGCTGCTCGGGCGTCATCGAGTTCAGCAGCTGCTGCATCTGGGCCATCGACTGGGCCATCTGCTCGAGCAGCTCGTCGAGCGTGCGGGGGTTGCCGGGGAAGAAGTCGCCGTAGCGCTCCATGAAGCCGTCGAAGTCGGGCTCCTCGCCGCGCTCACGCTGCTCGAGCATGTGGTTCAGCTCGGCGAGCATGTCCTTCATGCGCTGCATCCGCTCGGGGGTGAGGTTCTGCATGCCCTCCGACATCTGGTTGAAGTAGCTCTGCATGAGCTGCTCGCGCAGCTCGTCCACGAGCTCCTCGAACCGCTGTCGCGCGCCGTCGTCCATCCACTCGTACTGCTGGAGCTCCTGGACGCGACCCGCCAGGTCGGGAGGCAGCTGGTCGAGCTGCTCGCGGTGCTGGGACGCTGACTGCTCCACGATCTCCTGGCGGCGCGCGTCGCCGCTGCGCATCGCGTCGTCGACGCGCCGCTCGATCCCCTCGCGCTCCTGGTCGACGATCTCTCGCAACCGCTCGGCGATCTCCTCGTACACCCCGCCGAGGTCGTAGCGCTCGAGCATCTCGCGGCGACGCTCTCGGAGGCGCTGGAGCATCTCGCGCAGACCCATGAGCTCGTCGCCGTTGCGATCCCGCAAGCCCTGCTGCATCATCCGCCGCATCGCGGCATGGAGGTCGCCGTGGTACAGCAGATCGTCGGTCATCTCGTCGAGCAGGGCGTCGGCGTCGAGGTCGAAGCCCCGCTGCGTGCCGTCCCACGCCGAGTACCGGAACCCCCGGGGTTCGCTCGGCCGGCGACGGCGCAACCTCATCACCCGAGGCTACTCCGCCCCCACCGGAGCCCCGCCGCGACCACGGGCCGGACGGGAAGCGAACCGGGCCCGGCCCGAACCTCGGACGCTGAAGCACGCAGTCCGTGGTTGGATGTCACACAGCCGGATCGGACGGTGCGCGCTTGGGGGGCCCGGGCGGCGGACCCGGCACAATGGCCGCCGTGGCCGACACGACCGAGCCGGTCGATGGACCCGCCCTCGACCCGGCCGCGCACGACCCCACCGCGCACGACCCCACCGCTCTCGACCCGGCCGCCGACCTCGTCTCGCGCCGGCGGGCCCGGCGGTGGTGGTGGGCACTCGGCGCGCTCGCGCTCGCGGCCGTGCTGACGCTGATGTGGGTGGCCCAGCGGTCCGAACGGGAGGCACCGGTCGCGCCGAAGGCGTTCTGCAAGGCGGTGAAGGCGTTCGAGGACGAGCTCACCCGGACCGAGGAGCGCTACGACCGCAGCATCGATCGACAGCTCCCCCTCGTGCGCGACATGGCCGAGACGGCGCCGCGCGCGATCCGGGCCGACGCCCAGGTCTTCCTCACCCAGCTCGAGGCCATCGCCGCCGCACCGAACCGCAAGGCCCGCGAGGCACTCCAGGACGACCCGCGCGTGGAAGAGGCCGTCGACAACGTCAACCGCTACGCGACGCAGGGCTGCGGCTTCTTCGACCGCCAGGGTGGCCTCTGATCGGACGCGCTGCGCCCCGCGGCTCAACTCCTGGCGCGGTAGGTGGCGCGAGTGCCGACGGCGTCCTTGTTGAGGCGCTTCGAGAGGTGCAGGCCCTCCAGCACGAACTCGATGGCCGAAGCCACCTGGGCCGGGCTCTCGCCGACGCCCAGGTCTGCGAGCACAGCGTGGAACGCCGGGAGGTCCGAGAGCACCGAGGCGTAGTCGACGGCCGGGACGTCCGGCCCGGTGTGCACGACCGTGCCCTCGTCGAACGCGCGCACGAGGTCGACGAGCTGCTCGGGGCGGCACTGGGCGCGAAACGTCTCCAGCACGGCCGCCTTGACGATGCGGTCGAGGATCTGCTCCTCGCGCCCGTCGTCGACCGTCTCGAACTCCACCTTCCCCGCCGTGCTGGGCACGAGCGCCTCGAGATCGCTCACGCGCGGGACGATCTCCTCCTCGCGGTTGCGGAGGGCACGGCGGGCGGCATTGGCCACGAGGGTCTCGTAGTTGGCGATCGACATCCGCACCGACACGCCCGAGCGCTGGTTGATGTGCGGCGAGCGGCGCGCCTGCTGGCTGAGGGCGGCCACCACCTCGGTCATGAAGTCGGGGACGTGCACGGGGATCCCGGCGGGCTGGACCGGGCGGGCCTCCTGCTCCATCACGTCGATCTCGACGTCCACGTCGAGTGGGTAGTGCGTGCGGATCTGCGCGCCGAAGCGGTCCTTCAGGGGGGTGATGATGCGGCCGCGGTTCGTGTAGTCCTCGGGGTTGGCCGACGCCATGAGCATCAGGTCGAGCTCGAGGCGGATCTTGTAGCCGCGGATCTGCACGTCGCGCTCCTCGAGCACGTTGAGCAGGCCGACCTGGATCCGCTCCGCGAGGTCGGGCAGCTCGTTGATGGCGAAGATCCCGCGGTTGGTGCGCGGCACCAGCCCGTAGTGGATCGTGAGCTCGTCGGACAGGTATCGACCTTCGGCGACCTTGATCGGATCGACCTCGCCGATGAGGTCGGCGATCGAGGTGTCGGGGGTCGCCAGCTTCTCCGAGAACCGCCGCTCCCGGTGGACCCACTCGATCGGCGTCTCGTCGCCGCGCTCGGCGACGAGGACCCGCGCGTGTTGCGAGATGGGGTGGTAGGGGTCGTCGTTGACCTCGCTGCCGGCCACGATCGGCATCCACTCGTCGAGGAGCCCGACGAGCGACCGGATCATGCGTGTCTTGGCCTGGCCTCGCTCCCCCAGGAGGATGACGTCGTGGCCGGCGAGGATGGCGTTCTCGAGCTGGGGCAGGACCGTCTCCTCGTACCCGATGACGCCCTCGACCACGGGCTCGCCCGCCGCGATCCTGCGGATGGCGTTCTCGCGGATCTCCTGCTTGACGGGCCGGGAGACCCAGCCCGATTCACGCAGCTCGCCGAGGGTTCCGGGTCGACTCATGAGCGCAGCTCCTGTCGGGGGGCCAGACCGGGTGCGACTCACGCTACCCCGCCCCGGATGGGCCACGTACCCGGCCACAGGGCTAGCGTCGAGCGCGCCTGCACCCGTGGGGATTGCATCGAGCTGGAGTTGCAATGACCAAGGTCGACGACGCTCCGAAGGCACGCCTGGAACGACCCGCCCATCCGGTCCCGGCCGAGGCGCGCACGCGCCCCTTCATCGTCGAGTTCTACCGGTCCGCCGTCGCCAAGAAGTGGCTGATGGCCATCACCGGGATCATGCTCATGGGCTTCGTCTTCGCCCACATGGTCGGCAACCTGAAGATGTACCTGGGTGAGGACGACATCAACCACTACGCCGAGTGGCTGCGTGACCTCGGCGAGCCGGCGCTGCCCCGCACCTTCTTGCTGTGGTGCCTGCGGGTGGGCCTCGCCGCTGCCTTCGTGATCCACATCGTGGCCGCGGCGCAGCTCACCCGGATGAACCGCCGAGCGCGGCCCGACAAGTACCGCGCGCCGCGCGACTACGTCGCCGCGAACTTCGCGAGCCGCACGATGCGCTGGACCGGCGTGATCGTCGGGCTCTTCCTGCTCTTCCACCTGCTCGACCTGACGTGGGGTGCCACGAGCAGCGAGTGGACCCGCGGCGAGGTCTACGACAACATGATCGCCAGCTTCGAGCGGGTCCCGGTGGCGATCGTCTACATCCTCGCCAACATCGCCCTGGGCATCCACCTGTACCACGGGGGCTGGAGCCTCTTCCAGAGCCTCGGGTGGAACAACCGCAGGTTCAACGACTGGCGTCGCCTGTTCGCGATCGGCTTCGCGGCGGTCATCGTCGTCGGCAACGTGAGCATGCCCCTCATGGTCGTCACGGGAGTGGTGGACTGATGGCCGAGCCGATCCTCGACGCCAGGATCCCCGCGGGTCCGATCGAGCAGAAGTGGGACAACCACAAGTTCGACGTCAAGCTCGTCAACCCCGCCAACAAGCGCCGCTTCAAGATCATCGTCGTGGGAACCGGTCTCGCCGGCGCGTCGGCTGCGGCGAGCCTCGCCGAGCTCGGCTACCAGGTGGAGGTCCACACGTTCCACGACTCGCCGCGTCGCGCGCACAGCATCGCGGCCCAGGGCGGGATCAACGCCGCGAAGAACTACCGCAACGACGACGACTCCGTGTTCCGGCTGTTCTACGACACGGTGAAGGGCGGCGACTACCGCGCCCGTGAGGCGAACGTCTACCGGCTGGCGCAGGTCAGCGTCGACATCATCGACCAGTGCGTCGCGCAGGGCGTGCCGTTCGCTCGCGAGTACGGCGGCCTGCTCGACAACCGGTCCTTCGGCGGCGCACAGGTGTCGCGGACGTTCTACGCCCGCGGCCAGACGGGCCAGCAGCTGCTGCTCGGCGCCTATCAAGCGCTCGCCCGCCAGATCCACCTCGGCAACGTCACGCTGCACAACCGCAGCGAGATGCTCGAGCTCGTCGTCAAGGACGGTCGCGCCGCGGGCATCGTGGTCCGCAACCTGATGACCGGCGCGATCACGTCGCACTCCGCGCACGCCGTCGTGCTGGCCACGGGTGGCTACGGCAACGTGTTCTTCCTCTCCACGAACGCGAAGGCGAGCAACGTCACCGCGATCTGGCGCGCGTACAAGCAGGGCGCCTTCATGGCGAACCCCTGCTACACGCAGATCCACCCGACCTGCATCCCGGCCAGCGACGAGTTCCAGTCGAAGCTCACCCTCATGTCGGAGTCGCTGCGCAACGACGGTCGCATCTGGGTGCCGCGGGCCTCCGACGACCCCCGCTCGCCCGACCAGATCCCCGAGGACGAGCGTGACTACTACCTCGAGCGCCGGTACCCCGCGTTCGGCAACCTCGTGCCCCGCGATGTCGCCTCCCGGGCCGCCAAGCGGGAGGTCGACGCCGGCCGCGGCGTCGGGCCGCTGAAGAACGGGGTCTACCTCGACTTCGGGGACGCGATCAGCCGGCTGGGCCGCGCCGTCATCGAGGAGCGCTACGGCAACCTCTTCCAGATGTACGAGCGCATCACCGGCGAGGATCCCTACGTCGTGCCGATGCGGATCTACCCCGCGGTCCACTACACGATGGGCGGGCTCTGGGTCGACTACAACCTGATGAGCAACATTCCCGGGCTCTACGTGCTCGGCGAGGCGAACTTCTCCGACCACGGCGCCAACCGCCTCGGGGCCTCCGCGCTCATGCAAGGTCTCGCCGACGGCTACTTCGTCCTGCCGGCGACGATCGGCGACTACCTCGCACCCCAGCTCGGGCAGCAGCCGGTACCCACCGACGACCCCGTGTTCACCGAGGCCCGCCAGCGCGTGGAGGACGTCACGAAGCGGTTCCTGTCGATCCGCGGCTCGCGGTCGGTCGACTGGTTCCACCGCGAGCTCGGCAAGATCATGTGGGACAACTGCGGCATGGCCCGCAGCCGCGAGAGCCTCGAGAAGGCGATCGCCGAGATCCCCTCGCTGCGTGAGGAGTTCTGGAACGACGTACGCGTGCTCGGCGACGACGCCACGTTCAACCAGTCCCTGGAGAAGGCGGGTCGCGTCGCCGACTTCCTGGAGTTCGGCGAGCTGCTGTGCCGGGACGCGCTCCACCGGGAGGAGAGCTGCGGGGGCCACTTCCGCCTCGAGCACCAGACCGAGGACGGCGAGGCGCAGCGCGACGACGAGAACTTCGCCTACGTCGCGGCGTGGGGCTACTCGGGCGACCACGCGAACCCGATCCTGCACAAGGAGCAGCTCGAGTTCGAGTACGTCCACCTCGCGCAGCGCTCGTACAAGTAGGCGCACGCATGCAGGAGCACGGGAGAACGATGAAGGTCACGCTCAGCGTCTGGCGACAGGCCGGCCCGCAGGCACAGGGTCGGTTCGAGACCTACGAGGTCGACGACGTCAGCCCGGACATGTCGTTCCTGGAGCTCTTCGACGTGCTGAACGAGCGGCTGGTCGCCAAGGGCGAGGAGCCGGTCGCGTTCGACCACGACTGCCGCGAGGGCATCTGCGGGTCGTGCTCGATGATGATCAACGGTCGCCCCCACGGACCGGAGCTGGGCACCGCGACCTGCCAGCTGCACATGCGCAAGTTCGAGGACGGCGCCCGCATCACCGTCGAGCCGTGGCGGGCCGCCGCGTTCCCGATCGTGCGGGACCTCGTGACCGACCGGTCGGCCTTCGACCGGATCGTCGAGGCCGGCGGCTACATCACCGCGCCCACCGGGTCGGCGCCCGACGGGAACCTCATCCTCGTCCCGAAGGCGGTGGCCGACACCGCGATGGACGCCGCCGCGTGCATCGGCTGCGGCGCGTGCGTCGCCGCCTGCCCCAACGGCGCGGCCAACCTCTTCACGGCGGCGAAGGTGATGCACCTCAACCTGCTGCCCCAGGGGCAGCCGGAGCGGTGGGAGCGCGTCACCAACATGGTGCGCACGATGGAGGAGTACTTCGGCTCCTGCACCAACCACGGCGAGTGCGAAGCCGCGTGCCCGAAGGAGATCTCCATCGACTTCATCGCGCTGATGAACCGCGACTACATCAAGGCGCAGTTCAAGCAGCGCCGCCTCGCGAGCCAGCGCGGCTGATCACGACCCGGCGCGACCCGGGAGATCGGGGATCTACCAGCGCAACCGCGAGCCGGGAGCACCGATGGGCGCGGTCGCCCCGGCCGCCAGTGCCCGCTCGGCCCGTGCGAGGAAGTCGGCAGCGGACTCGCGCGAACGCCGCGTCGCCGAGAGCACGGTCAGTCCGAGGTCACCGGAGTCGTCGAGCGCGCCCACCGCGCGGAGGGCTCGGATGACCTGCGCTCGCGCCGCGCGCGCCGGCATGTCCACGAAGAGGACGCACAGCTCGGCGTCGCCCGTACGCGCCACGAGCACCGCATCCCGCACGCGGTCGGTGAGCGCTTGGGCAGCCAGCGCCATCGCTTCGTTCCGCCGCGCCTGCGACCTCGGGTCTGCGACCTGCACGCCGTCGAGCCGCGCGAGTGCCATCACTACCTCCGCCCGGTCCCCGTACTCGGCGACCGCCCACCGCAGGGCCTCCTCCAGACCATGGCGGCCGAACAGGCCGGTGAGGGTGTCGATCGCCGAGGCGGCTCGGCGCGCGATCAACCCGTCGACGACCGCGGCCACGTCTGCGAGCAGCGCCTCGTCGGCCTCGGAGAACGCCCGGGGCGAGGACTGCGCGACGCAGACCGAACCGATCCTCGCGCCCGACGGTCCGTGGATCGGCATGCCGGCGTAGAAGGCGAGGTGCGGCTCCTCGAGCACCAGGGGATTCGCCTGGAAGCGCTCGTCGCGGCGGGCGTCGAGCACCACCAGTGGCCGTTCGTCCAGGATCGTGTACGCGCAGAACGCCGCCTCCCGGGGCACGTCGTCGATCCCCACACCCGATCGGGCGACGAGCCGCTGGCGTGTCTCGTCGATGATGGAGACCCACGCCATCTCGACATCGAGCGCGGCCCGAGCGACGCGCAGGAGCGAATCCAGCTGCGGATCGGGCTCGGCGCGCACGAGCCGCAGGGCATGGAGCTCGGCGACCCGCCGGCGCTCGGCAGCCACCGGCAGGTGCACGTTCGGCTCGGGTGGCACGGAGCGCTCGTAGCCGTGCACGCTCTGCACGGCGAGGAGATCGTGGTGGACGGCCGCGAGGGCGAGCGGGAACCCGCACAGCAGCGTGAGCG
>Ga0073934_10010822_pt1 | contig 11215 bp, 10 predicted proteins | sample LarsenN4metaG_FD_76834 | JGI IMG/M metagenome (GOLD analysis project Ga0073934, IMG submission 76834) | Hot spring sediment bacterial and archeal communities from British Columbia, Canada, to study Microbial Dark Matter (Phase II) - Larsen... ...
GACGCCATCATGGCGCGGACCTTCGCGCACCGCACGGTGATGGAGCTCGCCGACGCGGCGACGGTGCCGGTGATCAACGGCCTCTCCGACTGGGAGCATCCCTGCCAGGCCCTGGCCGATCTGCTCACCATCCAGGAGCACCTGGGCCGCCTGGACGGGGTGCGTATCGCCTGGGTGGGCGACGGCAACAACGTGCTCCACTCGCTGCTGCTGGGCGCCGCCAAGCTCGGCGCGTCCGTGGCCGCGGCCACGCCGCCGGGGTACGGGCCGGCGGAGGCGGTGGTGGCCCGGGGGCGCGAGATCGCCGGCCGGAGCGGGGCGTCCCTTGTGATCGGCCACGAGCCCGCCGCGGCGGTGCGCGGCGCCGACATCATCTATACCGACGTGTGGGTGAGCATGGGGCAGGAAGCGGAGCGCGCGCAGCGGCTGCGCGACTTCGCCGGCTACCAGGTGAACGCGGCGCTGCTGCGCGCGGCGGGGCCCGGAGCGAAGGTCATGCACTGCCTGCCCGCCCACCGGGGCGAGGAGATCACCGACGAGGTGCTGGACGGGCCGCGCTCCATCGTGCTCGACCAGGCCGAGAATCGGCTGCACGCACAGAAGGGGCTGCTCGCCCTGATTGTATAGACACGGACGATGATGCTGCCCATCCGTCTGCTCGACATCCTGGATGTTCTCATCGTCAGCGTGCTGATCTACCAGCTGCTGCTGCTCATCCGCGGCACGCGGGCGGTCCAGCTCGTCACGGGGCTGTTCGTGCTGTTCGGGGTCTACGCGCTCAGCCGCTATCTGGGGCTGGCCACGCTGCAGTACCTGCTGGAGTACCTCGGCCTGGTCATCCCGATCGCCCTGCTGGTGATCTTCCAGCCGGAGCTGCGCCGGATGCTCGAGCAGCTCGGCCGCGGCGGCGTGCTGGTCAGCGGGTTCACGCCGCACGGGCTGGGCCGCGAGGAAGCCATCCGCCTGATCAACGACATCTCGCGGGCCGCGCGCGTGCTGGCCCTGCGGAAGATCGGGGCGCTGATCGTGCTGGAGCGCCGCACCGGCCTGACGGACTTCGTCGAGACCGGGATCAAGGTGGACGGCGTCGTCACCGTGCAGCTGCTCATCAACCTCTTCTTCCCGAACTCCCCGATGCACGACGGGGCGGCGATCGTGCGCGGCAACCGGGTGATGGCCGCGGGCTGCCTGCTGCCGTTGAGCGAGAACCCCGCCCTCAGCCGCACGCTGGGCACGCGGCACCGCGCGGGGCTGGGCATCTCCGAGCAGACGGACGCGATCGCGGTCATCGTGTCGGAGGAGACGGGCACCATCTCCGTCGCCCGCGAGGGCGAGCTCGTCCGCGGGCTCTCGGAGGAGGAGCTGAAGGCGGCGCTGCTCGACCTGTTTACCCCCGAACCCTCCCGCGCGGCCTCCCGCTGGCGCCTCCGGCGCCCGGCCCGCGCATGAGGCGGCTGCGCTTCCCTAACGAGCAGACCGCGCTCTTCCTGCTCTCGCTGTTCATCGGGTTCACCCTATGGTCGTACATCACGGCCGGCCGCACCCCGGCGGTCGAGCAGTCCACCACGCGGCTGGCCGCCGTCCTGCCCGCGATCGCGGGCGAGCCGGCGTACGGCTACACGCTGCTCGGCATCCGGGTGACCCCGCAGACCGTCGCCGTGGCCGGGGATCCCAAGATGGTGGCGCAGGTGAGCAGCGTCTCCACCGAGACGGTCAACATCTCCGGCGCGACGCGCGACTTCGTCCAGGAAGTCTCGGTCGTCGCGCCGGCCGGCCTCCGGGTCCAGGGCCGCGTCCGCGTGGCGGTGCAGATCGCGCCGGCCATCGCGGTGACGACCGTGCGCGGCATCCGCGTCCAGCCGCCCGAGGTGTCCAGCGGGCTGGTGGTCGCCATCGAGCCGGCGCTCGTCCAGATCCAGATCCAGGGTCCGGTGACGCTGGTCAACCGTCTCCGCGCCGCCGACTTCTCGGCGCGGCTGGACGGGCAGACCGGCGAGGAAGGCCGCCGCCGCGCCCAGGTCCGCATCCAGGCGCCTCCGCAGGTCGAGGTGCTGAGCATCGTACCACCGTCGGTCACCGTCACCGTGCGTAAGGGCGGATAGATGCGGCTGTTCGGCACCGACGGCGTCCGTGGCGTGGCCAACGACGACCTCACGCCCGAGCTCGTCTTCCGGTTGGGCCGGGCCGCGGCCCACGTTCTCTCCGCGGACGGGGCGCGGTTCCTGCTCGGACGCGACACGCGCCTGTCCGGTCCGATGCTCGAGGCCGCGCTCGTGGCCGCCATCTGCTCCACGGGCGGGACCGCCATCCGGGCCGGGATCCTGCCCACCCCCGCCGTCGCCTATCTCGCCCGCTCGGCCGCCGCCGTCGGGGTGGCGATCTCCGCGTCGCACAACCCCGTGGAGGACAACGGGGTGAAGTTCTTCGGCGCCGACGGCTTCAAGCTGCCGGACCCGTTGGAGGATGCCATCGAGGCCGCGCTGGAGCGCGGCGATCTACGGCGACCCACGGGGCCCGCGGTGGGTGCGGTGGAGGAGATGGCGGACGCGGCCGAGCGCTACGTCGGCCACGTGGCCGGGCTCGCGCCCGCGCCGGCGGCCGGGCTGCGGGTGGTCGTGGACTGCGCGTACGGCGCCTCCGCCGCCGTGGCGCCCGCGCTGTGGGAGCGCCTGGGGGCCACGGTCTTTCCCATCAACGCCGAGCCGGACGGCGCGCGGATCAACGTCAACTGCGGATCCACCTCTCCGGAGGTGGCGCAGGCGGCGGTGCGCGCGTACGGCGCCGATATCGGCTTCGCGCACGACGGCGACGCGGACCGCGTCATCGCCGTGGACGAGACGGGCGCCGTCGTCGACGGCGACGCCATCATGGGCCTGTGCGCCATGCACCTGCACGCGCAGGGCCGGCTGCCGGGCCCGGTCGTGGTGGCCACGGTGATGTCGAACCTGGGGTTGGAGCGCGCGCTGGCCGGGCGGGGGATCCGGCTCGAGCGGACGCGGGTCGGCGACCGCTACGTCCTGGAGCGGATGCGCGCCCTGGGGGCGGCGCTGGGCGGCGAGCAGAGCGGGCATGTCGTCTTCCTCGATCACGCCACCACCGGCGACGGGCTGGTCACGGCGGTCCAGGTCGTCAACGTCATGCTGCGCAGCGGCGCGCGCCTCTCGGAGCTCAGCCGCCCGATCGACCGCTACCCCCAGGTGCTCAAGAACGTCCGCGTGGCGTCGCGGGACGGCGTGCTGGACCACCCCGCCGTGCGCCGCGCGGTCGAGCACGCCCAGCGGCGCCTGGCCGATGCCGGCCGGGTGCTGGTGAGGCCGTCCGGCACCGAGCCCCTGGTTCGGGTGATGGTCGAGGCGGAAGATCTGGCCGAGGCTGAGGCCGTGGCCGCGGAGCTCATCGAGATCATCGCCCGCGTCCTGGGCACGCCCCCGGCGTGACGGCCCCGCTGTACCTGCTCGGCGTCCGGGTGGATCCGGTCTCCATGGAGGACGCGGTCGAGCGCGTCCGGACCCGGCTCCGCGCGGGGCCGCCGGGGCTTGTGGTGACGCTGAACGCCCTCATGCTCGGGCGGGCGGCTCGCGATGCGGAGTTCCGCCGCGTGGTCAACGCGGCCGCGCTGGTCGTGCCCGACGGGGCGGGCACGCTGCTGGCCGCGCGCATCCTGGGGACGCGGATCTCCGAGCGTGTGGCCGGCGTCGATCTCACGGACCGGCTCTGCGCGCTCTGCGCGCACGAAGGCTACCGCGTCTTCCTCTTCGGGGCGACGCCGGGCGTGGCGGAGGACGCCGCCCGGTTGCTGGCCGTACGCCATCCGGGGCTCGTGGTGGCGGGGACCCGGCACGGGTACGGAGACCTGGACGATCCAACGGTCACAGACCGCATCCGGGAGGCCGGCCCGGACCTGCTGGTGGCCGCGCTGGGATCGCCGCAGCAGGAGCTCTGGCTGGACCGGTGGCTGGTCCGCGCCGGGGCGCGGGTCGGGATCGGCGTGGGAGGCACGCTCGACGTCTTCGCCGGCCGCAGCCGCCGGGCGCCTGAGTGGATGCGCCGGTGGGGGATCGAGTGGCTCTACCGTCTCCTCCGCCAGCCACGCCGGTGGCGGCAGGCGCTCGGATTGCCGGGTGTGCTCGGGATGGCGCTGGCCGAGCGCTTCCAAGGGAGGAGGCATTCCCCTCCGTCCGATGGATACTAAGGACGCAGGAGTCCGGGGTACAATCCCACTGACAGGGAGGAGGTGACCACGCAGAGGGAGCAGCCGGTGCCGTAGCGCCAGGCCCTCCGCGGATCCGCGGAGGGTGACGAGGGAGGGGAACTCGGAGGCCGCGGCTCGCGCAGCGGGCGGCGGTCCGATCGGCGGGTGACCCTAGGCCCTGTTCCGGGCCTGCACCGACCCCGGCGCCAGCCGGGGGGAAGGCGGCTCACAAACCCGGAGGCAACTCCGGCCCAGAAGGCCGCCGGGAACGACGTCGCGGGAGCGCTCAGGCATCCCGCGCGTGCGCTGTCCAACACGCGGACGATCTCTTTAACATCGGTGCTCCCAAGGGGAGCAGGAGGCGTCGTGACCTATGTGCGGCATCATGGGGTACATCGGGCGCCGCGAGGCCCTGCCGATCCTTCTCGACGGGCTGAGGCGGCTGGAGTACCGCGGCTACGACTCGGCCGGCGTGGCGGTGCTCGGGAACGGCCACATCGAGGTCCGGAAGACCGCGGGCAAGCTGTCGCGGCTTGAGGAGGTCGCGGGGCTCGCCCACCTCGGAGGCACGGTGGGCATCGGGCACACGCGGTGGGCGACCCACGGCGTGCCCACCGACGCCAACGCGCACCCGCACGCGGACTGCACCGGGCATGTGGTGGTCATCCATAACGGCATCATCGAGAACTTCTTCGCTCTCAAGGAGCAGCTGGCCGCCCGCGGGCACGTCTTCCGGTCCGACACCGATACCGAGGTGCTCGCCCATCTGATCGAGGACGAGCTCACCGGCGGCGCGGGCGCCGCCGCCGGGAACGGCTCCGGTCCGCGGGTGTTGCTGGAGGACGCCGTCCGATCTGCCGTGGGCCAGGCCCGCGGGGCGTACGCCATCGTGGTGATGAGCTCGGACCAGCCGGACCGCATCGTCGCCGTCCGCCAGATCAGCCCGCTGATCATCGGCCTGGGCGAGGGCGAGACCCTGCTGGCCAGCGACATCCCCGCGCTGCTCACCCATACGCGCGACGTGCTCGTCATCGAGGACGGCGAGATGGCCGTGCTCACCCCGGCCGGCGCGACGCTGCAGCGGCTCGACGGCAGCGCGGTGCGCAAAGCGCCCATACGCGTCACCTGGAACGCCGAGATGGCGGAGAAAGGCGGGCACCCGCACTTCATGATCAAGGAGATCCACGAGCAGCCCCAGGCCCTGCAGGACACGATGATGGGGCGGCTGGACACCGAAGGGCAGGTCGAGCTGGACGGCGTGCGCTATACCACCGCGCAGGCGCGCGAGCTGACCCAGGTGTGGATCACGGCCTGCGGCACGGCGTTTCACGCCGGCCTGGTCGGCCGCTGGTACCTGGAGCACTGGGCGCGCATCCCGGTGGAGCCGGAGCTGGCCTCGGAGCTGCGCTACCGCGACCCCCTGCTCGCTGTCGGGACGCTCGGGGTGGCCATCAGCCAGTCCGGCGAGACCGCGGACACGCTGGCCGCCGTGCGGGAGATGCGCTCGCGCGGGGCCCGCATCCTGGCCGTGACGAACGTCGTGGGCAGCACGCTGGCCCGCGACGCCGACGATGTGCTCTACATCCGGGCGGGCCCCGAGATCGCGGTGGCGAGCAGCAAGGCCTATCTCACCATGCTCGTCGGATTGCAGCTGCTGGCCCTGGATCTGGCCCTGCGCCGGGGCACGATCACCGGCGGCGCGGCCGCGGCCATCATCCAGGAGATGAAGATGCTGCCGGCCAAGGCCGCCGAGGTCCTGCGGCGCGAGGACGAGATGCGCCTGCTCGCCGAGCGATTAGCCGGGCACGAGCACGTCTTCTTCATCGGGCGCGGATTGGACTACGCGGCGGCGATGGAGGGATCGCTCAAGCTCAAGGAGATCTCCTACGTGCACTCCGAGGCGCTGGCCGCGGGAGAGCTGAAGCACGGGACGCTGGCGCTGATCACGCGGGGCACGCCCGTGTTCGCGCTGGTCACGCAGCGGCATGTCTACGAGAAGACCCTGTCCAACATCCAGGAGGTGAAGGCCCGCGGCGGGGAGGTCATCGCCCTGGCCTACGAGAACGACGCCGAGATCGCGCGCCACGCCGACGTGGTCGTGCGCATTCCCGCCACCGCCGACGCGCTGGCGCCGGCCCTGGCCATCATCCCGCTGCAACTGTTCGCCTATCACGTGGCGCGCGTGCGCGGGAACGACATCGACCAGCCGCGAAACCTGGCCAAGAGCGTCACGGTGGAGTAGGGGGACACGATGGTCGACGCCGAGTTGCTGAAGATCCTGGCCTGCCCTGTGGATAAGGCTCCCGTTGAGCTCCGGGGCGACCGGCTTGTCTGCACGTCGTGCGGCCGGCGCTATCCGATCCGGGACGGCATCCCCGTGATGCTCGTGGACGAGGCCGACCCGCCGCCGTAACCCCGCGTTCACGTTTCCGCCCGCCTTTCGGGGCCGCCGCGCATCGCGCGGCGGCCCCCTCGTTTGCCGCGCCTTCCTCGCCGGTGCAACCGGCCTGGACAAAACCGGTCTCTTGCGAAAGACCAGGGTTACAAAATACTTCTGCCGAAGCCCGCCACACGGGGCACGGACCGGCGGCACCTCACATCCGACGGGAGGCACGAGACCATGAAGAGCTTGGCGATCGGCTTGCTGATCAGCGCACTGTTGCTTGTCGCTATGCCCGTAGGTCCGCAGGCGGCTGGTGATGACTGGCCCGGCGGCGCCATGCATCCCACCTACCTCGCGGGAGACGACTGGCCGGGCGGCGCCATGCGCCCCATCTACCTCGCAGGAGACGACTGGCCGGGCGGCGCCTGAGGCGAACCGGCTGGCCGGCGCGGCGATGCCCGCTTTGCCCGCGCGCTTCGCGCGGTAGATTCCACCTCCGGTCCGTGCCCCGATCACGGCGCCGGGCAGGAATCGGGGCGAAGACTGCATAAACAGTGGCACTAAACCAACGCCTACGCCTCGAAAGGATCTCACGCGATGTCACTCGGTCAGCGCATCCGCCAGCTCCGCCAAACCCGCGGGCTCACGCAGTCACAACTGGGAGGGGAGGAGCTCTCGAAGAGCTTCATCAGCCTGCTCGAGAAGGACCACACGCAGCCCTCGCTGGAGACCATCGTGCTGCTGGCCAGACGACTGGGCACATCCGTGGACGCGCTGCTCGGGCAGAGCGGCCATCTGCCGGAGATGGTGGGAGAAGGGTTGCTCACGCTGGCCGGAGAGGCCGCTCGCTCCGGCGACCGGGACGGGCAGGCCCGCCTGCTGGAGACCGCCCGCTTCCTCGCGGAGCGGTTCGGGCTGGACGAGATCGCGCGGGAGATCGGGCTGATCGAGGCGCGCGCCGCCCTGGAGGACCGCCGCTTCGAGGACGCCTGGAATCTGGCCGCCGGCGTGCGGGCGCGGTGCGAGGCCGCGCAGGACTTCTGGCGCGCGGGCCGCGCGCTCGTGGTGATGGGATGGGTCAAGGTGCGCCTCCGGGAGATCCCGGCGGCGCGGCCGCTGCTGGAGGACGCCCTCCTCGTGCTCCGGCGCGCGCGCGCCGGCCGCGATCCCGCCCGGGTCGAGACGCTGATCGCGCTGGGTACGACGCTGGGCTATCTGGGGGATTACGCGGGGGCCCTCCGGCGCTATGAAGAAGCCGCGCGGTCGGACGTGGCGCACCACAACCTCTCCTTCCGCGGGCGGGCCCTCTGGGGGATCGCCCTGGCCCACCGGAAGCTCGGGCAGCTCGCGGCCGCCCACGAGTACCTCCTGCAGGCGAAGGACGCGTTTGAGGCAGCCGAGGAGCTCAAGGACCTGGCCAGCGTGCTCAAGAACCTGGGGGACCTGCGGCTGGAGCAGCATCAGCCGCGCGAAGCCCTGCGGCACTTCCACCACGCCCTGCGCGTCACCGAGCGGGTCGGAAACCGGGTGACGCACGCGTCCACCTTGACCGAGATCGCGCGGACGCATCTCGTGCTCGGCCACACGCAGGAGGCCGCCGCGTTCGCCGCTCAGGCGCTGGATGAGGCGCGGGAGGTGGGCGATCCCGTGGAGGTGGCCGAGGCGCAGGTGGTGCTGGCCCGCGTGTCACACCGGCGGGAGGAGCCGCGCGACGCCATCAGACTGTATAAGGAGGCCCTCGCCGCCTTTCAGGCCCGCGACATGCGCGAGAAGGCGGCCGATGTGGCCCGGGCGCTGGGGATGCTGCTCCGCGACCGGGGGGCCCACGCGCAGGCCGCGGAGTACCTCGCGATCTCCCTGGCGGCCGATCGGGTCTAGCTTCCAGCCCCCGCCGGTCCGGCTATCCCCCGCGCCGGGAGGCGCACCCGTGTGCTTTAATGGGAACGACGATGGAGATCCGCGGGATCGGCGTCGACGTCATCGAGGTCCACCGGATCGACCGCGCCCTGGCCCGGTGGGGCGAGGCGTTCACCCGCCGGCTGTTCACCGCCGACGAGGTCAGGCGCGCGGGCGCTCCGCCCGCCCGCGCCATGCGGCTGGCCGGCCGGTTCGCCGCCAAGGAGGCCGTGATGAAGGCGCTCGGATTGGGCTGGCGGCGGATGGCCTGGCACGAGATCGAGATCCTCAACGACGAGGCGGGACGCCCCATGGTCACCCTGCGGGGCGGCGCGGCCCGGACGGCGGAAGGCCTCGGCGTCTCCGAGGTGTTGATCTCCCTCACCCACACGCGGGATCTGGCCGCGGCGAGCGCGATCGCCCTGCGATGATCCGGTCCTGACCCTGACCCACCGGCCGCGCGACAGGAGGCGCGGCCGCCCGCGCCGAACCTGGTAATCGTTTTCCAGTCCCAGGGCCCAGCGCCGAGGGGATCGTGTCCGTCACCATCCGTGACGTTGCCAGGCGGGCCGGCGTCTCAGTCGCCACCGTGTCGCGGGTCGTCAACCGCAGCCCGCACCGCGTCACACCCGCCACCGAGCGGCGCGTGCGCAGCGCGGTGCGCGCCCTGGGGTACCGGGCGAACATCATCGCCCAGGGCCTCAAGAAGCGCTCCTCCCGCACCGTCGCCCTCATCGTTCCCGACATCAGCAACCCATTCTTCCCGGCCATCGCCCGCGGCATCGAGGACACCGCCCGCGCCCACGGCTACGCCGTGCTGCTGTGCAACACCTACGAGGATCTGGACCGCGAGAACGCCTACCTCGGGCTCCTGCGCAACCGCTGGGTGGACGGCGTCATCTTCGCCACGGTGGGCAGCAACACACGGCACCTGCGCGCCCTGCGCCGGGCCCGGCTGCCGGTCGTGCTCGTGGCGCGCGACGTGGAGGGGCTGGCCATCGACACCGTGCGCGTGGACAACTTCCGCGGGGAGTACGAGGCGACCCAGCACCTGCTGCGCCTGGGGCACCGGCGGATCGCGCACATCGCGGGCCCGCCGGCCCTGCACGTGGCCGCGGAGCGGCGGCGGGGATATCTCGAGGCCCTCCGGACGGCGGGACTGGAGGGAGAGGCGGTGATCGTGGAAGGGGACTTCACGGCCGACGGGGGACGGCGGGCCATGACGGCCGCGCTCCGCGCGCGCCCTCCGGTCACCGCGGTCGCGGCGGCCAACGACCTGATGGCGATCGGGGCGCTGGAGGCGCTGCGCCAGCTCGCCGCCCGCGTGCCCGAGGACGTCGCGGTCGTGGGGTTCGATGACATCACCTTTGCCTCGCTCGTCTCGCCCGCGCTGACCACGGTGGCGCAGCCGAAGTACCGCATGGGGCAGATGGCGATGGAACGCCTGCTGCAGTTGCTTCAGGGAGGAGACGCGCGCACCCGGCAGACGGTCCTGGTGCCCGAGCTGGTCGTGCGCGAGTCCTGCGGCGCCCGGACGGGCGCGCGCGCACAGATAGCGGGTAAGGAGGCGGTGCGATGAAGGGATTGGTCTTGACGGCCCAGTGGGATCCCCGGCCGGACTATGCGGTGAGCGAGTGGGAGCGGACCACGGGAAAGGCGGTGACCGGAAGCAGCGTCTGGCGGCGGCCCCATCTGTCGCTGGAGACGCTGGCCGAGCCGGCCCTGGGGGCGAACGACGTCCTGCTCCGGCCCCGCGCCTGCGGGGTGTGCGGCTCGGACGTGCACTTCTACGAGACGGATGCGCAGGGCTACATGCTCTACCCGGGCCTGACGAAGTTTCCCGTGGTCATCGGCCACGAGTTCAGCGGCGAGATCGTGGAGGTCGGCTCCGCCGTGACCGGGCTGCGCGTGGGAGACATGGTCACCTGCGAGGAGATGATCTGGTGCGGGGAGTGCACGCCGTGCCGGAACGGCTACCCCAACCAGTGCCTGAGATTGGAGGAGATCGGCTTCACGATCAACGGGGCGCAGGCCGAGTACCTGGCCATCGGGGCGAAGTACTGCTGGAAGATCAACGCCCTCGTGGAGCGCTACGGCACGAAGGAGAAGGCGTATGAGGCCGGGGCGCTGTGCGAGCCGACCTCGGTCGCCTACAACGCGATGTTCACCCGGGCGGAGGGGTTCAAGCCCGGCGGGCACGTCGCCGTCTTCGGCACGGGCCCGATCGGCTTCGCGGCGATCGCGCTGGCCCGGGCGTCCGGCGCGGCGAAGATCATCGCCTTCGAGGTGGCGGCCGTCCGCCAGGAGCTGGCCCGCAAGGTGGGCGCCGACGTCGTGCTGGACCCCGTGGCGCTGGAGCGGCAGGGCACGAAGCCGCGCGAGGCCATCCTGGAGCTGACCGACGGCGAGGGCGCGGCCATGCTCGTCGAGGCGGCGGGCGCGCCGCCCCGCACCATCCCCGAGATGGAAGCCTCAATGGCGGTGGGCGGCAAGATCGTGATGATCGGGCGGGCCAGCGAGCGCGCGCCGGTCTACCTCGAGCACTTCCAGACGCACGCCGCCCAGATCTTCGGGGCGCAGGGCCACTCCGGCTACGGGAACTTCCCCAACGTCATCCGCCTGATGGCCAGCGGCCGGATCGACCTCACCCCCGTCATCACGAGCCGGTTCACGCTGGAGCAGGGCGTGCAGGCGATCGAGAAAGCCACGCGGCGCGAGGACGGCAAGGTCATGATCAAGGCGGC
>Ga0073934_10010824_pt1 | contig 11211 bp, 10 predicted proteins | sample LarsenN4metaG_FD_76834 | JGI IMG/M metagenome (GOLD analysis project Ga0073934, IMG submission 76834) | Hot spring sediment bacterial and archeal communities from British Columbia, Canada, to study Microbial Dark Matter (Phase II) - Larsen... ...
GACGATGGGCGAACTCCCGACGTTGAACTGCACCGAGGACTTGCCGTTGACCGAGGTGCCCGTGCCGCACTGGATGACGGCCTTGGAACCCCGGCGGGTGATGGTCAGGTTGCTGGCGTTGTTGTCGCCGGTGAGGGTCAGCACGCCGGCGGCAAACGACGCGGTGACGGAGCTCGGCGGGGGGGGCGGTGGCGGCGCGATGTCCTGATCTTCCCGGGTCAGGCTGTCGAGGGCGTCGGTCATCAGGTAATCGAGGTTGGTGTTGATGACGTTGTCGTCCTCGTCATCGCCGTCGAACATGTTGGTGTTCGCCGTGGAGACCCGCAGCCAGGATTCCAACTGGGCCACGGTGGGCAGTTGCCCGGTGCGGCGAAGGGCGTACTCCTGCATCAGCAGGACCAGCCCGGCGACGACGGGGGCCGCCTGGCTGGTGCCGTCGAACATCGACGAGGCCATGTCGTCGGCGATGCCCGCGGCGGTGAGTCGGGCGCCCGGAGCAAAGATGTCGGTGCGGGTGACGGGGGCCAGGCTGGGGTGCAGCCGCTGCGAGAACGGCGTGATCCGCCTCGGTCCACTGGTGAAGGCCACTGCGCCGCTGCCGTACGCGACCGAACCGATGTTCGCATCGAACACGGCCCCCACGCTGATGGCTTCGCGGGTGATGGCCGGATAGGACATGCCCTGCTGGCTGCCGAAACTGAAGAAGTCGTTGCCGGCGGAAATGATCACGGGGACGTTGACCGCGGCGAGGGTCTGAATCCGGGCGCGGATGGGATCGGTCGCCGGATCGAAGTCGACGATCTCGTTGGAGAACGCTCCCAGCGACATGTTGCAGGCGGTGATGTTGAAGGTCGTGCGGTTGGCAATCACCCAGTCGAGCGCGAGCTGGAGGGCCGAGAACGACCCGCCGCCGGTGTTGGACAGCACCTTCAGGGGAATGACGTTGGCTCCGGGGGCGATGCCGGTGTGAATGCCCCGCCCCAGGGCCACCCCGGCCACGTTGGTGCCGTGACCGTTGCCGTCGGTGGCGTCGTTCACGTTGCCGCCGTTGTCGGCGGTGAAATTCACCTGGGTGGTCACCTTTCCGGCGAAGTCCACGTGCGTGGTTCGCAGGCCGGTGTCGAACACGGCCAGGGTGGTTCCCGTGCCGTCCACGCTGAACTGCGTGCGGGCCTGCACCACCCGGATCAGGTTGTCGGTTTCGGTGTCCGAGCTGCGGATATCCGAGCTCGGCAGTTGCACGACCCGGTCGTTCGGCGGGTCGATCACCGTCGGGGGCCGCCGACGAATCTGGGCCTCGGCCGAGAACGGTGCGGCCATCAACGCGGCGCCCGCCAGACTGGACAGTACGACCGCACGGAGGAAAGGCCCGCCAACGCGTTGCATTCTCTCGTCTCCACCTCGGAGCCATCGAAAATCGTCAGTCCAGCATCACACCGGATCGCACCCCCGGTTGCAACGATTTTTTGTTGGGAAAGTCCGCGTGAAATGCTGCTCGCTGGCGACAATTCCCTACAACGCCAACGATCGCCCAATCAGTCAGTTCCGGCTCGCCGCTGCGCAGGACGGATCGTCCCTGACCTGCCGAATGTGACGGTTCTGCGGGCCGGTCGCGCCCCTACTCCGGCTCCTCGGGCAGCAGCGAGCCTGGAGGCGCCTTCGCGCTGCGTCGTTTCCCGGCCGACTGACCGGGTTGGCTGACCGTCGCCGCCGCATCGAACGGCTGCAGCTCCACGCCGCCGGACTCCTGGATTCGCACGAGCTGCTCGACTCGCTGCTCCGCCGTCTCCAGCCGCTGGTAGCAAAGACGAAGCAGCTTCACGCCGCGCTCGAACGCCCCCAGCGACGCCTCCAGCCCCGCCGAGCCGTCCTCCAGCCGGGCCGCAATCTGCTGCAGCTCGCGCAGCGCCTCCTCAAACGTCGCGGGTTCGGCGGTCGGTTGCGTTGTCTCGTCGGCCATGCGGCTATTGTCCCCCCAGCGGCTGCAGCGCCGCCTCGAACCGTTCGACGTCCTTCTCGTTCACGGAATCGTAGCCGAACCGGGCCGTGACTTTCTCCTTCACGGCCAGCACCGTGGTGACCGCCGCCCGCTCGTGCAGCCCCCACCCTTCGGGACTGGTGGAACTGCACACGGCCCAGTCGCCAGCCGTCAGTTGCAGCGACCCCTGAATCTGCGTCACGCGGCGCACGCCGGCCTCCACGTCCTCGGTCAGCCACAGAACGACCAGGTCGGCGTTCGGCTGCGTCCGCTGCAGTTTGCTCACGGCGGCATCCACCCCCTTGAGGTACCGCGCCGTCGGCCGGTCGAACTTGTCGGCCGGCAGCAGCACGTACACCGTGGGATGCTCGCCCCGCTGCTTGACGACGTCCGCCGCCTCCGCCGCCTGACCGTTGGTCACCGTCCGGGCGGTGATCGCCGGCGTCTTCTCGCCCACCGCGGGGCCGGATTCGACCTGTCCCCAGGCGGTCCCGCAGACCAGCATCACACACGCCGTTGCCAGCAGACTTCGCGACATGACCGAGGCTCCCAAGTCGAGACGGGAAACGAACCGGAGTCCCCAGCATGACGAGTTGACCCGGTCGGGGAAAGGGAGCGTGTCCGTCGGCATCGCATCGCCTGGCGCTTCCAGCTAAAGTGGCCGGCATGAACGCTGTGCGGAGTCTCGTGGTCCGATTGTATCTGGCGTGCCTGGTGCTGTTGCCGTCGCTGCTGACGGCGGCGGAACCGGCGGTGTTCCATCACGAGAACGTGCTGGGGACGTCGCTCGAATTGCAGATCCTGGCGGCATCCGAGGATGCGGCGACCAGTGCAGAAGCCGCGGCTCTGGCGGAGATCGACCGCCTGGCGGCCGTCCTCAGCACGTACGATCCGGCGAGCGAGCTCAGCCGCTGGTGGCGGGGCGGCCAAGCGGCGGAGGTCTCATCCGATCTGCGGGACGTGCTGCGGGCCAGCGACCGCTGGCGCGAAGCGACCGGCGGGGCGTTTCACCCCGGTGCCGAATTGTTCACGCGGCTGTGGCGGCAGGCGGAGCGGACCGGCAACGTGCCGGGCGCTGCCGAGCGGTTGCACGCCGCGCTTCTGCTCCAGACCTCGCCGTGGACTTGGCACACGGACGATGTCGCGGAACCCACCGTTTCCTATCCGATCAGTCTGAATGCCATCGCCAAAGGGGCGATCCTCGAGCGGACCTGCCGGCGGATGCTCATGGTGCCGGGCATCACAGGGGGCTTGGTCAAACTCGGCGGCGATCTGCGCGTGGGCGGCGATCTGCGGGAAACGGTCGTCATCAATGCCCCCACCGATTCGGTCGTTCCGACATCAGTGCTGGATCGCATCGCGGTGCAGGACCGGGCCGTGGCCACCAGCAGTGCCGCGTTTCGCGGGATGACGGTGGCCGGCCGGCGGATGTCGCACCTCATTGATCCGCGGACGGGGCTGCCGGTGGACCACATCCGCAGCGCCACGGTCATCGCGCCCGATGCGGCCGATGCCGACGCCCTGGCCACCGCCTGCAGTGTCCTATCGGTGACGGAAAGCCTGGCGCTGATCGACTCCCTTCCGGACGCGGCCTGCCTGCTGCTCGACGACGAGGGCCAGCGGCACACCAGCCGGCGGTGGCCCACGCCAGTCCTTGCGCTGGCCGACGAGCCGGTTCCTCCGTGGAATGGCGGGATGGAGCTGCAGGTGCAGTTTGAGATCAACCAGCCGGAGGCCGGCGGCCGCTACCGGCGACCGTATGTCGCCGTGTGGGTGGAAGATGCTCAGGGCAAGACCGTCCGCACGCTGGTGCTGTGGGTGCAGACCAGCGGCCCGGGGCCGAAGTGGATTCCCGATCTGAAGCGGTGGTACCGCAGCGAGCGAGCCCGAAAGATGGCCCAGGGGACGGACCTGATCGGCACCCTCTCCGAAGCCACCCGCAAACCGGGACAATACGCCGTCCTCTGGGACGGCCGCAACGACGCCGGGGAACTGGTTCCCCCTGGGGACTACACCGTGTTTCTGGAAGCGGCCCGCGAGCACGGCACGTACCAGTTGATCCGCAAAGAAATCTCCTGCCGCGAACAGCCCGTGGCCATCAGGCTCGAAGGCAACGTCGAGCTCAAGTCTGCGACGCTGGATTACCGCAGGCGGATCGAACCGGCCCGGCCGCGCTCGTCGGCCAAGCCGACTTAGACCCTCGTTCTTTCGCACCGAGTCCATGTCCGACGAGACTTTACCCGCAGCGTCCCCCAACCGCCGGATCGGCCAGCGGATTGCCGCGGCCGTCCGGTGGCTGCACATCTACCTGTCGATGTTCGGTTTCGCGACGATCCTGCTGTTCAGCGTGACCGGCGTCACGCTCAACCATCCCGGCTGGTTCGGTCTGGAGGCGGACCGGGTGGAGGATGTCTCGGGGGAGTTGAATCCCCAGTGGTTGCAAACCACGGCGGACAGGGCCGTCAATCAACTGGCCGTCGTGGAGTTCCTCCGGTCCCAGCATCAGTTGCGCGGTGCGGTGACCGACTTTCGCGTGGATGATGACGAGTGCGTGGTCGCCTTCAAGGGGCCCGGCTATGCCGCCGACGCGTTCCTCGAACGCGAGACGGGCCGTTATCAACTGACGGTGTCGCAGCACGGGCCGGTGGCGATCCTGAACGACCTGCACAAGGGGCGCGACTCCGGCCGCGCCTGGTCGCTGGTCATCGACCTGTCGGCGGGGCTGATGTCGCTCAGCGCGGTGACCGGCCTGGTGCTGCTGATGTATCTGAAGCGGCGTCGGCTGGCGGGGCTGATCACGGCCGTCGTCGGAACGGGGGTTCTGATTGCGGCGTACGTGTGGCTGGTTCCCTGACGGGGCGGCGGTCCTGCCGACCGGGTCAATCTGAACGAAATCACAGAATCCGTGCGGACATTGTCGCGGGCGGTCCCGTATGATATCGAGTGGAGAGTGACGCCGGTGTGGCGGTCCTTTCCGGTCGTCGCGGAAAGCAGGCATGCGGATTCTGGTGGTGGAAGATGATGCGGTGGTCGGCCGGGCGCTGACCAAGGGCTTCATTGAGGCCGGTCATCAGTGCGACTGGGTGCAGGACGGCGAAGCGGGGACGGAACTGGCGCTCAAGCAGCAGGCCGACGCCATCGTGCTGGACCAGATGCTGCCCAAACGCTCGGGCCGCGACGTGCTGCGGGAGATCCGCTCGCGGGGGGTGCAGTGCCCGGTGGTGATGCTGACGGCGATGGGAGCACTGGAGGACCGGGTGGGGGGGCTGAACTCCGGCGCCGACGATTACATCGTCAAGCCGTTCGAGTTCGCCGAGCTGCTGGCCCGGATTCACGCCGTGGTGCGGCGGACGCAGACCCGGCCCACCCCCATGCTGACGGTGGGCGACGTGTCGCTGGATTTGACCACCCGCCGGGTGACGCGCGACGGCCGGGACATCGACCTGACGCCGATTGAGTTCAGCCTGCTGGAGCTCCTGATGCGGTACGCCGGCCAGGTTGTGACCCGCAAAATGCTGTGCGAGCACGTGTGGGGATTCAACTGGGACGGCACGACCAACGTGATTGAGGTGCACATCAACCGTCTGCGCGGCAAACTGGACAAGGGTCGCGAAGGCTCATTGATCCAGACAGTGCGGGGCCGCGGCTATGCGCTTCCTCAGTCAACTTAGCACGTCCTGCCGTTCGCTGCGGGTGCGGTTGACGGTCTGGAACACGCTGGTCGTGCTGATTGCCGTGCTGGTGGCGCTGTTCGCGGTGCGCCAGGGGCTGCGGTACTATCTGTTGTTCGAGACCGACGCCATTCTGAACGACGAGGCGAAGGAACTGCTGCTGGCCATCGAGCGGTGGCACCCGGACCGGGAGCAGATTCTCGGCGAGATGCAGCGCAAGGCCGACAGCCATGCCGACCGGAACTGGTTCATCCGTTGGATGTCGGAGGACCATCAGGAGACGTTGTGGGCCAGCCGCAGCGCTCCGGACGTTCCGCTGTCGAAACAGGCGATCGCGCTGCAGGGACAGCGCGTGTGGGTGTCGGACACGCATCGCGCGGTGGAGCGGCGACTCGAACGGCCGGGGATGCCCCGCTATTACGTGCGGGTGGGAGCCCCCATGCAGTTCATCGACAACGACGTGGACCGCCTGACGCGCGTGCTCACCCCGGTGGGACTGGGCATCCTGCTGCTGGCGCCGCTGGGGGGCTATTTCATGTCGCAAAGGGCGGTCAGGCCCCTGCAGCAGATCATCTCCACCACCGCCCGGCTGCGACCCAGCCACCTGGAAGAGCGGCTCGTCGTCCGCGGCGTCGGCGACGAACTCGATCAGTTGGCGGTCAAAATCAACCGCTTTCTGGACCAGATCGCCGACCATCTGCGGCAGCAGCGCGACTTTCTGGCCCATGCGGCTCATGAGCTCCGTTCGCCCCTGACCGCCATTCAAAGTTCGGTCGAGGTGACCCTGGAGAAGCAGCGACCGGCCGAGGAATACGAGGAGCTCCTGTACTCCATCGACGAAGAATGCCACCATCTGGGCACGCTGGTCAATCAACTGCTGCAGCTCGCGGAGAGCGAAGCCACGGAACTCCCGCAACTGCGGCAACGCGTGCGGCTGGACGACATCGCCCGCCGCGCCGTGGAAATGTTCGAACCGGTCGCCGATGAACGGGGCGTGCAACTGCGGCTGGGGGATCTGGAGCCGGCCGTCGTCCTGGGGGATCGTCAACAACTGCGGCAGGTGGTCACCAACCTGGTCGACAATGCCATCAAGTTCACGCCGTCCGGCGGCACGGTGACGCTGAAGCTGCTGCCGGACCGGGCCCGCAACCAGGTGCAGTTGACGGTCGCCGACACGGGGATCGGCATTCCTCCCGAGGATATTCCCCGCATCTTCGAGCGGTTCTATCAGGTCGATCGGGCACGGACTCGAGCCGGCATCGTGGCGCGCGGCAACGGGCTCGGTCTCAGCATCTGCCGGGCGATCGTGACGGCGCACCAGGGGACGATTGATGTGCAGAGCGTATTGGGGCGCGGCAGCACGTTCTGCGTGACGCTCCCCGCGGTGATGCCGGATGCCGGCGACGAGGAGGACGCCGGCAGTCGGGAGTCAGCCGGCCCATGATTCGCCGTCCCACGCGATGACGCTTTCCAGGAACTGCGCCACACCGTCGGCAAACGAGCCCAGCAGGTGCTCCCCCTTTTCCGGATTCGCGTGCTGCGGCGAGCCGATGTGTCCCGGCACGGTGCGGTCCCTGGTGATCCAGCCGCGATACGCCGGCTCGAACGCGAATCCAAAGTCGACGGTTTTCAAGGCGGAGACGTCCGGCACCTGGTGCGGGACGATCCGCTGCATCATCGACGTTTCCCATTCGCAGGCGTGTCCCATCTGCCGCTGGACGAGGTCGCCGCGCGTCTCCCACGGTTTGGCGAACTCCCAATACGTGGCGAACAGCAGCAGCAGGTCCCTGCGGTCGCGATGCCGCTGCCGAACCTCGAACACCGCCTGCCGGCCGGGCGTGATGTTGCCCCCGTGACCGTTCAGGAACACGATCCGCCGAAAGCCGTGCACGAGGAAGTTCTCCATCAGGTTGCCGAGCAGATCGAGATACAGCCGCGGCTGGGCCGACAGCGTCCCCGCAAAGTCCAGGTGATGGTCCGAGTTCCCCAGCCACATCAGCGGCGCGAACAGCACGCGATCGGCAAACCGCGGCGCGACCCGGCGGACCACTTCCCCCAGCAGCACGCTGTCGGTGAACACCGGCAGATGGTGCCCGTGCTGTTCCAGCGCCGCCACGGGAATCACCACCGGCGTGTGCGGCGCCAGCTTCTGAACCGCCGGCCAGGACAGATCGGTCAATTGCATGTCGCTTCCCCATTCGAGCCGGGGCGTCTCGCCCCGGTCTATTGCCTTCGAGTTTTGAGCAGTTGCCGTCCGGAGCGACACGCCCCGGTTCGGACAAGAATCATCGTCCGTGGTCCGACGGCTGCTTCCAGTCCCAACGACATTGATAGCGCCGGCGCAGGTCGGGCGTGGGGAGCAGTTCACCGTTTCGTTGCTGCGACTGCAGTGCAGTATCCAGAATGACGCTGGTGAACAGGGTCCGCTCCACAGGCCACGTCGGCTGGTGGGTGTGCATCATCTGCTCGATGCCGCCCAACAGATGCGCGAAGTGCATGAACGGCCGGTCGGTGTGCAGGTCGTCCACGAACGAACCAACCGAGTCATCGTCGCGGCGCCGCCACGCGGCGGCCCACTCGGCGAGCGCGCCGTTCAGCGTCAGCACCGTGCCCCGCGTGCCGTCGGCATAATCAACGATGAACGCCGACGGGCTTTGCACCAGATCCTGCAGCGTTTTCCCCGCGGGCAACGGCCGCACCTTCAGACGGGCCAGCGCGGCATCGACCAGCTTCGTGTCGTAGATTCCGTCGCGACCCGCTTGCCAGACGGCCTCCCCCGTCAGTCCGCGGACACCGGCCACTCCGGTTTCGCCCCCCTGTCGCCGCTCGGCCAGTTCCTGCAGCAGTTCCAGGCCGTGAAAGCCGTAGGCGTCGAGCGATCCGTACGACAACACCACGATCTCCTTGAGCGGTGCATCGCGCCGAATGTCCACCGCCGGATCGCGCCAGCTCGTCGTGATCGACGACCCGGCCATCAGCGGCACGCGCAGTTCGCGGGCCGTGCCGTACATCCACAGGGCATCGACGGCGTTGTCGGCAAGGTGCTTGTCGTTGAACACCGGCACCGACCGGCCGCTCTTGCGGAAGACCTCGAACACCTCGGTCATTAATCTCCGCTTGGGATACACGATCTGACCGGTCGGCGACCGCGGATAATCGCCGTGTTCAGCGACCACCAGCACGCCGTCCACCGCCAGTTTGTCACCGCCCAGCGTGAGGGCATCGGCGATCGTCGGCGACAGGCGGAAGCCGTGCTTCTCGGCAAACCCGCGCGACAGGTCGTTGTCACCGACCTGATCGACGTACAGCGAGACCAGTTGCAGCCGCGGCTGCCGCCCCTTTCCGTCGAGCGTGTCCGTTTCCAGCAGCCGCGTCAGGATCACGTCTGCATGCGAGTTGCGGTGATAGATCGTGGTGATGCCGGCCACGCGTTTGACGGGCGGGTCGTCAGCCGAAAGGTCCGTGATGACGCAGAAGAGCAGCATCACCGACAAACCACACAGTGTCCCACGCATCGACATCTCCGTCAGGGCCGGGCCGTGCCGGCCCGGACGTCGTCTTCGATCGTTTGGCGTCACTCGTTCCAAGTCGGCACGCCCCGGCTGTTACCGTGCTGCGCCCACGGCTGCGCTCTGGGACTTGGCCTTCAACCAACCCTGCGACGCGAGCCACTCGCCGTAGCGGTCGATCCAGGAGTTGCACGGATGACCGGTCTGCCGCATCCCCCAGCCGTGGCCCCCGGAGGCGTAAATGTGCATCTCGGCGGGCACGCCGGCCTTCTTCAGCTCGCCGAACAGCAAGATGCTGTTGGTCGGCGAGACCCGGTCATCGGCGGAATGGGCGAAAAACATCGGCGGCGTGGTGTCGTCGACTTTCACATCGTCGATCAATTGCCAGGGATTCTCCCGTTCCGTGAGTCCGCCCGGATAGATGAGCGCCACAAAGTCCGGCCGGCAGGAGACTTCGTCGATGGCATCCACCGCCTCATAGTGCCGCTTCGCATGCAGGATGGCCGTCATCGCCGCGGTTTGTCCGCCGGCGGAGAAGCCGACCATGCCGATCCTCTGGGGATCGATCTGCCATTCTCCGGCCCGGCTGCGGACCAGACTCAGCGCCCGCTGCGCATCCTGCACGGCCGCCTGCCAGCGCTGTTCGGGATTGCGGAAGGGCACGCGGTACTTGAGCACGATGCCGGTCACGCCCCGCTGCACCAGCCACTCGGCGACCTCCGTCCCCTCGTGATCGAACGCCAGAATGTTATGTCCGCCGCCGGGACAGACGATGACGGCGGCATGCGTGTCGATCTCCGCGGACGGCCGGTAGATCGACAGCGTCGGCGTCGAGACGTTCCCGAGCTTGATGATCGGCCGGTCCCCCACCGGCTTGTCGTCCGGCTTGGCGAGGTTCTGCTCCGGAGGCAGCTCCCTGGTCTCTCCGGGAGGTTTCCCGGGCCAGACATTCACGATCGTCGGATCGGCCGCCGCGGCGGACAAGGCGAGATTCAGGAACGACAAGGTGCAAACGAAGGAGCATGAGATCAGTGAACTGGAACGCTTCGGCATCGGGGCGGCTCCCAAATGGTGCATTCGACAAGAGGCCTCATCGTCCCCGACCACAAGCGGGGACGCAAGCGATTCACCGCGGACCGTCGTGCTCCAACCGCTTGCCCAGGCTCACGACATCGTCCAGCACGTATCCCAGACTCTGATAAAACGCGATCACCTCGGTGTTCGTCGTCCGCACCTGCAGGTTGATCTTTGGGCAACCGGCATCGCGGAGCAGTTGCTCCGCGGCGGCGACGATGCCCCGGCCGTAGCCGCGGCGCTGATGTTCCGGGTCGACCGCCAGGTAGTTCATCCACCCGCGATGCCCCTCGTAGCCAGCCATCACGGTGGCGACGACTTCGCCGTCGAGCGTGCCCATGAGAAACAGGTCGGGCCGGACCTGCAGCTTGCGGGCGATGTCCTTGCGGGGGTCGTTCCACGGCCGCGTGAGGTGGCACCGCTCCCACAGCGCGATCACGGCGGGTTCGTCGGCGGGAGCGAACGGGCGAATCTGCACGATCGTTATGCCAGCTCCCGCAACGGCTCGCCAGCATCGAGCAGATGCTGCGGCCGGCCCTGTGGATCGAGCAGCGTCGTCCGATGCGGATCGAGACCCACGTGATGATACAGCGTGGCGAACACATCCTTGTAATGCACCGGCCGCTCGAGGACCGTCGCCGCCTCGCGGTCGGTGGCACCGATCACCTGCCCCATCCGCAGTCCGCCGCCCGCCAGGATCGCCGGGCCAACCTGCGGCCAGTGATGCCGCCCGGCCGTCTGCGGATCAATTCGGGGCGTCCGGCCGAACTCTCCCCAGACGACGATCAGCACATCGTCCAGCCTGCCGCGCTCGTCCAGGTCGAGGACCAGGGCGGACAGCCCGCGGTCGAGGATCGGCAACAGATTTCGCATCCGCGTGAAGTTGTTGGAATGCGTGTCGAAATCGCTGAGGGAGAGACTCACGCAGCGGACGCCGGCCTCGATCAGCCGCCGGGCCAGCAGGAACTTTCGCGTCGCA
>Ga0073934_10010825_pt1 | contig 11211 bp, 11 predicted proteins | sample LarsenN4metaG_FD_76834 | JGI IMG/M metagenome (GOLD analysis project Ga0073934, IMG submission 76834) | Hot spring sediment bacterial and archeal communities from British Columbia, Canada, to study Microbial Dark Matter (Phase II) - Larsen... ...
AACCTGATTATGCCGTCATCTTGGGGGGTGCAAATGACCTGGGTTGGGGAGATCATCCATCCGAAATCATGAGGAATCTGGTCACGATCTATGAACGTGCACGCAGTGCAAGCATTCAACCCGTATCCGTGACGATTCCCTCTATCCGTGGCTTTGATCCCTTGATCCCGCCAAGGCAGGTTTTGAACAATCTGATTATCGAATACTGCAAGAGTAAACAACAGCCTTTTGTGGATCTGTTTGTGGCCACGGCTGAACCTGGAACGCTCAGGCTGGCAGAAAAATACTCCAACGATGGCCTGCATCTCACCACAGAAGGCTATCGTGTGCTGGCCGATCTTCTCTACAATGAGGTTTTTAAAGCCGTCCTGTAAACAGGAGGGAAAGCGATGACGGCTGTCCACTGCACTCAAAATCAGCGGGATGTGCCTGCTGGCACTGGGACTGGAACTCATGAAGCATCGTACAGAATTTCATGTGCGCTTTGTCACTCCGGATTTAGGACAGTGAGGCTCCAGGGCACACCGGCTGCATTCTGGGATGGGTGCCTTGCAGAACGCTCGGCCATGATCCTTCAATAACCAGGTGATCCGAGCCCAGTCAGACTTGGGAATGATCTTCATTAAGTCCTGTTCGATCTTTTCAGGATTCTTACTCTTTGTCCAGCCCAAACGGTAAGCCACCCGGATCACATGAGTGTCCACCACAATGCCCTCCACCTTTCCGAAGGCATTGATCAGGATGGCATTGGCCGTTTTGCGGCCAATCCCTGAGAGTTCCACCAGTTGCTCCACAGTCTCCGGAACCTTTCCGTGATATTTGTCAACCAGAATTTCGCACGCTTCCTTAATATACTTTGCCTTATTGGCCGGAAAGGTGACAGGGTTGATCTCTTTGATCAAGGTTTCAAGATCTGCCTGGGCATAGTCCTGTGCTGTCTTATATTTTTGAAACAGTTTGGGCGTGGTGGCATTGACCACGGTGTCCCGGACCTGGGCCGAAAGAATCGCGGCCACTACAAGTTCAAGAGGATTAGAAAAATTCAGATAGTATCGGGCATTGGGATAAAGCTTCTTCAGCCCTGCCAAGACCTTTGAGGCCTGCTGATGCATTTCCACCTTACAATTCTCCTTTGCAGCATACAAAGACTTTTGGGGAAGCCCACTGGGATCGTTATCTACCGGCATTTTATCACACTCATCTCACTTTTCCCAAAAAGCATAAATGGAGATAAAAACATTTGACCCGGGCCCTTATTTTTGATACTCTGGCAACAATCAGACAGAACGCCCTTTACAGATTAGGGCCTTCCCTCGGAGGCACCATTATGGTGGACACTGGGCAGCCTGATCGGCGTCGGCAAAAGAGAATCCACTTCATCAAAGAGGTGGAGGTGGTTGGCGTGGGCATGCGTCGATGCTCAGACCTATGCGTCGACGGGATGTATCTCGAAACGGTGCATTCAGTCCCGGTGGGCACAATTTTTGACCTTAAATTTAAACTTCATGATTCGGACGAGCAGCCGATTAAGGTCCAAGCCTGCGTACACTACATACATCCAGGTGTAGGAATGGGTCTAGGTTTTGTCAACCTGAAACCGGAGGATCTTGAAAGGATTAAGCAATTTATAGAGAATACATAATCGGCAATCTCCATCCGGGGGCATGAACAGTCAGACAGTCCAAATGCTACCAGTCATGAACAATTGTTCATGAGCCGTCTCATTGCTCGCCATTGATTTACACATCCTGCTTTTCAAAACCCATTGAATTCCCTCACATAATTTTAAATCGTTTTTAGAATCTACAGCATGGCACAAAGACTGCATTTTATCCAAATCGAGCTGGGTGTATAAGGGATACAGTTTAATCGGACGTTTAACGTGAAAGGAGCGGGCCATGAATCAGGTGGAAAGTAAAAAGGTGACAACCTTGCGACAGGTCTTTACCATCGTGGAGCGGAATGGAAAAAATTTCTGGGTCAGGATTGGGACAGCCTTTATCAATAAAGATGGAAGCGAAACGGTTTACCTTGACGCCCTTCCAGTGAATGGGCGGATGCAGATCCGTATCGTCGAGCCACGCAATGGTGCAGAAACAAGGCAGGAAAACCAAGACTGATTGGATAAGATGGTATGTTAACTCGAAGGGGCAAAGCCTCGGCGCAGAGTACTCTCGCTGATGGTCTTAGGAACCATGAACTGGGTCAGGTAGTCTGGGCCTCCGGCCTTGGAGCCAATGCCGGACATGCGGAAGCCCCCGAAGGGCTGGCGGCCCACCAGGGCACCCGTGATCCCCCGGTTGATATAGAGATTGCCAACCTCAAAGGCTTCCATTGCCCTTTGGATGTTGGCTGGGCTTCGCGAGTAGACTCCACCGGTCAGGGCATAATCCACACCATTGGCAATCTCCAGGGCTTCTTCAAAATCCCTGGCCTTGAAGACGACTAAAACAGGGCCAAAGATCTCCTCTTGGGCCAGACTGTCTTGGAGCTGAAGGTCGGTGATAATCGTGGGGCTCACATAGAACCCTCCGGGGGGTGCATCCGCCACCAGTACAGCCTGGCCTTGTTTTTTCCCTTTCTCAATATACGACCGGATCTTTTCCTGGGCCTTGGCATCAATGACCGGCCCAATCACATTGCCTGGGTCTCCGGGAGGCCCGATTTTTAGACTCTTGACAGCATTCACGACCCGTTTGAGAAATCCCTCATAGGCTGACTTCAGAACGATGACCCGTGAACAGGCAGAGCATTTCTGGCCCTGATAGCCCATGGCCGAGGCGACCACTCCCTGGACAGCCAGGTCCAGATCAGCGGTATCATCCACAATGATGGCATTCTTTCCACCCATCTCGGCCACCACTCGCTTGATCTGGCGTTGGCCGGGTAAAGTCTTACCAGCCAGTTCTACGATCTTAAGGCCCACCGCTTTGGAACCAGTAAAAGCAATGAAGGCAATTTCAGGATGCCGTACCAGGTACTCGCCCACCGATTCTCCTCCAGCGGGCAAAAAATTCAGCACACCCTTGGGAAGTCCTGCACTCTCCAGGATCTTTGTAAGATGATATCCCACGATAGGAGAGAGATTGGAGGGTTTAAAGATCACACAATTGCCGGCCACAATAGCGGCCGAGACCATACCGGTAGGAATCGCCAGGGGAAAGTTCCAAGGAGAAATCACTAACCCGATCCCACGAGGGTGGTAAAGATAAAGATTCTTTTCCCCAGGATAGTTTCCCAGTACCTGGGGAACAGACAAGCGGAGCATTTCCCTTGCATAGTAGCGCAAAAAATCGATGGCTTCGGCCACATCCGCATCGGCCTCTCGCCAGGTCTTTCCCACCTCATAGACTTCCCAAGCAGCCAGATCAAACCGCCTTTTTTGCATTTCACCGGCGGCCTTCAAAAGAATCTTGGTGCGTTCACAGGCAGGAGTGAATTGCCATTTTAAGAAGGCCACCTTTGCCTTCTCGATGGCTAGATCAGCCTCCCGTGGAGCGGCTAAAGCCACCTTGCCCACCACCTCTTCAGGTCTAGCAGGATTAATCGAAGCAATCTCTTGAGAGGTTCGTAGCTCCCGTCCCCCAATCAACAACGGATAAACTTGACCTAGTGTTTTTCGTACTCTTTTCAAGGCCTGCTGCATCTGCTGACGGGTCAGTGCTCGTGAAAAATCGGCATGAGGCTCGTTTTCAAAACGCTCCTGTTTTTCTGTTTGCTCAATGGGCGGCCTGGGGACAGGCTGTGCCAGAACACTTTCCGGCAACTCGCCTTCCAAAAAGGCCTTTCGGACAAAGGATTCATTGGAGGTATTTTCTAGTAGCCTGCGTACCAGGTAGGCCATCCCGGGTATCAACTGGCCAATCGGGGTATAAACGCGTACCCGATAACCCATCCTGGAAAGGACAGACTGAAGGGGTCCACCCATTCCGTAAAGAACCTGGAACTCAAAATCCTTCGGGCCCAATCCCCGGATCTTGGCAGCTGCAATGGCATGGGCAATGCTGCGCACATTGTGGCTTCCGAAGGCAGGCCGGATCTGATCAGCATGATCCAGGAGAATATCCGTAAGCCTTTCATAATTGGCATCCGTAGACCCTTTGTCCAGATATACGGGGATGGGCCAACCCTTTTGTCGATGAATCACGGTTTCATAATCCCAGTAGGCCCCTTTCACAAGACGGATGGCAATCCTCTTTTGGTGATCCTGGGCCCACTTTAAAACTCGAAGAAGGTCGGCCTCTGAATCCTTCAGATAGGCCTGAATGACCACTCCTGCGCCATGAAATTCAGAAAAGATCTCCTCTTCTAAGAGCTTGAAAAAGATTGCCAGGGTCAGGTCCTTAAACTGGTAGTGCTCCATATCTAGATGGACATGGGTGCTTAAATTCATAGCCCGCTGGAGGATAGGCCGAAGCCGGTTAGAAATGGCGGAGATGCTGCCGTTCCAGTCCATAGGGTCCATCTGGGAATAGAGGGAGGTGATCTTGACTGAAAGGTTCACTCGAGGAACGATACCGAATCGATCTTTTTCGAGAATTGCCTGAGGCACCCAGACCTTGACCTTTTTATTCATCTGATCCAGCAAGTCCATGTAACGGACCGCATAGGCATGGGACTCTTCCTCATTCACAGCCACTTCCCCTAAGAGGGCCAGGGAAAAGACTAAGCCCTTCTTCCATTGTTGCTCAAGTTTAGGAATGGCCTCCTCTACATCCTCCCCAATAATAAACTGTTGGGCCAGCCGGGTCACATGGGCGCGAATGGTACTTGCCGCCAAGAATCCGGTGGGTGAACCTGGCACCAGTGTTTTCAGACCCCACGAGGCCAACGGAGGAAATTTCTTACCAGGAAGGTCGAAATACTCCCTCAGGAGACGAACGACCTGACTACTATCCTTTAGGCAGGGAAGAACATCAATGAACCGAAACAGGGCCACCTTGAACTCCTCATCCTGCATGGCCCACTTGAGGACCTGCCCGCCCCACCATTCTCGGTGAAACAAAGAGTACTTTTCGGCTTTCAGACCCTCCAGGATATTCTGACCAATCCTTCGAGTCTCCTTTTCAAGGGCTTGGAACTGGGTCATTGTTTCTGGCGCTCCTCTTCCTTCTGGAGGTCCTGCATCCCCTCATCCGCCCTTTTCCGGATCTGTTCTGTATCCGGGCCTTTAGGTGGAGTACTGCAGTCAGCAAGTCCAACCAGGAGAATTAATCCCATCAAAACCAACGCCATCCATTTATTGTAAGGTTTCATCACCTATCCATCCTTTCCACATTTTTTAAAACATATCTACGGCAGGTTGGGACCGGTGAGGAAGCCCTTCTGGACGCTGCCACCTCCATGGCTACGATACTGTGGCAGCGGACAGCGGAGGGAGGTAAGCACCGTAAGCGCAACCGACCGTGCTGACGAACTGGCCCCAACCTGCCGTTTATTCCTCACCGAAGATGATACCAGCCAGAGTTGGCCCTACCTCCTCCTGCACCCCCCACTGGGCTGCCCGCACAGCCCTGGCCTCTGCCTCCGATGGGTTGAGATGACCTTCACGACCGTTCCTCGCCACATTTCCCAGTACCCGATTGTTTGACAAGTCAATCAGTGTAAATTGTACTTGCCACCGGTAAAACGGTCTACCCTGAAGTTGGAGTGGCTCAAGATTCATCTCGCCCTTGACCAGGACATCCTCGATCCTCTTTTCTTCCAATCCATTTGATCCTCCGCCTGAGGCGGATAAGGCGGAAGACCGATCAGTAACTACCAATCCCTCCCGGGTCAGACCCTGCAGGATAGCCGACCAGATCTTTTCCGAGTGAGGCCCAGACAACTCCAGGGCTACATGAAACTCCTGTGACAAGACCTGCCGCAAGGCTTTTCCTACCTGGGTCAAAGAAAGCCGGCCATCCAATCCACGACCGTCCGGGTTGATAATCTTTAGATCCGTATTCAAACCCTCTCGTAGCAACAGAGCCTTAAAAGCAGCATGGAGCTCACGGACTACCTGAAGTTTGCTGACGGCCTGCTGAACGCCATCCGGTTGGCCCACCTTCGTGGCCGACTCAAACAGGGTTTGAGCTTGGCGATCCAGCTCCTCGATCCGTCCCTGGATCACTGCCGCAGAATGGGCCCGATCCATCACGGCCAGGGCATAGGTCCTGTGAATCCGCGAATCTACCCAGACCTCAGCAATCGACACATTCTCCAGGACCTTGTGAGTGGAAACCTGAGTCAATTGATCCATGAATATCTTGCGGCTCACCTGACTTTCCACTTTGGGACCTTCACTTTTATCTGAGGACTGAAAGTATTCCTCCCATTCCCGGGTCTTGGACTGTATATTGGCCTGAAAGATCCTGGCGATGGTTGCATAGGCCTCGTCCTCCGCAGCCTTGCGGCTGTCCCCGTACCCTACACCTGTTAGATATTTCTCCCTAGGATATTTCGAGCTTTCACCGCTGACCCAGTCCGGTGACCTGGATCCACCAGCGGCAGGTGGGGTCTCACATTCTATTCCCCAGATCAGAATAAGGCTGGCCATCAGGATTCTCAGCTTTTGATGTCCCGTGAAAATCATGGTGACTGGGCAGATACTTTCACCGGTTTTGGGCTGGAGAGGAGAGATCCCACCACACGGCTGCTTAAAAATCGTTTCTCACCGGCTCTGAGCCTAACCTCTGAAAAAATTTTTCGAGTGATCTCATGACCTCGATGGCTCATATACTGCGCCTCCACCTGATAAGTCCCGGGAGGAACCAGAAGGCGAGCCATCTGCACCTCTCCCGGTAAGGTCCGCCAGCTCCGTTTATCAGACTGCTCAGACAAAAGAGAGTAGAGATTGGTTCCCACATCAGACAAGATCTTGGGTAAAGGGTCATCCCCCTTATTGGCTTTTTCCCGAATAGCCCGAGACAGCAAATACTTGGTGGTGGCGCGGGCAATGGCCTTGGCCGTGATCCGCCCAATCCGATCCTCCAGGTTCTTGATGGCAATGGCCGTGATATCCTCCACCAAAAGGGTCTGCTGAGTCGCCACGGTTTCCGATCCTTGTATTCTCACCGCGGCATGGGCCAGGTCTGTAGGCCTGGCCACAAAGCGTGGCAGGGCCACATTCAAGAGATAAACCCCGCCCGTCCCATCCGGGACCGGTGCGGTAATAAAGAAGTCTTCCTTCACAGGGGACAGGCCGTTATAACTGATCAAGATGATCTCCCCGTAACGTCGATGTTCTTTATATCTTATCCATGAAATGACCCCAAACTGCTTCACATATTGCTGGTGTTCTTCATCCAGGCCAAGCGCATCTGTGATCCGGAGAAGATCAGACTTTAACATCTGGGGAATGGGAGTGCCATACTGGTTTTGGTAATCTTGGTAGGCCTCATAGGCCTTACGGTAAGCGATCCAGGCATCATTGACCTCTCCCCTGGCTTCATAGAGAATACCACTCAGGTACCTTGCCAAGGCATCTTCTTTGTAAACACTCTTTTTTTCATACCGGTCATTGAGAAGGTTGAGCTTGTGATCTACCTTGCGGGCCTCCACCAGGGCCTCGTCCAATGCACCCAAATACACATAGTTGAGGGCGGCAATCAGGTTGATCATCACCCGCTCAAAGTCCTCACCCTCATACGGTAGTGTGTTGTCATTGGTGAGCATGGCTCCAGTCTCGGCGGTGAGACTCTGGGTGTACAACTCCTCGGCCCGCCGTTCGGCCAGCTCCAAGAACTGGTTGCTTTCAAGATACCGACCCGCAAGGTGCAGGGTCATGGCCCGATCCAGGTCATACAGCAGGGCATTCTTAGCCCCGTATCGACCTGCCTGTTTTTCGATCACGGCGTCTGCCTTGAGGAAGTCCTCCTGGGAGATATAATGCTCAACCTGGATATAATGGTAGGTAATGGGGCTACACGCCGAGATCAGCCAAAGCAGGCCCAGAAGAAAAAAGGGTCTAAAAGCCGAAGCGGCTACGCTCAATAATCTTCTTAATCTTTTTTTGACCAAACCAGACCTTGGTATTTTTCTCGATGTCGATCATCTCCAGGTCTACCTGGTAGAAGATGGCCTTGGTCCCTTTAGCCTCGTCCAGAATAGTGTTGATGGTTCCTTTGAGCATGTAGTCGGCCCCGATTTCTTTGCCCAGCCCCTTGGCGGTCTCTTCAGAAGCAAACTCTTGCTGCTCCTGTCTTTCCTCCCGAACCTCCTCCCGCTCAGACCTGGAAGCCACAAAGATCACCCTGCCGGAATTGGTTAACTCACGCTCCAGATCTTTAATAAAGGTCTGGACATTGATATGCTCATGGCTGTTGTTCACCACGGTCCCCACAATCACGGTGGGTTCTTTTCTGCGTTGCTTCACAAACTTATCCACCCAGGGCCGGTTCAGGGCCTCACCCACCATCTCCTGGGCCACCAGTCTGGAGTCGGTATCATTCCAACGCCCGCTCAGGTCTGTGGTGGTGTCTGGTGCCACCCGAGACACCTTCATCCCACCACAGGCGGAGAGCGCAAAGGTGATCATCAACAAAGAAAGAAGCCGCCTTATCCTCTCATATCGTATCCCCATCTCACACCCCTTTCTGGGTCTCTTATTTCCCGTGTTTTTCCTCTTCACGGGCCAGATCATCAAAACTTTTTTCGGCATTCTTGCGGATGAAGTCCCTCACCTGGGCGTTTAACTCCTGCATCCGGTCAAGGCTCTGCTTAAACCTCTCCAGGTCCAGTCGTGCCAAGGCGTAGTGGGTGTCATTTTCGGCATCCACCCAGTGATCCACAATCATCACGCCGGACAGGGTCACGGCAGAAAAGGTCTTGATGGTCTGTTCCACATGCTGCTCTTCCACCGCCGGGGACTGGGCCGTCACGGCCGGTCCTCCGGTGGTGGAGGCCATATAGTCCTTCATCAGGGAAGCCGTATAGGTCTCAAAGATCTTAGCCACCTCAGCCCTTGCCCTGTTCTCGGCCGAGGTTCGGGCCAGAGGCTCATTCTTCATTCCCACCACCGCTCCTACCCCGTAGAACACCTTTTCACCCGCATCACGAAAGGCCCCACTACCTTCCTTGACCCAGTCCGGCATTTTCCCGCCCCGCAGAGGAGCACCGGCACAGGCCAGCAGCATGATTGGTAAAACGAGGGGGATTAAAAAAATCCCCGCTCTTTTAACTTTAAATCTCTGATCCATAACCATCCCCCACTTAAAAACCATTAAACATGACCTATGATACCACAATTTGCTGGGGATGTCCTGCTTTATGGTCCAACCGAAGCCTTTTGACATCCGCCATGATGGAGCTATACTAAATATTATCTCACAGGATTCCATTCGATGAAAAACCTCGTTCATATGGATCTCAAGAGTATCGAGCATCGGGAATGGCATCTGTGGTTCCTGACCCTCATTCTGATCATGGTCCTGGGCGGAATCATCGTGGCCACCTATCTTTTCATCCTGGGTGAAACCTATGCAACAACCTATGCGCGAACCATCTCTTACAGAGCGCTGGGGGGGCTGTTCCTCCTGATCACCCTCTTCTGCATCTATGTCCTACATGCCCGTATGATGTTTGGAAAGCTCAGGGTCCTGCTGGTGGAAATGAGCAGTATCATTGCCTCCACGGTGGAGTTGAATGTCCTTCTCTCCGCTTTTGCCTCCCGCATTGCCCATGCCTGTTCAGCCACCCTGTGCCAGATCGCCCTCTTGACAGAATCGGGTGTGGCACTAAAGCTCAGATCCGCTCATGCAGTCAGAAAGGTGGGTTGGAAACCCCAGATCGGCAAAACCTACCCTCTTGGAAAAATCCCTGCATGCAGCCAAGTGATTACGACCCTCCACCCATGGGTGTTTCATCAGAGAGATCTCATGCGGCTGCCGAAGGAAGAGGATACCCTAGAACTCCTGACCGGAGGACTCAATGAAATCCGGTCAGTTTTAGTCATGCCCATGGTGACCAAAGACCGGGCTGTAGGAATCCTCATCCTAGGAGAGATGAGGGGATTTGGAAGAACGCGTTTCTCCTCAGCCAAGACGGTGCTGACCCAAGCCCTGGCCAGACAAGCCGCTACAGCGATCGATCATGCAAGGCTTCTCATGGAGGTCATTGAAAAAAGTGAGGCGATTAAACAGGCCCATTTTGACTCCATCAAGGCCCTGGCTGAGGCCCTGGAAACCAAGGATGTCTACACCCGTGGGCATAGCGAGAGGACTGTCCATTATGCAGTGCTCATCGCAAAGGAACTAGGGCTTTCCGAGAAGGAACAGGACTGGATACAATACGGTGCGATCCTACATGACATTGGCAAGATCGGTATCCCTGAAAATATCCTGAATAAACCGGGCCACCTGACGGAAGAAGAGTACGAGATCATGAAGCGGCATCCCGTGATGGGGGCCGAGATCGTCCGTCATATCAAGTACCTGGATCCCGTGGTCCCCATTATCTTGCATGACCACGAGCGATTTGATGGCACGGGTTATCCACACGGACTTTCAGGGGAGACCATTCCCCTGGGTGCCAGGATTGTTTCCCTGGTGGATGCCTATGATGCCATGACCACCGACCGAGTCTATCGAAAGGCAATCACAAAGGAGGAGGCGATCGAACGGATCCATCGCAATGCAGGCACCCAGTTCGATCCTCGATTAACCGAAGTTTTTATCAGTATTCTTTCAAGGCAGGAATAACCAGAGACTTCCATTATGGCTTGGGTCGTTTTGGGCCACAGATGAATTGGAAAACGCAGGATCCGATCTGAAAGACGTCTCCATGCTTGAGAATCGACTTCTCCAATTTAAGGTTATTCACATAGACACCGTTGGTGCTATCCAGGTCGCACAGCATGTACTCACCGGCCCTTTTTTGAATCATGGCATGTCTGCGGGACACTTCCCTTTCTTCAATCGCAATATAACATCCAGGGTCCCGACCGATGAGATACTCCTCCTGGCCAAGCCGAAATTCCTTCCCTTTCAATTTCCCGCTCAAGACCTTGATTGTGGGAAGATCAATGTCCATCCCTGACAAATAGGGATGGCCCATAGCCGGGTGATAGGTGCTTTCATTATCCATAAAGACCCTCCATTCATAAATCCGATTTAGTACCTGAATCTTGCGCGGTTGGATGAAAAAAGGAGTGAAAAGTTTGGGTTACCTCATTATAATAATAGGGTTTCCAACCCACCACCCATTATAAGAGGAGGTAACCCAAATGGTTAA
>Ga0073934_10010827_pt1 | contig 11207 bp, 9 predicted proteins | sample LarsenN4metaG_FD_76834 | JGI IMG/M metagenome (GOLD analysis project Ga0073934, IMG submission 76834) | Hot spring sediment bacterial and archeal communities from British Columbia, Canada, to study Microbial Dark Matter (Phase II) - Larsen... ...
AACGGCTCGGGCAACACGCCCTTGGCCGCTTCGGCGCGCTCGATGGCGCCGCTCCTGTCCGCATCGAGCCAGGCGATGATGCCTTTGGCGGCAACGCCGGCATTGCCGGCCGGATCGAACATCAGGCCGCTTCCCGAATGCGCGTAGCCGGTATATCCGCCCTGTTGTTTTGCCCAGCGCATGACCGGCGTCGTCCATTTCGGCCAGCCTTTTTCCTTCGTGCCGTCCGAACCGGGGTAAGTCTGATCCTTCAGATTCAACAAGCAGACGTGCCCCATCGCCTGCGAGCCGAACCCGCTGATTTCGAGGTCATATTTCAAGACGCAGAACGGTTCGCTGAGCTTGCTCACGGTCGGTTCAAAGAATTGACGTTGAAACTCGAAGCAAGGCCCCCACGTCAGGTTGCAGCCGACGTTGAGTCCCTCGCCCTTGACGTGGAGGAACATGTCCTCGGCCGTCACGCCTTCCGTCGGCACGGTATAGTGTGCACAACCGGCGGCGTGAATGTGGTGGTCGCCGCTGTACCAGCCGTAATCCGAGGCGTTGATCCAGCGCTCCAACTTGACGGCAAGCTCCATGGGCCCGACGCCGTCGTTGCCGGTGCCCGCGACGACGATCTTCTTTTCCTTCTGCACGTACTCCGGTCCTCGGCCATACGTCATGGTCAACTCGCCGGGAGGCAAGAGCACCGTGCCGCCGTCGGGGCGATAGACCTGGTCCTGGAAGAAGAAGTCCGGTGCGAGTCGATTCGGCCGCAGCGGATAGACTCGGCCGAGTCGATCCTTGAAAGTAAAGCGGCCGACGGTCGGCTTGCCGTCGTAATCGGTGATGCGGAGCTTGACCGGGATCGCCGGTTTGACGCTGAAGAGCACCGGCACTTCGCCGCGAAAGCCCAGGTCCTGCGTGCCCTGCCCGACGTCGAAGCCGATGGTCGCTTCGAGCTTGCCCGCCTCGCTGCTGTAGATGAGGGCCAGCGCGTATTCGACTTTCAGGCCGCTCAGCGCTTCGGTCATCGGCTTGGCGGTGAACATCTGCACTTGCAGAAAGCGGTTTTTGAATTCTTCCTTTTCCTTTTGCAGGCGTTCTTTTTGCTTGGCGCCTTCCTCGGCGGTCAGCCGGCCGTCCTGAATTCGCTTTTCAATCTCCGCCAGCACGCCGCCGTAGTCGGTTTTTTGCCGCGGTCCGGCCTGCGGGCTCTGGATGCGCAGGCCCTTTTTCACGGTGCTTTCGTTGAGCACCTTGATGATGATCGGCGTAAACGCGTGTTGCTGAATGACCGCCTCGGCCGGTCCCCGTCCCACCTTGACGCGCGATTCGGGATTGATGCCGACGACCAGCAGCACGTGCGGATCGAGCAGTTTTTGCAATTTCTCCGCGTCGCGGGCATTGGCAGCGTCCTCGAGCGCCTTCGTCGTTTCGGCCGATAGCGGCGAGCCGGCAAATTCCAGCGCCTGCAACAAACGCTGGACGTTCTGGCCGAGCGGCTGGCCCTCGACATTCGGAACGACTTCGACTTTTTGGGCAAAGGCGGCAACGGGCAAGGTGAAGACACAGATCAAGGCGAGCTGGCGCGACATGGCGGACCTCCTGACGGTGCGACTCGGGATGCGGCTTTGGTTGTAACAAATTGGCGTCGCGATGCAATGGGTGAGGCGAGAAATCCAAAACGGCACGGTTCGACGACTGTCCGCCCGCCGTCTCAAATCTGCATCATCTTGATGAGGAAGCTTGCGAGAAGCCCGAAAACGTGCGAAAATCCGAGCCGATGCAAGCTGATTGCCACTGGAGACGCCGATGCCGTTGACGCAGGATCACAGGCCGATGCGGGTGGAAACGCCGCTGGGCAAAGACAAGCTGTTGGTGACGCATTGCCGCGGGGCCGAGGCGATCTCCTCGTTGTACCAGTTCGAGCTCGACCTGATTGCCGAACTGACGACCGACGTGGCCTTCGACAAATTGCTCGGCCAACCGATACTGGTCACCGTGCAACTGCCCGACGGCGATCGCTTCGTGCATGGCATCTGCAAGCGGATCAGTGCGGGCCGGCGCGACCAGGAGTTCGCCCATTATCGCATGGAAGTCGTGCCCACGTTCTGGTTGTTGACCCGCAACGAACGCAGTCGCATTTTTCAGCAGGTCTCGGTGGAGGACATTCTCAAGGAGGTGTTGAAGGGGCTCGACACCAAGTTCGACCTGAAGGGCGCGTTTCAACCGCGCGATTACTGCGTGCAGTACCGCGAGAGCGATTTTGCCTTTGCCAGCCGGCTCATGGAAGAAGAGGGCATTTATTACTTTTTCCAGCACACGGCCGGCGGGCACAAGCTGGTGCTGTCGAACACGCCGCAGGGCCACCCGGATGTGCCGGTGACGACCAAGGCGATCTACGACGAACTCGAAGGCGGCGTTCGCGACGATTTGCGCGTGACCCGCTGGGAGAAGATGCAGGAGATTCGCTCGGGCAAAGTGACCCTGTGGGATCATTGCTTCGAGTTGCCGCACCAGCACCTGGATGCCGAAAAGAAACTGATGGCGTCGGCCCAGGTCGGCAAAGTCACGCACAAGATCCAGCTTGGCGGCGTGTCGGACGGCCTGGAACTGTACGATTATCCCGGCGCGTACGCCCAGCGCTTCGACGGCGTCGATCCGGGCGGCGCCGACCGCGCTGCCGATCTGGAAAAGATTTTCAGCGATAACGTCCGCACGGTCGAAATCCGCCTGCAGCAGGAGCAGGCCCAGGCCTTGCGTATTTCCGGCAACAGCAAGTGCGCGACCTTCACGTCGGGCCACAAGTTCACGCTCGACCGCCACTTCGACGCCAACGGCGACTACATGTTGTTGCGCGTCGAACACAACATGGCGCTGGCGGCCGATTATCGAACCGGCGAGGGCGACCGGCTGGTGTACGAAAACCGATTCGAGTGCATGCCGATGTCGGTGCCCTTCCGGCCGGCGCGCACGACGACGCGGCCGACGGTTCGCGGCACGCAGACGGCCGTCGTGGTCGGCCCTCCCGGCGAGGAGATTTTCACCGATAAGTACAGCCGGATCAAAGTGCAGTTCCACTGGGACCGCGAGGGCAAGAACGACGCGAATAGCTCGTGCTGGATTCGCGTGGCGTCGCCCTGGGCAGGCAAGCAGTGGGGCATGATCCACATTCCGCGCATCGGCCAGGAGGTCGTCGTCGATTTCCTCGAAGGCGATCCCGATCAGCCGATCGTGATCGGCAGCGTCTACAACGCGGACCAGATGCCGCCCTACGCCCTGCCCGACAACAAGACGCAAAGCGGCATGCAAACCCGCAGCAGCCCCGGCGGCGACGGCGGCAACTTCAACCAGATCCGTTTCGAAGACAAAAAGGGCGAAGAGCAGCTGCATATCCATGCCGAAAAGAACCAGGACATCGAGGTCGAAAACGACGAGACGCACTGGGTCGGCCACGACCGCACCAAGACCATCGACCACGACGAAACCACGCACGTCAAGCACGACCGGACCGAGACCGTCGATAACAACGAGACGATCACCATCCACGGCAACCGCACCGAAACGGTCGATCTGAACGAGTCGATCACGGTGTCCGGCAATCGCACGCGGGCCGTCAGCCGCAGCGAGACCGTTACGGTCACCATGATGCGCACGCACACCGTCGGCATCAACGAGGCGATCACCATCGGCGCCGCCCAGGAAATCACCGTCGGCGGCCTGCAGGCGATCACCGTCGGGGCGGCTCAGTCCATCAGCGTCGGCGGGTCGCAGGATGTGTCGGTCGGCCGATCGCAATCGACGGCCGTCGGCAAGGACCATACGATCACCGTCGGCAACAACGAATCGCACACCATCGGCAAAAGCCGGACCGCGAACATCGGCGAAGACGATTCGCTGAAAATCAAAAAGAAGCTGGTCATCGACGCCGGCGAAGAGATCATCATCAAAACCGGCGACGCTTCGATCGCGATGAAAAAAGACGGCTCCATCACCATCAAGGGCAAGGACATCCTGATCAAGGGCTCCGGAAAAATCACGGCCAAGGCCGACAAGGACATGGTCCTGAAAGGCAGCAAGATCGGAGCGAATTAGCATCGGTTTAGCCCGAAGCGTGAGCGAGGGGGTGCTTTTCCCTCGCGGGCGCTTCAGGCTGACCATACGGGGGACACTCACTTGCATTCCACATCTTCCAACGCGGCAGCTTCGACAGCGGCGCTCGCCGTCGAACTGCCTGCGCGCCTGGAGCGGCCGCCGCGCATCGAGGCGCCGGTCGTGGGCCGCATCATGCGGCTGGACGCGTTCGGGGTCGCGGTGGATTTTCCGGGAAACCCGGACGACATTCCGATGGCGGCGCGAAGCACCGTGCCGGTGCAGCAGCTGGGCGTGGGTCGCGAGGTGGTGCTGTTTTTCGAAGACGGCGATCCGGCCCGGCCGTTGATTCTCGGAGTATTGCAGGACACCAGTTCGCCGGTGCAGGCCGAGGTCGATGGCGAGCGGCTCGTGTTGAGCGCCAGGCGCGAGATCGTCCTGCGTTGCGGCGAGGCCAGCATCACGCTGACCGAAGCGGGCAAGGTGCTGATCCGCGGCAACTACGTGTTGAGTCGATCGTCTGGCGCGAACCGGATCAAAGGCGCGGCGGTGGAGATCAACTGACGCCATATGTGGAAGATTCAAAACCGCACGCCGTTCGCGGCGGATTACAGTTGGTGCCGGGACCGGGATGGGGCCGACACCTGGCTCGTCGCGGTGAAGTGCACTTTTCTGATCCGCCCGGACGGAGCCACCGTCGAAGCGCCCGAACAAGCGCCGGTCGTGCGCGTTCCCGTCTATCGCGGCGATCCGAAGACGTCGAGTCTGCTGTACGATTCCGACCTCTACTGGTTGAAGCCCGCGACCGACGTCTTGCTCCATGGACACGCCTATGCCCCCGGCGGCAAGCCGGCAAAACAAGTCGATGTCACGTTGAAATTTGCCGAAGTCGCCAAGACTCTCCGCATCGTCGGCGACCGGCGCTGGCAGCGAGGATCGTTGGGCCTTTCGGCATCGGAACCGGAGCCGTTCGTCAAGATGCCGTTGCTGTACGAACGCAGCTACGGCGGCGGCGATCCGGCGAGCGCCGATCCGAACAAACCTCAGTTTGAACCGCGAAACCCGGCCGGCGTCGGGTTTACATCGGCCGAAGGACAGTTGCTGCCGAACATCGAGGAAGCCGGCGTCAACCTGCGTAAAAAGCCGGCGGGCTTCGGGCCGATCGCGCCGCACTGGCAGCCGCGGATCAAATACGCCGGCACGTACGACGAGGCCTGGCAGAACGAACGCTGTCCGCTTTTACCGAAGGACTTCGACGAGCAGTTTTTCCTTTGTGCTCCCGAGGATCAGCGGTCGAAGCAACCGCTCAAGGGCGGCGAATCGTTCGAGTTGCACCATCTGACGCCGGGCGGCGTGCTGAAGTTTCGCCTGCCGCGCGTCGCGTTGGGTTTCGAGACGTTCTTTTTCGACGGCCGGCGCGAAACGCATCGCGGCGAGTTGCATAGTGTGATCGTCGAGCCCGATGTGCCGCGAGTGATCTTGGTCTGGCACACGCGGGTGCGCTGCCACGAGCGGGTGCTGAAGCTGGAGCGAACCGTCGTCACGCGCAAGACGGTGCTGAATCCAGCGGTGGATTGAGCGGAGACCCATGACGCCAGTGACCATAGGCCGGGATGTCGTGATCGCGGGCGGCGGCGCGCGAACGGCCATCGGCTTGACCGCGCCGGCAACCATGGCCGCTCAGCGCGCCGGGATCGCCGGGTTCGGCGAGCATCCGTTTCTGGTCGATGCCGCCGGCAACAAGTTCATCGTCGCTCGCGTTCCGCCCCTGGGCGTCGAATCGCAAGGCAGCGAGCGCTGGGCGGCGCTGGCCGTACCGAGCGCGATCGAGGCGACGCAGCCGCTGCGCGAACGGCGGGCGAAACTGGCGGCGCTGCCGGTCGTGGTCGGTCTGCCGCCGCGGCGACCGGGCCGCCCTGCCGATGCGGAAAAATCGTTGACCGACAAACTGCGTGCCGCTTTGAATGACGTGGCCGCGACGATCCCGGTCGAGACGATCGCCGCCGGGCATGCCGCCGGAACGATGGCGCTCGAAGCCGGCTGGCAGAAGATTCGGGCCAAGGCCTCGGATTTCTGTTTGATCGGCGGCGTGGATTCCTATCTCGACATTGAAACGCTGGCCTGGCTGGAGCGCCAGGATCAAGTCCACGGCGCCGGCAAGTTGAACAACGCCTGGGGCTTCGTGCCGGGCGAGGCTGCCGGCTGGTGCCTGCTCGCCGCTCGTGAAGTCGCGACGAAATGGCAGTTGCCGTTCGCGCTTCAACTGCTTGCCGGCGCGACGACGAAGGAAACGAAGCTGATCAAGACCGACGCGGTGTGCACCGGCGAAGGGTTGATCGCACTGTTCCGGCAATTAGCCGCAGCGCTGCCCCCCGGCAGGAAATTCGAGCAAGTCATCTGCGACATGAATGGCGAGCCGTACCGAGCCGACGAGTACGGGTTCGCCACGGTTCGAATGGGTTCGGCGTTCGTCGATGCCTCCGATTTTCTGGCGCCGGCCGACTGCTGGGGCGACGTCGGAGCGGCGTCCGGGCCGTTGTTTGCCCTCTGGGCGGAGTTGGCCGCACGAAAAGGCTACTCGAAGGGCAGCTTTACCCTCATGTGGACCAGCGCGGAAGGCGGCGAACGCAGCGGCGCGGTGTTGCAAGCACTGAAATAAGTCCGGAAAATGCGTGCAAATCGCATGATAGAGTGAGGGCAGCGCGAAACGTATACACAACGGATCTGGGTATTTTCGATGCCGGTCACTGTCAAAGTCAACGGAATGCTGAACGCCCTGTCGCACAAGGGCAGCAATCACATTGCCAACAGCACGGCGCCGGACGTATGCAAGACGCCCAGCCCTGCCGGGCCGGTGCCGATTCCCTATCCGATCATCGTCTCGATGTCCAGCGACCTGGTCAAAGGCACGACCACGGTCAAGGCGGACGGCGGCAACTCCTGTTGCGTCAAGGACTGCGAACTGAGCCGCTGCACCGGCGACGAACCCGGAACGGCCGGCGGCGTCGTGTCCAACGTCAACATGAAGGAAGCGAAGTTCATCCTCTTTTCGTTCGACGTCAAGCTCGACGGGAAGAACGCTTGCCGGTTCTCCGACAAGCTGACGATGAACCACATGAACACGATTTGCATGGGCGGCCTCGTCGGTCCGACCGTGACCGTTCCGGACATTGAAAAGTTTTTGAACGAGATCGCCGACAAGTGCAACAAACAGGTGAATCAGGACGAAGGGAAATGCCCGGGCGGTCCATCGGGCGAGGAATGCACGCGGCTGGGCACCTTGAAGCACACCTGCTGCGAAAACGAGATCAACAAGCACAAGGACGCCAATCCGAAGCAGTCGCCGCAAATGCAGTCCGAAGTCGCGTTCGACGGCAAAGGCAAAGTCGTCTCCGGCACCGGCAAGTCGCCCAAGCAACAGGCGACCGAGGCGTACGACAATTACATCCAGGGCCATCTGGACGCCGGCAAGTCGCTGAACCAGGCGCGCGGCTATGCCCGCAATGCGGATGTCTACTATAAAGCGCTGAAGGCGGCCGGCGGAGAATTCATCGCCGACGTGCTGCTCGTCGATCCGCCGGGGGCGACTCCGACGAAAGGGCCGCCGAGCAACATCAAAGGCGCGTACGATTTCAAATTCAATTGCAAGCCCGAAGGTGAAATGGAAGATACGCAGATTCGGGCATACAAACGAAACACCGGCTGCACGCCGAAAATGATTCACAAAGATGGCCGCCAGTGTTAGTAGTCTGAAGTAGCCGCGTTGCTCCGCAACGCGCGTCGCAGAGGCGATAACTCATTGAGGCTGTCATGACACCAATACGGCATCCGGGACCGGAGGGGACATGGCTCGTTCGCGATCATCTGGAGGCGGTCCTTTTTTGCCGGGTCAATTTTGTCGACATGGCTGAAGGCGCTCGCGCGGCATTCGATCGGTGGCTGGACGCCGTCCCGCGCAACGCGTTGAAATGGGCTCGAATCGGCGGGAACGCCGCGGAGCCGAAGCCGTTCGGCGCGACGACCATTGCCCGCTGCGTCGATCAGTTGTCGCCCGCCAAGGCAGCCAAGCGCGAGGTTTCGTCGTTTACGTTGTGCGGGCCGCAGCCGTACAACTCCGACTACTGGTTCGCGGCCGTCGGCAGCGCCGACCTGTTCGGCCCCGACGCCATCGACACCGAGGCCAATTTCATTGAAATGCGTTTCCCGACGGAGTACCTGGCCGAGCGCGGCGTCGAGCCATTCGTCGCATTGATGAAGGATATTGCGGCTGGCTTGCCCTATTCGTCCGGATATGCATCGGTCGCGCTGGGCTACAATGCCGAGTCGCACGTCAGCGAAGCCGCGGAGATCATCGCGCCGCTCGCGTTGCGGCATCATGGCTATGACGTGCATCGCCATCGCTACGTCAAGTACGACATCGGCGACCTCTCGCTCGGCGCCCGCTGGCTGACCTTGTTGGGAGCAAACCTGGTCGAAAAACTCGGCGGCAGCGAAGCGCTGGCCAAACAACTGCCCGGGATCGGCGTCGAGCCTGCCGGCGCCGGACTGATGTTGCGGGCCGGCGAGCAACCCGAGATCGGCGACGTGAACGCCCAACAGGGTACGCCGCTTTTGCGCATGGTCGCCAAGGCTGTGGAACCGGTCACGTTGTTCGGCTGTCAGGAACTGTTGCCGTTGTTCGTCGGCAATCCGGAAACGCTGGATCGTTGGGAACGAAGATTTTTTCCTGACTTCGGAGTTTGATGAATGGCGCGTGCCTCGGCGCTGGCGACTCCCTACTTGCTGCCCTATGCCGCGGCTGTGCAGCCGGCGCCCTTGTGGAGCGGAGGCAGAACGGTCGTCCTTCGCGTCACGCCGGCCGCGGGCATCACGCAAGACGCGATCGACGAGTACCACTCGGTTGCCACGGCGTTCGGCCTGTTGGCATCGACGGGGGCACTCGGTCCCGCATCGCCGCTCCAAGCCGCGCAAATCGAATGGTCGAAGCCGCGCACCTCTTCCGGCGCGATCGAATGGCAATTCATGGTGTGCCATCAGGATGAACGTGCCGCCGTCGTGCTCGCACAGTGGTTCTTGACCAGCCACACAACGCAGCCGCTGCGATCGCTGTCGATCGCGGCGCCCGGCAATGGATCGGCGGCCGTCCCGCTCGTCCATGATCCGACGCTGCGCGATCCGTACCCGCCGGCCGGACCGACGCCATTTCCCATTCAGCGCGACCCGGATCCCGGTCCGAGTGCGTCGCTCTACGTTCGCTTTGCCCGAACGCTCAACGCGGACGAACAGGCCGACGTCAATGGCACGATGACCACTTGGGCTTCGGCGTGCTCGCTCGGCGCTTTCGGAGTCGCGCCCGTAACGCCATCGACTCACGCGCTGCAATTCGGGCCCGTGCGCTTCTTTAACTCAGAAGTGGAATTCGACATCCTGCGCTTTCGCGCCCATCCGGCGGCGCTGAACGGCCTCGTCAATCTCTGCGTTGCCTTGCACTTCCGCATGGCGCCGATCGACGAATTGCGGCTCGATTAGGTCATTTCTTCTGGTCGGCAGGCAAGTCGGTATCGACCTGCTGCAAGCGGCCCAATAGCGCCACCCCGCCCATGATTGCGGCCAGGCATATCACGCCCGTCACCGACCAGACCGCGATCGACACCGACAGCAGGCTTTCCGATCGAAACGCCACCAGAAAGCAGGTCACCGTTCCGGCGGCGCAAACGGCCACCATCGGCACCAGCGCCGCCGTCCGGCCCGCCGAGCGAGCGCGATCGTCCACGGGCGGCGGCTGCAAGCCGTTCTCCAGCGACTTCATCCGCTCGGCGTGCCGCTGTTCCGACGTTCGATGATGGGCGCGCAACAGCTGCGGCACAATGATCAGCAACGTCGCCAGCACCATGCCGACCAGTACCAGGATCGTGATTTCGCTGCTGTATTTTTCTAAAGTACCCATGCGAATCATCATACGGGGTCAATGTTTTTATGCGGCGCGTCTGCGTTTTTTGCGGTTCCCGGACCGGCGGCCCGGCCTACGTCGAAGCGGCGAAACAATTCGGCGCGGCGCTCGTTCGCCACGGCTGGGGGCTCGTGTACGGCGGCGGACACATCGGCCTCATGGGTGTCGTTGCGGATTCGATGCTCGCCTTGGGCGGGCACGTCACCGGCGTCATTCCGAAATTCCTCGAAGCGAGAGAACTCGCGCATCGCAGCGTGCAGGAATTGCACATCGTCGATTCGATGCACGCTCGCAAGGCGCTGATGGCGGAAAAATCCGACGCCTTCGTCGCCCTGCCCGGCGGCATCGGCACCGCCGAGGAGTTCTTCGAAATCCTCACCTGGCGGCAACTCGGCTTGCACTCCAAGCCCGTCGCCGTCTGGAACGTCGCCGGCTTCTTCGATCCGCTCGTCGCGTGGCTCGACCACATGGCCGCCGAAGGCTTCGTCCACCCGTGGGACCAAAACCTTCTGCTATTTGAAAACGATCTGGAAACCTTGTTGGATAAACTATCCACAGCCCGCAGCGAAAACGTTACGCCTACCGATTCAAAACCCCTGATTCCTGACTCCTGACCTCTAACTCCTAACTCTGACCTCTGACCTCTGACCTCTGACCTCTGACCTCTGACCTCTGACTTCTGACCTCTGACTTCTGACCTCTGACTTCTGACTCCTGACCTCTGACCCCTGACCCCTGACCCCTGACCCCTGACCCCTGACCCCTGACTCCTGACTCCTGACGAACCAAGGTGCCAACGATGCCTCGACCGCGTGTGTTTGTGACTCGGCGGATTCCGGAAGCGGGCCTGAGCAAGATCGTCTCCGCATGCGATGCGGAAGTCTGGCCGGAGCAGTTGCCGCCGCCGTACGACTTGATTCGCCAGAAGATCGCCGATTGCGATGGGCTGGTTTCACTTCTGACCGACCGGATCGATGGCGAATTGCTCGATGCTGCTGCGAAGTTGAAAGTCGTCAGCAACTTCGCGGTCGGCTTCAACAACATCGACGTGCCGGCGTGCCGGGCGCGCGGCGTCGTGGTGACGAACACCCCCGACGTGCTCACCAACGCGTGCGCGGACTTCACGTGGGGCCTTATCCTCGCGATTACCCGGCGGCTCGGCGAAGGCGAACGTGTCGTCCGG
>Ga0073934_10010829_pt1 | contig 11206 bp, 10 predicted proteins | sample LarsenN4metaG_FD_76834 | JGI IMG/M metagenome (GOLD analysis project Ga0073934, IMG submission 76834) | Hot spring sediment bacterial and archeal communities from British Columbia, Canada, to study Microbial Dark Matter (Phase II) - Larsen... ...
CAGGTTTCCAGACCCGGGGAGAAAGGCTGCCGGTAGGTCACCCGGAAGGTATGGGGGCCGAGCACCTCTGCCTTCTTCACCAGCTCATAACTGCTCCGGCGAACGGTATTGGTCTTCTCATCCATGATCTTGTCATAAGTAAACTTCACATCATGAGCCGTGAATTCTTTTCCGTCATGCCAGCGCACATCCTTTCGCAGGAAGAAGGTAATTTCCGGTTCAGGCCCTTCCTTGACTTTCCAGGACTCCGCCAGCTCGCCAACGAAGTTCTGGAGGTCCCGGTCATATTTAATCAGACCGTTAAAAACGAAGCCATTGATCTCGCTCGAGGCTGAATCCTGAGCCAGGACGGGATTCAGATAGGAAGCGTCCCCGATCGAACTGATGACCAACTGGTTTACCTTCTGGGGAGGTCGAGAGCCGACAAAGACGATGTTGATTCCCAAGAGAATGAGAAAAAGGATGGGGGAGATGAAGAGGAGCGTTCTGATTCTCAGAGGTGATTTCCTTTCATGCAAGAGGATTATTTCAATATTATAGAGGAAAACTTCACCCACAACAATATTTTGCCTGAAAGAATAAGGACAGTTCCAATCCGAAATATGCAATCCAAAAGGAATTATCGGCTCGTCACAAGTACCTTGAAACCCATCTGGGAGAGTTTCTCTGCAGTGCCCAAGGCTTCTTCCCTGGTTTCGAACTGTCCAACCCTGACCCGATGATATTTCTGGGTGGGAGTCTCCATCAGGGTGACATGGACATGCTTAAAGGCTTTTCGTAACTGTTCTGCTAACCTTTGGGCATTGCTCTCTTCCACAAAGGAACCCACCTGAAGGGTGAACCGTTCAGGCGTTTCAACGACAGGGCTGATGGGTTCCACTTTCACATAGGCGGTTCCCTTTTCGTACATCCCGATGATCTGAGCAGCGGCATAGGAAATATCGATGATCCGATCCTTGACAAAAGGACCCCGGTCGTTCACCTTCAACTCCACCGATTTGCCATTCTCCATATGGGTGACCATCACCAGGGTGCCCAGAGGAAGCGTATTGTGAGCGCAAGTGAGCTGGTACATGTCGTAGATTTCGCCGCTCGAAGTCGGTTTCCCATGGAAATCTTTCCCGTACCAGGAGGCAATCCCATATTGAACGCCTCTGGGCACCTCCTTCTTAACCATTCGCTGCTCCGGAGGAGGCATGGGCCCTTCCACAGACACGGGGCGCCTGGATGCGCAGGCAAGGAGAAGATTCATGAGAACGATGAAATGTACCACGCCTAAAGTGAAAACCTTAGAATGATTTTTCATTTTCAACAGATGAGATCCTTTCTTCTAATCGAAGCATATCCACTGGTTGTGTGAAGAGAAAGCGATCCTCTTGGTACTTCCTCCATCCCTTGAATAAAAACGCTTTTTAATTGAAAGAGGTCCTTTAACTTTAGAATATTTCCATTTCGCTGTCCCCTCAGATTCGAAACCTCTTTGGGATGACAGAAGAAGAGAACATCGGGCCCCTTCGAATCAATTTGAAGGAGCTTTTTTGCCATTTCAAAAAAAATCTCTGAATCGACCAGCTGATGAAGGGCAGAATGGTAAGGCCCTGCGAGCAAGTGTCTCTCCAGTTCCCGGGTGGGTTGAAGGCCAATGCGGGCCACCCGGATGTTCGCTCTCTCCAATTTTAGCAGCCCCCTCTTAAGCCATTGGACGGTTTCCCCCAGGCTTAAAGCGGAATACTTTCCCATTCTCCAGAGCAATTCAAGCGGAGACCCCTGGAGGACCAGGGTCGGATGAATCCTGACAAAATCGGGTTTGAGGTTAACGACCTGATCAAGGGTTTGGAGAAAGCGGTCGTTGGTATCTCCGGGTAGTCCCATCATCAAATGAATGCCCACCTCAAAACCCATTCGCCTTAGCCGGCGGGTGGCAGAGCATGTGTCCTCCGGCCCGTGACCCCTTCTGGCGAGAGTGAGGACTTCCTCAATCATGGATTGGGCTCCGATCTCAACTGTCTTGACCCCGTAAGCGTTGAGCAACAAGAGGGCCTCTTCCTCCAGCCCATCGGGTCGGGTGGAGATGCGAATGGAATGGATCAGCCCGGATTTGAGAAAGGGTTGAGCGGCCTCTAAATAACAAAGCTGATCCGCTCGAGATATCGCTGTAAAGCTTCCCCCGTAGAAGGCGATCTGTCGCTCTCTCTTCCCGTCGGGGGGGAGCAGCTTAATGGATTCCTCAATAAGCTTTTGAACGAAAAGTGGGGAAGGGGCTTCTTCAGCGGTCACCCTCTGGTTGCAGAAGAGACACCGCTGAGGGCAACCCAGATGGGGAAGGAAGATTGGAATAATGATGGGAGTTCCATTTAGCATCATGAACGAGGTCTGTTATAAACCTATCAGAAGGTCACCATAGATTCGTTAAATTCCAAGCTCCCAATACCAAATCCCAAATAAAATCCAATTATCAATTCCCAATGACCAAAACGAAATCGTTTGAAATTTTGGTTATTTGGCGATTGGAATTTATTTGTAATTTGGTCCTTGGGATTTGGTGCTCATCGCTTCAAGAGCGCTTTTGGCGGCCTGTTGCTCCGCTTCCTTCTTACTCTTTCCCCACCCAATCCCCTTCACCTCTCCCCTGACAGAGACGGAGGCTTGGAATCGTTTATTGTGGTCAGGACCCTCCTCCTGCAAGACTTGATATTTTGGAGATCCGGCGTCAGTTCGTTGTGCCTGTTCTTGAAGGAGGCTTTTGTAGTCATTAAGAAGAAAGGATGGGATTTCCGCTTGAAGATAAGGTTCGAGCTGATGCTGGAGGATCTTTAGGGTCTGATCATATCCAGAATCCATGTAGATCGCTCCAATCAGAGCTTCATAGGCATTGGCTAAGATGGAAGATTTCTTCCTCCCCCCATCAACGAGTTCGCTTTTCCCAAGAAGGAGATGACCTTCCAATCGAATTTCTTTGGAGAGATGTGCGAGCGAACTTCGTTTCACGAGGTGGGCTCTGCGGAGGGAGAGGACTCCCTCCTGGGCCTCTGGGAAGGCCTTCCACAGGAGATGGCTGACCGCAAGGTTGAGGACGGCATCCCCCAGAAATTCCAAGACCTCATTCGATTCTTTGAGGGGCGTGTTGGTCTGGTGAATAAACGACTTGTGGGTGAGCGCTTGATCCAACCATTCGATCCGTTTGAATTGATAACCCAGACGGCTCTCCAGTTCTTTCAATGAGGCGAACCTCTCTTCATCCATTGGTTCTTTCCATCACCTCCCCCACCAGCCCGGTTTCGGTGAAACCCGTGACCTTCACCATCCATTCCCGATTGATCCAATCGAAACTACCTCCGGTGGATTCCTCAAGGGTGAGCAGCACAGGGATATAGTTCTTTGAAAATCCTTTCCATCTTCCGGTCTTCTTTTCCCTTCGCGCCTCCACCAGCACGTTCAATTCATGGTGAAGAAATCTGGAGTAGAAAGTCTGGCGTTTCTGTTTCCCCAGTTCCCTCATCACCTCTGCCCTTCGGGTGATATCCGTTTGAGCCACGACCTGTGGATAGTGAAAGGCAGGAGTTCCTTTTCTCTTGGAGAAGGGGAAGATGTGGAGATAGGAGAAAGGCAACGATTCGACCCATTCATAGGTCCGCCTGAATTTCTCTTCAGTCTCTCCAGGAAATCCCACGATCACATCGGCCCCAATAGAGAGCCCGGGAATGGCGTGATGGAGCTTCTGGATAAGATCGCAGAGAAACGATCGATCATAATTTCTGTTCATCCTTTTTAAAATCTCATCCTCCCCGCTCTGGACCGGAATGTGGAGATGGGGGCAGACCTTCTTCGATCCTGAGAGAAAATGGATCAATTCTCCTGAAAAGTCCATCGGCTCGATGGAGCTGAGTCGAATCCGGCAAGGGGTTTCCTGCTCCTCAAGTTGTCTCAGAAGTTGTTCCAAAGGAAAGGGAGGAGAAAAATCACGCCCATAGGAACCGAGGTGGATGCCGGTAAGCACCACTTCTTGGAAGCCCCTTATTTTTAGGACCCTCATATGCTCGATGACTCTTTCCGGGTCCAGGCTTCTCGATCGTCCCCTCGCATAGGGAACGATACAATAAGAGCACCGGGCATCGCAACCATCCTGGATCTTGAGCAAGGCCCGGGTGTGACGACGGAAGGTGCAAAGCGGGATGTCTGAGAAAGAGGACTCCCTCTGGATATCACTCACCTGGATGGCAGGAAGGTTCCCTTTCTCCATGAGCGGGAGAATTTCAGGAATTCTGTATTTTTCCACATTTCCCAGAATATAATCTGCTTCTCCGATCTTGGCGATGGCCTCTGAATCGGCTTGGGGATAGCATCCGGTAACGACGATCAGAGACTTCGGATTGAAACGGGAAGCCCTTCTCACCATCTGTCTCGACTGGAAGTCCGCCCGTTGGGTAACCGTGCAGGTATTGAGGATCGCAATGTCAGCCCCTTCTTCCAAAGAGACAAGATCATATCCCTGCTGCTCCAAGGAGGACATGAGGGCCTCCGATTCGAACTGGTTTACCTTGCAGCCAAGCGTGGCAATCGCAACCGTGGTCATTGATCTGATGGTTTTGAAAAAGGTCGCCCTTCGTTGCTCATTCGCACTCAGGGCTTCCCTTTTCGATGATTTGATAGAATCCCCTTAAAGTTCTGTCAATTTGATACTCCCCCAGACACCCATCTTGTCTCCGACGATGATGAGTGTTCCAAGAACCCCTTCAATTTCTTTTCCCTTTTCGAGCCCAACCTCGATATCCTTCTTCTCCCGAACGATGTTTCCGACTGCCGTGGCTGCGGCATCGGCCAGGGCCGCCGATTTAGAGAGGATACAAACCACATCCGCTTTCCCAAAACTGATAGAGTGTCCTACTGTACCGGAGGAGGTGCATACCCCCAGGGGGGATTGATCGGGCCCTACCACGATCCCTATTCTTAGACTGAGGGGCGATTGGCCTGCAAAGACACCGATGATTCGCTCTCGTGCAGTGGAGAGATAGATATCTCCGCCATTTTCTATGATGACCTCTCTTGAGAGTTTGAGCAAATCTTTTGAAACCCATTCAGCCATGGCTCCAGCCACCGCAGCCATCGGCCCTACTCGAGCCAATTGAGAAGCTCGGATCATTTCACGGACGAGTTCTGGCGCATGGGGGTTCTCCGCTAGGGGACTGAGGCTTGTTTGGAATTCTGGATTCATCGAGATATAGGTTTCCAATTGGTGTCGGTATTTCAGGACCGATTCTCGCGCCTCCTTCGAGAAGTCACCATCCGCCCGGACCAAAATGTCCGTCTCTTTAACGACCACTTCGAATTTGACAAGATCATCGGTTCTGACTAAATTCCTGTAGGTGCGCTCTTCGTACATATGGGAATTGGCAGTCGGTCCGCAGCCCGAGCAAAGGTTTTTTTGAAAAGTCATTATAATATCCGAATCGTTCCTGTGTCAAAGAACGAATTTCGATGAGAGAGGGGTCGAAAAAATGAAACTTAAGGATCAGGTCGCCATCATCACAGGAGCTGGAAGAGGTCTCGGGAGGGCCTCGGCGATCGAAATGGCCAAAGAGGGCGCCTCTGTGGTCATCTTAAGCCGGACGCCTTCCGAGCTAAGAGAAACGGCAAGCAGGGTAAAGGATTTGGGAGGGGAGATTCTTTCCATTCGGGCAGATGTCTCAAGGCCCAAAGATGTAGAAAGGGTCGTTCATCGGACCCTCTCCCGGTTTGGCCAGATCGACATCCTCATCAACAATGCAGCCATCATCGGTCCCCTCAGGCCCCTGTTCCAAGTGGGAGAGAAGGAATGGAATCAGACACTGGAGATCAACCTGAGGGGTCCAGTCCTCCTCTCGAAAGCCGTCCTTCCTCATATGATCAAACGGAGAAGAGGAAGAATCATTAACGTCGTCTCAGGTCTGGGCGAAATCGTCATGCCTCCCTTCGGAGCCTACTCCGTTTCCAAAGCTGGACTCATCCATTTGACCCGCCTCATGGCTCGGGAGCTCAGGCAATACCGTATCCGCGTCAACGGCCTTGATCCAGGCATCATGGATACAAGGATGCAGGAGGAGATCCGAGCCGCAGGTCCCCAGGTCTTGGGCCTACAACTTTACAGACAGGTCGTGGGCTGGAAGGAGAGGGGTGAGCTCAAGCCCCCTGAGAAGGTTGCGCCTTTAGCGGTCTTTCTCGCTTCAAGTGCATCCGATTCCGTCAACGGCCAAATCGGCACAGCCACCGACTACCGCAAGCTTGGCTATCGTGGATAGAAATGGCGAGCAAGGGGTGAGCCCTCTCCTAAAGGTATTTCTCGATCAGGATTTCAGCAATCTGGACGGCGTTGAGTGCCGCACCTTTCCGGATATTGTCCGACACGATCCACATGTTGATTCCATTAGGAATCGATTCATCCTCACGAATGCGTCCGACGAAGGTCTCGTCCTTGCCCGCAGCATGGATGGCCAGGGGATATTCGAACTTCTTGGGGTTGTCCACCACGACGACCCCCGGGGCTTTAGAGAGAATCTTCCTCACTTCATCGGGGGTGATCTTCCTCTCGGTTTCGATATTGACCGCTTCTGAGTGGCCATAGAAGACCGGGACTCTGACAGTGGTGGCTGTGACCCCGATGGAATTGTCCTCCATGATCTTCTTCGTTTCATTGACCATCTTCATCTCTTCTTTGGTGTAACCGTTGTCGAAGAAGACATCGATATGCGGAAGACAGTTAAAAGCGATCTGATGAGGATAGACCGACTTTTCGATCTCCTTGTTACTGTAAATCGCCAGAACCTGACTCTCTAATTCCTTGATGGCCCTTTTTCCGGTCCCTGAAACGGCCTGGTAGGTGGACACCACGACCCTTTTGATTTGAGCCACATCATGGATGGGCTTCAGAACCACGACCATCTGGATGGTCGAACAGTTAGGATTCGAAATGATATTTTTTTTGGGATACTGCGAAATGGCGTGGGCATTCACTTCAGGGACGACCAAGGGGACCTGGGGATCCATCCGAAAAGCACTGGTGTTGTCAATGACCACACAGCCTGCCTTGCCTGCGATGGGTGCAAATTTCTCACTGACCGAGCCTCCAGCCGAGAAGAGGCCGATATCCACTCCGGAGAACGAGTTCTCATTGAGAACCTCCACGGTAATCTGCTTTCCCTTAAACTCCATCTTTGTCCCCGCCCCTCGGGTCGAGGCGAGGAGTTTTAGGTTTGCTACCGGAAAGTTTCTCTCTTCCAAGATGGAGACCATCTCATTTCCCACTGCACCCGTGGCCCCCACGACCGCCACATTGTATTTTTCTTTTCTCATGGGTTCCTCCAACCCTTTTATAGAAACAGGGATGTCCGTCTGAACATCCCTGTCCCTGGATACCTCTTCGTATCAATTAATATCATTAAGAAAAACGTTGCTTGTTGTCAAGAGAGAATTTAGAGATTTCCGGAGAATTCCAGAAATCCCTGGTTACGCCCCCGCCTGCCGGTAGGCAGGGATGATCAAGCAATTCCCTGGACTATAAATACTCTGCCCCGATTTAGATTATTTGGGTTCGGAGTCAGGCAACGGAAACATGCCACTACGCCAGCTCTCTACTCAACCCATCCGTCTTCATGCTTTAACACGAGATGCGGGGTTTACCTCCTCCCCTTCAGCCCTCTCTTCCGGAGGTGGGGGATCAACCCCCCATCCTTGAGTAGATTCTGCATGAAGGCGGGAATGGGGTTTGCGAAAAACGTTCTATTTTGTGTGAGGTCAAAGATCTCTCCTGTCGAAAGATTGACACGAACCCGATCTCCGTCCTTTATCCTCTCCGAAGCTTCAGGAGACTCCAAAAGTGGGAGGCCGAGGTTAAGGCTGTTCCGATAGAAGATCCGGGCAAAAGTGTTAGCGATGATACAAGAGACTCCGGCTGCCTTTAAGGCCAGGGGCGCGTGCTCCCGGGAGGAGCCGCAGCCAAAATTCTTATCTGCCAGTAGAATGTCCCCTTTCTTAACAGCTTTATGAAAACCCGGCCTCTCCTCTTCCATCAGATGTTTGGCGAGCTCCTTCGGATCAGACTGATTGAGGTATCGTGCCGGAATGATTGCATCGGTATCCACATCTGATCCAAACTTCCAGATTCTGCCTTCGAGTTTCATGAACGCTTCCTTCACCCCCACCTTCATCCTCCCCCATCAAGGGGGAGGAGAGAAAGCGGATTCTTAATTCCGCAATCCTCAATTATCTTTTTCTAATTACTTCCTCAGGATGGCAGATCCATCCTTGGATAGCGCTGGCGGCAGCCACAGCAGGGCTCGACAAATAAACTTCGCTTTCAGCGTGGCCCATCCTTCCTCGAAAATTACGATTCGTGGTCGCCAGCGCCTTTTCCCCACTGGCCAAAATGCCCATATGGCCTCCCAGGCAGGGACCACAGGTGGGAGGGCTGATGACTGCGCCGGCAGATAGGAACATCTTCAGGAGCCCTTCTTTCATGGCTTGCTTGAAAATCTCCTGGGTCGCGGGGATGATGATGAGCCTAAGAGAAGAGGCGATTTTTCTTCCCCTCAATATTTTCGCTGCCACACGGAGGTCGTCGAGATGGCCATTGGTGCAGGAGCCGATCACCACCTGATCGATCTCGATCTTTCCAATCTCTCTCACATCCTTAACATTGGAGGGAATATGGGGAAGGGCGACTTGAAGATGAATTTTGGAGACATCGTATTCCCGGATCTCTCGATAGGATGCTCCCGGATCGCTTTGGAAGATTCGATGAGGTCTTGTAGCTCGTTGTCTAATGAAGCGAAGCGTTATCTGATCCGGCTCCATGATACCATTCTTCGCGCCTGCCTCAATCGCCATATTAGCCATGGTGAATCGGCCTGCCATGGGAAGAGAGTGGATTGCCTCTCCGCAAAACTCCATAGCTTGATAAAGGGCTCCGTCAACACCGATATCTCCGATGGTGAAAAGGATGAGGTCCTTTCCCGAGACCCAGGGGTTCAGTCTTCCACGATAGACGAACTTGATACTGGCTGGAACTTTAAGCCACAGCTTTCCTGTGGCCATGGCCGCAGCGAGGTCGGTGCTCCCCACGCCCGTTGAAAAAGCACCCAGAGCACCATAGGTGCAGGTATGGCTGTCAGCACCTATAATGACGTCTCCCGGAAGGACGAGGCCCTTCTCGGGAAGCAGAGCATGTTCGATGCCCGCCTCTCCGATTTCGAAGGTGTGGGTGAGACGCTGGGCTTTCGTAAACTCTCTGAGAATCTTGCACTGCTCCGCAGAGAGTATATCCTTGGCAGGAGTGAAGTGGTCCGGGATTAAAACGACCCGCTCCCGGTTAAACACCTTTCTCGCTCCGATGTCTTTGAAGGCCTTGATCGCAAGAGGAGCTGTAATATCATTTCCAAGGGCCAGGTCGATCCGGACATTCAGAATTTCTCCCGGGAAGACCTGCCTCTTGCCACTATGGGCGGTTAAGATCTTTTCAGTGATGGTCATTGGACTCTTCTTCATAGGCTACCTACATTGCTGAAAAAGGTTACATTCCTACCAATTTCTGCTTCTTAAACTCCATCTTGTTAAGGGCGTTGATGTAAGCCTTGGCGCTGGCGACGATCACATCCGTATCGGCGCCCTGACCGATCACGGTATAACCTTTCTCTTCCAACCTAACGGTCACCTCTCCTTGTGCCTCTGTTCCAGAGGTGATGGCATGGATGGCAAATTGCAGAAGTTTCGATTTGGTGCGAGTGATCTTCTTGATGGTCTTGAAGGTTGCGTCCACCGGTCCATCGCCAAACCCCGCCTCCTGAAGAATTTTCCCATCCACCTCCATCTGAACCGTGGCTGTGGGGACCGTGACATTACCTGCTACCACATTAAGGTAGATCAACTTGAAGCGGTGTGGCATTCTGAGAATCTCTTCTACAACGATCGACTCAATATCTTCGTCGAAGATATCACGCTTCTTGTCGGCCAGTTGCTTGAACCGGTTGAAGGCCCTTTCGAGATCCGAATCCGAGAGCCGATATCCAAGGTCCTTCAATCTGTCCCGGAAGGCGTGCCTCCCGGAGAGCTTCCCCAGGACGATGGAGCTCTTGGCGATGCCCACGGATTCGGGGGTCATGATTTCATAGGTCAATTTCTCTTTTAGGACTCCATCCTGATGAATGCCGGATTCGTGAGCAAAGGCATTCGCCCCCACAATGGCCTTATTGGGTTGGACGACGATGCCGGTGATCTTCGAAACCAGACGGCTTGTGGCAAAGAGGTGTTTGGGGTTGAGCCTGGTTTGAAAATCGAAGAGGTCGTTCCGGGTACGAAGGGCCATCACTACCTCTTCGAGAGAGGTATTGCCAGCCCTTTCCCCAATTCCATTAATCGTACATTCCACCTGTCTGGCACCGCTCTGGAGGGCAACGAGTGAATTGGCGACCGCCAGACCGAGATCGTTGTGGCAGTGGACACTCAGGGTCACCTTCTCGATTCCTCGAACCTTTTGCCGGAGGGTACGAATGAGTTCTCCAAATTCCGAGGGTATAGCATAGCCCACCGTATCCGGAACGTTGATCGTCGTCGCTCCTGCCCGAATCGCTGCTTCAAAGATAGCGATGAGGAATTCCACATCGCTTCGGGTTGCATCCATGGCAGAGAATTCGACATTGGGCGTATAACGTTTGGCTCTCGCGACAGATTGGGTGGCGATCCGGATGACCGCCTCCTTCGACTTCTTTAACTGATGTTTGAGATGAATATTGGAGGTGGAGATGAAGGTATGAAGGCAAGCGAACTTAGCTCCTTTGACCGCTTCCCAGGCCCGGTCGATATCTTTTGGATTCGCCCTGGCCAGGGCAGCCACTCCCGCACGTTTGATCGTCCGGGCAATGGCTCGGACCGCCTCAAAATCTCCCTCTGAGGAGATGGGGAAACCCGCCTCAATCATATCGACATTCAATTTTTCTAACTGCTCGGCAATCCTTACCTTCTCAGCCACATTCATCGTGGCCCCTGGAGATTGTTCTCCATCGCGCAGCGTCGTATCAAAGATCTTGACCAGTTCAGCCATCTTGCGATTCCCCCTGTCTAAGAACGATGTGATTGTGTCACGTGCCCGTAAATCTTTGACTCTTAATTCTTAACTCTTAATTTAAAATACTTCCACTACCCTTTTGTAGAATTCCTCTTCCTCCCATATTTTCATTTC
>Ga0073934_10010830_pt1 | contig 11206 bp, 8 predicted proteins | sample LarsenN4metaG_FD_76834 | JGI IMG/M metagenome (GOLD analysis project Ga0073934, IMG submission 76834) | Hot spring sediment bacterial and archeal communities from British Columbia, Canada, to study Microbial Dark Matter (Phase II) - Larsen... ...
CGCCGGGCGCGATCTCGGCCAGCTTCTGGCCCAGCCGGGCGCGCACCTCGGTGGCCATGAACGGGTTGGCGTAGGCCAGCTGCTCGGCCTGCTGCTTGATCGCGTCGATCACGCGGCGGTCGCCGTGGCCGATGTTCACGCACATCAGCTGGCTGTTGAAGTCGAGGTAGCGCTTGCCCTCCGGGGTCCAGAAGTAGACGCCCTTGGCCCGGGCGACCGGGATGGGATCGACCCGGGCCTGGGCCGACCACTCGTACAGCGTGTGGCGCCGGCAGAGCGCCACCATCTCGTCGCCGGTCATCGCCGCCACGTCGGTCGTCGCCGTCATGTCCGCTCCTCGGCCCGGCCGCGCCGATACCGCGCCCGGCCGCCGCCGGGAGCGGGACGCGCCGAAGCACACAGGCTCGCGAGTCTATCGCCGGAGGGCGATCGGTTTCAACGCGCGCCCGGATGGCGAAGGGCCCGGATGAAGCGCTCGAGGAGCAGGCGGTCGAAGTGGGGCCCCAGCTCGTCCTTCATCTTCCTGAGCGCCCCGTAGGCCGTGAGCGCGCGCTGGTAGGTGCGGTCGCTCGTCATCGCGTCGAAGACATCTGCGATGGCCGCGATGCGGCCGAAGAGGTGGACGTCGGGACCCGAGAGGCCCCTCGGGTACCCGGACCCGTCGAGCTTCTCGTGGTGCTGGGCCACCGGCACGATCGCCAGCGGCGAGAGGCCGCCGTGCTGCGCGAGGAGCCGTTCGCCAGCGGCCACGTGCTCGCGCATGGCGCGCATCTCGTCCGGGCTGAGCGGTCCACGCTTGGTGAGCAGCTCCTTCGGCACCTGCGTCTTGCCCAGGTCGTGCAGCAGCGCGCCGAGGGCGAACTCCCGGATGTCCTCGCGGCTCACCCCGGCGTGCCGGGCCAGGGCCACGCCGAAGACGCACACGTTGATCGAGTGCGTGTAGGTGTAGTAGTCGGTCGTCATCAGCCGGGCGAGCTGGCCGAGCGCCCGCTCGCTCCGGAGCACGAAGTCGACCGTCTGGACGGCGAGCTGCCGCGTGCGCGGCACGATGGTCTGCGACCGCGGCTGCTCGAACGCCTCCTCGACCACGGCCTTCGATACCGTGTAGAGCAGCTTGGCCTTGTTCGGTGTCGACACCTCGGGGTTGGCCATCACCTGGTCCAGGTGCTGCTCGAGGTACTGCAGGTACCGCGCGCGCTCGCTCGCGCGGACGTAGACCGTGCGAACGTTGTTCTCGAGGAGCCGGTTGCGGTGGAGGACCGTGAACGGCAGGCTCGTGCTGCGGAAGAAGAGGAACCGCCCCGGGCCGGCAGACAGATACAGATTGAAGTCGAGAATCGTGTCGACGACCAGGCCGTCGAGGTCGATGGCGTAGAACTGCTCGACCGTCGACGTGCCGTTGATGATCCCGGAGGTGACGGGCTCGGTGAACGCCAGGGCGGGAAGCGCCATGACCGTGACATCCGGGACGCGGACGGCAGATCTCGACCGGGCCCCGATACGGCGAGTCCAGCAAGAGGCGTGCCCGCTGCAGGGCGGGTGGCAGACAAGGTTTGGCCGCGCCCGGCGTCCGGTGTGGTCTTCTTGGGTGACCAGACGCGTCACCGGGTGACAAAGAATGTCAGCCGTCCGGTGGAGTCCGGGTGCCGCCGCCCGGCTCCGTGCGCGGCTGCCCCCGAAAGTCGGGCATACTCTCCGTCGGCTGCCGGGATGTCCTGTGCGGAACGAAGCGCCCGGCCTCGTCACCCGCCCGCCCGGTCGTCGCACCGCTGTCGGGCCGATGGAGCATCGTGATGGTTCGTGAGCCGGTTCTCGCGGTCGAGGAAATTCGCCGGGCGTTCCCCGCCCTCGCCCGGGTCCACAACGGGCGCCCCGTCGCCTACTTCGACGGCCCGGGCGGCACCCAGGTGCCGCAGGCGGTCGTCGACGCGGTCAGCACCTATCTGGTCCGCCACAACGCCAACACGCACTGGGAGTATCCGACGTCGGCCGAGACGGACGCGATCATCGCGGAGGCCCGCGCGGCCATGGCGGACTTCCTCGGGTGCGACCCTGACGAGGTCGCCTTCGGCCCCAACATGACGACGCTGACGTTCCATCTGGGGCGGGCGGTGGGGCGGCAGCTCTCGCCCGGAGACGAGGTCGTGGTCACCGATCTCGACCACCACGCCAACATCGATCCGTGGCGGGCGATGGCGGACGAGCGCGGCGCGGTCGTGCGGCGGGTCCCCTTCGACCCGGCTCGAGGCACCCTCGACGTCCGGGCCCTCGAACGAAGCCTTGGACCGCGGACGCGGGTCGTGGCCATCGGCGCCGCCTCGAACGCCCTCGGGACGATCAACGACGTCCGGCACGCCGTCGAGCTCGCCCGCGGCGTGGGGGCCTTCGTCTTCGTCGATGCGGTCCACTATGCGCCGCACGAGCTCGTCGATCTGCGCCGCCTCGGCTGCGACGCCCTGGCCTGCTCGGCCTACAAGTTCTACGGCCCGCACGTGGGCATTCTCGCCGGACGGCGCGAGGTCCTCGAGCGTCTGCCGGTCCCGAAGCTGCAGCCCGCGCCGGAGGCGCCCCCCGCGGAGCGCTTCGAGACGGGCACGCAGAACCACGAGGGGATCGCCGGCGCCGCCGCCGCCGTGCGTTTCCTCGAGTCGCTGGCGCCGGGGCTGAGCGGCCGGGCGGCCCTCGCGCGGGTGTTCGACGTGCTCGCCGAGCGGGGCGCGCAGCTCGTGGCCCGCATGTGGAACGGGCTCGGCGCCATCCGAGGCATCCGGCTGTACGGTCCGCCCCCCGGCGAGCCGCGAACCCCGACGATCGCGTTCACCGTCGAGGGGCACTCGAGCGCCGCGGTCGCACGGGCCCTGGCCCGGCGCGCGGTGTTCGTCTCGCACGGGGATTTTTATGCGACGACCGTGGTCGATCGACTGGGCCTCTCCCCGGAGGGCCTCGTGCGCGCCGGCTGCGCGTGCTACACGACCGAGGAAGAGGTCGAGCGGCTGATCGCAGGGGTCGCGGCGATCGCCGGCGGGCGGGCGTGAGACGACACGTCAGAACTTCCAGACGAGGTTCACCGCGAACAGGTTCGCCCGGAAGTGGTAGACGCCGTTGTTGACCTCGACCGTCGGACGCTCCAGGCCACCGTCGGTCGTTCGACCGCGCCGCTCGGGCTGGAACAGGTACATGTAGGCGACGTCGAGCCGCACCGCATCGGTCATGTCGTAGCCGAACCCGCCGGCGAGATCGACGCGCTTGCCCTCGGGGAGCAGCGGCGTCACCGTCTGATCCGGCGCGGCGGCGGTGTGCGCGATGATGCCGGCTCGCACGGCGAACCGGTCGGTCGCCCGGTATTCGGCGCCGACGCGGACGCCGTGGCTGTCCCGGTAGTCCTCGATGCTGCGCTGGGACAGGCCGTTCTCGCCCTCGATCTCGAGCACGTCGAACAGCGACCAGTTGACGAACTGGTAGTCGGCGTTCACCGTCGTCCGGTCGGTGGGCCGCAGCGAGATGCCGGCGACGAACTGGTCGGGGAGGTAGAGCGCCGTGGCCACCTTCTGGTCGGCCAGGCGCCCGCCGGCCCCGAAGAGCGGCGCGAGCAGCGCGTCGACGGGGGTGCCGGCCGGCACGCCCGGGAGCGGCACCGGCAGGCGGAACCCGGTCGGGATCTGCTCGCTCGTGAGGTCGCCCTCGTCGGTGTCCACCTTCTGGCGCGACAGATAGCGCGCGCCGATCGCGACGCGGTCGGTCGGCCGGACGAGCACCCCGACATGGAAGCCCGCCTGGACGGTATCGCCCTCGAGCGTGAGGTCGGCGAAGTCGGTGCCGCGCGGCACCCCCAGGTTGCCGAAGGTGAACGGCGTGCCGGTGATGCGCTGCACCGACAGGTCGGCGCGCTGGTGCAGCTCCACCTTCGCGTACGAGAGGTCGACACCGCCCCCGATCATGAACCGGTCGGTGACCTTGAACGCGTAGGTCGGCTGAAGGTAGACGACCTGCAGCCCGACCTTGTAGGCCAGAAAGCGTCCCTCGAAGTCCTGGGGCCACTCCAGCGTCAAGCCGTAGGGCGCCATGACGCCGAACCCCAGCACGGAGCGGCCGCCGCCGATCGGCTTCGCCAGGTAGATCGACGGCGCCGGGATCCATTTCCTCTCGAGCTCGGTCGTCACGCCCGTATCGCTCGTGAAGTCGCCGAAGGGCCCGATGAGCGTCCCCCCGACGTTGAGCACCGGGCGCGTGACGAGGGCAAGGCCGGCCGGGTTGAAGAAGATGGTCGACCCCTCGTCGCACGGCCCCGCGACGCCCGCGCCGCCCATGCCCATCGCGCACGCGCCGAACTCGTAGAGCCCGTACCCCTGGGCACGAGCCTCGCGAGCCGATCCGAGACAGGCTCCCACGACCGTCGCCAGCATCCAGACCGAGAGCCGCTTCATGGCACACCCCTCGTTCGAGTCCGCCCTGCCACCCGTCCCCCGGCGACCGTTCCGAAACCTGACGGAGTCCCGGCAGAACCCAGGTGACGAAGCAAAAGGTGCGCCGCGCCCACCTGCGCGCCTGCGCCCCCGTGGAACCCCCAAGGCCGGCCGCATGGCCGGGCACCGACAGACCTCCTGGGCAGGGCCGTCTCTCGACGGGAGTCTCGGAGCCCTCGAGATGCGTCGCGTCCCGCTCGAGGGGCTGGAAAACGACGGGCGCAGGATCCCGGATCGTCCCACCGCGCCGGCCTGGGCCAGGACGACATCGTGCCGATGCGCCGCCTCAGCGGGCCACCTCAGGCACTCTCGCCGTCGCCGGCCGCGCCGGCCGAGCCTCGGCCAGGAGGCGCATCCTGGGCCTCGGCCGGCGCACCCGCCGCGGCGCCGCCAGGCGTCGTGTCGCGATGTTCCGTCCCCTCGACCAGGCGCGCGTCGGACCGACGCCGCGACTCACGCCCGTGGAGGGTCGGCGACAGCGGCTCGCTCGGCGGCCACACCTCGGCAGCCAGGTCCCCGAGCGCCCTCATCTCGGCGTCGAACCCCTCCAGGATGGCCCGCGGATCGGGGATCACGTGGGCGTCGGCGTTCAGGCCGAGCCAGACCTCGCCGGCATAGCTCAGCACACTGATCCCGAGCCCGAGCCGGCCCGCGCACGGCACCCAGAACATCGCCTGGCGCAGTGGCACGCCGGCCAGCGCCAGCCGATCGCGCGGTCCGACGACGTTGGTCATGACGACGGTGGCCTTGCGGCCGAACAGCTCGACTACGAGATCGAAGATCTGGCGAGGCGCCGCCCCGATCGTCCGGAGAATCTGGAACGCGAGATAGGCCTCCGGCGAACGCTTGATGGCGGTCATCCGCCGGCGCACCTCGAACACCCGCTCGAGCGGATCCTCGATGCCTACGGGCAGGGGGAGGAACACGAGGCCGAACTGGTTCCCGAGCCGGTGTGCTTCCTCGATCGGGCGCAGGTTGACCGGCACGACCGCCCGGATGCTGAGGTCGGCCGCCGGCGTCCGGCCCCGCGCGGCCAGGTAGCGGCCGAGGGCGCCGCTCACGGCCGCGACGAGCACGTCGTTGATCGTGGCGCCGGTGACGCGGCCGATGCGTTTCACCTCGGCCAGCGGCAGCGGTCCCGACCAGACGGCGTGCTTGGCCGCGACGAGCGGTCCTTTGAGCGCGGTCGGCGGATCCGGCTCCATCAGCAGCAGCTTGCCGAGCGCCCCCACGCCGGCCGCCGCCTGGCCCGTCGCCTGAAGCACCCGCTCGGGGCTCGAGGCGACCTGGGCCACCTGCCGGAGCAGCGCGACCGGCAGGGTGACGGCCTGGCTGGCCGTCGCGGCGATCGCGCCGACCAGCCCGTCCCATCCGCCGCCCTCCTCCGGGGTCTCCTCGGTCGGCCCCGGAGGCTGCGGGCCGCCGTCCGACATGGCGAGCATGACGTAGATGAGCGCCAGCCCGTCGCCGATGCAGTGGTGCACGCGGCCGATGAGCGCCGAGCCGCCCTGATAGTGCGGGACCAGGTGGAACTGCCAGAGCGGCCGGTCGAGGGACAGCGGCCGGCTCATGAGCGTGCTCACGAGCGCCTGGAGCGCCCGCTCGCCGCCGGGCGCCGGCAGCTCGACCTCCTGCACGTGATAGGCGAGATCGAACGCCTCGTCGTCCGACCACACCGGCGTTCCGAGAGGCACGTCGGCGCCGACCACCTTCTGGCGGAAGCGGCGGAATCGCACGAGCCGCTGCTCGACGAGCGCGCGGACGCGCGCCAGGGGCACCGGCTCGTCCAGGACGAGCAGCCCCGTCACCACCATCAGGTTGGTGGGATCGTCCATGCGCAGCCACGCGCTGTCGACGTTGGCCATCGGGACCGGCGCGGTCGCCATGGCGGTCCTACTCCCGGGGCCCGGCCGCCAGCCGCGTCTCCAGGCGAGCGACCGCCTGCTCGAGGGCGGCAAGCGATCGCTGCTGCCGCGCAAGCTGCGCGGCCACCGACTCGAGCGCCTCGAGGATCCGCTCCACGTCGTTCTTCGACGGGAGGTTCGCCAGGTCGAGCGCGCCGCTCACGGTGCGATCGACCTGGCCCTTCGCCTCGAGCGCGCGCTTCAGCGCGGCCAGGAACGCGGGGTGCTCGAGGAGCTGGGCGCTCAGGCTGTTGAAGGCGCTCTCGCCCGACTCCTTCAGGCGGCCGAGGAAGGCGCTGATCGTGCGGTCGTCCTGGGGCTGATCGGCCATGGCGGTTCCTCCTCGACACCCGGCTGCCGCGGCCCGGTCTTCCGGCTCGACGCCCCGCTCGACGACGGCGCGTACCCGGAATCGCCAGGGGCCGACTCACACCAGCAGATGATCGAGCCCTTCGGCCCGCAGCCAGTCCCGGTAGATCGGCTGGATGGGACGCGTGACCGGCGCCAGCTCGAGGATCTTCGAGAGCGGCCCGCGCAGCTTCACCCGCCCCATGGCCACCGCCAGCGCGATGTTCTCCTTCCCCTGGAAGAACCGGTTGGCCACCTCGCTCGACATCTTCAGCGAGATGAGGGGCTCCCAGGGCGGCGGCCCCCAGCACCACCGCAGGTAGCGACCGTTGGCCTCCTCGGCCGGATCGGCGTCGGCCACGTTGAACTCGAGGTCGAAGTCGGTGATCTCGAAGCGGTGCGGCGCGCGGGCGTCGCGCAGGGTCCGGCCCACGTCGGGGTGGTCGTTCATGAGCTGGAAGATGTGCTCGAAGACCCGCTTGAACTCGTCCTCGTCGCGAAACGCTGGCATCGGCCCCGCTCCGTTCCCGGGCCGCCGCGCAGCCCGGCCGCCCTCACATGGCTTCGCACGATACCCCGGCGGCGGCCGCGGAGCAAGTGCGGCATAATAGCCGCGCCCCCGGACGCCGAGGTGTCGTCATGCGGATGACCGTGTCCGTCTCCGTGCTCGTGGCGGCCGCCACGCTCAGTCTGCTCGCGGCCTCGCTCGCCGGCGTCACGCTTCCCGACACGACCGAGGTCGGTGGCAGGACGCTCGTCCTCAACGGCATGGGCCTCCGCAGCCGGCTCATGATCAAGGTCTACGTCGCCGGCCTCTACCTGGAGAAGAAGTCCTCGGACGCCGACGCGATCGTCAAGGCCGACGCCCCGAAGCGGATGGTGCTGCATTTCCTGCGCTCGGTGAGCCGCGATCAGATGGTCGACGCCTACACCGAGGCGTTCGACAACAACGCGCCGGGCTCGCGCACCTCCCTCAAGAGCGAGATCGCCCAGCTCATGGCCGCCTTCGAGCCGGTCGCGGCCAACGACCAGATGATGTTCACCTACCAGCCTGGCGTCGGGACGACGCTCGCCGTCAAGGGCAAGGACAAGGTCACCATCCCGGGCCTGCCCTTCGCTCGGGCGATGTTCTCGGCCTGGCTCGGTCCCAAGCCCCCGTCGGCCGACCTCAAGAAGGGCCTGCTCGGCCTGTAGCGGGACCGCACGTCGCGGACTTGGGTACGCCCGTCCGCGTCGCCAAGGCCTCCCTGCCGCCGCTCACCGCGGCGCCGTTTCGGCGTAGAGCGCGTCGAGCACGTCCTTGTACCGCTGCTCGACGAGCTTGCGCTTCACCTTCAGGCTGGCCGTGAGCTCGCCCGCCTCGGTCGAGAAATCGCGGGGCAGCAGCGCGAACTTCTTGATCGTCTCGTAGCTCGCGAGGGTGGCGTTCACCTGATCCACGTAGCCCTGGATGAGCCCGACGACGCGCGGGTCTTCGACGATGGCGTCCATCGGCCGGTCATGACCCCCGCCATGGTCGCGCAGCCACTTGCGAATGGCGTCTTCGTCGAGCGTGAGGAGCGCCGTGCAGAAGTGCCGGTTGTCGCCGTGCACGAGCACCATGTTCACGTACGGACAGGCGGCCTTGATCCGCCCCTCGATGGCCTGCGACGCCACGTACTTGCCTCCGGAGGTCTTGATGAGGTCCTTCTTCCGATCGGTGATCCTCAGGAACCCGTCCTCGTCCACCATCCCGATGTCGCCGGTGTGCAGCCAGCCGTCGGGCTCGAGCGTCGCGGCGGTCTCCTCGGGGAGGTTGTGATAGGCGCGCATGTTGCCGCGCCCGCGGATCAGGATCTCGCCGTCCTCGGCAATCTTCACCTCCGTGCCGGGCAGCGGCAGCCCCACGGTGCCGAACTTGAACCGGCCGGGGCGGTTCACGAAGCTCGCCGCGCTCGTTTCGGTCAGGCCGTAGCCTTCGGCGATGAGGATGTCGGCCGCGTGGAAGAACTCGGCGACCTCGCGCGACAGCGCGGCGCTGCCCGAGATGAAGAAGCGCAGCCGGCCGCCGAAGCGCGCGCGCAGCTTGGAGAACACCAGCCGATCGGCCACCGCGTTCTGGATCGCCAGCAGGCCGCGCGGCTCGCGCCCCGCCTGCCGCAGCGCCGACACCCGGCGCCCGACGCCGAAGGCCCAGGTGAAGATGCGCTGCTTGAGGCCGCCGGCCTCCTGGGCGCCGAGCACGATCTTGGCGTGGACCTTCTCGAACACGCGCGGCACGGCCGCGACGAACGTCGGCCGCACCTCCGCGAGGTTGTCGACCATCTTGTCGACGCGGCCGTCGACGGCCGACGTGAACCCGATGCGGATCTGCGCGCCTTCCAGGACCTTGCCGAAGCTGTGGGACAGGGGCAGCCACAGGTACTGCACGTCGTCCGGAGTCAGCAGCCCGAGGGCCTCGATGGCCTCGGCCTCGTAGAGCCAGCAGTCGTGGATGAGCTCCACGCCCTTCTGCCGCCCCGTCGTGCCCGACGTGTAGAGCAGCGTGGCCAGGTGCTGGGGCGTCACCTGCCGAATCCGGTCCTCGTACGCCCCGGGGTGCGCCCGGTCCCACGCCCGTCCCGCCTCCATCAGCTCGCCGAGGGTCGTCACCCATCCCCCGGGGGGCGCAGCGCCGTCGATGAGCACCACCTTTCGGAGCCCCGGAAGCTCGCTCCGATGGCGATCGAGCTTGGCGAGTTGCGCCTCGTTCTCGACGATGGCGATGCCGGAGCCGGAGTCGCGGATGATGAAGGCGCACTCCTCCGCCGTGTTCGAGGGGTAGATCGTCGTCGTCGCCCCGCCCGCGCACATGATGCCGAAGTCGACGAGGATCCACTCGATGCGCGTCGAGCACAGGATCACGCACCGTTCCTCGAGCGCCACGCCGAGCGCGCGGAGTCCGCAGGCAACCGCCCGGACCCGATCGCCCGTCTCGCGCCACGTGAGGCGCGCCCATCCGGGATCGGTCGGATACCGGAACGCTTCGCGGTCGGGCGTCATCGCGACCCGCCGCTCGAACAGGTCCGCGAGCGATGTGACTCCAGACATCGACATGGCTCCCTCCCCGGCCAACGGTCGCGCCGAGCCATTCCGCCGCGTCACCGGGACGCGCCCACGGGTCGCTCGGGGGCTTCAGGGGGCAGGACGACGAACTGGGCGTGCTGGCGGGCGTCCTCGACGGCGGCCTGGTCGCCGATTTCCCGGGGCGAGAACCACCAGACCATGTCGTCGGCTTCCCACCGGTACGGATTGCCGTTCAGCGACACACGCCCGTCGGCCATGGCCTGCGACGCCTCGGCGAGGGGCAGGCCCGCGAAATCGCGCACCATCGCCTCGAACCGGCCCTGCCGCGCCGGATCGAGGAAGCGGAAGCGCTCCCGGGCGACGTACGCCGTGTGATACCAGGCCGGCGTGAAGGCGACGCCGGCCAGCCCGATCCGTTCCGCCAGGAGGCGGAGCAGCCCCGTGATCTCCCGGGCGAGCCCCAGGCCCGGCACGTCCTGGCCGGGCAGGCGGGGCCGGCTCTCGGAGAACCGCGCCCGCGGGTCGCGGAGGGCGAGCCAGTGAATGTACAGGACCTCGCTCCCGGCCAGCCGGCGCCGTTCCAGCACGCAGTCGACGAGCAGGTGCTCGACGCCGTCCTCCGACCGGCCGTAGACGCAGATGCGCTCCCCGCCGCTCGCCGCGACGCCCAGGCCGACGCGACACTGATTGTAGCCCCGGCGCTCGAGGAACGCGATGATGCCGACGCGATGGAGCGCGTACTCGATGCTCTCGGCCGACAGCGTCCCGAACAGGCGGTGTGGGCCGCCGGGGCCGACGCCGAGGTCGCCCTCGATGTCGGCCAGCGTGAGGCCGGCGGTGCGCGGGTGACGCTCCCCATCGAGCTGGCGGACGAGGCTCGCGAACCAGGCCTCCATCGGATCGCGGCCGGGCCGGATCGGCTGCCGCGAGTGCCGCAGCAGCGCGACGACCGTGCCCGCCAGCACCTTCCACGCATCGCCGTGGTAGCCTCCGCCGGGCAGCCAGACCGTGGGCACGCCGCGCAGCCGGTCGGCGACCAGGAGGTCGCGGCGGCGCGCGCCGTCGAGCGTCAGGCCGAGCCGTCCCAGGCTGTCGGTCGCCAGGATGTCGCCGCCCGCGACGACCATCGCCAGCTCTGGCTGCGGCATCCGGTCGAGGAGGGCCCCGAGCGCCGCCAGATAGGTCGCATCGTCGCACCCCGGCGGCAGGACCGTCTCGTCGACCCCCTCGACGCTGCCCCCCGTCGCCCCCGAAAGCGATCCAATCCACGCGCGGGCGTCGCCTCGCAGGCAGGCGGCGGTTCCATCGGGCGGATGAGCATCGAGGTCGAGCACGACGACCTGGCCGTCGAACCCGTCGCGGCGCAGCGTCGCGAGGGCGACGGCCATGTCGTTGACCGCGCAGAGGCCCGAGCCGTGATCGGGAAACGCGTGGTGGAACCCGCCG
>Ga0073934_10010831_pt1 | contig 11206 bp, 7 predicted proteins | sample LarsenN4metaG_FD_76834 | JGI IMG/M metagenome (GOLD analysis project Ga0073934, IMG submission 76834) | Hot spring sediment bacterial and archeal communities from British Columbia, Canada, to study Microbial Dark Matter (Phase II) - Larsen... ...
ACGACCTGCAGATGATGAGACAACTTGAAATGGAGAAGTGCTTTTTGGATAAACAAATTCCCTGCCGCTGGGTTCCCGACATGGGTTATGGCTTCGGATTTCCTCTTTTTAATTTCTACCCGCCTCTCCCCTATCTGATAGGGCAGGGGATTCGGGCAGTTGGTTTTTCCTTTGTCGATACGGCCAAGCTTACTTTCTTGCTTTCGTTTTTGGTGTCCGGAATTACGATGTATTTTTTGGCCAAAGAATTTTTTGGCAGATTTGGGGGGACTATCTCATCGATTTTTTATATTTGGGCCCCTTACCATGCCGTTGATATCTATGTCAGAGGAGCAATGAACGAGGCTTGGGCCCTAGCTTGGTTTCCGCTTATTTTGTGGACTTCTTTCCGGCTTATTAAAGAAAAGAAAAAAATAATTTCTTGGATAATCAGCCTTGCCCTATCTTGGTTCGCACTCCTTACGTCGCACAATCTTATGGTTTTAATCTTCACCCCCTTGTTTGCAGTTTGGTGTTTAATTTTCCTGGTTAAGGAAAAAAGTTGGCGCCGAATCCCCCATCTGGCAATTTCTGGAATTTTAGCTTTCGGTCTTTCCGCATTTTTCAGTCTACCCGCCGTCTTGGAGCAGAAGTATGTTCAGGTCGAGACCCTTATCGTTGGCTATTATGAATACATTGCCCACTTTGTTTCCGTCGGCCAGCTTCTTTTTTCCCGCTTCTGGGGCTACGGGCCTTCGGTCTGGGGCCTGGAGGATAGAATGCCTTTTCAAATCGGTCATATCCACTGGATATTGTCTTTGGTCTTAATCGCCATGATTGTCTATAAATACCTAAAAACAAAGAAGCTGAATAATGTATTAGTTGTTGTCGGGTTCTTCCTTTTGACCGGGTGGTTTTCGGCATTCATGACCCATTCCCGCTCAACCCCGATTTGGCTGGCCATCCCTCCGATGAAATTTGTTCAATTCCCCTGGAGATTTTTGACCATAACTACTTTTTCTTTCTCTTTTGTTGCCGGCTCAATGGTTTTATTTATCAAAAACCAGAAAATACTAAAGATTATTGCAGGACTTTTGGTTGCAGGACTTTTGGTTCTTAATTGGAATTACTTTAAACCCGAAAAGGTGGGTCCTTTGACGGATGAAGAAAAATTCTCGGGAGCCGCTTGGGAACTTCAGCAGACCGCTGGAATTTACGATTATCTGCCCAAGGAGGCGGAGACTGCGCCAAAAGAGCCGATGAAGCTTCTGGGGGAGATAATGGTTGGTACAGGCAGGATTTCGGATACCCACCAAATTTCCAACGCTGCGTCTTTTACGGCAGACATTAGCTCGCCCGGTGCCACACTGAGGATTGGGATTTTTAAGTTTCCCGGTTGGCGTGCTTTTGTCGACGGAAAAGAGACAAACGCTTTTGTTCCGGAAAGCGAAAAATGGGGAAGAATGTACATTGAAGTTCCGCAGGGTAAACATAAAGTAAATTTGAGGTTCTATAACACACCCTTAAGAAGCATCGCCAATGCAATCTCTGTTTTTTCTTGGGCAGCACTTGTTGTTTTAATATGGAACCGAGCGAAGAAATTAATCTCGAAACCGTAAAAAGCCGGGCCGTCAGGGGTGTAGTTGTTTTAACGGGCCGAACCTTCATTTTGCAGGTGATTGGCGTGGTCGCCCAGGGGGTCTTATGGGCCTACCTGTCTCCGGCTCAGTTTGGGGTATTTTTTATCGTCGGCGCGATAATCAATTTCCTGACCTATTTCTCTGACATCGGTTTGGCGGCTGCCCTGATTCAAAAAAAGGAAGCCCCGTCCGGTGACGAGCTAAAAACCACCTTCTTCGTCCAGCAGGTTTTAGTTTTGGCGTTGATTGCAGTAGTTGTTCTACTTGCTCCGTTTTTTGCTGCCCGGTACTCTTTGAATTTCGAAGGAAAAATTCTTCTGTATGCACTGGCTTTATCGTTTTTCCTCTCTTCACTAAAAAGTATTCCTTCCGTGCTTCTGGAGCGCAAACTTGAGTTTGGCAAGTTGGTCATGTCCCAGGTTCTCGAACAGCTTGTTTATAATCTCGTTTTGGTTTTCTTTGCAGTGCAGGGCTTCGGACTACGCAGCTTCAGCTGGGCAGTCGTCATCCGTGGCATCATTGGGCTGGTAGCAATTTATATTCTTCAGCCATGGAAACCAGGCATCATATTTTCGCGAAGTTCCCTTTCCGGACTTCTTAAATTTGGAGTTCCTTATCAGATAAATACTTTCCTCGCAACACTAAAGGATGACGGAATGATCCTGGTTTTGGGTAGCCTTTTGGGTCCAGCGGGAATTGGAATTTTAGGGACGGCCCAAAAACTTGCCCAGTACCCCTTGAGATTCTTTATGGACAATGTCACTCGGGTAACCTTCCCGGCTTTTTCGAGAATGCAGAATGAAAAGGAGCACCTTGCACGAAGCGTCACCCGCTCGATATTCTTCATCTGCTTCTTGGTTTTCCCCAGTATTACCGGAATGGTTATCCTTTTGCCCAATATTATCCAAGTTGTGCCCAGCTACGCCAGGTGGGCGCCGGCTCTTTTGCCTTTCGCGATTATTTCCCTGAATACACTTTTTGCTGCCGTGACAACCCAACTCACAAACTTACTCAATGCGATAGGCAAGATCAAAATTACCTTCTTTCTGATGATTATGTGGACGGTTCTCACCTGGGTTTTTGTTCCTGCCTTGGCCTGGAAGTTTGGTGTAAATGGAGCTGCCTTGGGATATTCTTTTGTCGGACTAAGCTCGGTGGTAGTCATGTACATCGTCCATAAATATGTAAAGTATTCCCTTTTCAACGGGGTAGTAAAACCCGGCCTCTCGGCGCTTGTCATGGCGGGCTCAATGCTTCTTTTAAGGGATATCCTTCCCATAACTATTTATTCGGTTGGCATTCTGATATTGGTTGGAATGGGGGTCTACGGGGTAACAAGCTTTATAATTCTCGGAGATTCGTTGGTAACCGATGTTAAAAAAAGTCTTACGACTCTTTTTCAGAGATAATACCCTTACCAAGAAGTTTTTTTCAATAATACTTCTTCTTTTCGTTTTATTTATAACGCTAACCTCAAAAGTTTCGGCAAAAGACTCTTATGTTTCCGTTGTTATTCCCGTAAGGGGATACGATTTTTGGGAAACTAGAGACAATCCAGGAGAGGTAGCAAGCGAAGAAAAAGAACTAATAAATAAAGAGGGACTCAAATCCACCTTTCTTCTAAGGCCCGATATATATTTGGACGAAACCACTTTTGGTTTTTTCAAAGATAATTTTAGTGAAGATGAACTTGGAATATTTTTTGAGGTAACGCCAAAATTAGCAGATGTTGCAGGAATAAATTATCCCAAGGGAGAAAAGGCTGACGCAAGTAGATTCTTTCTTTCGGGATACTCAATTGAAAAGAGAGAGAAATTAATCGATGAGGCTTTTGGCAATTTTAAAGAAAGATACGGGTATTTTCCGATGTCTGTCGGAGCGTGGCATATAGATGCCTATTCGGCTGAGTATATGGAAAAGAAATATGGGGTGACGGCAATCTTACTTGTTGCCGACCAATATTCAATGGATCGCTATCGGGTATGGGGGGCCTGGTGGGGGGTGCCATATTACCCCTCAAAGGAAAATATTCTGGTTCCTGCCCAAAGTAAGCGAGATAAGATTGATACGGTAGTCACCCAATGGGCCGCCCGCGATCCTGTCAACGGATACGGCGGAGGTTTGGCCAGCCTTTATTCGGTGCAAGCCAATGATTACACTTCAACCAACCTTGGTCTCACAACCGCTTACTTTAATAAACTCCTCGACATTTACCTCGGAAATAACCCTTTTGGTCATGTGACCATTGGAATCGAGAATGAATTATTTAAAAGCAGCAAGCCCGAATTTGAGAGACAACTTATCGAAGTTTCCAAGCGTCAAAAAGAAGGGAGTTTAAAGGTAGTTACAATGAAGGAATTCTCGGATTGGTATAGGAATAGTTTTAAAGGAGTCTCCGTGGGTGTCAAATTCTCCGCCAAAGACCCGCTGGGTATGGACAAGAAGGCAACTTGGATTATGAATAACGATTACAGAATAGGGCTCATTGAGGAAGGCGGAAAAACATTTGTTCGGGATTTTAGAAACTATAAAGAGACCCTGCCCGAACCATTTTTACTAGCTTCCAACTTACGAGCCGATTTGCGGGTCGAGACTTTTGGACCAGTCGACACAACCAGAAATCCAAATTCATCGGTTGACGTAACCGGAATGAGTGAAGATGCAATAGTTTCTAAATTTATGCCCCAAAAAGGTATAAAATTTGGACTGAAGGATATTTGGAGAGTTTTACTTGGGTTGGGATTTCTGACAGCCGTCTCTAAAATGAAAGACAAAATAAAAATTGACAAAAAGTCGCTACTTCTAATTATTCTTGGCTCTGTGACTTGGTCTTTAACAATGGTAAAAAGCGGCATGCTTTATGCATTCGGTATGGGATTTTGGGGCCCGAATGGCCACGACGGGGTCTGGCACATTGCCTTGGCGGAGAGTCTGGCGAAGGGTTCTTTGGATATGCCGGTTTTTGCATCCGAAGCATTAAAAAATTATCACCTCGGTTTTGACCTTCTGTTGGCATTTTTGCACCGGGTTACGGGAGTTCCGATTCTCAATCTTTATTTCCAGATTATTCCCCCCATTTTGGCGCTTTTATTGGGCCTTTTGACTTATAAATTTGTCCTGGCCTGGCGGGGCTCAAAAGCCGCAGCCCTCTGGGCAACATTTTTTGTCTATTTTGGCGGCAGTTTCGGCTGGGTAGTTACTCTGGTAAAAGAAGGGTTCGGGGGAGAATCAAAGTTTTGGGCCCAACAGGCAATTTCAACCCTGATTAATCCTCCTTTTGCCCTCTCTTTAGTCTTAATTCTAGCTGGGTTGATTTTTCTTCAGAAGAAGAAACTGTTATTCGCCATTTTAATTTTTGGAATACTCATTCAAATCAAGGCCTACGCCGGAATTCTGGTTCTGGGTGGACTTTTCTTAGCCGGAATTTATGAATACTGGAGCAAAATGACATCTTCCAATTTAAAAGTTTTTGCCAGTTCCTTCCTGATTTCTCTGGTTCTGTTCTTTGCGCTGACTCCTTCGGCCGGAGGGCTCCTATTCTTTAAACCTTTCTGGTTTTTGGAAACGATGATGGGTCTTTCCGACCGAGTCGGTTGGGAACGCTTCTATTCGGCGATGACCAACTATAAACTTGCGGGTAACTGGCCCAAATTGGTTCTTGCCTACCTTACCGCTTTCGCAATTTTCATCGTCGGTAATTTCGGAACCAGAATTATTAAGGGTTTTTTGGTATTTGATTGGATTAAAAACCCCAAGAAGGTATCTGCCACCGAGATTTTTCTGCTGGCCATCATCGGCGCCGGGGTTGTTATCCCGATGTTTTTTCTGCAAACCGGGGCTGCCTGGAACACGATTCAGTTTACTTATTATTCGCTTTTCTTCTCGGGAATTTTGGCCGGAGTGTTTTTGGGAGAATTTCTGGAAAAAAGCAAAACCAAACTCAAGGGGATAATTGCCGGAGCAGTTATTGTTTTGACTCTTCCCACGACACTTGGTTCGCTGCGGCATTATCTGCCCCAGAGAGCGCCGGCCAGGCTTCCCAATGAGGAACTTGCGGCCCTTGGTTTTCTTTCCACACAACCTGAAGGCATTGTTCTGACCTATCCTTTTGACCAGCAGAAGGCCAAAGCGGCAGAAAGCAGTCCCCCGCGGCCTCTTTATTTGTATGAGTCGACCGCCTATGTGGCTGCCTTTTCCCGCAAGCCGGTTTTTCTGGAAGATGAGGTCAACCTGGATATTACCCGTTACAACTGGGGAGAAAGAAAACTTGAGGTTGAGAAGTTTTACGCAACTGCCAATAAAGACGTGGCGCGGGAATTTTTGACCAAAAATAACATTGCCTATGTTTATTGGCTTAAAGGGCAAAGAGCCTATCTGGGCGAAGGCCAACTGGGCTTGGTCAAAATGTTCGAAAACTCTAGCGTGGATATCTACAAAGTCGAATATTAGCCTTGTAAATGGTAAAATTTAGCCGTGGGAAAAATTTCGGTCGTAATCAATACCCTAAACGAAGAAGAGAATCTACCTCGGGCCCTAGCCTCCGTTAAAAACTTCGCGGATGAGATTGTAGTTGTTGATATGGAGTCCTCGGATAGGACTCTGGAAATTGCTGAAAAGGCAGGGGCCAGGGTTTATACCCATAAGCCGATAGGCTATGTCGAGCCGGCCAGAAACTTCGCCATTGCCAAGGCTGAAGGCGACTGGATTTTTGTCCTCGATGCGGATGAAGAAGTTTCCAAGAGCCTGGCGGTAAAACTTAAAAAAATTACGGTCAAGCCCAAGGCAGACTATTTTCGGATTCCCCGCAAAAACATCATTTTCGGGAAGTGGATGAAGCACTCCCGTTGGTGGCCGGATTATAATATCCGCTTTTTCAAAAAGGGCGCGGTTGCCTGGAACGAGGTCATCCATTCGGTTCCGATGACCCAGGGGGCGGGGATGGATCTGCCGGACAAGGAAGAGTTTGCCATTATTCACCACAACTATGACTCTATCGGCCAGTTTCTGGCCCGGATGAACCGCTACACGGACATCCAGGCGGAGGAAATTATTAAAGGTAAAACGAAGTTTATCTGGAAGGATGTTATTACCAAACCCCTGGCGGAATTTTTGGGTCGATATTTTGCTGCCGAGGGTTACAAAGACGGATTACACGGTCTGGCCCTGTCGCTTCTACAGGCCTTTAGCGAACTGGTTGTTTATCTTAAGGTCTGGCAGGCCGAAAAGTTTCTGGAACAGACAATTTCGCTTCCGGAAATCGAGACCGAGGTCAAGGGGGCAATGCGCCAAACCAGCTGGTGGTTAGCCGAAACGAAGATCAACTCCAAAGGTCCAATCGCATCAATCCCCGATAAAATTCGCAAAAAATTTCTATCCAAAAATGGTTAAAACTCCGCAAGTTTTCATCCTGATTTTAAGTTTCAACAGGCGGGAGGATACCATCGCTACCTTGGAAAGTATCCAAAAGCTAAAAGTTAAAGACTTTAGGTTAACCGCTGTGGTTGTTGATAATGCTTCCAAGGACGGCTCGGCAGAAGCCCTGAAAAACTTCAGGATGGAAAACGGGGCCTTTAGGCTAATAGTCAACAAGAAAAATTTGGGGTTTGCTGAAGGCAATAACGTAGGCCTTAGGTGGTGTCTAAAAAACGGTGCGGATTTTATTGCGGTCCTTAATGACGATACGATAGTTAGTGAAAACCTGATAGCAGAGTTATTGGAAGTTTTTGGTAAATATCCCGAGGCGGGAATAATTGCTCCCAAGATATATTTTGCCAAAGGATTTGAGTTTAAGAAAGGATACAAACCAGATGAACTGGGGAAAGTTATTTGGTATGCCGGAGGGGATATTGACTGGAAAAATGTTTACGGGACCAACCACGGGGTAGACGCGGTTGATAAAGGGCAATTCGATAAAGTTGCCGAGACGGATTTTGCTGCCGGCTGTTGCCTTTTTGTAAAAAGGGAAGTCCTCAAAGAAATTGGACTTTTTGACAAGCGCTACTTCGCCTACCTTGAGGATGCGGATTTATCCCAAAGGGCCAAGCGGGCGGGCTGGAAAGTTTTGTATGCCCCCCCCGCCCACCTTTGGCACAAGGTTTCCCAAAGCTCAGGAATTGGAAGCGAACTAAATGATTACTTTATAACTCGGAACCGAATGCTTTTCGGATTGACCTATGTACCCCTCAGAACAAAAATTGCCCTGATAAGGGAGAGCCTGAGACTTCTGCGAAACGGCAGGAAATGGCAAAAAATCGCTATCCGGGATTTTTATCTGGGCAGATTTGAGAAAGGCAGCTGGAAATGAAAATTTCGGGAATCGTATTAGTAAAAAACGAAGAAGGATTGATAAACGATTGTTTGGAGTCTCTTTCCTGGGTCGATGAAATAATAGTCATTGACAACGGCAGTACGGATAAGACCATTGAGATAGCCAAAGCCAAGGGAGCGATAATTACAAAATCCCCAATAGGGAGTTTCTCAGACAGGAGAAATTTAGGTGCCAAAAAAGCCAGTGGTGAGTGGCTTTTGTATGTCGATGCTGACGAAAGAGTAACACCCCTTTTAAAAAAAGAGATAGCAGAAACGATAAAAACAGGTAGCAATTGGGCCTACGCCATTCCCCGCCGCAATATTTTTCTAGGCCACGAGATGCGATGGGGTGGCTGGTGGCCGGACTACGTATTAAGGCTTATTAAAAAAGACGCGCTTGTTGTCTGGGAGGGTGATCTTCATGAGCAGCCGAAAATCAAAGGCCAGATGGGGAAACTTAAAAGCCCTTTAACCCACTTTTCCCACAGAAGCTTAGCCGAAATGGTTGCCAAAACCAACGAGTGGTCCGAAATTGAGGCAAAACTTTTGTACCAATCGCATCACCCCAAAATGGCCTGGTGGAGATTTATATCGGTTGCGGGACGGGAGTTTTGGTACCGGGGTATTAAAAAACTTGGATTTTTGGACGGGGTAGTTGGGGTTATCGAGATTATTTATCAGATGTTTAGCCGAATGATAACTTACGCCAAGCTTTGGGAGATGCAAAACGAAAAGAAATGAGAGCCGCAATCTATAATCCCTATCTTGATACCTTAGGCGGAGGAGAACGCTATAGCCTGGCTGTGGCAACTTCCCTTGCCGAACTTGGCTATCAGGTAGACGTTGAATGGAAAAACCAAAAGATAAAGGAAAAGCTGGAAAGTCGGTTCGGAATTGATTTGTCGGGAGTGAGATTCGTAAAAGATATCAAAAAAGGTGACGGCTACGATGTTTGCTTTTGGGTGTCAGACGGGAGCATTCCTCTTCTTCGGGCAAGAAAAAATTTCCTGCATTTCCAATTTCCTTTCCAGGGAGTAAGCGGGAAAACCCTTCTGAATAGAATGAAGCTTTTTAGAATCGGAAAAATAATCTGCAACTCGGCCTTTACAAAGGGGTTTATCGACAGGGAATACGGAGTAAGTAGCGTCGTTATCTATCCTCCGGTTTCGGTTGATAAGTTTAGGCCCAAAAGAAAGAGCAATAGCATTTTATTTGTCGGTCGTTTTTCCCAGTTGGCCCAGGCAAAAAACCAGCACATTTTGGTCAGAAATTTCAAAAAGCTTTATAAATTGTTTCCAGACTGGGAACTTGTCCTTGCAGGCGGCGTGGAGATTGGAGCCAAAGAGTATGTCGAAAAACTCGAAAAAGAAATCCAGGGATATCCGATAAAAATTGTAAAGAGTCCGAACTTCAAAGAGTTAGCCACCCTTTACGGTCAATCCAAAATTTTTTGGTCTGCAGCTGGATTTGGGGTTAAGGAGGAAAAGGAGCCGCTTAAAATGGAACACTTTGGAATCACTCTTGTGGAGGCAATGGCGGCCGGGGCAGTTCCGGTAGCCTTCTTGGGGGGCGGTCACAAAGAGATAGTTAAGAATGGGTCAAATGGTTTTCTTTGGGAAAAAGAGGGGGAGTTGATTAAAAAAACCCAGCGTCTTATCGAGGATAGGAGTTTTTATAAAACCGTAGCGGAAGAGGGTTTAAAGTCGGCTCAGGAGTACGGAGATGAAAGGTTTAAATCAGCCGTTGAAAAAATACTTTAAACTTATTCTTTTTTCGATATTTATTTTGGCCCTAGTGATTCGTTGGTGGTATCTTCCTGCCAATGCTATATCTTTCGCTTACGACCAGGCGCGTGATGCGTATGTTGTCGGCGAGATTTTATCCGGGGACTTAAAAATATTGGGCCCTTCGGTAAGTGGCATCCCCGGCCTTTATCACGGGGTTTTGTACTATTACGTAATTGCCCCAGCCTATTTATTGGGGCATGGTAGCCCGGTCGCAGTTGCTTACTGGTTAAGCTTTCTAGGCTCTCTCGGTGTTTTTGTAGTCTATCTTCTTTCCTACGCCCTGACTAAGAAAATCTGGCCCTCGGTTATTTCTGCCTTAATTTTTGCGTTTTCTTTTGAGGCCAGCCAATATGCGAACCTTTTGACAAATGCTTCTTTGGCGGTTTTGTTTGTCCCCACTTTGTATTTAGGCCTTTACCTTTGGATAACCAAGAAATCCAAGTGGGCGCCTGTGATCACCGGACTAGGACTGGGACTATCCCTGCAAAGCGAGATTGCCATGGCATACCATTTTATCCCCGTGGCCTTTTGGCTTTACCTTTACAGGAAAAAGATTTCCTGGACTGAAGTTGGAAAGTTTCTCGCTTCTTTTCTTTTGGCGACTTCCTCCATGATTTTGGTTGAAATTAAATTTGGATTTAAAGGGCTATCAGGCTTGGCGTATCTTTTTTCCGGTCAGGACGCCATCGCCCAGGCAAGAGAACTTGGGGACATTTTCATTATCTATTTAAATCAATTAGGGAGGACCCTCTCATACACAATATTCCCCCTAAGTGTTGTCCTCGGGGGATTACTCGGAACCGGCACTATTCTCTACTCATTAGCCCAGAGGGCAAAAAACAATGATAGCGGTTCTCCTTCTTGGCAGGCGTTCTTGGCAACCTATATTTTGGCACATCTTGTGGCTCTGCCCTTTGGCGGCACCAATATGAAGCACATCATGGTCGGGGCCGCAGCCGGAATCTCTGTATTTACCGGCATATTTCTTTGGAACAACTTTGGCAGGAGAAAATTTCTCCTGGCGCTTATTGTCATCGGGATTTTATCGGCCAACCTTTTTAAGATTGCCAGGGAAAACGTCAACGGACAAACGATTTTTCCCTTGCAGATAGATTTGGTTTTGTCCAAGGAACTTTCGGCGATAGACTACACATATCAAAAAGCCAACGGTAAAGAGTTTAGTATCAATTCCCTGACCAGTCCGCTTTTCGTTAATACCCTCTGGTCTTACCTTTATAACTGGTACGGAAACCAAAAATACGGCTATCTTCCCTCCTGGCGCGGCAAAGACCAAATCGGCTCTTTGGGGAATAATCTTTCCTCTCCTGATAAGGGCGTAAAAACCCACTTTTTTATAGTTGAGCCAACCTACGGAATTCCAGAGCTTTATGTTGGGTATGCTTTCGGCGAGGAGGATTCAAGATCTTCGCTGGTTGAGGATAAATCTTTCGGTGATATCATTGTACAAGAAAGAAAAATAAATGACTAAAA
>Ga0073934_10010832_pt1 | contig 11204 bp, 9 predicted proteins | sample LarsenN4metaG_FD_76834 | JGI IMG/M metagenome (GOLD analysis project Ga0073934, IMG submission 76834) | Hot spring sediment bacterial and archeal communities from British Columbia, Canada, to study Microbial Dark Matter (Phase II) - Larsen... ...
ACCACCCCGCATATTCGCTACCATTTGCGGTGGTGGTACTACGGTCAGGGATACATCTCGTTCTGGGTCAATACCAGCGTAAGCTAACCACCAGCGCATGAAAAAATCCCCTGTTACCCGTCGATAGGGAATAGCAAAGCGGGAAATTTCTCCATGTAAAGCCTTCTGAGCCAAAACTGATTTAAGAGTAAAGCCGTCTAAACCCAGGTTTAAATTTTTATAAGCATTGGCAAGTGAAATCCCCTGCCCATTCACATTTAGGCGAGCCAAGATATACATGGGGATTTTACGACCATAGCTAATCTCTCCTGTAGCAATCAGATATGCCATAGGAAAGAGTAAATGAGAGCCATCCAAGCCACCATCACCTGAACCTAACATCAATTTGTCACGCATCACAGCCCAAGAAGGCTGCTTAAGAACCTGGACATCAGGCATACCATACTTAGCAAAAAAGCCTTTAGCTTTGGCAATGATTAAAGGACAACCACTGGTCACAGGGATGAAGCCCAGAGTGGCTTTTGTGACTTCAGGACTATTGCTGTAACCAGCATATACGCCTGAATTCAGCTGGGTAAAAGTGGAGCCAGAGGTAGCACGATGGCTTATGGTTTGAGTCAGCAGAGCTGCTGCACTTGTTGTTACTAAAAATTTGCGTCTGGAAAATTTTGTCATATCAATTCACCTGTTGAAAGTGAATAAAAACTGCAATCTATCTACTTGATTTGCTTGATGAATTAAATAAAAAACCGCAGAGGACGCAGAGAACGCAGAGGAGGAGAAATGAGGAATGAGTCTCGAAATTGGTTTACTCATCAAAGTTTTTATCGCTCAATTTTAAGGACTAAAGTCCTAACTACGAACATGACATACTAAACAGCGTCGGGCAAAATTTTGACAATTTGGCTTTCTATATACTTGACTTGCTGTTGTTTATGTAAGAACTGCATGAGTTCATGGCGGAGTCCATGATATTTGGTACTATCCATAATTTCCGTTGGGTATCGAGGATGAGGAAAGGATACTTCCAAGACTTGATCAATGGTTGCACCGGGGCCATTTTTCAACATCACGACGCGGTTAGAGAGTAATAGGGCTTCATCCACATCATGAGTCACCATCATGGCAGTGATATTGTTTGTATTACAGATATACATTAACTCAGCTTGCAGATTACTACGGGTGAGTGCATCTAAAGCTCCAAATGGTTCATCCAACAATAGCAGCTTGGGTTTAATAGCTAAGGCACGTGCCAGCGCCACTCGTTGTTTCATCCCCCCAGAAAGTTGTGTTGGTTTCTTGCGAATGGCATCTTTTAGCCCCACCATTTCCAAGTTATGAGCAATCAACTGATGGCGTTCTTTTTTCGATTTGTGGCGCATTACCTTATTGACAGCTAAGGCTACATTTTCCCAAGTCGTTAACCAAGGTAAGAGGGAATAGTTCTGAAAGACCATCATGCGATCCGAACCAGGTTTACGTACTAGCTGACCATCAACTTGTACATAGCCTTGGGTTGGTTTATCTAATCCAGCCACAATATTGAGTAAGGTAGACTTGCCACAACCTGAATGACCAATCAAGGAAACAAATTCTCCTGGTCTGATATTTAAATCTATGTTTTTGAGGACAAGATTTTTGCTACCGTCGGATAGTTTAAATTCCTTTTCTATCCCTCTAATTTCAACATAACTAGACATAGTTTATTCTCCTTATATGTTCTGTCTTGAAAGCTTACTCTTGTGGAGTTAATTTGAATGATAGATAAGCCATGATCTTGTCTAGAAATAAACCAACTCCGCCTAAGTAAATAATTGCCAAGATGAGTTCACTAATGTTTGAGTTGTTGTAAGCATCTATGATGAAAAAGCCTATTCCGTCGTAAGCCAGCAGCATCTCAGCTGCAACCACAGCTAACCAAGACAAGCCAAGCGCAATCCTTAATCCTGTAAAAATATAGGGAAGTGTGGCAGGTAATAGAATTTTGAAAAAATTCTCAAAAACTGTGAGTCCTAAAATTTTGGAGACATTGCTGTAATCTCTAGGAATGAGTTGTACACCCAAGGCAGTATTGAGGATAATTGGCCAAATTGCCGTAATAAAAATTACAAAGATTGCTGAGGGATCTGGTTTCAGGAAGATAGCCTGAGCAAGAGGTAGCCAAGCCAAAGGCGCAACTGGACGCAACAATTGAATGATGGGGTCGATCGCTTCTCTGATAAACCTATTCAAACTGATGATAAAACCAATAGAAATTCCTACAAATGCTGCTAGAGAATAGCCAAAAATAACTCGTTCAAGACTAGCAAGGATCAGCCAAAAAAATCCTTTGTTATTGCCTCCTTTGTTAAAAAAGGGATCGATAATTAAACCCCAAGTATTAGTTATAACGTGAAAGGGAGAAGGTAGGGACGTGTCAGGATGGAGGCTAAGTAAATGCCATATAACCAATAGCATTGTGATACCAAAAGTAGGTGCGATAATTGATTTAATTTGCCTCTGGAAAATTAAGTTTTTAGCGTTGATAAACATTGAGAATTATCCTTATCACTTAATAAAAGATGATCAGATCTAACTATGAAAAAATCTGCGTTCACTCCGCGCCCCTCTGGGTTTTTATGCAAAAAAACTGCACTTATGGATTTCCAAGAAATAAATTTTATTTTAAGAAAAGCGATCGCTATCTCTTTCAACCTTATTTAGATAGCTTCTAGCAATGGCGATCGCTTACAAATATCGGAGTTGAGATTGAGGTTTGAGCGGTCTGACAGCTTTCAAATCAAAAGAGTTAATAATCCAAGTTTTAAGCAATAGCAGTTGCTGCTTCTTGGAAGCGTTGATCAAGCATTTGGGAAACTTTTAAGATAAATCCGTTGTCGAATTGAGACAACATTGATGATGGCTTGTCATAAGCAATATGAGTCTTACCATCATAATCGTCATAAACAAGTAATCTGGGTGGTACGTAAAGACCAACCGCAGGATTTTGTTCAATCATTTGGTTTGCAATCAGGGGATTACCTAGCAGATAAAGTTTGACATTCTTGGGTTTACCCATCAATGATAAAAGCGCACCTAAATCAAACATGGCCATTTTCATGAAACCACTTGAGCCTAACATTGATTCCAGGACAGCTTTGACTTGTTCAAAGGGAGCTTTTGCAGCAACAAGTTCTTCAAAGACGCTATATTTTCCATCGCCAACTATAGATTCAATCGCATTGATGACCTCATCAAATGGCTTGTCTGAAGATACAACCACCCGTGTAACTGTATAGTTAAGGGTTTGCACGCGCTCATCTGAAACTTTTACATCAACAGCTTCCATACATTTCTCCTGAATTGTTCAAGTAGAGTGTTTTGAATTGAGCAAGTTGCATACTTGCAGTGAAAAAATCGAGGATTTTTGCAGTGTGTTTGAACTTCCTCCTCTTAAAAACGAATACAAACTTTACCGAAGTGCGCGCCGCTTGCTTCATATCCCAAATCTTGCAGCTACTTTTTCGTCCGCTAAGAAATAAATTTCAAAGGCTCAAAGCTTACTGGATATACATTTGAGTCCGTTTTAACAGACTTGGGCTATGAGGGTTGAACTTCAGTTCAAGGCGTACTATCGGTCGCATTTTATGCAAGGCGATCGCGCGGTTCATTTCCTCAAACATTTCCCGTGAACCGACATAAATTCCTTGCAATTGCAAACTTTTTAGAAATATTGCACCTGTGTTGACAACACCGCTTTCTATTGTGTGAAGTTGACAATCCTCTCCTGAGTTGATGTCAATACCTGTCTATACCAATTTGGTATCACTTTAAACAACGCAGATTAGTTAAGTGATTCTAAAGCTCACTACTACCAACCCAGTTTTGTAGCCTGGATTGATAGCGATAACTCTTGAACTCTTCACGTGTTTTAGCAACAATACTATTTGTGGGCTGACCAAGCAGCTTAAGTTTGTGAGTCAATTCTGCGATCGCCATTACTACCCCTGTCAATAGCAGACGCACAATTTGGAAAATGTTGCGGGGTCTAAGCAAGCCAATAGGACCGAATCCTTTCCATTGCCACATAACAAACCAAACTACTATATAGAAACAGTAGGCTCTAAGTCCTGCAAAAACATTAAGTTTGCTAGGCTCTAATTTTGCATTCTCCAGAAAGTTATCAAAAAATTTATCTGGATGATAACCTCCGATTAACTGATCGGCTCGCAGCTGATCCATAAATCCAATATTTGTCCCCCGTTCAGCCAAATAACTCAGCTGTTTGTAAGTATCCACCCAGAAACTACCATTAAGTTTGAAAAATATCAGAGCCAGACGAGAAAACAGTAAGTCTAAGTGCCACTTACCAACATATATTGGTAGTAATGTGTTAAACCATACCATATAGTTACCGTAGAGTCGCCAACTCATGATACTGGCGTTACCAACTTGCTTTTCTTGACTGCTAACAGCAAGGTTCATAAAGCGAGCAAGGGCAAGATTAAAGTGATGGTAAGCCTCGCGTTTCTTTTCAGCATCTTGTTCATTTGCCAGCTTGGCACGAATAATCTCAGTTACAGACTCGATCGCTATACAAGACATTGTTGTTCCAGTACTATATAGCGCATCAAAGTTGCTGGCTGCATCCCCTATGACATACCAATTGTCACGGGAAAACAGCTTTTTACTTGTATGAGCGATCCTCGGCCAGTAATTAAACTCAACGTGTTCGCCACTCTGGAGGACTTTGTAAACTAGATTATGGTTAGCTTTGATAAAAGCATAAAACTTTTCTTTGGTGTTAACCAATTCAGATGGAATTATGTCTGGATGATGAAGCAGTCCCACTGATAACTCTTTTGATTGGCTGTCAACGGGAATCATCCATAACCAGTGACCTTTGCCCATCCAATGATTGGTAGCATAGTAACGGCTTTCCAAGCTTTCTGTAGAATACACACTGTTGTCAAAAATAGTGCGGTCTACATTTCTGACTAACACCCATCCCGAACTTGGCTTAATATGAACAGGTAATTCTTTGGGATGCAATAAGAGGTTATCAGTTTTACGCCCAATGATAAACTTGCGACCTGCTGCATCTATTAGGTGTTTTGCTTTTAAATGTATATAATCATTGTGGAGTTTAACCTTAACAGTATTGTCTTCATCTCCTGGAGTTAAGTCTACATCAACAACACGACCATTATAGAAGTGCGCTCCCATCTGCTTGTTCATCTCAAGCACATCTAGATCAAACTTCAAGCGATTCAGATGAAAAGATGGAATTGTTAGTTGTCGGTTAACCCAGATGTTGTAGTAGTCATCCAATGATTCTGTTTTGTCTACATCTTTTGGCCAATGCCAGTTAAGGCCTGCTTTATGGGTATGCTCTTCCAGTAGATAATCATGAAGACCTAACTCGCTAAAGAGAAACATAGACGCCGCTTCCAAGGTTGATTCACCTGGTCTGTGGTTGACTTGAGATGGATCTTGGGAACGAGGATCAATGATCGCAAGTCGGATATTAGGGATTTTGAGCAGTAAATGACGAGCTTGACAGACTCCTGCATATCCTGCACCCATAATTACAACATCGTATTCAAGTTGTTGTGCAGTTGTATTCATTGCTATCCTCTTGTTAGCTTAAAAGTTTATAATTGCTGATTCAAGTTTTGTAGTGAGTGCTTCAGGACTCACTACAAGCGCCTTAGTTACAGATAAGATAAGCTCGGTAGTTTTGCCACAAAGACTGAACTGGTGTTGTGCCAATATTCGGTAATTTCTCTTGAATCAAGTCTGTAGTATCTGCGGCATTAGCAACTAGCTCAGATAGAATTGTATGAGCCAATTCCACATGGGCTGCTGGTGTGCCTAGCATTCTGCGGAACTTAGCAGCACAGGCTGCTCCTTTGGCTAGTGCTGGTAGATAAGCTTTGGCTGCGGTTCCTAACGCTTCTAGAGTTTTACGTTGCACACCACCAACAGAACTGCATACATAGCCAATACCACACCACAAATCTGCCTGTCTGCTAGGAGAAAAAGTAGCAATTGTTTGTTGGATATGAGTAACATTACCAGCATCTATTAACCAAATACTACGCCCTAATCCTTGGTCAAAAATGCGACTAGTATAGCCAGAGAAGTATTCAGGTCTTGGTTGACCATAGAGATAGTCTTGCCAGTGCAGCATACCAGATTGAAAGCCATAACCATCAGCGATCGCCCACACCCGTAAAGGATTAAATGGTTCTAAATAAGATGTAATGAATGGCTCAAGTGGTAATTTATCGGTTGCTAGCAGCGCACCCACCCCTAAAAACACCATTATTTGGTAAGTTATACTCGTGCCTGCAACAAAAGCTTCTACTCGGTTTAGTTCACCAGGTGTAAACATATCCTGCTTGGCCAGCGCCATCCCTACTCCTTCTAGCGCAAATCCAAGTAACTCAGGCTCCATTGTCTCCAATTTGGCTAAAATTACTTCTGGTTTTTCGCCACTAGCAACTAACTCGTTGATTCCCAATACCGCCCGTCGCACCTTCACAAATCGCTGCTTTGTTGCAGGATCAAGGGCTTGAATTCCGCGTACCTCTCTGGCTTTCAATAATGAAGCAAGCCAAGGGTCCATTTGATCCCTTTGGGTTTTTTCTACTGTCTGTTCTGTTTGTGTCATTTTGATTCTCCTGTTTAAACTTTTTTTAACTTTTATCTATTTTCAAGACAGACTCTGACAATGAAGGGATAAAGTATCGACCATCGTGCAAGGCGATAAACACAGATGGATGATGGGTTGGCTGCTAAGTTATAATTCCCGATTCCCGATCCCAATCTTCAAGCCAACAAAGCAACTCTGCTCTGATGTATGAGATGTATGCGGTAAGGTTGCCAGTTTTCTTGCTCTGGTGTGGTGGTGTTAGTAGAGAAACTGTCTAATATTTTGTCTATAGTCTCAGCAGCAGCCTCTGCTTCTATTCCACATAAAACCTGACAAGCCAATTCTGTGTAGATGGATGGATTCCCAAGTATTTGACGTGACTTGGCGGCTGTAGCTGCTGCTTGAGCCAAAATCAAATCATAAGATCCTGCTGCTATTTTTAAAGCTTCCAAAGTAGACCGATCAACACCACCAGCATAAGCACAAGCATAACCAAGTCCCCCCCACAGATTCGCTTGTCTTTCTGGTGGGAAATTAGCGATCGTTTGGGGAATCCGAGTGACATCAGTACCGTCAATAAACCAGATGCTACGCCCCATACCTTGGTCAAAAACTTGACAAGCATAGCCAGTCAGTGGCTTAGGTATCGCTTGACCTTGGAGATAATCTTGCCAATGGGTGAAACCATGTTGAAAGCCATAGCCATCAAGTACTAACCAACTTCTGATCAGGCTAAGTGATTTTAAGTAGGGTTCGATAGGCAACTTTTTTCTGCCCAGCATCAAACCTAATCCTACATACACAAAGTTCTCATAAGCAGCCCCAGGGCCTTTAACAAAAGTTTCTACTCGATTGTAATCAGCAGGTGCAAGTAAATCTCGTTGTGCTAAACCTGTACCTACTCCCTCTAATGCAAATCCGAGCAAGTCGGCTGAAACTGCATTTAGTTTAGGAAGAATTGCTTCCAAGTCTTCGGTAGTAGTTCCTACTTGGTAGCCCTGACTGTAAGTACCATGTATTTTTCCCAAGCGTTGGGCTACTTCAGGAGGTAAGGGGGGAACTCCACGTAGTTTTCTGGTTTCGGATATGATATCCTGTGTCACTTTGGTTCTCCTAATTTAAATAGTTGAGTTGGTTTTTGTTTCGGACTATATTTCAAGTTGTGGTAGCAGGTTGATTTTGAGCAAGGTAACAGAGCGCACGAAACCGCAACCCAACGAATTGGTCGTACAAGGGATTGAACTTACACAAGGGTGGGATGCGAGCAATCAGATAACCAAATACTTGAATGTCTCTTGCAAACGGACAAGTCGCTGGGATAACTGTGCATAAGAGTTGTGCGAGTTTAAAATTATTAATTTCGATCCCATCTAGCTTTTGTCGAATTAGCTGTAATAAATCTAGCTGTAGTAAGTCAATTAATTGCATCATGATCGTGGAAAGTGGGCTTGAATTATTGACGTTATTAAGTTTGATAAATATGCTTTAACCTCTGGTGGTGAACCTCTCCCCGATGTGGGGAGAAGTTTCAAAAGTTCATACTGTGTTTAAATTCCCAATTCCTGTGGAATCCAAATTCCATGAAAACCATAGGGAACTCGTTGCGGAATGAGAACACGAGCTACAGGTTCAGTAGTTAAATCTTGGGCATTTAATACTAATAATTCAGAGGCTTGTTGCGTTGAATCATAAACAAAGGTCATTAACCAACCATCATCCTCTGTATTGGTATTGGGGCGAGGGACAAAAACCGCTTCTCCGCCGTAACGACCCAATCCCAACTCATATACCTGTGAAGAGTTGGTTGTCAAGTCATATTTCAGTAATCCGTCAAAGCTAAATGCTATCCTTTGCCCAGATGCCATTTTTGCTGTATATGCATATCGGCTTTGTCGCCCCAATCTTTGCTGATTCAGACTAGGGAAATCTGATGCAAGATCATCCAGTGGTTCTTCATAAACCGCACCTGTACGCAGATTGAATCGCCAACGGTACAGTCTTGGCTTATCATCCTGACCATCACTAAACTTTGTTGGGATGTCAAGAGATGTTGTTCCACTCATCCGACAAGCGATGAGGACAATTTCTTCTCCGGCTTCATAAGCATTAACAGTATGGAAAATGTAGCAAGAAGGAGCCTCAAACCATTGAATATTACTGTTATCTCCATAACGGGGAAGGATACCAAAGCAACTGGGAACATCTGACTCAAACAAGTATGCTGATTCTCCCCGCATGATTCTTTCCATGCTAAAAGTCAGAGGCAGATACATGAAAATAGTGTAGTGTTCAGTGATGGCGAAGTCATGCATCATCACTGGTGCTGGTATATCAATAGTGACAGTTTTTGTTAGTTCTCCCTCCCGTGACACAACATTATATTGCAGATATGGTTGCGAAGTCACAGCATAGCCATAGAACATCATCTCTCCTGTTTCCGGATCAACTTTGGGATGGGCTGTAAAGCGAGATGCAAGTTTACCTTGATAGTTATATGGCCCGACTGTCTCTAAGTTGGGTACTGCAATTTCGTAAGGTTCGGCTCCTTCCCACAGAGCTAAAAGTTTTCCACCATGCCAAACTACAGCAGTATTGGCAGTATTTTTGAAAGGCCCAAACAGATTATTATGAGGAAGTTCAAAATTAGGTGGTTCTGTTGGTCCCTTCCATAGCGATCGCCCTGCTTCGATTTCCATTTTCAAAGCTCTAGTTTGCACATAGCGGTTGCGATAGGAGGCTTTACCATGATTAATTTGCACCCCATGCAACATCCCATCACCATCAAACCACTGATGACGACCAATAGGAGCAAACTTAGGATTTGGACCATTGCGGACAAACATCCCGGATAAATCGGGTGGTAACTCACCAATTACTACGAGTTCATCAGCAGTAATTTCTTCCTGAACTGGGGCAAAATTGCCATCAAGATAAGGGCTAATTATTGTTGTAACCATTTTTGTTCTCTGTAGTAAATAACAAGGAAAACTGATCGAAAATTAATCATTGGACTAGCTCTATCAAATCAAATCTCATTAGACAAGTCTATTTTCTTCTTTGTGTCTTTGTGTCTTTGTGGTGAAAAAAATTATTTTTGAAACACAAAGGCACTAAGACACTAAGAAAAACTCATCTTCGATTGGGAGCAGGATAATATCTCCAATTTTGATCGAACAGAAAAGACTTGTTCAATACACTTCTTTGATAAGAAAAATTTTCAAAGCCAGCTTTGCCATGATAACGACCCATTCCACTTTCACCAACTCCTCCAAAAGGTAAAGAAGGAATAGTTAAATGCATGACTGTATCATTAATACAAACTCCGCCGGATGTAGTTGTCTGCAAAACCTGAGTTTGATGTTGTTTATTCTTGGAAAAGAAGTAAAGAGCTAAGGGTTTTGGTTTTTCATTGATGATTGCGATCGCTTTATCTAAATCTGTGTACTCAATCACAGGAAGAATCGGACCAAAAATTTCTTCTTGCATGATATTGTCTTCCCAAGAAACTTGATCGATAACTGTAGGAGCAATGTAGAGGTTTTTGAGATTAGTTTCTCCTCCCACTACAATTTTCCCATCTTTTAGCAAATTAGCAAGACGGAAAAAATGTTTTTGGTTAATTATTCGGGAATAATTTGGACTTTTTGATGGTACATTGCCATAGAATTCCTTGATATATTTTTCAATGCGATTTAATAATTTTTCTTTGATGTTTTGATGTACTAAAAGATAATCGGGAGCAGTGCAAGTTTGACCAGCATTGATGAATTTACCCCAGACAATTCTTTTAGCAGTATATTCAAGGTGAGTATTTTCATCAACAATGCAAGGGCTTTTACCACCTAACTCTAGGGTAACTGGGGTTAAATGTTTGGCAGCAGCGGACATGACAATTTTACCAACTTCAGTTCCACCAGTAAAAAAGATGTGATCAAATTTTTCTGACAATAATTCTTGACTGATTTCTACACCACCTTCAATAACATGAATATAAGAAGGTTCAAATATTTTACCGATAATTTCAGCAATCACAGCAGAGGATTGAGCAGATATTTCCGAAGGTTTTAAAACAGCACAATTACCTGCTGCAATCGCTCCAATTAAAGGAGTCATTACTAAGTTAAAAGGATAATTCCAAGGAGCAAGGATTAAAGTCACGCCGAATGGTTCAGCATAAATGTGAGAAGAAGCAGGAAACTGATGATAAGGAGTAGCAACTTTTTGTGGTTTTACCCACTTTTTAATGTGCTTAAGTGCGTAATCAATTTCTTTAATAATTCCTATTGTTTCAAAGTAAGCATCAAAACCCGATTTATTTAAATCGGTTTTTAAAGCCTTAAAAATGGCAGGTTGATTTTCTGTCAATGCTTGCTTTAATTTGTGCAATTGTGCAGTCCGAAAATCAATATCTTTGGTTTTACCAGTCCGAAAGAATTGTTTTTGTTGTTCCAGAATGTTACTAATTCTAACTGGAGGTTGTGCAAGCATAAAATTTCTCACTTCCAAATAATTATGTTTGATACTAATCACATCAAAGTCAAAACTTCTCGTCATCTCTTTCCTCTGC
>Ga0073934_10010833_pt1 | contig 11203 bp, 13 predicted proteins | sample LarsenN4metaG_FD_76834 | JGI IMG/M metagenome (GOLD analysis project Ga0073934, IMG submission 76834) | Hot spring sediment bacterial and archeal communities from British Columbia, Canada, to study Microbial Dark Matter (Phase II) - Larsen... ...
ACTCGCAAAGCGAAAACTGTCATTTTCGCTCTGCTCCAATTTTCAAACACCTGCGTGTTTGAAAATTGCCCGGCCATCCCTGGCCGGACGGGAACCTCTGACTTGATCAGAGGTTCCTTAGCGCATGAGTTGCTGTCGCATAGTGTCGGGGTCGAAAAGGAAGCACTTCTTCCTGCCCGCTATATAAGGAACCTGCCGGGTAGCGGGCCTGATTGTCGAAAAGTTGGTTATCGTGGAACGGAAGGCAGCAGATGTCTTGGTTCCTGCTTTTAATGCACAGTTGTTGTCGTATCTGAGAATGAGTGGAATGAAGTTAGGCCCTGATCAACTCCAACTCGATGCAGTTGAAAGTGGGAATTCGACGTGTTGTGAACGGTCTTTAAGTTTTTCTTTGCGTCCTTTGTGTCTTTGCGGCGGGGGGTTTTAAGTAATGCTGTTAATGATCGACAACTACGACTCCTTCACCTACAACCTGGTGCAGTACTTCGGCGAACTGGGCGAGGACGTGCGGGTGTTTCGCAACGACCAGATCACGGTCGAGCAGATTGCCGAGCTGGCGCCGGACCGGATCGTGATCTCGCCGGGGCCGTGCACGCCCAACGAGGCCGGGGTGTCGGTCGAAACCATCCGGCACTTCGGCGGCGTGATCCCGATTCTCGGCGTGTGCCTCGGCCACCAGAGCATCGGCCAGGCGTACGGCGGCCGCATCATCCGCGCCAGACAGCTGATGCACGGCAAGACCTCGATGATTCACCATAATAATCGCGGCGTGTTCCAAGGCCTGCCGAGCCCGTTCGAGGCGACCCGTTACCACTCCTTGGCCATCGAGCGCGAGACCCTGCCGGAGTGCCTGGAGGTTACCGCCTGGACCGCCGAGGATGACGAGATCATGGGGGTGCGCCACAAAGAGCTTGCGGTCGAGGGGGTGCAGTTCCACCCGGAATCGATCCTCACCGAGCACGGGCACCAGTTGCTGGCGAATTTTCTGAAAGTTCGCGTATAAGCGCAAAGGGCGCAAAGATGAATCCATCGATACCGCATTTCCTTGCGCACTCCGCGCCTTTGCGCTCTTTGCGTTAACATTCGGAGCATCTTTTATGGACATGATCACCGCCATCCGCGCCGTCACCGAGCGCCGTGACCTGAGCCACGACGACATGCGCGCCGTCATGCAGCTCATCATGACCGGTCAGGCTACCGCCTCGCAGATCGGAGGTTTTCTGATCGGACTGCGCATGAAGGGTGAGACCGTCGAGGAGATCGCCGCCGCGGCCGAGGTGATGCGCGCGCTCGCCACGCCGGTAAAGGTGGCCGACGCGAAACACCTGGTGGATACCTGCGGCACCGGCGGCGATGCCGCTCAGTCCTTCAATATCTCGACCACGGCGGCGTTCGTGGCGGCAGCCGCCGGCGCGAAGGTCGCCAAGCACGGCAACCGCTCGGTGTCGTCGAAGTCCGGCAGCGCCGACGTGCTCGAGGCCGCAGGCGTGAACCTGGACCTCAGCGCCGAACAGGTCGGGCAGTGCGTGGAAAAAATCGGCGTCGGATTCATGTTCGCGCCCAAACACCATGCCGCCATGAAGCACGCCATCGGCCCGCGCCGCGAGATGGGCGTGCGCACGATCTTCAATCTGCTGGGCCCGCTCACCAATCCGGCCGGGGCCCCGCACCAGGTGCTGGGCGTCTTCAGCGCGGCCTGGCTCGAACCGCTGGCGCAGGTGCTCGGCCGGCTCGGCAGCCGGCACGTGCTGGTGGTGCACGCCAAAGACGGTATGGACGAGATCAGCATCGGCGCCGAGACCGATATCGCCGAGCTCAAGGACGGAATGGTCCACCGGCTCACGGTCTGGCCGGAGCAGTTCGGTCTGCCGCGCGCCGACATCAAGGCGTTGACGGTGGCGAGCACCCAGGAAAGCCTGGCGATGATGAAATCGGTGCTCGACAACCGTCCGGGTCCGGCGCGCGACATCGTGCAGCTCAACGCCGGCGCCGCGATCTACGCCGCCAATCTCGCGGTCACGCTGGCCGCAGGTGTGGACAAGGCGCGCACCGTCCTTGAAAGCGGTGCGGCGAAACAGAAGTTCGACGCACTGGTCGCGCTGTCGCAACAACTCGCCGGCAAGTAACCATGGTCGATATCCTCGACAAGATCCTGGCGCGCAAGGCCGGGGAGATCGCCGAACGCCGCGCGCGGGTTTCACAGGAGGAACTGGCGCGCCGCGCGGCGCTGGCGCCGCCGGTGCGCGGCTTCCTCGAGGCGATCGAGCGGAACATCGCCCGCGGCGAGGCGGCGGTGATCGCCGAGATCAAGAAGGCCAGCCCCAGCAAGGGGCTGCTGCGCGCCGACTTCCGGCCGGCGGAGATCGCGCGCTCCTACGCCGCGGCCGGCGCCGCCTGCCTGTCGGTGCTGACCGATGTCGATTTCTTCCAGGGCGCCGATCGTGATCTGCAGGCGGCGCGCGCCGCCTGCGGGCTCCCGGTCCTGCGCAAGGATTTCACCCTCGATCCCTACCAGGTCTACGAGGCGCGCGCGCTCGGCGCCGACTGCATCCTGCTGATCGTCGCGGCGCTCGACGATGCCCGGCTCGGCGAGCTGGCCGGGACCGCCCAGCATCTCGGCCTGGACGTGCTGGTCGAGGTGCACGATGGCGCCGAGCTGGAGCGTGCGCTCCGGCTCAACACCGCCCTGATCGGGATCAACAACCGCAACCTCCACACCTTCGAAACCCGGCTGGAGACCACACTCGATCTGTTGGACCGGATTCCCGCCGACCGGATCGTGGTCACCGAGAGCGGCATCCACGCCCCGGCCGATGTCGCCCGGATGCGTGCCGCTGGCGTGCACGCCTTCCTGGTCGGCGAGGCGTTCATGAAGGCGCCGGACCCGGGGGCCAGGCTTGCCGAGCTGTTTGCGGCCGACCCGCCGCCGCGCGGGTCGATGCCCGGCGTATAATTGCGAACCACGGAATCGAGGGGTGGACATGAAGGCGACGATCAAATGGGCCGGCAAGGTCGGCTTCGAAGGCCGGTCCGAGAGCGGCCATACGGTGATGATGGACGGCTCGCCGGAGATCGGCGGCGAGAACCGCGGCCCGCGGCCGATGGAGATGCTGCTGCTCGGCATGGGCGGCTGCACCGCGATCGACGTGATCACGATCCTCGCCAAGGCCCGCCAGGACGTGACCGATTGCGTGGCGCACATCGAGGCCGAACGCGCCCCGGACCATCCCAAGGTGTTCACCAAGATTCACGTGCACTTCGTGGTGAGCGGCCGCCACCTCGACCGCAAGCGCGTCGAGCAGGCCATCAAGCTTTCGGCCGAGAAATACTGCTCGGCCTCGATCATGCTCGGCAAGACCGCGGCCATGAGTCATGATTTCGAGATCGTCGAGGTGGTGTGATGTCGTGCAACAGTAGCGTGAACAGCGCCAATTCTAATCTGCTTCATGAACCGTCCTGAACCGACCCTCGGTCTGCGCCACGTCGCCCTGCAGGTGCGCGACCTCGAGGCCTGCGAGCGTTTTTACGTCGATCTGCTCGGCATGCGCGTCGAGTGGCGCCCGGACCCGGACAATGTCTACCTCACCGGCGGCAGAGATAACCTGGCGCTTCATCGTATCGCCGGGCCGCCGGCCGCGGCCTCCGCGCAGCGTCTCGACCATATCGGTTTCATGCTGAGGCGCATCGAGCAGGTGGACGCGTGGTATGCGTTTCTCAAGGACAACGGCGTGCGCATCCACAAGGAGCCGCGCACCCACCGCGACGGCGCGCGCAGTTTCTATTGCCTCGATCCGGACGGCAACACCGTGCAGATCATCTTTCATCCGCCGCTGGCCGGGGGCGCATGAGCCCGCTGCGTCCAGGTGTCCAGCATCCCGGCCGGTTTCCGGTCGAGACCGCTTTCGTGGAGACGGTACCGGCGGGACGAACCCTGCTCGGCGAGATCCATTTCGGCGCCAGCCCGGTGCTGCCGGAATCATTGGCGCATCCGCTGGCATGGGTCGGCATGCCGCTGCTGGCGGGCCATGCCTCCATCGAACTGTGGACCAGCCAGCAGCCGGTGGTGACCCAGCGTATCGGTCCGCTGACGTTCGCGCGCAACCGCGATGTCCTGTTCGGCTGCTTTGCGGCCGAATCGCCGACCGATTTCACCGCGTTCGAGGCGCGCGTGCAGGAGGCCTACGCACGCCTCCTGACGCTGGTCGAGGCCGAGGGCTATCCGCACCTGCTGCGGTTGTGGAACCACTTCCCGGGAATCGGCGACCGCGAGGCGGGGCTCGACCGCTACATGGTGTTCTGCCGCGGTCGCCATCAGGCGATCGAGGTGCACTACGGCGGGCGCTTCACCGGACGCCTGCCGGCGGCCAGCGCGGTGGGCACGCGGCACGGCGGCCTCGTGATCTACTTCCTGGCCGGCCGCCACCCCGGGCGGCATCGCGAGAACCCGCGCCAGATGAGTGCATACTGCTATCCTTCGCAATACGGTCCGAAGAGTCCGTCGTTCGCGCGCGCCACGCTGCACCGCCAGGGCGGTGCGGATTACCTGTACATCTCCGGCACCGCGAGCATCGTCGGCCACGAATCCCGCCACCCGGACGATCCCGTCGCCCAGCTGGACGAAACCCTGACCAATATCCGCATCCTCATCGATTCGACCGCGGCCGAGGATGGCGTGGACTGCAAGGGATTGGACAGCGTGTCGTGTGTCAAGGTCTATATCCGCCGTCGCGAACACGCGGCGCTCATCCGCCGCCATCTGGAAGCCGTGCTTCCGCCCGGCGCGCACCGCATGTTCCTCGAGGCCGACATCTGCCGGCCGGAGCTGTTGCTCGAGATTGAGGCGGTCGCCCGTGCCGGGCGCGGTTGATTCCCGGCCACCCCGCAGCCGGTTCTCCGGCCATCGCGGTTCGCGGATGGCACCGGCCTGTTCGTTCCCCTGATTCCCTGCGGGGCCCTCGCCGCGGAGGACGCGGCGTCGGCCGCCAGCACCGCGACAGACCATCGCCGCCCGCCGCTTTCCACGCATCGCGCCAACTACCTGATCATCGGGCCCGAGGATTCGCCGGTGGCCGGCAACACCACCACCAAATTCCAGTTGAGCCTCAAGTACGACACCGGCGCCAACTGGTACCTGGCCTGCGGCCAGCGGGTCTACTGGGACATCACCCGGCTGTCCGGTCCGGTGCTGGATATGAGTTTCGAGCCGGAGGTCTATTACGAATGGCGGCCGCGTTCGGAGACGGCCGAACGCTGGGGGCTCACGGCGGTGCATCTCGGGTTCGGCCATGAATCGAACGGCAAGCGCGGCGCCGATTCACGCGCCTGGAACCGGGCCTTTCTCGAGCCGCATTTTCAGTGGCGGGGGTTTTCCTGGAACCCAAGGTCTGGGTCATTACCTCGACCGACGATCAGAACCGCGACATCGCCGACTACGCCGGTTACGCCGACCTGGTGATCGGCTACCAGACGCGCCCCGGCCAGCGTTGGAGCCTTACCGGCCGCCAAGGCGCGCAGCACGGCAGCGCGCTTCGACCTGTCGCTGCCCATGCAGTCACTGTTTCCGGAGAACTGCATGCGGCCCTATCTTTGATTTCCGGGCCTGGAGCGGCTACGGCGAAACCCTGCTGTATTACAACCTGCGCACCACCGCCTTCCGCCTCGGTATCGAGTTTCACCTGTAACGACGATCAGGCGCCGCTCTTCCAACTTGTTGCGGCGCTTGAGGGAATATGGCCAACGGAATTCGCGTTTCCGGTAAATATTCGGTCGCCCGCGGTTCTCGCGCGCCGGGGGCGGCGTCGAAGGGTGGGGCGCTGAAGCGTTTTTCGATAAACCAAGCAGATCACTCGGCCTTGTTTCTCCGGCGGGATCGTGGGGGCTTGGCGTGTCTAAAGCAGCGGTCTATGGCAGAATCTTCATGACTCCAGCCGCGCGGCTGGATTCGTGTTATTTTCCGGAGCCCTACGGAATTTATTGCAGGTGGATGGTGATGGCAGAAACGACGACTTTGGAAAAGGAAGTGGCCGGGCTGATCGTCGAGGCGCTGAACCTCGAGGACGTGAAGCCCGATGAGATCGACCCGGAGGCGCCGCTGTTCCGCGAAGGGCTCGGGCTCGACTCGATCGACGCCCTGGAGCTGGCGCTGGCCATTTCGAAGAAATACGGTTTCAAACTGCAGTCCGACGACAAGAAGAATTCCGAGATCTTCAGCTCGCTGCGGGCGCTCTCCCGGCATGTCGAGCTGAACCGCGTGCAGTAACCGGATCCGGTGAGAATCCTCATCCAGCTGGCGGGGATGGTGTTCTATCCCCTGATCGTCCATCTCCTGATCAAACTGGACGCCACCTGGCTGGCGGTGCTCGGCCTGGTCGTCACCAGCATCGTCTACTTCTTGCTGGTGTTGAACCTCCGGTGCGATACCGGTTGGCACTGGGCGTGGATCGGGCTGTATCTGGCCCTCGGTGTGCTGGGATCGGTGAATCTTTTCACCGCTACCCATTATGCGCTGTTCATTCCACCGCTGGTGATCAATCTGGCGATCGCGGCGCTGTTCGCCTCGACGCTGCGCGCCGGCGCGACGCCGCTGGTGGAACGTATGATGCGCTTCGAATACGAGGGCCGGTCGCCGCCGCCGCCGGTGGCGCGCTACGCCCGCCGCCTGACCGTGGTGTGGGCGGTGTATTTCGCCGCGGTGGCGCTCGGCTCCGGGGCACTGGCCCTGACCGCGCCGCTCGAGCTGTGGTCGCTGTTCGCCAACGTCCTCAACTACGTGTTTGCCATCCTGCTTGTGGTTTTCCAGTATCTTTACCGTTTCTGGCGCTATCGCCGGTACGGGGTGGTCATGCCGTGGGATACGCTGCGCGGGATGGCGCGCCTGCCGTGGCCGGGGCGGCGCGCTCCTTCCCTGAACGGAGGACCGACGTTGCGATGACCGCGATCCCGCTGCTGCGGCCGGGTGGTCCGGACGACGTCATCGCCTGGCGCGGGCAAGAACCGATCCGCCGCGATCAGTTCCGGCGCGATCTGGCGGCGCTCCGCGCCCGCCTGCCGGACCGGCCATACGTCCTCAATCATTGCGAGGACCGTTATCACTTCCTGGTGGGGCTGGCGGCCGCGTTGGGGCGCGGCCAGGTAAGTCTGTTTCCTTCCAGCCGGGCGCTGGAAGTGTTGGCCGGCCTGACGCGTGATTATCCCGGCGTTTACTGTCTGTCCGACCAGCCGGCGCCGGAGGAGGTGCAGGTCATGGAGGTCTGCGGTTACGAAGCCGGCACCGGGTCGGATCTCGCAGCCGAGCCGGCCTTCGCCCCCGACCGGCTGGTGGCCATCGCCTTCACCTCCGGCAGCACCGGGGTGCCCAAGCGCTATCCCAAGTACTGGGGCGGGTTCGTCGAGGAGGCGCGCGTCGCCGGCGAGCGTCTCGGGCTCGACGCGGCGCGCGGCGGACAGGTGCTGGCCACCGTGCCGGCCCAGCACATGTACGGGTTCGTCTATTCGGTGATCATGCCGGCGCGCTGGGGATACGTGCTGGGCGCCGAGCGGCCGTTTTATCCCGAGGACATCCGCCAGGCGCTGGCCGCGCGGCCGCGGCCGGCGATCCTGGTGACCACCCCGGTGCACATCCGCGCCTGCGTGCTCGACGGGGTCAGGCTCCCGCCGCTCGACTTCATCCTGTCGTCGACCGCGCCGCTCGACACCGCTCTGGCGGCCGAGGCCGAGGCACGGTTTGCGACGCGTGTGCAGGAGTTCTACGGCAGCACCGAAACCGGCGCGATCGCTTCGCGCCGCCAGGCGCAAGGGGCGGCGTGGCGCACCTTCGAGGGCATCACGGTGGCCGCGCTCGATGAGGGCTTCCGGGTGACGGCCAACTATCTCCCGGAACCGCAGGTCTTGAGCGACCGGGTCGAGGTCCACGGCGACCGTGAATTCATGCTGCACGGGCGCAGCGCCGAGCTCATCAAGATCGCCGGCAAGCGCATCGCGCTCGGCGATCTCAACCGTCAATTGCTGGAAATCGACGGGGTGCGCGACGGGACCTTTTTCCTGCCCGATACCGAAGCCGGGCGCGAGCCGCGCCTCACGGCGTTCGTGGTGGCGCCGGGGTTGTCGCGCGAGACGTTGCTGGATGAGTTGCGCCGCCGCATCGACCCGGTGTTCCTGCCGCGCCCGCTGCGGCTTGTCGAAAAGCTGCCGCGCAACGCCACCGGCAAACTGCCGCGCGGCAATCTCCTCGGCCTTTATCGGGAATTGGAGGCCAGGGAGCTGGCGGGATGATAAAGTGACGCCTATTGCATTCCCGAGACGATTCACCGTGCTGTCCTTGTCCTCCCGCGGCCAATCCGGCCAAGCCTGATTCCATGACCCGTATTCTTGTCCTCTACTACTCGCAAACCGGTCAGTTGACGAGCGCGCTCGAGTCGATGCTCAAGCCGCTCGCCGGGCGCGCGGATGTCGAGATTGTCCGGCAGAATCTCGAGCCGGCGGAACCGTTCCCGTTCCCCTGGCCGTTTTTCCGGTTTCTCGACACTTTCCCGGAATGCGTGTATCTGGATGCGCCGCCGCTCAAGCCGCTGGCCTTCGGGCCGGAGGCGCGTTTTGATCTGGTGATCCTCGCCTACCAGGTCTGGTTCCTGTCGCCGTCCCTGCCGGTCACGGCCTTCCTCAAGTCGGAAGCCGCGCGGATCTTGAAGGACACCCCGGTCATGACCTTCATCGCCTGCCGCAACATGTGGTTGTCGGCGCAGGAAAAGGTGAAGGAGCTGCTGGCGGCGCGCGGCGCGCGCCTCATCGACAACGTGGTGCTGGTCGACCAAGGACCGCCGTGGGCGACCTTCGTGACCACGCCGCGCTGGCTGCTGACCGGAAAAAAGGCGGGGTTCTGGGGGATCTTCCCGCCCGCCGGCGTGAGCGCCGCGGACATCGCCGGCGCCGCGCGGTTCGGCCGGGCCTTGGCGGACGCCCTGCCTCAGGTAAAATCCGCCTCCGGCCCGGTGTTGACCGGTCTTGGGGCGGTGAAGGTGAACCCTGGCTATATCGCCGGCGAGCGCATTGCGCGCCGCAGCTTCCTGGTCTGGGGCCGGCTGCTGCGCGCCATCGGTCCCACCGGCCACCCGGTGCGCCAGGGGGTGCTGGTGGTGTACGCGGTGTTCCTCATCGCCATGATCCTCACGGTCATGCCGGTGAGCATCATCGTGCGCGCGCTGCTCAAGCCGTTCCTGCGCCGCCGGCTGGATGCCGAGGTGGCACGCCTCGAGGCGCCGTCGGGTTCGTCCACGGAGCGGCTGGCGCAATACCGGTAACCATGCCTTCGGGCGGATTGACGACAAACGCGGTATGACAACGAAGGCATACATCACCGATATCGCCGGCTTTTTGCCGAACGCGCCGGTCGGTAACGAAGAGATCGAGCAGGTGCTGGGCCTGGTCGCCGGCAAACCGTCGCGCTCGCGCCGCATCACCCTGCGCAACAACGGCATCGAAACCCGCTACTACGCAATCGATCCCAAGACCGGCCGCTTTACCCACACCAACGCCCAGCTCGCCGCCGAGGCGGTGCGCGCCCTATGGACGAAGAGCGGCCTCAAGCCGGAAGCCATGGAAGTGCTGAGCTGCGGCACCTCGGGGCCGGACCAGATCAAGCCCGGGCACGCACACATGGTGCACGGCGAGCTCAAGAGCCCGCCGTGCGAGGTCGCCTCGTTCGCCGGGGTGTGCACCTCCGGCACCGCCGCGCTGAAATATGCCTGGCTGAGTATCGTCGCCGACCAGGCGCGGTACGCCGTCGCCACCGGTTCCGAGCTGGCCTCGAGCTTCATGCGCGCGCGCAACTTCGAGCCCGAGATCGAGAGCCGGCTGAGCGATCTCGAAAAGCGCCCGGAGGTGGCGTTCGAGAAGGATTTCCTGCGTTGGATGCTGTCGGACGGGGCCGGCGCGGTACTGATCGGTCCGGCGCCGAACAGCGGCCGCCTGTCGCTGCGCATCGACTGGATCGAGAGCCGGTCGTTCGCCGGCGACATGCCGGTGTGCATGTACAGCGGCGCGGTCCTGCAAGCGGACGGCAGCCTCAAGGGCTGGCGGGTGCCGGACGACCCGCAGGACATCCTGCGCGAGAGCTATTTCGCCGTGAAGCAGGACGCGCGCCTGCTGAGCGAACACATCATGCCGGTCACGGTCGAGCGTGCACTGCCGCCGGTCGCGGCCCGGCATGGCCTCACGGCGGAGGGTGTCACGTGGTTCCTGCCGCATTACTCCTCGGAATATTTCCGGCCGCGGTTGTACGAGGCGTTGAAGCGCGCCGGTTTCGAAATCCCCTATGACCGCTGGTTCTCGAACCTGACCCGCAAAGGCAACATCGGCTCGGCGGCGATCTACCTGATCCTCGAAGAGATGTTCTATTCCGGCAAGCTCAGGTCCGGTGACCGGCTGCTCTGCTACGTCCCGGAGAGCGCGCGCTTTGCCGTGACTTGGATGCATTTCACCGTCGTTTGACGGAGACCGATGAAGAAACACGAAGTCCCGCAGGAAGAGTCGATGCTGGAAGGCCACCAGCGCGCCTGCTATGCCGTGGACGAATCGGGCCGCTACGTGGTGGTCGGTTCGATCGGCTGGGAAGTGGAGAAGATCGTGAACGGCCAGGCCAATGACGAGGTGCGCGAGGCGATCGCCGCGGCGTTGGCGGACGTGCGCGCCGGGCGTTCGAGCCCGCTCGCCTACCACATGGCGCGGCGGCAGATGACGCCCGCGATCCTGTCCTCCTATTCCGGCGTCTCGCGGCTACGCATCCGCTGGCACCTGCGCCCCGGGCCGTACGCGCGCCTGTCGGAGCCAATGTTGCGGCGCTATGCTGAGGCCCTGAACCTCGCGGTCGACGAGCTCCGGGGAGTGCCGGAGGAAGACGTGCATGAACGGCTTTGAGCATCGCCATGCCGCCCACTGCGAAAGCGGTACGGTCAGCGCGCTGCTCCGCCACCGCGGCCTGAGCTTGAGCGAGCCGCTGGTGTTTGGCATCGGCGGCGGGCTGTTCTTCCTGCACCTGTCGCTGGTGAAGATGGGCGGCATCCCGCTCACCAGTTATCGCGAGGCGCCGCGCGCCATCATCAAGAACATCGAGAAGCGCCTGGGCGTGCGTTGGCGTAGCGAGCGCTACCGTTCGGCCGATACGGCCATGCGCGCGCTCGATGGCTTTCTGGAGCGCGGCCAGCCGGTC
>Ga0073934_10010834_pt1 | contig 11203 bp, 10 predicted proteins | sample LarsenN4metaG_FD_76834 | JGI IMG/M metagenome (GOLD analysis project Ga0073934, IMG submission 76834) | Hot spring sediment bacterial and archeal communities from British Columbia, Canada, to study Microbial Dark Matter (Phase II) - Larsen... ...
CTAGATGATGGCCGCTTCCCGGTACTCCCCGAAGACCATCCGGAAGACGTTACAGATCTCGCCGAGGGTCACGTCGGCCTTCACCGCATCGAGGATGGCGTACATCGTGTTGCCGCCGGACTCTGCCGTCCGGTGCAGGCGCCGCAGCGCCTCCCCCGCCCGGGACTCGTCGCGCTCGGCGCGCACCCGCCGGGTCCGCTCCACCTGGCGCCGTTCCACCTCGGGCGCAATGCGCAGGATCTGGATCGGCGATTCCTCCGGCTGGAGGAAGGCGTTGACGCCGACGATGATCTTCTCCTGCCGTTCCAGCTGCTGCTGGTAGCGGTAGGCCGACTCCGCGATCTCGCGCTGCGGGAATCCGGCCTCCACCGCGGCCACCATACCGCCCAGGTCGTCGATCTTGCGGATGTACGCCCAGGCCTGGCGCTCGATCTCGCTGGTCAGCGCTTCGACGAAGTAGGCCCCGCCGAGCGGGTCCACCGTGTGGGTCACGCCCGTCTCGTGGGCGATGATCTGCTGCGTGCGCAGCGCCACCGTCACGGCCTCCTCGGTGGGCAGTGCGTAGGTCTCGTCCAGGGAGTTCGTGTGCAGCGACTGCGTACCGCCCAGGACGGCGGCCAGGGCCTGCAGCGCCACACGGGTCACGTTGTTCAACGGCTGCTGCGCGGTCAGGCTCACGCCCGCGGTCTGAGTGTGGAAGCGCAGCCGGCGGGACCGCGGATCGCGGGCCTGGAAGCGCTCGCGCATGATCTGCGCCCACATGCGGCGGGCCGCCCGGAACTTGGCGATCTCCTCGAAGAAGTCGACGTGGCAGTCGAAGAAGAAGGAGAGGCGCGGGGCGAACTCATCGACGGCCAGCCCCGCGTCCAACCCGGCCTGCACGTAGGCGATGCCGTCGGCCAGGGTGAAGGCCAATTCCTGCGCCGCGGTCGCCCCCGCCTCCCGGATGTGGTAGCCGCTGATGCTGATCACGTTCCAGCGCGGCAGCTCCCGCGCGCCGAAGACCAGCATGTCCTGGATGAGCTTCATGCTCGCGCGCGGCGGTACGACCCATTCCTTCTGGGCGATGAACTCCTTGAGCATGTCGGTCTGTGTGGTCCCGTCGATCCGCTCGCGGGGAATGCCGCGGCGGTCCGCCACCGCCACGTACAGCGCCAGCAGCACGTTGGCCGGGGCGTTGATCGTCATGGAGGTGGTGACCTGATCGAGCGGCAGGCCGTCCAGGAGGATCTCCATATCGGCCAGCGAGTCGATGGCTACCCCTTCCCGCCCGACCTCGCCCAGGGCCCGGGGATGGTCGGAGTCGTAGCCCATGAGGGTCGGCATGTCGAAGGCGACGGAGAGCCCGGTCTGGCCGGCGCGCAGCAGGTAGTGGAAGCGGCGGTTCGCGTCCTCCGCCGTGCCAAAGCCGGCAAACTGGCGCATCGTCCACAGGCGCCCCCGATACATGTCGGGGTGGATGCCGCGGGTGAAGGGGTCTCGGCCCGGCGCGCCCAGGTCGCGCTCGTAGTCCATTCCGGCCACATCGGCCGGCTCGTAAAGTGCTTTGATCGGAATGCCGGAGAGGGTCTCCCGGGGTGGGATTGGCGGGAGGGCGTCGGCCATCAGTGGCGCTCCTGGACGCTGGCCGCCAGCAGTTCGGCCACGTCCTGCGCCCGGGCCGGGGACGCCACCGCGGCCCCGGCATCCTCCAGCATGAGCAGGCAGAACGGACAGGCGGTAGCGACGATCTCGGCACCCGCGGCGGTGACGTGGCGGGCGCGCACGTGGCTGACCCGTTCGCCGACCCGGTCTTCCATCCAGTACAGTCCCCCGCCGGCCCCGCAGCAGAAGCTCCGGTCCCGGCATTGGGCCATCTCTACGGTGCGGGCGCCGGGCAGGGCCGCGAGCAGCCGCCGCGGCGCGTCGTACTCCCCGTTGTGCCGGCCGAGATAGCAGGGGTCGTGGAAGGTCAGCACGGCGGAGCGGTCACCCGTCGGGCGCAGGCGTCCCTCGTCCAGGAGCCGGGCGAGCAACTGCGTGTGGTGCCAGACTTCGAAGCGACCCCCGACCTGCGGGTACTCATTTCTGAACGTATTGTAACAGTGGGGACAGGGAGTGACGATCTTGGCGACGCCGTACCGCTGCAGCGTCTCGATATTCTGGCGGGCCAGCGTCTGAAACAGGTATTCGTTCCCGACCCGTCGGGCCGGATCGCCGGTGCAGGTCTCCTCATCCCCCAGGATGCCCACGTCCACACCCGCCGCGGCCAGCAGCCGCACCAGCGCCCGCAGAGGTTCGTGGTTCCGTTCGTTCAGCGCGGCGGCGCAGCCGACCCAGAGCAGCCACTCCGCCCGCTCGCCCGCAGGCAGATGCCTGACGGTCACCCCGGCTGTCCAGGCGGTGCGGCTCACGCCGGCGCCGCGGAACGGGTGACCGCGCGCCTCCATGCTGCGCAGCGCGTCGGCCATGGTGTCGGGCAGCCGCGCCTCTTCCATCACCAGGTGCCGGCGCATCTCCACGATCTTGTCGATGTGATCATTGGCGGCCGGGCACTCCTCGACGCAGGCGCCGCAGGTCAGGCACTGCCACAGGAAGGGCTCCGAGAAGACGTCGCCCACGAGCGCCAGGCGCGCCAGTCCTTCCCCGGCGCCGCGCAGGAGCGCCGGACCCAGATGGGTCAACTGCCTGCGCAGGTCGGTATGCAGCCGGCGGGGGTCCAGTTCCTTGCCGGTGGCGTTGGCCGGGCAGACTTCGGTACAGCGGCCGCACTCCATGCAGGCGAACGCGTCCAGGTTGTCCTTCCAGGTGAAGTGTTCCGCGCGGGACGCACCCAACCGCTCCGCGGTCTCCACGTCGAGGGGCGCGAGCGCCCCCCGCGGCCGGGCCTTGCGCAGGGCGACGTTGGGAGCGATCGTGATCAGGTGCAGGTGTTTCCCCTCCGGAATCCAGGTGAGGAAGTACAGGATGATGAGCAGGTGCCCCCACCACCCCACCTCGAACGCGGCCCGGACCGTCCCGGGAGAACTTCCGGCGAACCACCGGGCCACCGCCGCGGAGACCGGCGCGGCGCGCCCCCACGCCGGCGCCTCCAGCGCGACGCGCGCCCCGCGCGCCAGCAGGAGCGTCACCATGATCCCGGTGATGAGCCCCAGGATGAGATAGGCGCCGAAAACGTTCTGCCCGGCCAGACGGCGGGGGCGGCTGACCAGCCGGATCCACAGGGCTCCCACCACCCCGACGAGCACAAGGACGATGAACAGGTCCTGCAGGAAGACGAACCAGGGGGCGGCGCCGACCAGCGGCAGTGTCCAGCCCGCGATGAACGCCTCCCCGAATGACTGCACGATCGTGGACAGCAGGACGAGAAACCCCCAGAAGATGAACAGGTGGAGGACGCCGTACAGGAAGCGCCGCAGAACCTTCGCGTGGGCGAGAACCTGCACGATGAGTTCACGGAGGCGCACGGCCGCGGGGGCGAGCGGCACCGGACCGCCGCCCAGGCGGATGAGACGGTACACCAGCAGGAGCTTGCGCGCGAAGATTCCGGCGGAGGCCGCCAGCAGGAGCAGGACGACCAGGCCCCGCAGGAGGGTCACCTCCATGGGCTAGCCGCCCTGGGCCTCCTTCACCTTATTGATGATGGCCGGGATGACCTCGCGGTAGTCCCCCACGATCCCCAGATGCGCGACGGAGAAGATCGGCGCTTCCGGGTCGCGGTTGATGGCCACGATCGTGCGGGAGCCGGTGACGCCGGCCACGTGCTGGGTGGCGCCCGAGATGCCCACGGCGATGTAGAGCGCGGGGCGAATCGTCTTGCCGGTCTGGCCGATCTGCCAGCTGACCGGCACCCACCCGGCATCGGTCGGCGGGCGCGAGGCGCCCACGGCCCCGCCCAGCAGGCTGGCGAGTTGCGTGAGCATGGTGAATCCCTCCACGCTGCCGAGCCCCCTGCCGCCGCCGACGACAACCGGAGCCTCCTCCAGGCCCACTTCCGCCTGTTCGCGGACGACCTCCCGCACGCGCGCCGGCAGCGCCGCGGGATCGATGTCCACGGCGACGTCCTCCACCTTGCCGGCGACCGCCGCCGGCTCCGGCACCTCGAACGCGTGCGGCTTCACCGAGATCACCACGGGTCCGTTCCCCGCGGCCAGCGTGGCCAGAGCGCGCCCGCCGTAGATCTGCCGCCGCGCAACGATGCCGCCGCCCTCCACCGCCGAGACCTCGACGCACTCCGTCAGGAGCGCCGCCCCCAGGCGGTAGGCGAGCCGCGGGGCCAGTTCCCGTCCTATGGTGTCCGCGCTGACCAGCAGCACGCGCGGCTGCTGTACCCGCAGCACCTGCTCCACGGCCGCCAGCACGGCGTCGGTCTGGCCGGCGGTCAGCGCGGGATGGTCGCAGCGGAAGACCGCCGCCGCGCCGTGCCGCCGCAGCGTCTCCGCCGCCCCGGCAAAGCCGGGGCCGTGTCCCACCAGGACCGCGTCCGCCTCCGCGCCGGGTCCAAGCGCCCGGGCGGCGGCGAGCAGTTCCAGACTGGTCCGGGCGAGCGGACCATCGAGCGCGGTCGCGACAATCAGCACCTCACCCATCGGCACGCCCCCTACAGGAGTTTGAGATCGCGGAGCCGCTGCACTAACGCGGCGGCCTGCTCGGCGGGCTCCCCGGGCAGGAATTCGCAGCGGGCCGTGCGCGCGGGCACACTGACGTCACGCACCTCGACCGCCCGCGCTCCCCGGCCGCCCGGGGCGTCCAGGTCGGCCCGGGCCCAGGTCTGCACGAGTTTGCGCCGGGCCCCCATGATGTCTTTGACCTTGGGCAGACGGGGACGGATGGCTTCATCGCTCGTGACCGTCAGGACAGCGGGCGGCCGCACCTCCAGGTGATGAAACCCGTCGTCCGCGGTGCGCCGCACCAGCAGTTGCCCGTCGGCGGCGGCGATGCGGGAGACGAACGTCACGCAGGCGGCCCCCAGCGCCTCCGCCAGCAGCGGACCGACGACCCGCTCCACCCAGTCGGCCGACTCGCAGCCGAGCAGCACCAGATCGACATGCCCGATCCGCCGGATGGCGCACTCCAGCAGCGCCGCCTTTTCCACCCCCAGCAACTCCGGAGCCCGCGGCTCGTCCACGACCACCGCCTCGTCCGCCCCCATGGCCAGGGCCAGCCGCACGGCATCGCCCACCGCCGCGCCCGGCCCGATCGTGAGCGCGGTGACCTTCGCGCCCGATTGATCCTTCAATTGCAGCGCCGCCTCGAGGGCATTCTCGTCGTAGGTAGAGATGACCAACGGCCGCCCCTCCCGGATCTGCCGGAGGGTGGCCGGGTCGATGGCGAAGTCCCGCGCCGGCAGTTCGGGATCGACCACCTGCTTCAGACACACGATGATCTCCACAGGGTTCCTCCCTATCCGACGACCCGGCGGTCCGCGCGAGACCTAGTGCCAGCCCAGGAGCTGCCGCGAGATGACCAGCCGCTGGATCTCCGATGTGCCCTCATAGATTTCCGTGATCTTCGCGTCCCGGAAGTAACGTTCCACGGGATACTCCTGGATGTACCCGTAGCCGCCGAAGAGCTGCACGGCCCGGTGCGCCGCCCACATGGCCGTCTCCGAGGCCACCAGCTTGGCCATGGCCGCCTCCGCCGCGCAGCGCTCGCCGCGGTCCCGCAGCCAGGCGGCGCGGTAGGTAAGCAGACGTGCCGCCTCGATCCGCGTGGCCATATCGGCCAGCGCCCACTGCACCGCCTGGAACGCCTTGATCGGTCTCCCGAACTGAACCCGCTGCTGCGCATACGACGCGCTCTCTTCCAGGCAGGCCCGGGCGATGCCGAGTGCCTGCGCGGCGATGCCGATGCGGCCGCCGTCGAGGGTGGACAGGGCGACCGCGGCGCCCTGCCCCCGCTCGCCGAGCAGGTTCTCGGCGGGGACGCGGCACTCGTCGAGCACGATCTCCGCCGTGGAGGAACACGTGATGCCCAGTTTCTTCTCGACCCGGCCCACGCGGATCCCGGGGTGCGTCTTCTCGACGATGAACGCGGACAGCCCGCGCGCGCCGGGGATCGCCTCCGTGCGCGCGTAGACGATGCAGACGCGCGCCTCGACGCCGTTGGTGACGAAAATCTTCTGGCCGTTCAGCACCCAGGTGCCGTCCCGCCACTCCGCCCGGGTCCTGAGCGCCATGGCGTCGGAGCCGGCCTCGGGTTCGGTCAGGCAGTAACAGCCCAGCCATTCCCCGCGGGCCAGGCGCGGCAGGTAGAAGCGCTTCTGCTCCTCCCGTCCGAAACGCAGGATGGGATCGCAGACCAGCGAGTTGTTCACGGTGATGATGGTCTGCACGCCGGCGGAGGCGCGGGCCAGCTCCTCCTGCGCCACGACGTAGGCCAGACCGTCCAGTCCGGCTCCGCCGTAAGCCTCCGGGACGACGAGCCCCAGCAGTCCCAGCTCGGCGGCCCGGGCGATAACCTCCGCAGGGAAGCGGGGAGCATGGTCCAGCTCCGCGGCGACCGGCTGAATCACCTTCGCCGCAAACTCCCGCACGGTAGTCTGGATGAGCCGGTGCTCCTCGCTCAGATCGAAGTTCATACGGAGCGGTGATTGTCTTCGGTCCGCGGCGGAGGTTGTCCTTCCGCGCGCGGGCAGGGGACGCGCGGCCGCCCACAGAATGATGCAGTGCCCTCATGAATAGTCACGTCGCCATCGTCGGCGTCGGTCTTACGCCTCTGCGTCCCGTTTCCCCCGACCTCTCCTACCGGGAAATGATCTTTGAGGCCGCCACAAAGGCCTATGCCGACGCCGGGATCGGCCCCCCCGAGGTGGACGTCTTCGTCACCGTCGCCGAGGATCTTCACGAAGGGACGAGCATCGCCGACGAGTACACGCCGGATCAACTGGGCGCGGTGCGCCGCCCGGTGCACACCGTCGCCGGGGACGGGCTGCAGGGACTTGCCGCCGCGGTCATGCTGGTGCGCGCCGGGGCCGCGGAGCTCGCAGTGGTGGAAGCGCACAGCAAGGCCAGCAATATCACCACGCATGAGCAGGTCCTGGCGCTGGCCCTCGACCCCGCGTACGAGCGGCCGCGGCGGATCAATCCCCACGCGATCGCGGCGCTGGAGATGCGGCGCTACCTGTACGACGCCGGGGCCTCGCCGGAGGTCACGGCGGCGGTCGTGGTCAAGAACCGGAGGCGGGCGCTGGACAACCCCTACGCGGCCTACGGCGCCGCGCTGCGGACCGAGGAGGTCCTCGCCGACGCGTACCTGGCCGACCCCCTGCGCACGCTGGAGGTGAGCCCGTACGCGGACGGTGCCGTCGTGCTCGTCCTGGCGGCGACCGACGGCGCCCGGAGACCGCGCGCGGTAGGGATCCGCGGCATCGGCTGGGCCACCGACGAGCCCGCGCTGTCCGGCCGGTCGTGGGCGCAGGCCACCTACGCCCGCCTGGCGTGCGATATGGCCTACGCACAGGCGGGCGTCCTGGCCCCGGCCGATGAGATCGACCTGTTCGAACTCGACGACACGTACGCCTACAAGGAGCTGCAGCATCTGGAAGCCGCGCTGCACCTGGAGATCGGGGAAGGTGCCCGGCTGGCCGCCGCGGGGCGCACCGGACGCAGTGGAAAGTACCCGGTCAACCCCTCCGGCGGCAGCCTCGGCATGGGCTACGGATATGATGCCTCAGCCCTGGTGCGCACCGCCATGGCAGTCCAGCAGCTCCGCGGTGAGGCGGGCGCGCTGCAGGTCTCCCGGGCCCGCACCGCCCTGGTGGTCTCCTGGCGCGGCGTTCCGACGACGTCCGGTGGGGCGGTGGTGCTCGGTGCGGCCTAAGCGGCGCGTGGCGGTCGTCGGAGCCGGCCTCTCGCTCTTCATGCGGCGGGCGCTGGAGACGGGCAAAGAACTCTCGTACTACGCGGCCAGCGCGGCGCTGGAGAGCGCGGATCTCCGGCGTCGGGATGTGCAGGCTGTGGTCATGGCCACGGCGCCGGACGCCTTCGACGGCGTGCACATGAAGGGCGACTACCTGGCCGACGGCGCGGGCGGCTGGCGGAAGCCGTACCTGCGCGCCTATGTCGGTGGAGGATCCGGAGTGTTCAGTATCATTCAGGGCTGGTCCCTGGTCGCCTCCGGGTTCTTCGACGTCGTGCTGGTCGTCGCCGAAGAAAAGATGAGCCCGGTGCGGCCGCACCCCCAGGCCGCCTTCATCTCCATCTTCGATCACACGATCGAGCGGCCGCTCGGCCCCAACCTCCTCTGGATTTTCGCGCTGGAACAGCACCGCTACATGCACACCTACGGCATCGCCAACGAAGAGATCGCGCTGGCTTCGGTCAAGAACAAACGCAACGCGCTGGCGCACCCGGCCGCGCAGATCGCCGGCGAGGTCACGGTGGAGCAGGTGCTGGCCAGCGAGGTTGTGGCCTGGCCCGTCCACCGCCTGATGGTCAGCCCCACCAGCGACGGTGCCGCCGCGATCGTGCTGGCGGCGGAAGACGTGGCCAAACGCATCTCATCCCGCCCCGTCTGGGTGGAAGGCGTGGGATGGTCCCTGGATACCTCCTACTGGGGCAACCGCGACCTGGCCTATCCCCGCTACGTGGAGGACGCAGCGCGGATGGCCTACGGGATGGCCGGCATCACCGAGCCGCGCCGGCAGATCGACGTGGCCGAGCCCTACGATCCGTTTGCGTACAAGGAACTCCATCACCTGGAGGGACTGCTCCTGGCCGAGCGCGGCCAGGCCCCCCGCGACCTGGCCCGCGGCCGCTTCGATCGCGACGGCGAACTGCCTTCCTGCCCCTCCGGTGGACTGCTCGGCGTCGGCAATCCCATCGCCGCCGCGGGGCTCATGAAGATCTGCGAACTCTTCTGGCAGCTCCGCGGCGAAGCCGGCGCGCGTCAGATCGCCCGGACGCCGCGGCGGGGCGTGGCCCAGGCCTGGGGCGACCTGATGCAGGTCGGCACGGTCGTGGTGCTGGGGGTGGTGGGGTGACCGGGGAGCGGCGCAGTCCGCGCCGGCCGGCGGCGAAGGTCTCCCGCCTGCAGAAGCGGCTCCGGCAGGTCGCGCCGCCGCGGCGGGGCGTCCGGCAGACAGCGGCCCCGGCCCGGCCCCGAACGGCGCGGGCGACGCGGGCAGTGCGGGCGGTACAGGCGCCGGCAGTTCCGCGGCGCGAGATGCCCCCCTCCGCCGTTGCGACCCCACCCCCGCGCGCGGCGTCCACGCTGCGCGGCACGCCGCTGCATGACGCCGATCTCGCCGGCGGCCGCGTGAGTATCGAGCGCTGGGAGCCGCACCTCGGCTACCGCTGGGATACCGGCGTGGCCATCGGCCGGTTTCTGGAGGGACTTCGCGACGGCAGGATTCTGGGCGTCCGCTGCCACCGCTGCAACCGCACGGTCACACCACCCCGGGCATTCTGCGAGTGGTGCTTCAAACCGATGGACGAATGGGTGGAGCTCGCGGATACCGGGACCGTCAATACCTTCTCGATCTGCTACATCACCTGGGACATGCAGCGCCTGGACGTGCCGCAGATCCCCGCGGTGATCGAGATCGACGGAACCTCGCCCCGGGTCGGTTTCCTGCACGTGATCGGCGGCCTGGACGCCCGGACGGTGGAGGAGGTCCGCCGGCGCGTCTCGGTCGGCGGTCGCGTCCGCGCCGTCTGGAAGCCGGCGGGGGAGCGGTCCGGTTCCATCACGGATATTCTGCATTTCACGCCGATCTAGGAGCGGAGGATGGGTCTGCGGGAGAAGATCACGGATACCGCACGGCTGCGGGCCTGGAGCGGCACCATCCCGGTGACGTTTCAGTACACGGCCGGAGTGGCGGGCGAACGGTTCTTCTCGATCCTGCGGGAGCGGGGCGCGCTGGCGGTGACCCGCTGCCCCCAGTGCGGCACGACCTACCTCCCGCCCCGGATCTACTGCCCGAAGGATTTCCAGGACCTGACCGGGCACTGGGACGAGGTGGCACCCCAGGGGACGTTGCACACGTACGCCGTCCTCCACCGGGATCTCGAGGGCCATCCCCTTCCCTCACCCCGCGTCGTCGGCTTCGTGCAGATTGACGGCACAGACGGCGGGCTGCTGGCCCCGCTGGAGGCCGATCCCGCGACGCTCCGCATCGGCCAGCGCGTCCGGGCGGTCCTGCGCCCCCAGCCGGAACGTCGGGGCACCATCGAGGACATCCTGGCCTTCAAATAGCCTTTGCCGGGGTCTTCCGCCCGATCTGGATTTTCCGGGCGCTGGGGCAAGAGGAGGCGCTTTCGACCGCGTATAACCCATATACCACCGATTCACGGCACTGTGGAGGTGCGGGATGAATGAGACCTGGCAGCAGATCGTGGGGCTCGGCGAGTTGATGAGCAAGGCCGGGCTCGACCCCAAGAACGACGGCGACGTCACCCGCATGCTGAACTGGCTGCGGAACCACAACGTGCCCTACGCACTCATCGGCCGGGGCGGCGGCGGCCGGCAGCGGGGGATCCTGGTGCTGGCCGAGGACGTCGCTGCCGCCGTCCGCGGCGGCCGGCGGCGGCGCAAGGGAGCCGGAGGGGCCTAAGTCTCGTAGGTGTAGAAGCCACGACCGGATTTCCGGCCGTGGTGCCCGGCCAGGACCATCTGCTTCAGCAGGGGCGGCGGGGCGAAGCGCGCATCTTTGAACTCCGCATACATCGCCTCCGCGATGTAGTAGGTGGTATCCAGACCCACGAAGTCCAGCAGCGTCAGGGGACCCATGGGGTGATTCAGGCCCAGCGTGACGGCCTTGTCGATATCCTCTCTGGTGGCCACGCCCAACTCCAGCGCCCGCACCGCGTCCAGCAGGTAGGGCACCAGGAGCAGGTTGACGATGAACCCCGGGTAGTCCTTGGTCACGACCACCGTCTTCCCCACCGACTCCGCGAATGCCCGGGCGGTCGCCAGGGTCTCGTCGGAGGTCTGCAGTCCCCGCACGAGCTCGACCAGGGCCATGACCGGCACGGGGTTGAAGAAGTGCATCCCGACGACCCGGTCGGGCCGTCCCGTGGCCGCGGCCATCTCGGTGATGGATAGGGAGGAGGTGTTCGAGGCGAAGATCACCTCCGGCCGGCAGAGCCCATCCAGGTCACGCAGGACCGCCTGCTTCTCCGGCATCTGCTCGATGACGGCCTCGATCACCAGGTCGCTTGCGGCCAGGTCGTTGAGCTGCACCGTCCCCTGGATGGCTTCCCGGGCCTGGGCGCCGGCCGCC
>Ga0073934_10010835_pt1 | contig 11203 bp, 9 predicted proteins | sample LarsenN4metaG_FD_76834 | JGI IMG/M metagenome (GOLD analysis project Ga0073934, IMG submission 76834) | Hot spring sediment bacterial and archeal communities from British Columbia, Canada, to study Microbial Dark Matter (Phase II) - Larsen... ...
CTCCTAGGGGCGGCGGGAGGCGCGGCGGCGGCGGCCCTTCTCGCCGCGTGCGGCGGCGACGATGGCCGCGACGAGCAGCAGGGCTCCGCCGGCGGCCTCGTCACCACCCCGGAGGACACGGCCGGAAAAGGTAAGCAGGGCGGCGTCTGGAAGCACTTCACGCGCGCCGACGCCACCCACTTCGATTCCCTGGTCAGCGATACGTCGCAGGTAGTCTCGATCAGCGGCTATCTGGCCTACACGAAGCTCCTCAAGTGGAAGACGGCCAAGTTCCCGAACCTCCCCGATGGAAGCTCCGAAGGCGAATCGGCGACGAGCTGGGAGATGAGCCCCGACAAGCTCACGCTCACCTTCAAGCTCCGCCCCGACATGAAGTTCGACCGCCGCCCGCCCACGAACGGCCGCCCGCTGGACGCGGACGACGTGGCCTGGAGCTGGAAGAAGTACATCGCCAACAACCCGGGCGCCCGGACGCTGGCGTACGCGCCGGAAAACGCCTCCGCGCCCGTCGAATCGATCTCGACGCCGGACAAAGGGACGGTAGTGTTCCGGATGCACCACCCGGACGCATCCATCGTCCCGTTGTTCAGCGCCGCCGACAAGTTCTACGTCTTCCCGGTCGAAGCCGACGGCAAGTTCGATCCCAGGCAGGAGATCAGGGGCGCGGGGCCCTGGATACTGGAGGAGCACGTGCCCTCCGTGCGGTTCATCTGGGCGCGCAACCCGGACTACTACGTCAAGGGGCGGCCCTTCCCGGACAAGGTGGAAGTGCCCATCGTCCCGGACCCAACCTCGCAGCTATCGCAGTTCAAGGCGGGCAACATCTACTCGGACGTGCACGGCGGCTTCGGCGGCTTCCAGCTCGAGATCGTCCCCACGCACAAGGAGCTGCCCGACACGCTGATCTACGAGGCGCCCGTGTTCCCGGAACGGAACATCTGGTACATGACCTTCGGCTACGAAGGCAACTCCCCCTTCAAGGACACGCGCATGCGTCAGGCGATGTCGATGATGATCGACCGCGAGGCGTACGCGGACGTCATCGACAACCGGGACAAGTTCGCCGCCCAAGGGCTGGAGCTGAAATGGGAGCAGTGCACCATCCTCGGCGCCGGCTGGGGCGACTACTGGCTCGACCCGCGGGACGAGGCCAGGTTCGGGCCGAACCATAAGTACCTCAAACACGACATCGCGGAAGCCAAGAAGCTCATGGCAGCCGCCGGTTTCCCCAACGGCGCCGAATTCGACTTCTACTGGCTGAACGACAACACCTTCGGCGCCCTGTACAACAACATCGTCCAGCTCTACCACGCCATGTTCAACGACGCCGGCCTGCGCGGGAACCTCAAGGGGCTCCCTTTCAATCAATGGGTGGACCAGATCGTGCAGGCGTACTTCTACCGCGAGTTCACGGCGGGCACGAAGAAGGGCTTCAACGGGGCCCAGCTCATGGCAGAGCGGCCGTTCGCGACCCCGGCGAATCTCATCGCTTCGACGTTGCACTACCTGGGCGGCGCCTTCCACGGCATGACGCCGGACGGCAGGGACGCCCACAAAGGCGACCCCAAGCTGAACGAAATGTCGGAGAAGATCAACCTGGAGTTCGACCGCAAACGCCAGATCGAACTCGTGCACGATGTCATCCGCTACGTCGCGCAGCAGGCGTATCACATCCCGCAGGGGACTTCGGCAAAGCAGTTCCAGCTCATCTGGCCCGTCCTCAGCGGATATAACGCCACCATCGCTCCCCCCAATTTCACGAACTGGGGAGACGCACTCCTCGATATCTGGATCGACACGACGAAGGCGCCGATAAAATCGGCCTAGCTGCGGGGCTTCCAAAACGGCATCGCACCGCGATATCAACGCAATGCCAGCCTATGAGGGCCACCTGCGTTGGTTCTGCGTAGAAGTTGTCTTGGGTAAACTAACAGTCAGTGTTTCCCGGTCAGGAGTTGCCGATGGCAGACGGGTTCAGCATCGACGAAGGATGGGTCACCGAGGACGCCGTCCATAAGCTCGCCGAGTGGTACAACGACAACTGCCCCGAGACCAGCCGCGCGACCTTCGAGGCGCACCTGATGGTGCTGCGCGCCTACGTGACCCTCCTTTCCGGCTCCCCGATCGACGCCGCCGCCGGCCTCAGCCGGGCGCGCTACAACATCCTCCGGCTCCTCTACCAGGCGCCCCAGAAGCGGCTGCTGATGGGCGACTTCGCCGAGGGCATGAACGTGAGCCCCACCAACATCAGCAAGCTCGTCGACTCCCTGGTAGCGGACGGCCTCGTCCGCCGCGAGACCCACACGGAGGACAAGCGCAAGACCTGGGCGTACCTCACCGAGCAGGGCGAGGAGCTGCTGAAGGCCTGCCTTCCGGCCGTCTCCGCCCACGTCCGCGAGGTCTGGGCCGGCCTGGACGAGGACGAGAAGCGGGTGCTCGCCCACCTCCTGGCCAAGCTCCGCATGCACACGCTCACGGGCAAGAGCACGAGGGCGCTGTCCGTCCTGCGTCGCCGTCTGGCGGCGGCGAGCGCGTAGCATCGCCTCGCGTCCGCCGGGGGCAGGCTGGACGCGGCCCCATAGACTGGTAGCGTGGCGCGGTCCATGCTGCGGCTCCCGGCGGCCGACGACCAGCCGTTTCACGCTCTGCCCGTCAGGGAGGCTGCCGCCCGTCTCGGGGCGGACCTGAGCAGCGGCCTGACGAGCCGGGAAGCAGCGGCGCGGCTGGAGGAGTTCGGGCCCAACGCCCTGCCGGAGGCCGGCGGGCCGGGCGTCGCTTCCCTGCTCCTTCATCAGTTCGCCTCGGTCCTGATTTACGTCCTCCTCGGGGCGGCGGTCCTGTCGGCGCTCCTCGGCGACCTGCTGGAGTTCGCGAGCATCCTGGTGATCGCCGTGCTCAACGCCGCCCTCGGCTTCGTCCAGGAATTCCGGGCGGAGCAGGCCGTCCGCGCCCTCCAGGCGCTTTCCGCTCCCGGCGCGTCCGTCCTCCGCGACGGCCTTCCGGTACGCGTCCAGGCCGACCAGGTAGTGCCGGGGGACGTCCTGCTGCTGGAAGCGGGCGACATCGTCCCGGCGGACGCGAGGGTCGTCGAGTCGATTTCGCTGGCGACCGGGGAAGCGCCGCTGACGGGCGAGTCCCTGCCCGTGGAGAAGCTCGCCGCCGAAGTCGACGAGGACGCCGACCTCGCCGAGCGGGCCTCGATGGTGTACCAGGGTACGACGGTAGTCCGCGGCCGGGGGCGGGCCCTGGCCGTACGGACGGGCGCGAGGACGGAGATGGGAAGGATCGCCTCGCTGGTGATGGCGGAGCCACGCCAGCAGACGCGCCTCCAGCGTGAGCTGAGCGACGTCGGCCGCTACATGGCCGCCGTGGTGGCGGCCGTGGCGGTCCTCGTGTTCGCCGCCGGGCTTGCCCGCGGCGTCGACCTGGCGGACATTCTCCTGATCGCGGCGAGCCTGGCCGTCGCGGCCATCCCTGAAGGCCTGCCCGCGGCGGCTACGATCGTCCTCGCCGTCGGGGTCCAGCGGATGGCCTCCCGGCACGTAATCGTCCGCCGCCTCGGCAGCGTTGAGACGCTGGGCGCCGTGACCACGATCTTCACGGACAAGACGGGGACTCTCACCCAGAACCGGATGCACGTGGCCGAGGCCTGGCCGGCTGCGGACGAGCGCCGCCTGCTCCGGGCGGCGGCGCTCTGCAACAACGCCGTCCTTTCGGACGCCGGTGACGGCAGCGGCGACCCTACCGAGGTCGCCCTCCTGCGGTACGCCGTGGCGCGCGGCTTCAGCCCGGAAGAGGCAGCCTCCCGGTTTCGCCGCCTCCTGGAGGTGCCCTTCGACGCCGCCCGCGCCCGCATGTCGGTGGTCGTGGAGGACGTGGCCACCGGCGAGCGCACGGCGCTGATGAAGGGCGCGCCGGAAGTGGTGCTGGAGCGCTGCCGGTGGGAGAGCGGGGAAGGGCCGGGTGCGGCGGCAGACCGCGGCGCGGCCATGGCGGAGAAGGGTATGCGGGTCCTCGCGTTTGCGGAACGGCCCCTCGCCGGCGATGCAAAGCCCGAGGAGGTGGAGGACGGCATGCGGTTTCTGGGCCTCATCGGCCTGGCGGACCCCCTGAGGGAAGAAGCGCCGGCGGCGGTCCGCCGCGCCCGGGAGGCGGGCATCCGCGTCGTGATGCTGACGGGGGACCAGCCCGCGACCGCGAGGAACATCGGCCTGGCGCTGGGCCTGGACGGCGAGCCCGTCTCCGGCCGCGAAGTTGACCGGCTCTCGCCGGAGGAACTGCGCCGGCGGATGGCCTCGTCCTCCGTGTTCGCGCGCGTGACGAGCGACCACAAGCTGGGCATCATACGGGCCGCGCGGCAGGCCGGCGGCGTCATCGCCATGACGGGCGACGGCGTCAACGATGCCCCCGCCCTGCGGGCGGCGGACATCGGCGTGGCGATGGGCCGCGGCGGCACCGACGTCGCCCGCGAAGCGGCAGACATGGTCCTCACGGACGACAACTTCGCTTCGATCGTCGCCGCCGTCGAGGAGGGGAGGACGATCCACGCGAATATCCGCCGCTTCGTCCACTTCCTCCTTTCGTGCAACGCCGCCGAAGTGATCGTGGTCTTCGGCGCCCTGGCCGCGGCCGGCGAAACGGTGCTGACGCCGCTGCAGATCCTTTTCATCAACCTGGTGACCGACGGGCTGCCGGCCCTCGCCCTGGGAGTGGAACCGCCCGCGCCCGGCGTCATGCGCCAGCCTCCGCGCGACCCGGCGCTGGGCATCCTCACGCGCAAGTCGTTCCCCACGGTCCTGGGGATAGGCTGCCTGATCGCGGCGGCGACGCTCGCGGCCTTCGCCGCGGGCCACGCCTGGGAGGGGCACGGCCTGGCGACGAAGCTCGCTTTCGCCACGCTCGTGGGCTCCCAACTGGGAGCATCGATCGGCTTCCGCAGCGAGACGCAGCCGGCGGCCGGGCTCGCCCCGAACCCGTGGCTCGCGGCCTCGATTGCCCTTTCGGCGGCGACCGTGGCCGGCGTCTTCTACGTTCCGCCCCTGCAGCGCGCGTTCGATACCAGCGCGCTCTCGCTGGAGCAGTGGGCCGTGGTGCTGGGCCTATCCCTGGCGCCCCTGGCGGCGGTGGAGGGCGCGAAGCTCGTCCTCGGCCGCCGCCTGCTTCCCGGCGGCCCGGGCCGCGCCGACCTCAGCTGATGCTCTTCGATCCTCTGGCCGCCGAGTATGAGGCCTGGTTCGAGACCAAGCTGGGCGCCTTGGTGGCGGAGAGGGAGCGGGAAATCCTCCTCCGGCTGCTCGACCCGCGTCCCGGAGAGCTGGTCCTGGAGGTCGGCAGCGGTACGGGGTACTTCCTGCGAGAGGTGGCCGGGACCGGCGCGCGCTGCATCGGACTGGAGCCGTCGGCGGCCATGCTGGCAGTCGCGCGGTCGCATGCGGCGGCCATCGAATACGTCAGGGGTGGAGCGGAGGCGCTGCCCTTCGCGCCGCGGTCGTTCGATGCCGTCTTCTTCATGACCACGCTCGAGTTCGTCCGCGACGCCGGCGCCGCCCTCCGCGAAGCGAGACGGGCGGTGAGGCCGGGAGGGCGGCTGGTGGTAGGGGCCTTGAACGCGGCCGGGCCCTGGGCGGAGGCGCGACGGCGGGAGGGTGGCCTTTGGCTGCAAGCGCGCTTCTTCAGCGCGGCGGAGCTAAGGGCGCTGCTGGCGCCGTTCGGCCCGGTCACGATCGACTACTGCGTGCACGCGCCGCCCGGTGCCGGCGCCTGGCCGGAGCCCCTCGTGCGGGTCGCGGACCGCGTGCGGCGGTTGGCCCGCAGGGATGCCGGGGCGATGATCGGGGCGCGGGTGCTGATCAGGGACGCGGACGCCTGAAGGGAAAGCGCCGCCCGCCGACGGCCGGGCCGTCAGGAGGCCTTGGTCACGCGGAGCTCAATGAGCGTCTCGGGGCCGCCGGGGATGTAGCACTTCAGCTTCTGAGTGCCTTCTTCATCGGGGGTCGTGTAGTTGATCTTTCTCGTCCGCCCGGAAGGAATCAGGACCTCCTCCAGCTTGGTGCCATCCTCTCCCTCGAGCTCGCGATCGCCCTTGGCCTGGTTCTTGACCACGAACGTGAGCTTCTCCCCCGTGCGGGCGGTCAGCGCCGTCGGCGTGCACCCCGTATCGGTGGCGACGATCTCGATCTCGCGGCCGCCGCCGCCGCCGCAGGCGGCAACCAGGATGCACGCACCCAGGACCAAAGGGATGGCCGACATTCGCATGGAACTGACTCCTCAGGACTCTGCCAGTTCGGGCTCGCGCCCGGGCCGGCGGCGGCTTAATCGGGCCAGGACGGCGGAAACCCCGCCCAGGAAGGCTGCCAACCCAAGCCCGAGATATGACCAGTAGAGGGCGATCTGTCCCCAGGTAGGGGCCGAGTCGTAGCCGAGCAGCGTGTGCAGGAATTTGCCGAGCGTGGTAGTCTGGGAGAGGATGGCGTCCGTGTCCCACGGCCGGGCGCCGAGGTTGCCGATGAGGCCCGACTCCTGCAGCTCGGCGATGCCGTTGGAGAGAAGGCCGGCGGCCAGGATCAGGACTATGACGCCGCTGACGGCGAAGAACTGCCGCAGCGGGAGGACCCGCGAGCCGCGGTAGACCACGTAACCCATGGCGGAGGCGACGGCAAGGCCGCCGGCCGCCCCGAGCAGGAACAGGGCGGTGGAATCGCCTCGTTCGGTGGATGCCCCGGCGAAGAGCAGCAACGCCGTCTCCAGCCCCTCCCGGAGGACGGCCATGAAGGCGAGCGACACGAGCGCGAGGAGCGAGCCGCTCGTCAGGGCGACCTCGACGTTGCGGCGCAGGTCCCGGCCGATGGTGCGGGCCTGCCGCCGCATCCAGAAGACCATCCACGTGAGCACCGCGACGGCGGAGAGCATGGTGATGCCCTCGAACGCTTCCTGGGCGCTGCCGGAGAGGCTGGTTGCGGTGAGCTCCAGTCCGGCGCCTGCTCCCACGCAGACCAGGGCGGCTGCCATGGCGCCCGCCCACACCTCCTTGAAGTGCGCGCGGTTGCCGGTCTGGCGCAGGTAACCAAGGACGAGGGCGAGGATCAGGGCGACTTCGAAGCCTTCGCGCAGGAGGATCAGGAAGGAGAAGAGCATTCGCGCCCTCTGTCCGGGAATATTAGTAGCAGCTAACTTAAGCTATTAGGTACACGAGATCGGAGCCTGCGTCAAGCGTCATCGGAGGAAATTTGCGGATTTTTGTGGGCCCGGTGACGCGGGGCCGCGCCGATGACGGCAACGAAAGCTTGACCGGGCCGCGAATCAGCCGGCCGTCGCGTCCGGTGGAGGGGGAGCGCGCTAGGCAGCCGAGGGCGGCTTCAAGTCCGGCTCCGCTGGCGGCTGCCGGCACCGGCAGGACCCCGCCGGCGCTCCGGCGCTTGGACGGGGGCGGCCTCCGGCCGTTCGGCGGAGAGCAACGCCCACGATGACAGCCCCAGGCACGCGGAGACGATGAGCGCGGATGTCACGCACCACACGCAGACCGCGTCGATAATCGCGAGTTCGACGTAGGTGAGGTAGAGGGCGTAGAGCGCGCCCGCGAGCGCCAGGCCCCAGAAGGCCGTCATCAGCCGCTCGTCCCAGCCGCGGATGACCCACGCGGCGGCGAGCGCCATGAGCGTGACGTAAAGGAACGCCCCGAGCAGGGCGACGGGCAGGCCGGCAAAGTACGCGTAACGGCTGCTGTTGACGGTGTCGCAGCCGCCGATGCCGCCACAGGTGAGAGGCGGCCCGCCGAAGTGGGCGGCGCTGAGGTACGCGGACACGGCGAGGCCGGCGGCGCTGAGCGCAATCAGCGCTCCGGGGACCAGCCTAGTGCGCTGCAAGGTGGTCTCCCAGGGCATGGTCGATGAGGCGCTTGAAGGCGGAGTAGTCCCGCCAGTCCTGCACCGGCGTCCCGTTGACGAAATAGGTGGGCGTCCCGACGACGCCGAGGTCCAGGCCCTCCTGGTGCTCCTCCTCGACAACCTGGCGATACTTGCCGGAGTCGAAAGCAGCCTCGAAGCGCGCCATGTCCAGCCCCAGCCCCTCGGCGATAGCCTTGAGCCGCTCCCTGCTGAACGCGCCCCGGTTTTCGCCTGCCTGGGCGTTGTAGAGCGCGTCATGGTACTCCCAGAACCTGCCCTGTTCGGCGGCGGCCTCGGCTGCCTCGGCTGCCCACTGCGACTCCGGGCCCAGGAAGGCGAAGTAGCGGTATTGCAGTTGGACCTTGCCGGTGTCCACGTACTCCGCGATGAGGCGGTCCAGGACCTGGGTGTTCGCCGCTTTGCAGACGGGACACTGGAAGTCCTCCCACGCCGAAATGACGACGGGCGCAGCCGGCGAGCCGAGAGTGCGGCCGTTGCGCTGGCTGACGTCCGAGGTGGTCACCTGCTCCCCGCCCCTGAAAAAGTTGCCGGCGAGGATGAGGACGGCCACGATTCCAATCGCGGCCAGAGCCGTTGGCGCTAGAAACCGCGCCCGGCGGCGTTTCGCCCGGGCCGCCGCGAGTCTCCGCTTCTTTTGCAGGTGCTGGCTAACCAACCTTCGTCCTCCCCGCCCCGGGAGTCCGCCGGGGCAGAGCCGTCCCTTGGGCTCCCCGACGGACCGGCTTCGTGAGTTGCGGCCCAGGCGAGGCATCGGCGGGGGACGGGCGTTGGTAACAGCTGCGCGCGAAAAACCCCCATCAATCGTCCCGTCCCGCGCAGACGCGCTCAGCCTGGGGGCCGCCCAATCATGTTCGGGCGCCGGGGGACCGCCGGGACAGTGCCGAACGGCTACTATGACGGGACTGAAAGTCGCTCCGCGTTCGCCGTTATAAGAAGCACGGTTAGCAGCGTCAACAGCGGCAGAGATACGAATCGAAAAGCCCCCGGGTTTCATCGCCCGGGGGCCTCTCGTGAAACGAGAGAAACTCTCACGAAACCACGAACTAGTTGCGGCTCAACGAAAATGTCCGGCTCCGCCTCAGCCCACCATCCCCGTCTGCCAGCGTCACTTCGCTGATTGGGCCGTCCGCCGCCTGGCGGACCCCGCCCCTTCGTTCCTGTTGGTCAGGTCTTCGCGGGTCAGGGGCCTGGAGCCGGGCTGGAAGTGCGTTGCTGAGACACCTCACATCACCTGCCCTTATCTTCCTTTTCTATCCGCCTTTCCACTAATATTTTAACACGAATTGCGTCCTCATTTTCAGCCGAAGCGCGGCCGCCAGCGCCTCAGGTCAGGGTCGTCCTCCCGCCGGCGTCCGGCTGAAATGACTCCGGTCCCGGCGCGGGCGGCAGGGGGAGGAGCAGCCGGTAGGCTGTGACGAAAAGGACCGCCGCGGCAGAGCCCCAGTACAGGGCATCGACGGCGCGAAGGCCGCTGTCGGTGCCCGCGGTGAGGCCGTGCGCGAGCGCAATCCCCCAGGCCGCGAAGCCCAAGTAATGGAAAAGCCGCCATGTCCGGTAGCCGATTCGCCTTTGCCCGTAAGTCGTGGCCGTGAGCGAGACGGCGAGGTAGAGGGCCAGGATGCCCAGCGCCGTGGGCAATGGCCGCCAGCCGGAGACGAAGGGAACGACGACGGCCGCGAGGCTGAAGGGCACGTGCCGGTTGAGGAGAACGAGCGCGACGTGGAAGCCTAGAACGGCGAGCGCCGCCAGGGTCGTCGACCGGTGGGCCTCGTATACCCAGGGACGGTTGATCGTCCCGTCAAGGAGGCGGCTCTTGAGGGAGATGCCCGCGAGGACGGATGCCGTGAGCAAGATGTAGCTCACCAGGCCGGCCGCCCGGATGAACTGCCAGAGGACGAGGTCGGCGTCGCCGCTCATACCGCCCTCTCAGGACGCGCGCGTGCGGCCGTGCGTCCTCGGACTGGGCGCCGGTGTGGCTTCCGAAGGGAGGCTGGGCGATGGCTTCGATGCGGGGGTAGCCTGCGGCGAAGGCGAGACCTGCGCCTGTGCTCGCTGCTCGCGCCCCTTCGCGTCGTGGGCGCTGAGGCCCGCCCAGATTGCCATTAGCAGCGCGATCGTGCCGCCTGTGAGGTAGAAGCGTGCTTGCCGCATCCGGCTCCGCGGTCGCATCACTCGTCCTCCCCTTCGGCGCGAAAGCGCCTCGAATTGCGCCCAGGCCAGGGCCAGGCCTCGCGTCCAGAATCGTCGCCATCCTGACGAAGGCCCGGCTGCCGCGGCGCAGCCGTGGGCGCCTGGCCGTTTGCCGGCCGCGCTGTCAGCGCGTGAACAATGGACGCTTCGCCCCAAGCGACCGCGCGGCCCCCGTTCGCGGCCACGACTGGGCCAGTAACCGTGAAGGCCAGCGCCACGAGGGCGGAGATGGCGAGGGCGCGCCGCTTAGTCATCCGCGGTCCGTCCACGTGGAAACGATACCGCCGAACTGCTAAGGAAATGTTGCCAGACTTTGAAATGAACTCGCGCCAGGAGGTGGCAGGCGGTGAGGTTAAGCGGCCCAGCTTGTGGATGGTCCGCGAGGCGCGGTCGGGTGGTGCCCCCAAGGGGATTCGAACCCCTGTTTTAGCCTTGAAAGGGCCACGTCCTAGTCCCCTAGACGATGGGGGCGGGCCTAGCGCCGGAGCGCAACGGGCGGGAATGCGACGGCCGGAGACGCTCCGTCTTTAGCCTAGCATGACGGCCTTTCACGCTCAGCGGCAAGCCCGAGCGCGGCCGCGTGCTCAAGCCGGTTCCGGGGCCGCAGCGACGCGCGCGATGCCGATCTGCTCCAGCAGGCCCAGGAGGTCCCACTCCCCCCAGCGCTCGACGATGCGGCCTCCCTCGACGCGTGCGATATGCATCTCCGTCATGGTCACGGCTTTGCCGGTCGGCGGATGGCCGCGGAACTCGCCCGTGTGCGTGCAGCGCACCGTGACCCGGTCGACGACCTTGTCGGCGTCGGCGAGGACGTCTTCGGTCGTCTTTTCCAGGTCCGGGAAGGCTGTGCGGAAGACCTGCAGCGTATCGAGGTAGCCCTGCCGGTCGGAAGGGAAGCCGGGCCAGTGCTGCACGTATTCGGGCGCGAGCACGGAATCGAAGACGGACGCGTCTCCGGTCCGCCAGAAGTGTTTCATTGCCTCGCCGAACCGCCGAAGCACCGCCTTGTTTTCTTCCGCAGACATGGCACGCCTCCCAGACGCCGATCATGCCACAAGCGCCGCGATGTCCGCCTGCAAGCTTCGGGAAGCGCCCCAAGGTCGCGGCCC
>Ga0073934_10010837_pt1 | contig 11202 bp, 10 predicted proteins | sample LarsenN4metaG_FD_76834 | JGI IMG/M metagenome (GOLD analysis project Ga0073934, IMG submission 76834) | Hot spring sediment bacterial and archeal communities from British Columbia, Canada, to study Microbial Dark Matter (Phase II) - Larsen... ...
GATCGGCGTGGCGCTGCTCGGCGACTACACGCAGGCGATGCCGTCGCGCGCTGCGATCGCCGCCCTGGAGGCGCTGCTCGCCTGGCACTGCGTGCGCTGGCGGATCGACGCGGCCGGGTCGTCGTGGTACCGCACGAGCACCGGCGCCGCCGAGATGCTGCCCAACATCGTCGGGCACGGCGACGTGCGAGTGACCGAATGCCCGGGCGTGCAAGTGCGCCGGTTGCTCGACGACCTCCGCACACGGGTCGCGGCGCGGACGGGCGCGTTCACGGCGCGCGCCGGCGGCTACCGCGTCGTCGGACGCGACGGGCGCGATGCCGCGCGCGGCCGGCTCTCCGAGCTCAACACGGCGTCGCTTCCTGCACCGATCTCGGGTGTCGCCGGCCACCCCACCGGCGAGGGGTACTGGGCATTCGCCGGCGACGGCGGCGTCTTCGCGGTCGGGTCGGCGCCTTTCCACGGTTCACTCGGTGGCACCCGGCTGAACGCGCCGGTCGTCGGGCTCGCACCGACGCCGACCGGCGACGGGTACTGGCTCGCGGCGGCCGACGGCGGCGTGTTCGCGTTCGGAGACGCGCCGTACCACGGGTCACTCGCGAGCGCGCCGCTCAACGCGCCCGTCACGGCGATGGCACGAGCGCGCGACGGCTACTGGCTCGCGGCGGCCGACGGCGGCGTCTTCGCGTTCGGAGAGGCACGGTTCCACGGCACCGCGCCCGGCGACGCGCCCGTTGTCGCGATCGCGCCCACACCGTCGTACCGCGGCTACCTCCTCGTGTCCGCGGACGGCTTGGTCCACCCGTTCGGTGACGCGCCGTTTCACGGGAACGCGACCGGGACGCTGGCCGACGCCGTCGGGTTCGCAGGCATCGTGGGCGGGCCGGCGTGAGACGGGCCCTCGGCGCCGCGCTTCTGGCGGCGATCGCCGGTTCGTGCGCGGCCGCCGGCGACGAACCGGAGCGCTCGTCGAACGCGCGACCGCCGACGACAGCCGCGCCGACGACCACCGCGCCCACTCCCGTGACAGCAGCTCCACCGACAACCACCGCATCCGGTGTCGACCTGTGTCCGTACCGGGGCACCGGTACATGGGTCGACGTGTACGACCACGTACCTGCGTTCGCGGAACGCGGGCGCGTCTCGCCCGTCGGGCCCGACGCCGTCGCCAGCATGGCCGACTACGGCGTTCACACCCTCTACCTGCAGGTGGCCAAGGACGACCCCCGCTCGCCCGGCGTCATCACCGACGAGGTGCAGGCGGCCGACTTCCTCCGCCGCGCGCACGACGCGGGCATCAAGGTCGTCGCGTGGTACCTGCCGACGCACCGCGACCACGAGCTCGACGTGCAGCGGGCGATCGCGCTCGCGCGGTTCGAGGTCGAGGGCGAGCGCTTCGACGGTGTGGCGCTCGACATCGAGGGGACGCAGGCGATCACCGACATCGCCGAACGCAACCGCCGGCTGCTCGATCTCGCCGCCCGGCTCGACGCGGCGGCGGGCGACGTGCCGCTCGGCGCCATCGTCTACCCCCCGGTCGCGTTCGACGTCCTGAACCCGACGCTGTGGCCGGACTTCCCGTGGTCGGAGCTCACCACGTACTTCGATGTGTGGTTGCCCATGGTGTACTGGACGTTTCGCGATCCCGCTTCCGGCTATCGCGACGCCTACCGGTACACGGTCGAGAACGTGCAGCGCCTGCGCGACCACGTCGGCGACCCGACCGCGCCAGTGCACGTGATCGGTGGCATCGGCGACGAAACCACCGACGCCGACCTCGAAGGCTTCAATCGCGCGGTGGCCGAAACAGGAGCGATCGGCTCGTCGATCTACGACTTCGACACGCTGCCGCCGGCCGCATGGCCGTTGCTGCGGACGCCGTCTCCCTGCTGATCGACCGGCAGCACCATTCTCCCGAACTCCTCGGTCACGGTCATCTCGATGCCGCCGAACATCCGGGCGAGCGCGTTGTAGAACGCGGCCGCGACGATCGTCAACGTGGTCGCGACGAGCACGAACAACGCAGCCAGCACGATCAGCATCACCACGATCGCCGACGAGACGATGCGGAAGTCCTCGGCGCCGGTGACGTCGCGGACGAACGACTCGGCGTTTTCGACCGCGCCGTAGCGATCGAGCAGCGTCCGCATCACGACGAGTACGCCCGCGGCGAGCAGCCCGACGCACGACCAGAACAGGATCGCCATCTTCGCCACGGATGCGAGGTGGAGCCGCACGACCGTGCTGTGCCGCCGAACGATCATCGGCGTGGGTTCGACAACCGTGTGGCGCGCGTCCTGGTGTGCAGGTGCGAGAATCTCGACGGCCATCAGGTCTCCTTGTCCTTCTTCTGGTTTCCGGTGCCGCCGTCCGATGGCGGGCCGGGGTTCGGTGTTGGCGGGGGCGCCGTCGTGCCGGGCGACGCGGGTGCTGGCGCGGGCGACGCCGGCTGGTTGGGGTCACTGGGTGCCACCGTGGTCGAGGGCGCGGGGGCCGGCGCGCGCGGTCGAAGCGCGCGGCCCTCCTCGCTGATCGACCCGGCGCGCGGCCAGCGCGCCTCGTCCGGGGCGGTGAACTCCAGCACCGGCGCGCCGTCGTGCACCGCGCGCATGAAATCGCGCCAGATGCGTGCCGGATACGAACCGCCGGTGACTCGCGTTCCGTCGATCTCGATGGGAATCTGCGCGTCGGCGTTCCCGATCCAGACCGCGGCGGTCATCTGCGGCGTGTATCCCACGAACCACGCGTCGCGGTGCGCCTGGTTGGTTCCGGTCTTTCCGGCCGCCGGGCGCCCGAAGTCGGCGCCGGTGCCGGTACCGTCGTCGATGACCTCGGAGAGCATCGAGGTCACCGTGCGCGCGACCTCCGTGTCGAGCACGCGCTCCGGTGCGGGTGGCTCGCCGATCAAGACCGTGCCATCGCGCGCTTCCACTCGCTCGATGAACCGCGGCGGGCGGCGCAGGCCTTCGGACGCGAGGGTCGAGAACGCGGCTGCCATCTCGAGTGGCGAGACCGGCTGCGTCCCGAGCGTGATCGACGGGACCGGTTCGAGCTCGCGTTCGATACCGAGCCGGTGTGCCATGTCGACGATCTTCTCCGGGCCGAGCGCCAGCGCCACACGCGCGAACGCGCAGTTGGAGGAGCGCGCGATCGCGCTCGTCAGCGTGACGTTTCCCATCCCCCTGCCGTCGTAGTTCTCGACCTTCCAGGGCGCGGCGTTCTCGCCCATGTCGAACTCGCATTCTCCGCTGGCGTTCACGCGGTCGTCCGGCGAGTACCCCGCATCGATCGCGGCGGCGAGGGTGAACACCTTGAACGACGACCCGGTCTGGCGGGTGCCCTGCGTGGCCAGGTTGAAGCCTGCGTGCGAGAACGAGGTGCCGGGAACCATCGCGCGAACGGCGCCTGTTCCGTTCTCGATGGCGACGAGCGTCGCGGTGTAGGGCACGTCGTCGGGGAGAATGTTGCGAACCGCGAGCTCGGCGGCCGCCTGCGTGCGAACATCGTACGTCGTGTAGATGCGGAGCCCACCTCGGAACACGCGATTGAAGCGCTCGTCGTACGTCGCGCCGATCCGGTCGTCGCGGAGCAGTTGTCGCTTCACCTCCTCGACGAACGGGTCCTCGACCGGTTCGACCACGAGCGGCGTCACGTCTGCGGGAAGCGGCGTCGCGTTCGCTGCATCTGCGTCGGCGCGCGTCGCCCAACCCGCGTCGACCATCGCCGCGAGCACCCGCTGACGCGCACGAGCCGCGTTCGCAGGGAACTCGACCGGATCACGGCCTTCCGGATTGGCGATCAGGCCCGCCAGCAGGGCGGCCTCCGCGAGCCCGAGCTCGGGAACGGTCTTGCCGAAGTAGCGCTCGGCCGCGCTGCTGATGCCGTACGCACCGTTGCCCAGATAGATCGTGTTGAGGTAGTGCTCGAGGATCTGTTCCTTGGTGTACGTCTCCTCGAGCCCGAGCGCGAGCACGGCCTCCTTGACCTTCCGTGAAAGATCACGCTCCGGGTCGTGGAAGAGCGTGTTCTTCACGAGTTGCTGCGTGATCGTCGAACCACCCTGCTCGACCGCGCCGGCATCGAGGTTCCGGCGCAGCGCGCGGCCGATCCCGCGGACGTCGACGCCGTCGTGCTCGTAGAAGCCTCGGTCCTCGGCGGCGAGCACCGCGTCCACGACGACGTCGGGTACCTCGGCAAGGGGTACGGGAGCTCGGTTCTCGCCGCTGTGCAGCACCGCCATGCGGCGCCCGGCGCTGTCGTACACCGTCGACCGGACCGCGAGCGGGGGCAACACCGGATTCGGGAGGTCGAGCTCGACGGAGTCCTCCGCGAGCGCGCGTGTCACAGGGACGACGAGCGCCGCCGCCCCGCCGATGAGCACCGAGCCCATGCCGATCGCTGCGAGCAGCCCGCCGGTCGCACGAAACCACGACGGCCGAGCCATTGCCGACGCGCTACCCGCTCGGCACCCGCTTCATGCGCCGCCGCGCGACACCGATAGCGTTTGTTCCGCATGTTCCTTCGCGGCCGCTGGCTCGTGGGCCACGTGCTCGTCGTCGCGACGAGCGCCGCGTTCGTCATGCTCGGACTCTGGCAGTACGGGCGACACATCGACGAGCGCGACGCGCGCCGGGAGGCCGAACGCGCCTACGCCGCGCCGGCGCCCGGGCTCGGGACAGGGGGCAGGGCGCCCGGCGAGCGCGTCTCGGTCGTCGGAACGTACGACCCCGACGCCGAAGTCCTGCTGCGCAACCGCGTCCGCGACGGCGAGGCGGGATACGACGTCGTCACGCCGCTGCTGCGCTCCGACGGCCCCGCCGTGCTCGTCGACCGGGGATGGGTCTCACGGGCCGGCGTCGAGCGCGGACTCGACGATCTCGCGACGCCAACCGGCACCGTCGAGGTGAGAGGCACGGTGCACGAGTCGCGCCCCCTGGAACCGGACGACACCGTCGACGAGCGCGCGGGGCGGGTGACCCTCCCGCGCGTGGACGTCACGCGCATCGCCGAGGGACTCGGCTACGCAGTGCACGGTATGTGGATCACCGCGCAGTGGCAGGATCCCGCACCCCCGAGCACCGGACCGAAGCTCCCCGAGCCGCCTGACACCGACGACGTCGACCACTTCTCGTACGCGATGCAGTGGTTCGCGTTCGCCGCGATCCCCCTGGTCGGCTGGCCGCTCGTGCTCGCGCGCCGCGCCCGGCGCCGGCCCGGGCGCGAGAGCGCAATACTGGCGGCCGAGCCGACCGCGGAACCGGCGCGGTCGCCCGGGGGGTGAAGCATGCCGTACGCGACAGGGCGCACGTTCTTCGACGCCGACAGCCACGTGATGGAACTGCCGGACTGGCTCCGGTCGTACGCGGACCCCGGCATCCGGGAACGCATCCGACCGCTGCACCTCGGCGGGGCGGGCGCGCTCGCCGAGGCTGCGGTGCGCGAGGCGGAGAGCCGCCGGGGGGACCAGCACGCGGTGGAGCGCCTGGAGGCGAACGTCATGAGCGAGAAGGGCTGGCACGCGCTCGGTGCCTTCGACGCGCAAGAGCGAACACGCGCGCTCGACTTGCTCGGCTTCGACGCGCAACTCGTGTTCAGTACCTTCGCTGCGACGCAGTTCACCGGCGACGACGTCGAACTGCTGTACGGCGGCAGCCGCGCGCACAACCGTGCGATGGTCGCGTTCTGCGAGCACGATCCGCGCCTCGTGCCCGTGGGGTTCGTGCCGCTCGACGATCACGAGCTCGCGGCCGCAACACTCGACGAAGCTCTCGACATCGGGTGCCGCGCGATCCTCGTTCCGTCCGCGCCGCCCCGGGCGAAGTCGCCGACCCATCCCGACTACGGCCCGATCTGGGCCCGCCTCGACGAATCGCGCGTCCCGTTCATGCTGCACGTCGGCGGCGGTGGTCGCCCGCTGCGGCGCCAATGGCACGACAACGGCAAGCCCGTGACCGACTTTCTCGGTGGCGGTGAGAACATCCGCTCGAAGGACTTCATGGTCCTGCACAACCCGCCCGAGACCTTCCTCGCCTGCATGGCGCTCGACGGGATCTTCGAAGACTTCCCGAACCTTCGCGGCGGGTGCATCGAACAGGGCGCGATGTGGGTGGTCACGCTCCTGCGGCGGCTCGACATCGCGCAGGACACGTTCCAGCGCACCGAACCGGCGCTGAAGCTCCCGCTCCGCGCGAGCGAGTACCTGCGCCGCCAGGTGAAGTTCACGCCCTTCCCGACCGAGCCGGTCGGCTGGATGATCGACCAGGCAGGAGACGAGCTGTTCATGTTCTCGTCCGACTACCCGCACCCAGAGGGCGGGCGCGACCCGCTCGCTCGCTTCGAGGCGAGCCTCGCCGGGGTCGGCGAAGCAGCAAAGGAACGCTTCTACAGCGGCAACTTCGCCGATCTCATGGGCATGGTGCCTCGGTAGCTCCCTGTTGCGACGGCGGTCGAGACCCCTAGTCGATCGGGACCACGGGGCGGGCGTCGCCGTCGAGCTGGTGCAGGTACTCCGCGATGCCATAACCGGTCGCGCCCTCGTAGGTCCAACGCGCGAGCCCTTCGTTGACGATCGTCGCGTTCGGTCGCACGCCCGCGGTTCCGGGCGCGACGCGTAGCACGTCCGCGCGCAGATCGTGGATGCGACCGAGCTTGTCGGTCGCGCGCACGTAGCTCACCCGGTGGGTGACGCCGTCGTCGCCGACTTCGGTCTTGACGTCCCAGTTGCGAATGCTCGCATGCGAGCCGTCCTTCCAGACCCAACCCCGGTGGAGGTCACCCGCGTCGGTCCCGATGCGGATGCCACCGAAGTGCACGTCGTCACCGATGTTGATCGAGAACCAGCGCCACATGCGCGGTCCACCCCACCGCCTCGGTCCCCACGACTTGTCGCGGTTGCCACGCGCGTCGACGAGGTCGTGGCGGATACCGTCGGCCTCGATCCAGCCGGTCCACCGCCCTGCCTGCTCGAGATGCCCCTTGCCGACGGTCGCCGCGCTCGAAGCGCTCGCGCCTCCTGACCCGGTGCGTCCCTGCCCGTCGACCCCGATCGCGGGGGTCAGCGCCTCGAACGTCACGTCGAGACTGACGCGTGCGGGCCGCGTCGCTTCGAGAGGCCCGGCGAGATCACGGACGACGGCGTCGCCGGCAGCCGTGATCCGCCACCTGCGCATCGGCTCGAGACGTTCATACGCGACGCCCGCGACCTCCAGGCCGGTGTCGATCATCTCGTGTTGCTCGCGCACGCCGCCCATCTGCGCGAGGTCGAAACCCGGCAGCCACACGTGCATCCCGGCGTCGATCGTGCCCTCGTTGGGCCTGACGCCGATGCGTGTGTAGAAGCCGACGTCGGAGCGCGGGCAGTACGCGTTGAAGTAATAGCTCTCCGACCACGCTCCGTCACCTTCGACGGGATGGGCGAAGTCGTGCTGGGCGTCCAAGACGGGCATCCGCGCTTTGTAGCATGGTGCGAGAACGGAAGCATCCGCGGGACCAGATTCAGAGTCACGACTCAGCGAGGTCATCGGTTCGATGCAGCCCGTGCGACCCAAGGTGCTCGTCGTCGACGACGCCGCCGAGACCCGGCTGCTCGTGCGCCGCGCGCTCGAACAGGACGGCTTCGCGGTCGCCGAGGCCGACGACGCACCGCTCGCCCTCGACACGGTCGAGCAGGAACATCCGGATCTGATCATCCTCGATGTCATGCTGCCGTCCGGTTCGGGAGTGGAAGTGCTGAAGGCGTTGCGCCAGACGCACGACGTTCCGGTCATCATGCTGACCGGCCGCGACGCAGAAGCCGACAAGGTGCTCGCCCTCGAGCTCGGCGCGGACGACTACGTCGCGAAGCCGTTCTCGGTGCGCGAGCTCGCGTCTCGCGTGCGCAGCGTGCTCCGCCGGACCCAACGGCCGGTGGAGCCGGGAACGGTGGTCACCTTCGGCGAGCTTCGGATCGATGTCGACGCGCGCGAAGTGTTCGTCAGTGGCTCGGCCGTCGATCTGACGACGAAGGAGTTCGACCTGCTGCTGTTCTTCGCACGCGCGCCCCGCCGGGTGTTCAGCCGGCAGCAGCTCCTCGAACGCGTGTGGGACTCGTCGTCGGAGTGGCAGGACCCGGCGACGGTCACCGAGCACGTCCGGCGGCTGCGCCAGAAGCTCGGGGAAGGCCACGGCGTGTTCCGCACGGTCCGCGGCGTCGGGTACGCCTTCGAACCGCCGCGCTGAGACCGCTCGCCCGGAGCCGTCAATGACGGGCGCAGGCCCGGAACACGACGTCGTTGTCGCGGCCGGACCCGCCCGTCATTCCCCCGCGTTCCCCCGGGGCGTTCAGCGCTCGCGGCCGGCGTGGCCGCCGCGCTCGACGTGGACACGCAGCAGATCGTCGAACCAGTCGGGCTCGCGCAGCAGGGCGCGGAACGCCAGCACGTCGAGCCCGTCGATCGCGGAGCCCTCGTGCGTCTCGAACAGCTCGCCGGGATAGGTCCACTCCTCGGTCTGCGAACCGGCCTCGACCGCGCGCCGGCCGGCCGCCGCCGAGGTCGAACCGACCGAAGGAAGTCCGCACTGCGCGCACACGAAGCGGTACGTGACGCCGCCGTCGTCCACGCAGGTGCGGATGGTGACCTCGTGCGGCGCGAGGCGGACGTCGCCGCAGTCGTCGCAGTGGACGACGATCGTCGACCGGCTGCTCTCCGTGGGGTGTTCGCTACGCGCCATGACCACATGTTCGGCAGCCGATCTCACAGCAGGTCCGCCGCCGTCCCAACATCGGCCCAACCCGGGCGCCAACCTAGGATCGGCACCATGCCGCTGCGCACTGCCGAACGGGCCCTGCTCGACGAACGCCGCCATCTCACCCGCGAGGAGGCGCTCTCGGTCGCTCGGCTGCCGCTCGACGAACTGCCGTCGCTGATCGCCCTCGCCCATCGCGTGCGGCTGGCGTGGTGCGGGCCCCAGGTCGAGCTCGAGAGCCTCATCAACGCCAAATCGGGCGCGTGCCCGGAGGATTGCGCCTTCTGTTCCCAATCGGTCCGGTTCGACACGAACGTCGACGTGTACGCGTTCCTCGACGTCGACGAGATCGTCGAGGCGGCACGGGCGACGCGCGCGGCCGGTGCTACGCAGTTCTGCATCGTCGTCGCGGTGCGCGGCCCGGAGGAGCGTCTGCTGCGCCGCGCGCTCGACGCCGTCGACGCCGTACGACGCGAGACCGGCCTCGAGGTCGCCTGCTCGCTCGGGCTGCTCACCCGCGAGCAGGCCGAGCGGCTGGCGGCCGCCGGTGTGCGGCGCTACAACCACAACCTCGAGACGTGCCGCGCCGTGTTCCCGCGCGTCTGCACGACGCACAGCTACGACGACCGGGTCGCGACCGCGCTCCTCGCCCGCGAAGCCGGCATGGAGCTGTGCTGCGGCGGCATCCTCGGGATGGGTGAGACGCTCGAGCAGCGCGTCGACTTCGCCTTCGAGCTGCGCGCGCTCGACCCCTGCGAGGTGCCGATCAACCTGCTCGACCCGCGTCCGGGAACCCCGCTCGAGCCGCAACCCGTGCTCAGCCCGCGCGAAGCGCTCCAGGCCATCGCGCTGTTCCGCCTGATCCTTCCGGGCGCGTGGCTCCGGCTCGCGGGCGGGCGGGAGCGGGTGCTCGGCGAGCTTCAGGCAATGGGACTCCTGGCGGGAGCGAACGCGCTCATCGTCGGCAACTACCTGACGACGACGGGACGCCCACCCGAAGACGACCACGCGCTCCTCGAGGCGCTCGGCATGCCGGTCGCGGAAGGACCCGGTGAAGGGCGCTTCGTCGTCGACGCGCACGGCGGACACGCGCGGCCGGCGCGCCGCTCGCTGCCGCTCACGATCAGTGGAGGTTGAGTCGAGTGCTCGCGTCGAGATGCGCGGTCTCGTTGTAGGAGGCGAGGAACAGCGGTCCGGCGGCGCGGCGCGCGATCCGGGTGATCGACGCGAGATCGAGGTGCATCTTCCAGGTCGCCCGCTCGTCGACTCCGAGCGCGAGGCACACCGCCGCCTTGATCGGTGAGACGTGGCTGACGGCGACCACCAGATCTTCGCCGAGCTGGGCGTCGCAGAACTGCGCGATCCGTTCGGTCACTTCGAGCAGGGTCTCGCCACCGGGTGGCGCCCATTTCGGGTCGGTGCGCCACGCATCCCATTCTTCGCGCGCGATGTCGCGGATCAGGCGCTGGTCCCATTCGCCGTAGTCGAGCTCGACGAGCCGGTCGTCGCGCTCGACGCGCAGACCCAGGACGTCGCCGATCGCCTCGGCCGTCGCCGACGCGCGGCGCAGTGGGCTCGACACCACGCGCGCCACGGGGAGCGCGGCGAGCGCACCGGCGACCGCACCCGCCTGCTGCCGGCCGAGCGCGGTGAGGTCGGTGTCGACGCGACCCTGGAGCTGCCCGGCGCGGTTCACCGCGGTCTGACCGTGGCGGACGAACACGATCATGTCGCGACCAGTCTCCCGGATCGCACGAACGCGCGCCGCCGCGCGGCGTCACCGAGCCCGAACCTCCGCCAGGTCCACGCACCTGCGAGTGCGCCGAGCGCCTCGAGCGCGACGGCGAGGGGCCACGCCGGAAGCAGCGGCGCCTCCGGCCGCTCCGCCCCGAAGGCCGGCCACCAGAACACCTCTTCGTGCACCCACGCGCCACCGAGCAGCAGGCCTCCCAGCCACCCGATCGCGAAGCTGAGCGCGCGCCGGCGCCGCAGCCGGCGGCCCCGACCGGGGAACGCGAGCATCGCGGCGGCCAGCACGGCCACACCGGCGAGCAACGTGTGCCCGTAGGACTGCCCGCCGAACGCGGTGTCGACGGCAAGCGGCGCGACGGAACCGAACGCGACGAGCCGGAAGTCGAGTCCGGAGCTCTGGAAGACGTTCCACGCGCCGAAGATCGACCCGAAGGCGCGCCAGAGCATCATCGCGTGCCGACCGTCATCGACCGTCGAGGGCGGCGTTGACGAGGGCGTCGGCGGCCGCGTTCATCGCTCGCGGAACATGCCGAAGGTCGACCTCGTCGTACGCGGCGAGCAGGGCGCGTGCCTCCTCGAAGAGCGGCCGGAGGTGCGGCTGCCGGACGCGGTACTCGCCTTGGAGCTGCTTGATCATCAACATCGAGTCGGCCCGCACGTGGACCGTCCGCGCCCGGTAGGGCGCAGCCGCGCGCAGTCCCGCGATGAGCGCCTCGTACTCGGCGA
>Ga0073934_10010838_pt1 | contig 11202 bp, 10 predicted proteins | sample LarsenN4metaG_FD_76834 | JGI IMG/M metagenome (GOLD analysis project Ga0073934, IMG submission 76834) | Hot spring sediment bacterial and archeal communities from British Columbia, Canada, to study Microbial Dark Matter (Phase II) - Larsen... ...
ACGCCGTACTCGAAGCCGCGCTGATCGGCGCCCACGCCATCGCGGTTGTGTCGTGCCACTTGGGCTAACTCCTCGGCTGACTCGGCTGACCCTTCGGCTGACTCCCCGCGGACTGCGTGACCCACTCCGTGCCGGGCTTACAAAAGCTGGAAACTAATGTTTCCGGACGCCGGGCAATGTCAAGTTTTTTCCCCTGGCCATCGGGCGAGCTTCCCGCATCCTAGCGAGGTTTTACAGTCCCGCGGCTCCTGAGATTCGCGAAACTATAGGGCGCGGCACCGCAGGGCGAAAGGAGCGAAATAGAGTCGACGCGGGCAGGGCTGCCACCCTCGACCCCGGTCGGGGTCTCGTCGACCCCACGGGGGCGGCCCGCCGAACGGGCGAGCGCCGGGAGCGTCCCGGGCGACGGCGTGCCCGGCGCAGCCTTGACCATCTCCGGCGCCCCCGGTTACTATCGCCCCGATCCTGCATCTCAGGGTCCCTCTCCGGCCCGATTTGCCGCGCGGAATCCGCGGCGGCCGGCACTCATCCGCACTCGACGACTCGTCGTTCTTCGAATCACAGCCGCACCGCACTCCAGGCGGCGATCACCCGGCCCGTTGCGCCGAGCTCCCACCAGTCCAACCGCGCAGCACACCAGCGTCAGCCCCCCGTGGACATCGCAGAGCTGAAGAGCAAGAACGTCGGCGAGCTGCACGACCTCGCCGAAGAGCTGCACATCGACGACTTCACGGAGCTGCGCAAGCAGGATCTGATCTTCCGGATCGAGCAGAACCTCGTCGAGTCGGAGGTCGTGCTCCGCGCGGAAGGCGTGCTGGAGATCCTGCCCGAGGGATATGGATTCCTGAGATCGCAGGACTGGAGCTACCTGTACGGACCCGACGACATCTACGTCAGCCCCTCCCAGATCAAACGGTTCAACCTCCGCACGGGCGACACCGTCAACGGACAGGTCCGCCCTCCGAAGAGCGGAGAGCGCTACCTGGCGCTGCTCAAGGTCGAGACGATCAACGACCTAGATCCGGAGCGCGCTCAGAACCGCGTCGAGTTCGACAATCTCCGGCCGCGCTATCCCGAGGTACGGTTGAAGCTGGAGGTCGAGGGACCCTCCGGCGCGCTGGCCATGCGCGTGGTCGACCTCATCGCGCCGATCGGCAAGGGCCAGCGAGGACTGATCGTCTCACCGCCGAAAGCCGGCAAGACGACGATCCTGCAGCAGATGGCCAACTCGATCGCGAAGAACAACCCCGACGTGTACCTGATCGTTCTCCTCATCGACGAGCGGCCCGAGGAGGTGACGGACATGGAGGAGCACGTCGGCGCCGAGGTGATCTCGTCGACGTTCGACGAGCCCGCCGAGCGCCACGTGCAGGTCGCCGAGATCGTGCTCGAGAAGGCGAAGCGACTGGTCGAGCTGGGCCGGGACGTCGTCATCCTGCTCGACTCCATCACACGGCTCGCACGCGCCTACAACGCCACGATGCCGCATTCCGGGAGGATCCTCTCCGGCGGCGTGGACGCGAACGCGCTCCACCGCCCCAAGCGCTTCTTCGGCGCCGCCCGCAACATCGAGGGAGGAGGCTCGCTGACCATCGTCGCGACCGCCCTCATCGATACCGGCAGCCGCATGGACGAGGTGATCTTCGAGGAGTTCAAAGGCACGGGCAACATGGAGCTCGTGCTCGACCGCGAGATCTCCGACCGCCGCATCTTCCCCGCGATCGACCTGAACCGGTCGGGCACCCGCAAGGAAGAGCTCCTCCTGAACGACACGGAGCTGAATCGCGTCTACCTGCTGCGCAACTTCCTCGCGAGCATGCCACCGGCCGAGGCGATCGAGTTCCTGCTCTCGCGAATGGAGAAGACCAAGGACAACCGGGACTTCCTGGAGTCGATGACGCGGGGGGAGTGAGAGCAACGAGTTCATTGACAGCGGGGCCGCTCTCATTGCGAATTGGGCCGCAGCCCCTGCCTCAAATCTCGTAAGGAGACCCTAATGAAGCGTGTCCTGCTGGCGAGCCTCGCGCTCCTGGCGACCCTGGCCTCTGCGGCCCAGGCGCAACTCGTGAATTTCCCTGTCTACGCCATCCCGGTGGGCGGCGAAGCTCCCGCGACGCTCGTAGCGGGTGGATGGGGTCGCGGCCTCAACGATGCCTCGGGCAAGATGAACTCGTTCGGCGTCGCGGTGGGCCGGACGGGCATCGGCGGCCGCGGATCGGCGCTCGTCGGCGCCAACTGGATCGACTTCCCGGTCGAGGCCGAGTACTCCTTCGCCGGCATCGGTGCGGTCGGCGTGTCCGTGCCCGAGTCACCGACGCAGATCTCGGTGCAGGCCGGTATCGGCTACTTCGGGCCGGCCACGGACGTCAGCATCTGGTCCATCCCGATCGGTATCGCCCTCGCCCAGAACATCGCGGGCGAGTCGGCCAACTTCTCGATTTGGGGGATGCCGCGGGTTCACCTCAGCCGCGCGTCGGTGCTCGGCACGAGCAGCACGGAGACCGACTTCGGCGGGTCCGCCGGATTCGCCGTCAACCTTCCGAGCGGGCTCGGCCTCCACACCGCGTTCGATATCCTGGTGTCGGATCCGGACAACGTCACGACGTTCGGGGTCGGCGTTCACTACATGATCCAGTAGTCGGGACGCCCTGCAGCATCGAGCCCCGCTCACCGGTCGGTGGGCGGGGCTTCGTCTTGCTACTCGATGACCTCGCGATAGCGCGGGTTCACGACCAGGTCGTCACCCTCGAAGATCTTCCGGTCCCACGGAAAGACGACCTCCGCGTCCATCGTCAGGGCGCAGTAGTCGGGCTTGTAGCCGGACGTCCTCGCGAAGCTCGTCGCGGTGCGCACCTCGGCGGGCAGCTTGTCGCGCACGGCCGCCAGAGCGAGTCGCATCGTGTCGCCCGAGCTCGTGATCTCGTCGACGATGAGCACGCGCTTGCCCCGGACCTCGTGCGGCACCTCGGAAAAGATCTCCGGGCGCTCGCGCACCTGCTCGTCACCTTCGCGGCGCGTGATCTGCAGGGAGTAGAAATCCACGCCCAGGATCGACGCCACCACCGCCGCGGGAATGACACCCGCGCGCGCGATGCCGATCACCACGTCTGGGTCGTAGTCGCGCGCGACCTTGAGGGCCAGCGCCCGGCAGAGCTCGCCGAACATGGCCCAATCGAGGTCGAGATACTCGGCAGGCGTCGGTGTCGGCTTGTTCATGTAGGAGTATGGCTCGGGCATGGCGGAAAGCTAAGCCCGCCGGCGATGAGCCGACACCCGGCACCATGCCGTGCTTGACCGACTCGTTGCCGCGGGCGAGGCTTCGGCCCATGACCGAAAACGTCGCCGCGACGGCCGATGCGGCGCTCGAGGCCGCGCTCGCCCAGACGGGTGCCCGAGACCCGCGGGACTTCTACCGCGAGCGACTGCGAGAGCTGAAACGGGTCCGGCCGGAGGAGTATCAGCGCGCGGTGTCGTATTACACCGAGACGCTGCTGCCCGAGGTCGCGGGCCGCCGCCGGGACGCGCTCGCCGCTTGGACCGAGTACGGCCGCCGGCTCGCCGAGGCCCTCGCTCCTGGCCGCACCGTGGATATCGACGAGACCGGTCGCGCGCGCCCGTACGAGTCGTGGGCCGCCGACCGGTTGATCCTCCACCTCCCCGCCGACAACGGAGCGCGCGCGCTGCTCGTGGCGCTCCCCCGCACGCTCAGCCCTGCGCAGAGGGCTACCTACGACGTGCTCGTGAGCGGGAAGCAGCGCATCGCGGCTGAAGCCGAGCTGCCCTGAGGACCGGCGCCTCCGCTAATCCTCGACCATGTAGGCCACGCCCCACGCGCCCACCCCCAGGTGGGTCGCGATCACCGGGGTCGCCGGTGCCGTCAGGATCTCCGTGTTGGACCCGTAGGCCGCCCTGAGCGCCTCTGCGACGTCCGCCGCCAGCTCGGCCACGCCCACGTGGACGATGCCGAAGCGAATCGCCTTCGCCGCCGCGGGTATCGCCTTCCTCACGGCGGCCAGGAGGGCCGTCCGGGCCCGCGCGGCACCGCGCGCCCTCCCGAAGTCCGCGACGGTCCCGTCCGGCTGGAGACCGAGAATCGGCTTCACGTCGAGCACGCGCCCGACCAGCGCGCGGCCGCGGCTCACCCTCCCCGACGCCATGAGGCGGTCGAGCGTGGCCACGGTGAAGAGCAGCCCCGACTGGCGCCGGACCCTCTCGACCTCCCGCGTGATCTCGCCGGGGCTGTGCCCCAGCTCGGCGAGCTCCACGGCCTTCAGCACCAGCAGACCCTGGAGGAGCGACGCGGCGCACGAGTCGACGAGGTGCACCGTGCCCTGTTCCATCCGCGAGGCTGCCGCCTCCGCCGACCTCAGCGTGCCCGACAGCGTCGAGCCCACGAGCACGCCGACGACTGCCTCGCCTTCTTCGAATGCGAGCGAGTACGTGTCGAGAAACGCCTGCGGTGTCGGCTGGCTCGTCGTCGGCAGAGCGCCTTGGCTGCGCAGCCTCTCGTGGAACTCCTCCGCGGTGATGTCGATGCCGTCGCGATACGTGCGGTCGCCCTCGACGAGCGTCATGGGCGCGACGTGGATCCCGTGCGCGCGAATGATCTCCTCCGGCAGGTCGCACGCCGAGTCCGTGACCACCGAGACGGGTCGCCGCGCCAACCGCACGTGGCCTCGGGCCGAGGCCGCGCGGTCCACGACCGCGTGCTGCACGTGCATGTCCTCGGCCTTGTGCGTCACGAGAGTGCCGAGCTCGCGCAGGTAGCCGAAGACCCGCTCCGGATCGTCCGTGTGGACGTGGACCTTGAGCACGCCCGCCGCCCGAATGACGATGAGCGAGTCCCCCACGCCACGCAGCTGCTCGCGCACGGCCTCCTGGCTCGGAAGCGCCGGCCCACGCACGAGCGCCTCCGTGCAGTAGCGGAAGTGCTCTTCGGCCGAGGGGTACTCGGTCTTCGCGAGCGCGGCATCGGAGAGCTCGGCCTCCGCCGCCGGCTCCGGTGCCTCGATGCCGCCCTCGAGGAGGAGACGCACGCCCTCGATCAGGCTCACGAACCCCTTCGCACCGGCATCGACCACACCCGCCTTCTTGAGCGCGGGCAGCAGGTCGGGCGTAGTGGCGAGCGAGCGGCGCGCGGCGCTGACCAGCTCCGCTATCAGCGGCGCGAAGTCGTCGCCTCGCCATCCCCGAGCGCTCGCCGCCACGTCCCGCATCACGGTGAGGATGGTTCCCTCCACCGGCCGTTCGAGCGCCGCGTACAGCGTATCGAACCCCGCCTGCAGCGCGCGACCGAGCTCGCGCGTCCCGATCCGGACACGGCCCTCGAGCGCATCCGCGAATCCGAGCAGGAAGTGCGACAGCATCATGCCGCAGTTTCCCCGCGCGCCGAGCACGGCGCCTTCCGCGGCGACCGCCGCGATCCCGTGGATCGAGTCGTCGTCCGCAGGCCGCAGGTGATCCGCGACCGCCGTGACGGTGAGGGCGAGGTTCGTGCCGGTGTCCCCGTCGGGCACCGGAAAGACGTTGATGCGGTTGAGCTCCGCTCGTTGGAGGCGGGCGTGCTCGCAGCCGGCGAGCAGCGCGCGCCGGAGCCGGGGACCGTCCACATAGCGGATCTGCATTCGGGGAATGTGTGGCGGACCCCCGGCGATTTGCCACGCAGGGAGCGACGGCGCAGCTTGGAGGCACACCTCCGCGGAGGATCTTTCGATGGCATCCAGCGTGACGTTTCGGGTCGCCCGCCTCGGTCTCCTGGTCGCGCTCGCGGCCGCGTCACCGCTCCTAGCCCAGCAGCCGCGCCCGGTTCTCTCGCCGGAGGTCCACGCGGACCGCACGGTCACCTTCCGCCTGCGGGCTCCCCAAGCCGAGGAGGTATCGCTCACGGGCGAGTTCCTCGACGGACCGCGCGCGCTCGTGAAAGGAGCCGACGGGGTATGGTCCGTCACGGTCGGCCCCGTGGCCCCCGAGATCTACGAGTACGAGTTCACGATCGACGGGATGACGTTCCACGATCCGCGGAACCCCGCCGTCAAGACGAATCAGGGGCCCTCGGTCGTGTCGAGCCTGCTCACCGTCCGTGGTGACCAACCCTTCTTCTTCGACGTACAGCCCGTACCTCACGGCGCGGTGTCGATCCGCACGTACGACTCGGACGTCACCGGCCGGAGCCGGCAGGTCTACGTCTACACGCCGCCGGGATACAACGAGCACTCGGATCCGATGCCGACGCTCTACCTCCTGCATGGCGCGGACGGCGAGAACCGGTCGTGGACGGAGCTCGGGCGCGCGCCCGCGATCCTCGACAACCTGATGGCCGCGGGCCGCCTCACGCCCATGGTCGTCGTGATGCCCTACGGCTACGCCTACCCGTGGGACGCCGGCGTCGCCGGCGACAAGCAGCAGGCCGACTTCCTCGCCGACCTGAAGACCGAGCTGATCCCGTTCATCGAAGCGAGCTACCAGGTCCGCCGCGACCGCGAGTCCCGCGCGCTCGCCGGCCTGTCACGCGGCGGCTCCCAGACGCTCAACATCGGGCTCCGCAACCTCGACCTGTTCAGCCGGCTCGGCGTCTTCAGCGCCGCCGGGGGCGCGACGCCCGAGACGCAGTTCGCGGACGTCGCCGCGAACGCGGCCCAGGTGAACAGCCAGCTCGAGCTGTTCTGGATCGGCATGGGGACGGAGGACGGCGGCTACGAGAACGCGAAGAAGCTGTCGGCATTCCTGACGGCGAGTGAGATCAGCCATTCGTTCCGGGAGATCCACGGCGCGCACACGTGGATCGTGTGGCGCAACTTCCTGAACGAGATGGCGCCGCTGCTCTGGCCCGCGCCGGCCACGACGCAGCAGTGAGGAGAGCCGCTAGCTGAGCGCTTCGAAGACTCCTGTGTCACGGTTCTTCGCGACGTTGTCCCAGTCGAACACGCGCCCGTTCATCGCGATGTAGACGCCAGGCGGCAGCACCTGCGCGACGGCGAGGGCGCCACCGAGGTTGAACAGCCCGTCGGAGCTGCCGAAGGCAATCGGGATCATCGCGCCCGTGAGGACGATCGTCTTGCCGGGCACCGTTTGCGCCAGCACCCGCGCCGTCGCGACCATCGTGTCCGTGCCGTGCGTGATGACGATGTTCTGCTCGGGCGCGTCGCTGCAGTTGCTCGCGACGAGCTCGCGGTCGGCGTCCGTCATGTCGAGCGAATCCACCATCATCAGCGTGCGGATCCGCACGTCCAGCCGGGACCGCGCCAGCTGCAGCATCTCCGGAAGGTGCGTGTCCCGGAACTCGAGCGTCCCGTGGATCTCGTCGTACTCCTTGTCGAACGTCCCTCCGGTCACGAAGAGCCGGATCGGGCCGCCTCTCAATGCCGACACGTCGATCTCCCTTCGAGGGTTGTGCGCCTCGGGGGAAGCTTCGGCGCGGGCGGACGCCGTCGCCAGTGGACGATGACGCGAGCGAGCCTGCTGGCTCGTACGATGACTGCTCGGTACCGTGAGGTGCAGTCCGGACATACGCGACCAAGGAGGAGAAGAGCATGACACGCGGAAAGCTGGCTGGACTCCTCACGGCGCTCGCGCTGATCGAGGCCTTCGTGCCGTCCATGGGCGAAGCGCAGAGTCTCGCGGGCTGGGGGACGGGCAGCGTTTCCCTCGAGCCGATGGACCCGGGGCGGCCGTGGGGCTGGGCGGTGCGGGACTTCATGGACGACCCGAATCGCACGCTCTACAACACCGCCAAGCGGAAGCTGCTCGCTGGACAGCAGGTCTTCAGCCATACCATCTCCGCATTCGACGTCGAGCGCTACTGCGCCGAGGCCCCGCATTTCGACTTCACCTGGTTCGAGATGCAGCACAGCACGATGGACTACGGCGAGGTCGAGGAGATGGTCGCCGCGTGCCCTCGAGTCGGCGCGACGCCGATCCTGCGCATTCCCGACGCGCTGGAGGGCAGCGTGCAAAAGGCGATGGACATCGGCATGCTCGGCATCATCGTGCCGACGGTGGACGACGCGTTGGAGGCGCGCGAGGCCGCACGGTACGCTCGCTTCCCGCCGACCGCGCGACGGAGCTCGGGTGGAGGGCAGGCCACTGGGCTCTGGACACCGGCCGTGCCGAGCGGGTCCAATTTCCGCGAGTCGATCAACGACAACATGCTCGTCATCGTCATGATCGAGACGCTCGAGGGCGTGGACAACGCGCTGGAGATCGCGTCGGTGCCAGGCGTGGACGTGGTGATCTTGGGCAACGCGGACATGGCGAGCTTCTCGGGGTTCGCGCAGGACACGCCGGAGTATCACGACCTGCAGGCTCGCATCCGCAACGCCACCTATCGCGCGGGCAAGCTCTGGGGGAACGCGGCGTTCGGCAACGCGACGGGCAATCCGCTGAGCGCCGACTCACGCTTCCATCAGAATGGCCCGTCGAACGACGGGTGGACGCGCCCGGGCGGCGGAGGGGAGTGACCCGGAAGACCGGCCCAAAGTTCGCGGCCGAACTGCAAACGCCAAGGTCAGCATTGCCTGGTAAACCAGCGTTGCTGCAGGGTAAAGGAGCCTTTAGCTTGCCGTGAAGGCCCTGTCTCCCGCGAATGCCCAGGTTCGACCTGGGAGCCGTCCTTCTTCGGAAGGGCATAGCGATGACGGGGCCTTCACTTCGTCAGGTCTCGATCTCGGATGGCCCCCTCGGCCGTGAATCGCCAGTGGCGGTAGGGATCGTTCCATCGGTTCGACTTGTCACCGCGATCAGAAGTCGAGATGCCGATGTTGAATTGCCTCGGGTAGGTGCCTTGGATCCGGGCTCGGAGAGCCTGCTACAGCTTCTCCTTGGCGATCGTTTTCCCTCCGCGCCTCGCAGCGCCAGGTGCTTTCACCTTATGTCCGTCATTCAAGCGGAACTGAATCGCACCCACGATCACATCGACTAATTGAAGGACGATGTGGTCGTGCGATCGCACCTCGGCGATCTGGTCAGACGGAAACACGATGCCGGCACATCGGAATGGCGGATACTCCTCGAGTGCATTGATTCGGCCACGAAAGGCTGCGTTGCCTTCTCGCGTTCCCGGAAGTGCGTCGAGATAGAGACGGACGCGTGTAAGCTGCCCGGGCTGCCCAGCATACTCGAAACCGAAACCGTACTTCAGGAAGTACCGATACAGAATGTGATAGGCATTCTGTCGATGGTACTCAGTCAGATTCTGTGGTACGAGGGAGTTCTCAGTAAACATCACGCGCACCTTCATCTTGTCGGCGACGACCAGGTCGAAGGCGGCGTTCACAAAGGCGATGTACTTGTCGAGATAGGATGCCGAAACCTTCTGCCACTTGAGCTCACGCCGGAGGTTCGCACCTTCGGCCACTCGAGCTAGGCTCGTGCGCACCTCCTCGATGTGCTCGGCGCGAACGGCCGCACCTCCGTAGAAGTCACTGAAGTAGCGGCCCCTCCGGATCGACTCATCGGCGTATACCACGATTTCCCTCGCCATACTCAGCCGGTCAGTGGCAGTCTCAGTTCTGCTGTTGGCGCAGTGGGACAGCTAAGCGAAAGTGCTTAGCGCGAGAGTGTGTCCGAGTTCGACGACACGCCGCTCGGCTGCACGAACGGAAGCGGTCAACGCGCCCGCCCGCTCGACGTAGGCAATGAAGCGATCCTGAAGGCCCACTGGGGGGAGCGGTATCCTGAGATTCCGCATGATCGTCGTATTGAGGTTTGGCTGCGTGCCCGACGGTGCCGCGTCTCTCAGAAAAGCCGTCAACATGTTTATCAGGCACACGAAATAGATCTGTCGAACCGAGCTATCGATTTGCTCGATCGATAGCCATCCGTCGTGAATGCACCCGCGTATCCTGAGGATCCTCGCGAAACCCAGGCTCACCCCGCTGTTGGCGACGACGACAGCACCTGGATCTAGGACGACGCTCTTAGAGGCTCCCTCTTCGGTCACGTGTTCCTCAGTTCGTTCGATGTAGAGACCATCGACCGACGTGGCGTCGCCGATCTTGATCCATGGCACGGTCCCGCCGAGAAACTTCCGGATTGGTCTGGGAGAGGCCCCTCGTCGAATCGTAGCGATCTCCCCGAGGCGCTGCGTGTGCCAAGCGCGGTCGTTCCGGACTGGGTCGCCGAACATCTCGATGAAGGCGGCGTCGATCAGTCCATTGAGTAGCGCCCGAGATTTCTCCCGCTTTCGGCGCAGCTCATCCACCTTGTCGAGCACGGCGGCGATGCGGGATTGCTCCAGCAGCGGCGGAAGTGGTACTTCAAGGGCCCGGAGCCGTTCTACTGGAATATTCTCGGCTGTCGTGGCCCGAACCCATGAGAGGACTCGATTCTGACTCGCTCTCAGATAGTGGCTCAGGAACCCCGGATCCAGTCGTTCTCCGCAGATGAGCGCCTTGATGTCTTGATTGATGGCCACACTGACGCCGGCTACCGCCACGGGGAAAGTGTGCTTCAGTATTCCAGATCGGACGACTACGAGCACCGATCTGGAGGGCACCACGCGAGCGGTACTTTCGTCTACCGCTCTTTTCGTGATTCGGTCGATTGTGTCCAACACAACCGTTGTCTTCATGTCTTTAGGTGTGACCCACGGGATCGAACCACCGAAGTAGTTCGACTCGCTACGACTCGGGGTGCCACCGCCCACGATCTCGGCCAGCGAGTCCAGTCGCGCCGTCGGCCACGCGCCCGTCACTTCAGCATCTCCTCCAGGTCATCAAGCCCTTTCACGATCTCGACCTCGAGCTGCCTTAGGCGTCGGAGGATCACCTTCGGGGCCTCGTACGCGACCTCCTCGTAGGCTGTCTCTTTGTAGCGGTTGATTGCGAGATCGTAGGCATTCGACCGTATCTCCTCGACCGGCACGAAGAAGGCGTTCGCCGTGCGATCCGTGTTCTTCTCGGGCTCCCGCCCCCGCCAACGTGCGATCACGTCCGGGATGTCGTTCTCGGTCAGCTTCTCGCGCTTGTCGTCGAGCGAGTAGCCGTCTGCCTCCATGTCGTAGAACCAGACGTGCTCGGTCCGGCCGCCCTTCACGAAAAGGAGCACCGCCGTGCTCACACCCGCGTACGGCTTGAACACGCCGGCGGGGAGGGAGACGATTCCGCGCAGCTCGCATTCCTCCACGAGCATCTCCCGCAGGCCCTTGTGCGCGTTGCTCGAGCCAAAGAGCACGCCATCGGGCACGACTACGCCGGCGCGTCCGCC
>Ga0073934_10010839_pt1 | contig 11202 bp, 7 predicted proteins | sample LarsenN4metaG_FD_76834 | JGI IMG/M metagenome (GOLD analysis project Ga0073934, IMG submission 76834) | Hot spring sediment bacterial and archeal communities from British Columbia, Canada, to study Microbial Dark Matter (Phase II) - Larsen... ...
AAATCCAGTTCGAGGCCTCGTAACCGGCCCCCTTGGACCCGAACGCCTTCCTTCGAGATCTGGATCCTGGCCCCCATTTCTTCCAGGTAGGAGATCACCTTTTTATCCCCCTGAGAATCTTCCATATCCAGACCCTTTAGAAGCACATCAGATTCCGACATCGCCGCTGCACATAAGGGGAAGGTCGCCGAGGAAAAGTCACCGGGAATTCTCTCCCGAAACGATCTATAGCGCTGACCGCCTTTTATTTTAAAATAATCCAAGCCCTCGTGTTCGTACAAGATCCCCTGGTTATTCAGCCACCAGAGGGTCATTTCCACGTAAGGTTTTTCCTGGAGATGGAGAGGCTGTATTTCCGCGTCGCCTTCGGCCAGAGGCATATTAATCAGCAGGCTGCTCAAGAACTGAGAAGTCATCCCCTCGATCTGGGTCCGGCCCCCCTTCAATTTACCGCGGACTACCACGGGAGCCAGGCCGTTTCCCCGTGTGGAGAAGGCTTCAGCGCCCAGGTTTTTCAAAGCCACCAGCAGCGGCCCCATCAGGCGTCTCCGGGTCTGGTCATCCCCGGTCAATACCGTGTATTGCAAGCCATGACAAGCCATGCCGGTCACTAGGCGGAGCGTAGTTCCCGAGTTCCCCACATCGATGACATTGTCCGGGGCCTGAATCTGGCCGCCGGTCCCCTCCACAACCCATTTTCCCCCCTCCACCTGCACCTTTGCTCCCAGGGCCTGGCAGGCCCTCAAGCACGCCATCGCATCTGCGGAGATTAAAGGGCTCAGAATTTCCGACCTCCCTTCCGCCAGAGAGGCAATAACCAGGGCCCGGATGGTATGAGATTTGGAGCCCGGGATCTCGATACTACCTTGTAATTTCGGTGTTTTTTGGACCTTTAAACGCACATGCTGAAAAGCTACCCCCATCCACAAACGCCAATGAGCACAAACCTTATCGGCGTTTATGGATGGGGGCCGCTTCATGATGAACCCACCATTCTCCCTACATCCTCTTCCCTACCGCCTCCACCACCTTAAAACCTTCCACCTTAAAACCCTCCCCCCCTAAAATTCCCTCTACATCCTTTTCCCGATCGCCTCCGCGACCCTCCTACACACCTTCATCAGCTCCGCAAATTTATCCGGGTACATGGCCTGAGGACCGTCACAGAGAGCTTCCGCCGGATTCGGATGCACCTCGATCATGAGACCGTGGGCGCCGGCAGCGACGGCGGCCAAAGCCATGGAGGGAACCAGGTCCCGTTTGCCCAGGGCATGGCTGGGATCTGCGATGATGGGAAGGTGGCTTAAACTCTTTATGACAGGAATAGCGCTGAGATCGAAGGTATTTCGGGTTGAATCCTCGTAGGTTCGAATTCCCCGCTCACAGAGAATGATCTGAGTATTTCCTTGAGACCGAATATACTCCGCGGACATGAGCAGTTCCTTAACGGTCCCGGCCAACCCCCTTTTTAAAAGGACCGGCTTATCCACCATACCGACTTCCTTAAGGAGGGTAAAGTTCTGTGAGTTACGGGCTCCGATCTGGATAATATCCGAGTATTTGGCGACCACCTCGATATCCCGGGCATCCATTAACTCTGTAACGATGGGTAATCCCGTCTCCTCTCGCGCTTTGGCGAGATATCGAAGCCCATCCTGACCGAGCCCCTGAAAGCTGTACGGAGACGTTCTCGGTTTAAAAGCACCTCCCCTTAAGATCTTAGCCCCGGCTTTCTGGATCGCTTTGGCGGCTTCGATCAATAGCTTTTCTTTCTCCACCGCGCAAGGCCCTGCCATCACGACCACTTCATCTCCCCCGATCTCTACATCCCTCACTTTCACAATCGTATCTTGAGGTTTGAAATCTCTGCTGACCAGTTTAAATTCTTTCAAGATTAAAACCACCTTTTCAACGACAGGCAGGGATTCAAAGATTTCCTTTTTAGAGGGCGCGTCCGAGCCAATAGCACCGATGACGGTGCGTTCAATCCCTCTGGAGATGTGAGGGCTAAGCCCAACCTGTTTGACTTTTTCAACAACCTGATTGATTTCTTCCTCACTCAGGTGAGGTTTCAAAACGATCATCATGAGACTACACTCCTCACACAAAGATAGAAGGCAGAAGGCAGAAGGCGGACCGTCTACGATCTACGGCCTCTTGCCTTCTAAATGACCCCTATCCGCTAAAACGATCTTTAAGGCTTCGATGAAGCGTTCGTTTTCCTTTTCCGTCCCGATGGTAACCCGCAGATGATTAGGGAAGCCGTACCCTTTTACCGGTCGGACGATAACGCCCAGTTTTAGGAGCTTATTGTAAATGGAGGAAGCTTCCTGGCCGACATCCACCAGGATAAAATTTCCCTCAGAAGGGACATAGGAGAGCCCCATTTCTTCAAACCGGGCATAAAGATAACGTTTGCCGAGCCGGTTAATTTCCTTACACTTTTCCACATGTTCCCGATCGTTCAGGGCCGCCAGCGCCGCCGCTTGGGCTACAGAACTTACATTAAACGGCTCTCGGATTCGGTTCATCACGTCCACAAATGCTTCTGGAGCTATCCCGTAACCGACCCGCAGGCCCGCCAATCCGTAAATCTTCGAGAACGTCTTAAAAATGACCACCCGTCTCCCTTCGCGGAGATACTTTAAACTATCGGGATAGTCCGGGGCTTCCACGTATTCATCATAGGCCTCATCGATAGCCACGATGACCCGCTCCGGGATGCTGTTCATAAACTTATCGAAGAGCTCGTGACCCACCATGGTTCCGGTCGGGTTATTGGGGTTTGCAATAAAAACCATTTTGGTCTTGGGGGTTATAGCCGCGGCCATGGCCAGCACGTCATGGGTGTACTTCTTCATGGGCACAAAAATTCCTTTTCCCCCCAAGGCCTGCAAGACCAGCGGGTACACCACAAAAGCATGCTCCGAAATGACCGCTTCATCGCCGGGCAGGAGAAAAGTCCGCATCAGGATCTCGATGGCTTCGTTGGATCCGTTCCCCAGGATAATTTGATCGGGACTCACCTTCAGCTTCTGAGCGATCCCCTGTTTTAGATAGAACCCGCTCCCTTCGGGATACCGGTGAATGTCGTGCAGCATCCGGGAGATGGCCTCCAAAGCCTTCGGCGAAGGACCTACGGGGTTCTCATTGGAAGCTAATTTAATAGAATCGTGGATTCCTAACTCCCGTTCCAATTCCTCGATGGGTTTTCCAGGCACGTACGGAGTCAACGTGCGAATGTGTTCCGGAACCAGGGTAGTAAGATCTATGTTCATTAAACGTAAGAAGTGGGCTAAAGGGAGCTAAGGTAACTGGTTAAGAACTGAGCCCTAGCTCACTTACAAACTTTAGTTCACCGATCAAGTTGCTCTAGGATACGACCCAAGGATTTTCAAAAAAACCGTTTCCTTTTCGAGCCGTTGGAGGGCCTGTCTCACCTTCTCGTCCTCCATATGGCCCTCAAAATCCAGGAAAAAATAGTAGTCCCAGGCCTTTTGCTTGGAGGGTCGAGATTCAATTTTAGTCAAATTAATATTATTTTCGGCAAAAATTCTCAGGATCTCGTATAAAACCCCGACGCGGTCCTTGACTGAAAAGACGATGGAGGTTTTATTCGGAGAGGCCGCCTTTTCCCTGACCTTATTTCCGATGATTAAAAATCGGGTCAGATTATTCGGGTTATCCTGGATGTTTCCCCGGACCACTTTCAGGCCGTATAACTCGGCGGCCAGCTTACTGGCAATCGCCCCACAAGACGGGTCCTCGCTGGCCATTTCAGCGGCCCGGGCAGTACTTTCCGTCTCCACAAGGGGGATGGACGGCAGGTTTTGCCCTAACCAGTCCCGACATTGAGCCAAGGCCTGGGGATGCGAACAGATCCTTCGGATCTTGTCCATTTCTCCGGCTTTGGAAAGGAGATTTTGAGAGATCTCCAGACGGATTTCCCCGCAAATCCTTAAGGGGGAGTCCACAAAAAGATCTAAAGTGTGCGTCACCACACCTTCCGTAGAATTTTCTATGGGAACGACGCCAAAATCCGCCTCTTTAACTTCCACCAGTCTAAAGACCTGTTTAATGCTATCTGCCGGAATGTAATGGGCGGAAAAACCGAAATATTCTATGCAGGCCTGATGGGTAAAAGTCGCCTTGGGACCCAGGTAGGTAACCCGGAGCGGCTTTTCCAACGCCAGCGAGGCCGATAGAATCTCCTTGAAGATGCTCCGAATCGCCTCGTTGGAAAAAGCCCCGGGATTCAACCTTTCTAACCGCTCATAAATCTCTCGCTCCCGCTCCGGGACATACCAGTCCCAATTTGCTCTCTTCTTGAGCTCTCCGATTTGAATAACCACCTCCGCCCGTTTATTGAGCAAAGTTAAGATCTCGTTATCAATTTTATCAATCTCTTTACGTAACTTTACAATTTCGTCGATCAACTTTGTACACAGATCCTTTCTAACTATAAAAATGCTAAGATCTTATTTAAATGGGCGCGGCCCTAAAAGTCAAGGGGAAAAGATACGTTAGGGGAGATTTTTTTCTTACTTCAGGCTCTATTTTCCGCCTTTCATCCAAAGAAGGGGGTTTGGACCACAAGTCGCGGCTTCCGTGGTCCGAATCCTGACTTCCCAGGAACGCGCTTTTAAAGCGCAGGAATTTCCTCCCCCGATATCAGATCTTCGTACCGCTCCCGTCGCCTTACGATATGGAAAGCATCTCCCCGGACCAAGACTTCGGGGACCCTGGGCCTGGAGTTGTAGTTGGAGGACATGACAAAACCGTAGGCACCGGCGCTCATGATGGCTAAAAGCTCACCGGGTTGAACATCGGGAATTTCTCGGTTTTTGGCCATAAAGTCGCCGGACTCGCAGATGGGTCCTACGACGTCTGCCGTGAGGGTCGGTCGTTCTTTTTGGACCACGGGGAGGATCTCGTGGTAAGAACCGTATAGGCTCGGACGAACCAGATCGTTCATGGCGACATCGACGATCTTGAAGTGTTTCCCTTCGTTGACCTTGGTATAGAGCACCCGGGTAACAAGAATTCCCGCGTTGCCTACGATGACCCTTCCCGGTTCGAAGATCAGGGTGCACCGGCTTTGTTTCATAATCGGAACCAGGGCCTCCCCCAACTCTTTAGGATGGGGGGGAGTTTCATCCCGGTAGGTGATGCCTAACCCTCCCCCGGTGTCTAAATACTTCATCTCGATTCCCAGACTTCGAGCCTCCTCCACAAAAGAGAGAACCTTCTCCAGGGCGTCTATGAAGGGCTGGAGCTTCGTAATCTGAGAACCGATATGGGAAGAGACTCCCACCACTTCAATATTCCCGTAGTCCTTGATAGATTTCAAAATGTCGGCTGCCGTCTGCACCGGCATCCCGAATTTATTTTCCCTCAATCCCGTAGAAATATAGGGGTGCGTCTTGGGATCTACGTTGGGATTAACCCACGGGGAGACGCGGGCTTTCATCCGTAGCTCTCCGGCGACCCGATCGATAAAGGCCAGTTCCTGGGCCGATTCCACATTAAAACTGAGAATACCTGCCTGAAGAGCTTCCTCAATCTCGTTCCGGGTCTTGCCAACCCCGGAAAAGACGATCTTTGAGGCAGGAACCCCCGCTTTCAAAGCCCGATACAGTTCCCCGCCGGAGACGATATCCGCCCCGGAACCCTCGTCGGCCAGCACCTTCAGAACGGCCAGGTTAGAATTGGCTTTCATGGCAAAGCAGACGATATGGGGAACCTCTTGAAAGGCCGAATCAAAAGCCCGATAATGCCGGACCAGGGTCTGATGGCTGTAAATATAGACCGGGGTGCCAACGGCGTCTACAATTCTTTGGATGGGGACCCCCTCGCAATAGAGGGCATCTCCTTTATACTCGAAATAGTGCATAATTCTTGAGAACGGGGAACGGGAGAGGGGAGGTCTGGGAGTAGAGGAGGGTACGGGATACGGAGGGACTCTCCCCCACGCCCCTACGCCCCCTCCCCCATTCCCCCTTTCTTCTTTTATCCTTTATTCCTCGGGGGAGGTATCAATTTCTACGATATTTGAAGCTTTACTCTCATTGGGTGGAGAGGCATCGTCCAGGGCCGTTATTTTATAATAATAGATCTTATTTGGCTCGACCTTAAAGTCTCGATAGGAGGCTTGTAGAACAGGCTGCTCGTTTAATCGAACGTATCCTCCCTCTTTTTGGGTGCTGCGATAAATGTTATATCCGATAAAATCTTTCTCAGAATTGGGATTCCAATACAAACGGACCGAATCCTCCAGGAAGGTCCCTTTGAGCCCGGTCGGGAGCGCGGGGGGAATAAGGTCTACCGGAGTGGCTTTTACTTCCTCGGAATTGGCACTCTCATGGAGACGGAGGCCTGCGGCGTTGACGGCCTTCTCTCCACTTGAAGGGGTCCTACCGGCAGCTACACGGGCGGTGGGTCCGGGCCCTGTTTCGCTAACGGCCCTCACCACGTAATAGTAAGTTTGACCATTTTTCAGCCCCGTATCCGTGAGCTGGGTGCTTGTGAGAATCGTCGGATTAATAGGACTGTCGGGATACTCTCCGGGTTCCGTAGTCCGATAGACATTATACCCTGCCAGGGATCTGAGTTTAACGCCGTCGACCGTTAGAAAAGCGGGCTGCCACCGCAGAAGGACCTTCTCATCGTCCGCCTTGGCTTCCACATGGGGGGGAGGGGCGGGATCTTTCGAAGCCTGAACGGTTATTAAGTTGGACTTATCGCTTCGCTTTCGCTTATCCAGAGCGCTCAAGACATAATACTCGTATTTGGCCCAGGGTTTTAGGGAAATCTCAGGAGGAAGCCGGCCCTGTAAATCTCCGACCGTCTCTTTGATTAAATCCTTCGGGTCCACATTAACCAACTGCCCGGTATCGGTAAACATAACGCGATTTTCTTCAACACGGGCCGGTTCCGGGTCCTTTAGATGAATCACGGCCAGTTTAATCGGGTCAAAGCTCCTCTCCGGACTGGGGGGTAAAGCTTCATAGGGGACAAAAGCCTCTTGAGAAACAGGATGTTTAACCAAAACCACTTCCCGTATTTCCTGATCCGTCGGCTCTTGACCGTCCCGGGCCGAGGGAGATACCTCGGCCACATACTTCGGGTAACCCATCGTTCGAACCTGCCGTGTAGAATCAGGTTTTTGATGGTCTTCCGAGGGTTTTTCATCCGGTTTCGCGTCCGAATTCTTAAGATCCTCCTGGGATTTTCCATCTTGCCGGGCACCTAGGTTCTTGGAATTATCCTCCGCGGTCACGCCCTGGGCAAGCGGCGTTGGCGCCCGATAGGAAACCTGAATGGAATCGATCAGAACCCTCCTCTCACCCTGTAGGGCGGGAAAAAACAGGCCCAGCCGCGTTATCTTCCCTGTCCAGCTCGGCAGCATAAACATGTTAAAGCGATAGGTCACAGAGGCATCCTGCTCAGGAATGGAAAACCGAACCCACTTGGGCGTGCCCAGGTTAGAGGAGTACCCTGCGTAGGAAGTATAAACAGCCGGGATATATTTATCCTGCAGGTTTAAATCCCACTGGGGATCTGCCTCCGTTTGAAACAGCAAGTAGCCTTCTCCTCCCCGACTTACCTTCATCCGGATTTCAATTTGATTAAATTCTCCGGGGTCCAAAGCGATCCCGGCGCGAGACGTAAGGAAGATGGATCCACTCTGAGACTCTGCATAGAGAAAACCCCGGGCAGCTCCGAAGATGGGAAGTGGGGGGGCGGAAGAGGGAGAGAGGGAAAGGGCGGAGGACGCGAGGCTTGTTCCGCCCGGGTTCCATCCCTGGACGGACCAGCCCTCTTCATCTTCTATAAACAGCCACGGGTACTGCTCGTATTTGGTCGCCTGCGGCTCTTCGCCCGAACTCGTCCGGATATAGTCGATCTCAATTTCGCGGCCCCCTTCCCCGGGAGGGGGGGAGGGTCGGGGCTCCGCTTCGGTATCTCCCACAAATCCAGGCTGGGGAGAATAAGTTAACAACAGGCCCACCTGGGCGATGCTGCCCGCCCAGGAAGGAACCGTAATCATATCCAGGGTATATTCGTGAAAATATCCGTCGTCGATCACGGCAAAGCGCTTCCTCTTAAGGGTGGCCAAATCGGAGGCATAAGCGGCGTAAGAGGTATATACCCCGGGCGTATAGGTTTTGCCGAGATCCAAATCCCAGGATTTATCCGATTCTGTGATAAAAAGGAAATAGCCGGCCAGACTGTTTCTGGCCCGCAGTCGGATCTTGACGTACTTTATCGTGGAGGCATCGATCAAAGGTTTACCCTCCCGGGAGACCATAAAAGCAGTATCTCCCGTCGGTAAGATCGTGCGCAGAACCCCCTCATGAACCTTCAAAGGGGCCAGGGACTCCTTGGGGGTCCATCCTTCAGGATCTTCAGAAAACTCCCACGGGGGGAAAGGCGGAATTTCCCTCCGATAAACTTCCAACGTTTTAATGTTATGGATCTCTCGTCCCTTCGTATCCCGGGTGGGAAGGGTCCACTCCAGTTGAATAGCCCCGCCCTTAGCGATCCCTGTCAGGTCGGACACTGGCGTCGGTGCAACGGGCCCTGGAATCGTGGGAGGCCCTGCCCGACCGCACCCCAGCGTTAACAGGATCACAGAGAGCCATAGAATGTAAATAAATCTCAAATACACGGGTGAAGGATAAAGGAGGAAGGATGAAGGATGAGCCCGTTCATCTGCATCCTTCATCCCTTTAAGCGCCGTTTGGCGTCTTCAATGGCTTTAGCTACACATTCCCGGGCAGTGCCGCCGTAACTTTTTCGACTGTTGACGGAGTCCTCCACCTGAATTATCTGGAGGATATCCGCATCGAAATCCTCGGAAAATTTGCGAAATTCCTCGATCCCTAAATCGGATAGCTTTTTACCCTGCTCCATACAATAACGAACGAGGGTCCCGGTTATTTCATGGGCCGTTCGGAAGGGAAGGCCTTTTCGAACCAGATAATCGGCTACGTCCGTGGCCGTAGAGAATCCCTCCGCCGCCGCTTGAAACATTTTTACCCGATCGACCTTAAGCTCCGCGAGGAGTTGGGCGAGAATTTGCAGGGAAGCCTTTAAAGTATCGACCAGGTCAAAGATCGGTTCTTTGTCTTCTTGCATATCTTTATTATAGGCTAAGGGGAGAGATTTCATCATCGTCAGGAGTGAAACAAGGGCCCCATAGACCCTTCCGGTTTTCCCTCGGATCAGCTCGGGGACATCGGGGTTTTTTTTCTGGGGCATAATGCTGCTTCCCGTGCAGAAGGCGTCGCTTAGCTCGATAAAACCGAACTCCGAGGAGGACCATAGGACGAGCTCTTCGCTCAGCCGGCTCAAGTGCATCATCAGGATCGATCCGGCTGAAGCGGTCTCAATGACAAAATCCCGATCGCTCACGGAATCGATGCTATTCCGGGAGACCTCTCGAAACCCCAATTCCCGGGCTACCAGTTCCCGGTCGATGGGGAAAGGCGTGCCGGCCAGCGCCGCAGAGCCCAAAGGCAGCACGTTCATCCGATCCCGGCAATTCTGAAAGCGCTGCTGATCCCTCTCCAGCATCTCAAAGTAGGCCATCATCTGGTGGGCGAAAAGGATCGGCTGGGCCCTCTGGAGGTGCGTATAGCCGGGCATGATCACGTCGAGATTATTCTCCGCCAGCGTCAGCAGGGAGAGTTGGACCTTCTGGAGGAGTTCGACGATCTGTTGCACCTCGTCCCTTAAATAAAGCCTCAGATCCAGAGCAATCTGATCGTTGCGGCTTCGGGCGGTATGAAGCCTGCCCCCCACCTCTCCGATTTTTTCAATAAGCCGCTTTTCTATGTTCAGGTGAATATCCTCCAACTCCACTTTAAAGGCGAAGACGCCCCGTTCGATCTCGGAGAGTATGTCTTCCAGGCCCTGGATAATCTTCTGGGCGTCTGCTTCCGTAAGAATTCCGCACTTCGCCAGCATTTTAGCGTGGGCGATGCTCCCTCGAATATCTTGCCGGTAGAGGCGCTTATCAAACGGGATGGAGGCCGTAAATTCCTCAACGATTCTATGAGTATCCTGGGTGAATCGGCCTCCCCATGCTTTCTGGGCCATGAGATAAACACAACCGCCGATAGGTGCCGATAAACCCAGGGAGAACCGATACAAAAAATTTATCGGGGTTCATCGGCAGGCATGGGCGGTTTTAATAGATTTCCCTATCCAACGATCCAGGTCTCTTCCCGGTCGCACATCTCCCAGAACATATATTCGTAACGGCTGCTAATCAGGAATTCCTCTTCCATCCGGGCCAGTGCCTCCTCTTTTTCGCCGGTTGCCAGCGCATTCATCAAATCGCTCAACCCTTGAGCGAGCCCGCCAAACTCTTGGGAAGAATACATCTGAATCCATTCCTGATAGAGCCTGGAGCCTGGAGTTTGTAGCTCCTCGCCCCCCGCCCCTTGCACCTTAGCCAGGTGGGTGCCGATCTCCCAGTACCCGAGCTGGCAGGGAAGGACCGCGGCGACCAAATCTCCGAGGGTCCCGATCCCAGCTACATGAAGGAGATGACGGGTATATGCATGGGTGGTGGGAGCCATTTTCGTGGCTTCTAATTCTTCGGGAGCGATTCCGAACTTCCTGGCGTATCCCCGGTGGAGGTCCATCTCGGTGGTAAGGGTCGCATGCAAGAGCTGGGCAAATTTTCCCATCGTAGGGAGGTCCTGGGCTTTGACCACGGCCAGGGCAAAAACTCTACAGTACTCGATCAGAAATAAATAGTCCTGATGCAGGTAGAACCGGAACTTCTCCACAGGGAGCGTTCCATCGCCGATTCCTTTAACGAAAGGGTGGCTCAACTCCTTTTCCCAGATAGGGGCTGCCTTCTGGCGAAGTCTATCGGTGAAAAGCATACAAGCCGAAACTGGAGACCTGGGACCGGAGGCCTGCAACGCTCGCCTCCAGCCCCCGTCTTCAGCGTCAATTTAACCTGGTATCAATCCAACCCGGATCACCTGGCGCTGAAAAGCCTGCTCGAAGGCTTTGTTGATGTCGGTCAATTTGAACTTATGGGAAATGATCTTAGGGTATGGATATTTGGGGAGCGTCTTCTTCAGAAAACCCAGCACACGGGGGATCACCCAGGGTTCGTAAACGATAACGCCCATCAGGGTCTTGGCGCCCCGTACGGCCTGGGCCGGGTCTATTTCTCCT
>Ga0073934_10010840_pt1 | contig 11201 bp, 8 predicted proteins | sample LarsenN4metaG_FD_76834 | JGI IMG/M metagenome (GOLD analysis project Ga0073934, IMG submission 76834) | Hot spring sediment bacterial and archeal communities from British Columbia, Canada, to study Microbial Dark Matter (Phase II) - Larsen... ...
AACCGCGATGTTCGTGACGCATCAAGCAGTGCAGATTCACGGCGGGATGGGCTACAGCAAAGAATTGCCCGTTGAACGATATTTTCGCGACGCGAAGATCACAGAAATTTACGAAGGCACCAGCGAGATCCAGCGGCTTGTCATTTCGCGCAGTGAGTTGGGATTGAAGTAAGCGCAATGAAAGCCGTTCTCTTTCGTCAGCATGGGGGACCTGAAGTTCTGGAATATGCAGATGTTCCCACGCCCGAACCGAAACCCGGCGAAGCATTGATTCGCCTGCGAGCCGCGGCGCTCAACCGCATGGATGTGATGGTTCGCAACGGCTGGGCTGGCTTGAAATTGGAATTGCCGCACATCCCCGGCGCGGATGGCGCTGGGGAAGTTGTTGAAATAGTGGGAATGAATACAAATGGTGGTCGAGTAGATCGAGGCGATAGCCGAGACCGTATCGAGACCACAACCACTACCTTCCATGAAACATCTGGTCTCGATACGCTCGCAACAGACGCTCGCTACTCGACCAGCGAGTTAGTTCGCGTTGGCGATTCAGTCGTCATCAATGCCAACCTCGGATGTGGACAATGCGAATTTTGTTTGGATGGCAGAGATAACCTGTGCTTGAATTGGCATTTACTCGGTGAAACGATTCGAGGGACATACGCAGAATTTATCTGCGTACCGATCAAACAACTCTATAAACTTCCGAGCGATTTCGATTTTCATCAAGCCGCCGCGGCTGCACTGGTTTATCAAACCGCCTGGCATTCATTGGTTACGCGTGGAAAGATTCAAAATGGCGAATCAATCCTGATCGTCGGCGCGGGAGGCGGAGTCAACACCGCGAGCATACAGATTGGGAAATATCTCGGCGCGCGAGTCATCGTCGTCGGGTCGGATGCGAACAAATTGAAACAATCGGAATCCCTCGGCGCAGACGTGTTGATCGATCGCTCGAAAGAAGAAGATTGGTCGAAGGCGGTTTTCCTTGCTACGAACAGACGCGGCGTGGATGTCGTTGTAGACAATGTCGGCACCACCTTCATGCTGAGCCTGCGAGCTCTTCGCAAAGGCGGCAGGTTGCTTACCGTCGGCAACAGCGGCTCTCCGAGGTTCGAGATCGATAACCGCTATATGTTCGCCAAACACCTCAGCATCATCGGTTCTACGATGAGCACGCTTGACGAATTCAAAGAAGTGATGGATCTGGTAGTCGCAGGAAAACTTAGACCAGTCATGGATAAGACTTTTCCTCTCGAAGATGCCGCTCTTGCACATGAACGACTGTGGAAGAATGAAAATTTTGGAAAGATCACACTCGATATCCCCTCTCCCTCAGGGAGAGGGCAAGGGTGAGGGCTTTGGTGAAAAAACTCCCCTGGTTTGAAATCATTCTCATTGTTGTTGTGATGTCCATGAGCGTGTACGCGGCGCTCTCGGACGCGCAGAATTTTTCCCTGCGCTGGTTCACACGCGATGACGCCTACTACTACTTCAAGGTCGCTCAAAATATAAGCGAGGGACATGGCAGTACTTTTGACGGAATCAACAAGACGAATGGCTATCATCCTCTTTGGATGCTGGTCTGCGTTCCGATATTTGCGTTGGCAAGATTCGATCTGGTTCTCCCCCTCCGTATCCTTCTGTTGGTAATGAGCGCACTTCAAGTCTCAACGGCAATTTTGCTGTACCGCCTGATCGGCAAAGTGTTCGCTCCTGCCATTGGCGCGCTCGCAGCGATCTATTGGGTGTTCAGTTTCGACATTCTTGGCAACTTATACATGCAGGGGCTCGAATCAGGCATCGCGGCATTTTTCGTTGCGGTGTTACTCTACAAACTTTACGAATTCGAATCAAATCGCCGCACAGATCCAGGAACAACAAAACAACTCGCCATGCTTGGGCTCGTCGGCGCGCTGACCATCTTCAGCCGCCTCGACCTCGTCTTCTTCGTGGCGATGGCGGGAATTTGGTTGGTGTTTCGAGGTCACCTCTTTCGTTATTTTCTTCCACTCGACATTGTTGCCACCGTCGCATCCGTCATCATTTCGTTTATCCTTCGATTGGATCTACCGGAATATTACGAATATTCCACCGTGGCAATGACTATGATCGTGCTTGGACTGCTGATAAAAATCGCACTTGCCTATTTTTTCGGCTTGTATCAACGAAGCACGTTGGCGGATTTCCGCAAGTGGACGATCCGCTCCATTCTCTCAACGGTGGCTGGCTCCGCCTTCCTCGGCATTGCCATGATCGGAATTTCGACTGCCAGTCACTTCCCCGGATTTCCACGAACCGTTATCTTGATGGATCTCGGACTCACAATTCTCTTCTTCGGTCTCCCGCGCATCTCATACGTTCTTCTTCGGGCGCAAAATCGGAATGAAAATACCGAACCGCATCCACTGGAAGAACTCAAACAAAAGTGGTCAGCATGGATAAAAGACGGGCTCGCCTATTTCGGCGTCGCGTATGGCTTGCTCCTCGTCTACATTCTTTGGAGTAAATTCACTTTCGGCACCTTCTCCCCCGTCAGCGGGCAGATCAAACGCTGGTGGGGATCGTTCCCAGCGCGCGTCTACGGCGGCACAACGCGCAGTCCGTTCGATTTTTTCAGCGTCAACTTTCAAGGCGAAGGTCTCGCGTGGACTCCGATCACGAACACCATTGGTGAATTCGCCCAGAAATTCTCAGACCGCACCGCGGAACTTGAATTACATTATTTATACGCGCTAGTCATTACATTCATCGTCTTCTTCTTAATTCTGCTTCTCAACAAAGGAAAAAGCAGGATGGCGATGGTTCGTTTGGGCTTGATCCCCATCGTGTGCGGTTCGATCCTGCAAGCCGCGTATTATCACTCAGGCGGTTATTCCGCATTCAAAGAATGGTACTGGGTCACCCAGCGTGTCGGTGCGATTCTCCTCATCAGTTTTGTATTAGGGCTACTTTTCACGCTCACGAGAAGGATTTCATACCGCCAGCATGCGGCATGGATCGCGGCTCTGCTCCTCGGCATCCAAATGGGGCAAATTTATTGGGGAGGCATTAAACTCACCATGCAGTACGACCGCTGGTCCGCGGCTACCCCCATGATGGAAATTGCCTCCCTGCTCGAAGAGAATACCGAACCCGGAAGCTTGATCGGCTTTACGGGCGGCGGAAATGTAGGCTACTTCATTCAAGACCGCACGATCCTCAACATGGACGGACTCATCAACAGCCCCGAATACTTCGAGCATTTGCAGAACGGCACGGCGGGTGAATATCTCGCGAGCATCGGATTGGATTACGTGCTTGCAAATCCCTACATTTTGGATCGCCAGCCGTACGACGGTCAATTCAATGAATATTTAACCATCTCCGATGTCTACTACGGGGGCAAACAATTGATGATATTTGGAGTCGACAAATGAACTCCCGCCTCTTTCGCCGGTGGAAATTGATTCTCCTCCCGACTTCGGATCGTACGCGGTTGAACCGCGGACGATCCGCTGACAAACAGACTCATGCCCCAACCTAGACCCGCCAGTGTAACCCTGCTCCTATGGCTGGTGTTATTGCTTTCAGCATGGGGAGCGGTGAGATTTGCCGCCGCTCTACGCTGGTGGGATGTGCTGAAGGAATTTGAATCCAGCCTCAGCGCGTTGTACCTTTCCATTGGCGGGGCAGTTTGGTGCGTCGCAGGAGTCGTTTTGTTTTGGATGGTGGCAAGGCGCAGACCGCGCGCTCGATCCGCCCTGCTCGCATCCACTATCCTGTGGTATTGTCAATACTGGGTCGAGCGGCTGTTCTTTCAAGCGACGCGGGCAAACAGCGTTTTTGTCTTGGTCGTATCTACATTTATTCTGGCAGTAATCATCGTCGACCTGCACCTGCCGAGCACAAGAAACCATTTCATCACAAGCGAGGAACATGAACAAGCAGACAAACCTACAAAAACTGCATGAACTAAAGACGAAATCGCGACTAGGCGGCGGCGAAGAACGCATCAAAGCGCAACATGCAAAAGGGCGGCTGACCGCGCGCGAACGCATCGATCTTTTATTAGACAAAGGCTCATTTCGCGAGTTGGATCCGTTCGTTCAGCACCGAACCCACGATTTTGACCTCGACAAACAAAAGTACATGAGCGATTCGGTGGTCACTGGTTGGGGAACCATCGAGGGCCGGTTGGTTTACGTGTTCTCGCAGGATTTCACGGTGTTCGGCGGAAGTCTCGGCGAGGTACACGCCGAAAAGATCTGCAAGGTTATGGATCTCGCGATGAAAAACGGCGCGCCGATGATCGGCTTGAACGACTCAGGCGGTGCGCGCATTCAGGAGGGAGTTGTTGCGCTCGGCGGCTACGCGGATATTTTCCTGCGAAACACCATGGCTTCGGGCGTGATTCCGCAGATCTCAGCCATCATGGGTCCGTGCGCGGGCGGCGCGGTGTATTCACCCGCGCTCACAGATTTTATTTTTATGACGCGCAACACCTCCTACATGTTCGTCACTGGACCCGACGTGGTGAAAGCGGTGACTCATGAGGAAGTTACTCAGGAGGAATTGGGCGGCGCAAGTGTCCATTCTGAAAAGTCTGGCGTGTGCCACGTTGCCGCAGATAACGAGGCAGATACGCTTTTCCTCATCCGCAAATTGCTCGGCTATCTTCCGCAAAACAACATGGAAGATCCTCCGTTCCTGGCCGGTAACGACGATCCTCTGCGAATGGATGAGGCATTGGACAGCATCATCCCCGACGACGCGAATAAGCCTTACGACATGAAAGAGGTGATTCGTTCGATCATGGATAACGGGCAGTTCTTTGAGATTCACGAAAGTTACGCCGCGAATATCGTGGTCGGCTTTGCGCGGCTGGGCGGACATTCTGTAGGCATCGTTGCGAATCAACCCGCCGTGCTGGCTGGCGTGCTGGATATCGACGCAAGTGAAAAAGGTGCGCGGTTCGTGCGGTTCTGCGACGCGTTCAACATCCCTATCATCACTTTTGAAGATGTTCCGGGATTCTTGCCGGGAACATTTCAGGAACATCACGGCATCATCCGCTCCGGCGCAAAATTATTGTATGCTTACTGCGAAGCAACTGTTCCTAAATTAACGGTTGTCACACGCAAGGCATACGGGGGCGCGTATTGTGTAATGTCGTCCAAACACATCCGCAGTGATGTCAACCTCGCCTGGCCCAGCGCAGAGATTGCCGTGATGGGACCGGATGGCGCGGTGAACATCATCTTCCGCAAAGAACTTGAAAAGGCGAAAGACCCGGTAAAACGGAAGGCAGAATTGGTAGCTGAGTACCGTGAAAAATTTGCCAGCCCGTACGTTGCAGCGGAGCGCGGTTACATTGACGATGTGATCGAACCGAAAGAAACCCGCCCGCGCCTGATCAACGCACTCGAAATGCTGGACAACAAACGCGATGCGAACCCGGCGAAGAAGCACGGGAACATTCCGTTATAGGTATCATGTGTCACGTTTCAAAGTCCAAGTTTTAGGCACGTGATACTTGAGACCTGAAACTTGACACCTGCGGAGCAGAAATGTTCAAAAAAGTGTTGGTAGCAAATCGAGGTGAGATCGCCGTCCGTATCATACGGGCGTGTCGCGAACTGGGAATCGAAACCGTCGCGGTGTATTCCGAAGCGGATCGCCGCGCGCTGCATGTCCGCTACGCCGATGAAGCGTATCTGCTGGGTCCCGCGCCGTCACGCGAGTCATACTTGCGCATGGACAAGCTCATGGATATCGCGCGCAAGTCTGAGGTGGACGCAATCCATCCCGGCTACGGATTCCTTGCCGAGCGCGAAGACTTCTCAGCAGCATGCGAAGACGCAGGTATCGCTTTCATTGGACCGAAACCATCCTCTATTGCGGCGATGGGCGACAAAGCCGAAGCTCGCGCGACAGTGATCAAGGCAGGCGTTCCAGTAGTGCCGGGAACTGAAGACGTGGGCAATATGACCGACGATGCATTGCTCGTCAAGGCGACTGAGATCGGCTTTCCACTATTGATCAAAGCCACCGCTGGTGGAGGCGGAAAAGGCATGAGGGAGGTGACCAGCCTTGAAGAGATGCCGACCCTCCTCCAGTCCGCAAGACGCGAGGCGGAGTCTGCTTTTGGTGATGGCAACGTGTATCTCGAGAAACTTATCAGCGGGGCAAGGCATATCGAAATCCAAATCCTCGCCGATAAACACGGAAATGCGATTCATCTTGGCGAGCGCGAGTGCTCACTTCAAAGACGCCATCAAAAGTTGTTGGAGGAAGCGTTATCCTCCGCGTTGGACGAGGACTTACGCTCAACGATGGGCGACCTCGCAGTGAAAGCCGCGAAATCTGTGGATTACGTGAATGCCGGTACCATCGAATTCCTGCTCGACAAGGACAAGAATTTTTACTTTCTTGAAATGAATACCCGCCTGCAGGTGGAACATCCGGTGACAGAGATGGTGACAGGCATAGATATCGTGAAGGAACAGATTCGCATCGCGCGCGGAAGACCTCTCAGTTACACACAGGAGGAAGTGAAATTCAACGGTCATGCCATCGAGTGCCGAATCAACGCCGAAGACCCGCACAACAATTTCATGCCATCCACTGGTCGCATCACCCACAGCCTGCTCCCCACCGGTCCCGGTGTACGTGTGGATACCGGCGTGTACCCCGGCTTCGAGATTACCCCGTTCTACGACCCGATGATCGCCAAGTTGATCGTGTGGGGCGAGACGCGCGCGCAGGCGATCTTGCGCATGCGCCGCGCGTTGGAGGAATATCGAATCGTCGGCGTGCGAACGAATATTCCCTTCCACCAGATCATGATGGACTCTCATCGCTTCATGGGTGGACAATACGATACGCGCTTCGTGGAGGAGCGATTCTCCATGGAGGAGGCGGTGGAGAACCGGCAGGACCACTCGGAGATCGCCGCCATACTTGCAACACTGGTGGCGCATCACGAGACCGAGAAAGCCGCCCAGTTCGTGCAACGCAACGAGAGAGATGCGAGCAACTGGAAATGGGTCGGCCGCTGGGAAAGGATGCACCGGTGAAATACATTGCAACCGTCGAGAACAAGGAATTCGTCATTGAGATCGTCGATGAGAAACACGTCATCGTCAATGGCAAAACCTACCAGGTAGACTTTGAATCGGTCAGCGGACAGCCGGTCTACTCGTTGATCGCGGACGGAAAGTCGCACGAATCCTACATCGCGCGCGGCGATGATAATTGGCAGGTTCTCCTGCGCGGACGTTTGTATCCGGTCACCGTTGAAGATGAACGCGAGAAACGACTGCGAGCCGCGGCAGGCGAGGGAGTGGCTGAAACCGGCGAGTTCCTGCTCAAAGCTCCGATGCCCGGGCTTGTAGTCTCCGTGCCGGTCGCCGATGGACAGGAAGTAAAAAAAGGACAGGTTTTGCTCATTCTTGAGTCGATGAAGATGCAGAATGAGTTGAAATCTCCACGCGATGGGAAGGTCAGCCGCATCAAAGTCAGAGCAGGCGAAAGCGTGGAGCAAAAGCAAACCCTGTTAAGTGTTGTGTGAACCTGGTTGAAATTGGATCAAAAAAGACGTATACTGAATCAACTCTTTTTTCCCTTACACGGAAAGGATATCCCATGCACATGCACAACCACCGTCACCCGTTTGAATGCGTCATTCCAGAACACATGCTGGAGAAAATAGCAACAAATGGTACCGATGCTCAGAAACAAAAAGCAATGGAAAATATCAGTGTTGGGTACCAATTGCGCGCTGAAAGGGCAATGCGTGCCAGCCTCAAGGAGTTGTTCGCCTCAACCGTTCCTCGGGCGGTCGCAGGTGGTAAGGAACGTGTGGTCTACGATGTGAGACACGGCACCTCCCTTCCGGGGACAGTCGTCCGCAGGGAGGGTGAAGCGCCTTCGTCTGATCCGGCGGTGAACGAGGCATATGATGGAAGCGGAGTGACGTATGACCTGTTCAAGGATGTGTACGGTAGGAATTCCATCAACAATAACGCGATGCGACTCGACTCGAGCGTCCATTATCGGACGGGTTACGACAACGCCTTCTGGGACGGCAAGCAAATGGTCTATGGCGATGGTGATGAAAATCTTCCTATGGACGAAAGGCTTTTCAATCGCTTCACCATCGCGATTGACATCATCGGTCACGAACTCACGCACGGCGTGACGCAGTTCGAAGCCAAACTCGTTTATTCACAGCAACCCGGCGCGTTGAACGAATCCATGTCTGATGTGTTCGGCTCACTGGTAAAACAGTATCAATTGCGACAGACTGCCGCCGAAGCCGATTGGATCATCGGCGGAGGCTTGCTCACCGAAAACGTGAACGGTATCGGCATCCGCACAATGAAAGCGCCGGGCACTGCGTATGATGATCCCGTATTGGGCAAAGACCCGCAACCCGCGCACATGCGCGATTACGTCAACACCATCAGCGACAACGGCGGCGTGCACATCAATTCAGGAATCCCGAACCACGCGTTCTATCTAACAGCGATGGAACTCGGCGGTTACGCGTGGGAAAAAGCCGGGCAGATCTGGTATGTGACCCTGCGCGATAAACTCGGTGAGAACTCGAACTTTCAGCAGTGCGCGGACCTGACGTATCAAACCGCAGGAGACCTGTTTGGCAGTGGCAGCCTCGAACAACAGGCGGTCAAGAACGGATGGGCAGGGGTTGGTCTTACAGTTGGCGGCGGTGAAACGACGGAACCGGGGGGCTGTCTCGAAGCAACGCTGCGCTTTATCGGCGCCGCGCCTGCAAAATAAGGAGTATCAAATGGATGTGGAACGAATCAAATTCGAGCGTGTGGGCGGATTCGCCAACATGCGCCTCGCAGCCGACCTCGATATGCACGAACTTTCCGAGGAACAGGCAGACACACTCAAAGAATTGCTGGACGAACTGGATTTTGCTGAACTACCCGCAAAGCTAACCAGCGATAAATCCATGCCTGACGAATTCACTTACACCATCACCGTCGAAGCAGAGAAATGGCAGCACACTGTCATCACCAGCGACGCCCCTGATGATGAAAAGATGCAGGAACTGCTCGAACTATTGAACAGGCTGGCAAGAAAGCAACTGAGGAAGCATTGAGTCAAGAAGCCCTCCGAATTCTTCGGAGGGCTTCTTGTTATAACTTTGGTCCCGCTTCGATCACTTCTTTTGATGTTTCATCCTCAAAATTCTTGAAATTCTCAATGAACTTCTGCGCCAGTTGTTTGTACTTTGCCTCATGCTCTGATCTGTCTTTCCATGAAGAGGCGGGGTCTAGCACTTCGGTCGGGACGTCAGGGCACGAGGTGGGAACTTCATATCCGAAAACCGGGTCGCGGCGATATTCCACCTTGTCGAGTTTGCCGCTGAGCGCCGCGTTCAACAGCGCGCGGGTGTGCTTGATTGAAATGCGCTTGCCCACGCCGTACGGTCCGCCAACCCAGCCTGTGTTCACGAGCCAGCACTTCACACCATATTTCTCGATCTTCTGGCGTAACAACTCCGCATACTTCGATGGATGATGCACCATGAACGGACCGCCGAAACACGCGGAAAAGGTGGCGACCGGTCCTTTTCCCATACCCGCTTCGGTCCCTGCCAGTTTGGCTGTATACCCGGAAATGAACTGGTACAACGCCTGATTCACTGACAAGCGCGCGATCGGCGGCATGACGCCTGTCGCGTCGGCGGTGAGGAAGATAATATTCTTCGGGTGACCCGCTTTCTTTTCCGGCACTGAATTGGGGATGAACGTCAACGGATAGGAGGAACGCGTATTCTCGGTGAGCGAATCGTCATTGAGGTCAACCGCGCGGGTAGCCGGATCAAACACCACGTTCTCGAGAATCGTCCCGAACATACGCGTCGTCGCGTAAATTTGCGGTTCCGCCGACTGCGAGAGTCCGATCACCTTGGCGTAACATCCGCCCTCGAAGTTGAAGATGCCGTCATCGCTCCAGCCGTGTTCATCGTCGCCGATGAGTCGGCGCGTCGGGTCGGCAGAAAGGGTCGTTTTGCCCGTCCCGCTCAAACCGAAGAACAATGCCACATCGTTCGAATTGTTCGGGTCGACATTCGCCGAACAGTGCATGGACATCACACCCTGCAATGGCAGAAGATAATTCAACAGCGTGAAAATAGACTTCTTCATTTCACCGGCATATTGCGTGTTGCCAATGATTGCCAGTTTACGCTCCAGGTTCAACAGGATGAACGTTTCTGTTCGCGTCCCGTCTCTGGCAGGATCTGCCTTGAAACTTGGCACATCAACGATGGTGAAACCCGGCATGAAATTTTTGATCTCTTCATGGGTTTCGGGCAGGATGAACATATTGCGGATGAACATGCTATGCCAGGCTTCTTCAGTGATAAAGCGCACGTTCAATCGATAGTTCGGGTCAGCGCCGGCGTACACATCCTGCACGAACACATCGCGTCCTTTGAGATACTCCGTCATGCGGTTGTATAACGCGTCGAAGTTCGCACCATCAAACGGGCGGTTATGTGCACCCCACCACACGTACTTCTCCGATTCAGCGTGCTTGACCACGAACTTGTCATTGGGTGATCTACCTGTGTGCTTGCCAGTGTGAGCGACAAAAGGTCCGCCCTCCGCGATCGCCCCCTCCCCACGATAGACTGCTTCTTCGTACAATCCTTCAGTCGGAAGGTTCCAATATGCGACTCTTAATCCTGAAATCCCATGGTTCGAAAGGTCGTGATCTGCGCGGCGAACTTGCGCGGCATTTTCCGTGGGTGTCCTTCCATTTTTAGCAATAATCATTCATCACCTCGAAATAGTAAGTTGGAAATCTGGTCATCCTCGCGGGACGAGCCTGGTAATTATATTAACACATCTCAGTTACGGGAGGATTAGGTTTTTCCTCTCAATCTACTGACAAACGACAGACCCCGGCTCCGGGTCGGTTGATTGCGACCAAATTTGGTCGAATTCCTGTAAATACAATCGTGCAATCTCTGGATTATCGAGCATGATCACATTTTCGTCATTGCTTTCTTCCGCACTGGTGGAGTAGTTCAGAGAGCCGGTGATCACATACCGCTGGTCGACAATCACAACTTTGTTGTGCATAAAACTCGGGTTACCATCCCGCCGTACCGAGATGCCCGCACAGTACAATGTATCGAACTCCGCCGCGTCCGTGTCACTGCCGACGCGCTCGTACAC
>Ga0073934_10010841_pt1 | contig 11200 bp, 3 predicted proteins | sample LarsenN4metaG_FD_76834 | JGI IMG/M metagenome (GOLD analysis project Ga0073934, IMG submission 76834) | Hot spring sediment bacterial and archeal communities from British Columbia, Canada, to study Microbial Dark Matter (Phase II) - Larsen... ...
GACAACAACAAAATTCGCTGCACATCGTGCTCCTGGACGACACCGTCAGCATGACCGACATGAACCGCGAACAGGGGCAGGAACGCGAAGCCTTTCAGCAGGCGAAGCAACTGATCGCGGATATCGCGACCAGCGCGTCGGAAGCGACTACTCCGCAAAGCCTGATCGTGCTTCGGCTCAGCGATTTGACGACGCCGCGGCGCATCGATCGGCTAAATGCCCAGACGGTCAACGACCTGAAGAACTACCTGGCCGATGTCGAATGCTCCAACCTGCACGTCGATCTGGTCAAGGGGCTGGACGAGGCTCAGGCGATCTTCGAGCAGAGCCCGCAGGAGCGGCGCTTGTTGCACATCGTCAGCGATTTTCGCGCTCGCGACTGGACCGGCGCTCAGTCGGAATCGATCCGCCAGTCGCTGGAACGCATCAAGACTGCCAAGATCGACGTGCACATGCTCGATGCCGCCTATCCGTTGCGGAGCGAAAAGGTCGCGGTCTACCACGACAACATGGCGATCGTGGACTTTCAACCGGAGACGCGCGTCGTCGGCCGATACATGCCGACGGAGTTCACCGTTTCCGTGGCGAACTACTCGAACGCCGAGCGCAAGAATGTCCGCGTGACGGTTCGCGTGAAGGGCCAGGAGCGAGCCGAGGGGTCGTTCACGCTGCCGTCGGCGCCGCCGAATACGGTGACGGTCGGCAACTTCATGGTCGCGTTCGATCAACTCGGGCCGAACCCGGTGAGCGTCAACCTGGAGAACGAAGAAGGCGGCCTCGCGATCGACAACATTCGCCATGCCGTCGTCGATGTGCGGGAAAAGGTGCCGCTGCTGCTCGTGGAAGGCGACCTGAAGACGAGGGGGACGCCGGACGGCGACGCCTATTTCTTGCATTCGCTTTTCAGCGAATCGACGCGCGGCTTCGATGTCGCGATCAAGGGCGTCGCGGACCTGGAAAAGATCAACCTCGATATTTACCCGAGCATTTTCCTGCTGAACGTGCCGCGCTTGAGCGACAAAGCGACGCAGAATCTCGAAAAGTACATTCGCAACGGCGGCGGCGTCGGCTTCTTCATGGGCAACGAAGTCAAACCGGACTGGTACAACAAGCTCTACGCCGAGGGCAAAGGGCTGTTTCCGGTCCTGCTCGAGCCGAAGCCGACCGACCCGGTCGAGGATCCCGGCGCTCGCCTGATGAAGATGCTGAGCAACCCGCTGCCCAAGCTCTATCCGCGCAGCGAAGGGCATGCGATCTTCACGCGGATTTATCGCGACGAGAAATCGCGCCAGCATTCGCGAGAGAACAACAAGTACCTGATTTTCGCCAGCATCGACCGCTACTGGCCGGTGTCGCGCTCGAAGTGGTCGCCGCAGGCGGGCGTCATCGACGAACTGATCACGCTGCCGAACAGCAAGTCGATCAATGATTATGCCGACGCCGCCAACCAGATCATCAACGATCCGTTGATGCGCGACGAGCGCTTTGCCAAGTACCGAACCGCGCTCGACATGCATCGCAAGAACGTAACGGCGTCCGTGCTGGGCGGCGGCGACCTTTACAAGCTGGCCGTGCCGCTGGACCAGATGCTCAACGACACCGGCGTGCCGAACAACCCGGACCGGCCGAATTTGCAGGAATTCTGGCAGCAGGGCGAAGTCGCCGATCTTCGCGATAAATTGATGCGCTTGCTCGAAGCCGTTCGTTATGGCGATCCGTACCTGGTTGCCCGGCAATACGGCAAGGGCCGTTCGCTTGTCTGTCTGTCGACCGCCAATGCCGCCTGGAACGACATGCCCAGCGGGCCGGCTCGCGTCTACTGGGTCATGCTCATGGTCGAGGTGCAGAAGTACCTGTCGAGCGCCACGGCCGACACGAACTTGACCTTGGGCACTCCGCTCGAACTGGATCTGGATGCGACGCGCTTCGACAACAAGATGCGCCGCTTCTTCCCGGTGAAGCTCGATCTTTCGCAGCGCGGCGGGCAGCCCAAAGCGCTCGAAGTCGATAGCGGCGAACAGGCCGGCGAAGTCAACGAAAGCAAATTGCTGTTTCGCTTTCACGAAGCGCGCATGCCCGGCGTCTATCGCTTTGAGTTGAAGCGCAAGGACGCCGCGCCGGACGAGACGGGCAAGGCTGCCGATCCCAAGGCGGAGAAAGCCGATCCCGCAAAGGCCGGCGTCGAAACCCTGGCCTACGCCTTCAACATCGACGCGATCGCCGAAAGCGATCTGAAACGCGCCAGCAACGACGACCTGGCCGTCGCCGCGCCCGGCGTGCCCTTGCATCTGCCCGGCGACGGCACGTTCGACGCGACGCTGAAGCAAAAGAAGAACGATCTTTCGGAAGCGGCATGGTTGTTTTTGATTATCCTGATTGTCCTGGTCGCGGAACAAGCGATGGCGGTTCGCCTCAGCCACCATGCGCGAGGCGGAACCGAAAGCGCACCGGCGACCGGCCTGACGCCGATGGCCGTTGCCGGACCAACGGCGCGAGAATCCCGTGAAGTGGCAGTGGTGACATGAACGACAACCAAACAGCAACGCAAACGGAATTCGTTTTCCGCCGGCTGTCGGAAGGCTTCAACGTCTTCGGGCTCGAACTGCCGTCGTGGCTGTGGGTGTTTTTCCTGGTGATCGTGCTGGTCGCGGGTATCGCCTATGTGGTCGTCATGTACATCAAGGACAGCCGCTCCGTGCACTGGGCCTGGGCGATCCTGCTCGGCGGCCTGCGCTGCACGGTGTACGGACTTCTGGCGATCGTCTTTCTGCTGCCGTCATGCCAGACCTGGGAACGCGCCGAAAAGCGTTCGCGAGTGGTGCTGATCTTCGACGTCTCGGAAAGCATGACGAAAGTCACCGACGACATCCCCAGCGCCGGCAAGCCGGTGGACAAGCTCGAAACGCGCCTCGACAAGCTGCTTCGCTTTCTGTCCGACGAGCAGGTCGCATTTCTGTCGAAGCTGATGGAAAAGAATCCGGTGGTCGTCTATCGCTTCGGCAGCCGGCTGGATGAAGAAACGCAGTTGTTTATCCGCGGCGAACCGAAGTGGACCAACGCGGAGTGGCAGTCGTGGATGAAACTCGACTTCAAGTTCTGGGCATTGCAAGGCCTCAGCGAGGACGGCAAGCGGCTGGTGCAGGATACGCCCGCATTCGAAGCCGACAAGCCCGGCTCCGGCGAGTGGGCGATCCAGTGGGTCCGCAAAGGCGACGAAATCTACCCCGGGCCCGAGACCGGTTTCAGCGCCGACGACCGTAAGAAACTCGAAGAAAACCGGTCGAAACTCGACAAACGCGTCGAGGTCGTCCGCCAACTGCTGCAAGGCACCAACGTGGGCGATTCGGTTCTGGGCGTCGTCAACCGCGAAGCAAACAACATGGTGCAGGGCATCGTCGTGTTCAGCGATGGCCGCAGCACGCATGGCGCCGAATCGACGCTCGCCGAACTCCGGCTGCGGGCTCGCCGCGAGAACATTCCGGTCTTTTCGGTCATCGTCGGCGAGGACCGGCTGCCGATCAGCATTCAGATCGTCGATGTCCAGACGCCGGAGCAGGCGCCGCCCAACGAGAAATTTGTGATTCGCGCCGAGATCGACGGCATCGGCCTGCCGGGCAAGAAGAAGCCGGTCTATCTCGACATCTTTCAGCCGGGCGACGATCCAAAAAAGGCCAAGCCGATCCACACCATCGAAGGCGAAGTGACCTTTCAGCCGGGCGAACCGCCGCACGGCCAGGTCGAGTTCAACATCGATCCCACGGCGACTGAGGGGAAGGACCGCTTGCCGCAAGAACTTTTCAAATCGGCAGCGACCATCGCCAAGGAAAAAGCCGGCGATGAAAAGGACAAGCCGAAGGAAGAACCCAAAGGCCCCGCCAACGTCCGCGAATTGATCGAAGGCGAGTGGAAGTTTACCGTCCGCGTGCCGAAGGATGACGGCGAGGCGTTTTTGGATAAGGAGCACAAGTCGGACATCGTGGCCGTGCAGATCGTCAAGAAGCCGATCCGCGTGCTGCTGTTCGCCGGCGGGCCGACGCGCGATTTTCAGTTCGTGCGCACGATGTTGGTCCGCGAAAAAGACCAGAAGCGGGCGGAACTGAGCATCTTTTTGCAGAACGAGGGCCGCGACGGCCGCGACGTGCAGGACGTCGAACCCGAGCGCCGGCTCAACCGATTTCCGACGACGCTGCTTTTGGGCGATGCCGCCGCCAAGGTCGATCCGAAAGAGAAGTATTACAACCTGGATCAGTACGACGTGATCATCGCGTTCGATCCGGATTGGTCCGAACTGTTGCCCGAGCAGTTCAATTTGCTGAAGACCTGGATCGAGAACCAGGCGGGCGGGTTGATCATCGTTGCCGGTCCGGTGCACACCTACCAGGTCGCCAGCGCCGAAGAAGGCGGCAAGTTCAAGGTGCTGCAGGAACTCTTCCCGGTGATCCCGGGCGATAGCCGCTTGCCCCTGGCCGGCGGCGTGCGCCGCAACACCAAGAAGCCATGGTACCTGAACTTCCCCGGCGCCAAGGACCAGGAGTTTCTCAAGCTCGACGACGACAAGGCGCATCCGCTGGCCGGCTGGGACGAATTCTTCTTCCGCAAGGAACGCCGCGACGAGCGCGACACCGAAGCGAAGAACGGCTTCTACGACTTTTACCCGGTGCAAAGCGTCAAGAAAGGCGCCGATGTCGTGGCCACGTTTGCCGACCCGCAAGCCCGCTTGCAGGACGGCAGCGAGCACCCCTTCCTGGTGACGATGGATTATCCGAAGGGCAAGATCATCTACCTGGGCGGCGAAATGTACCGCTTGCGCTCGCGCAAGATCGAGTATTACGAGCGCTTCTGGGTCAAGCTCGCCCGCTACGCCAGCGCCGGCACCCGCGTTCGCGGCAGCAGCAAGCGCGGCGTGCTCGTCATGGGCAAGCAATTTACCGCAGGCAACTTCGTCCGGCTCGAAGCGCAAATGTTCGGCCCGGACTCGAACCCGCTGCCGGAAACCGTCGAGGTCAAAGGCTTTATCAGCCCGACCAATTCCTCCGACCCGAAGGACCGCAAGGAGATCAAGCTTTCGCCGAAGCGATCCAGCGTCACCTGGGGCGGCTGGTTCCAGGGCCGGCACCTGGTCGAAAATCCGGGCGAGTACCAGATCGAAGTGCCGATCCCGAACAGCCCGGACGCCCTTCGCGGCAAGATCATCGTCAAGGAATCGAACCCCGAACTCGACATGATCCGCCCCGATCCGTTGACGATGTACCACATGGCCAGCGACATGGAAGAAGTCGTGCCGCGCATCACGGATAAGGCAGTGGTCGAGCGATTGCGCAAGGCGGTCGAAGGGCGACGCGTTCGCCGGGACAACCCGATGGCCGAAAAAACCGACGAGGACGAACCGACCGCCGCCTCCGGCACGGACAAGCCTCGATTGTTCTTTGACCTGAAAACAGCGGGCATTATCCCGGAGTGCATGGTCTCGGCAATCAAGGAAGAAAACAACAAAGGCAAAGCCGAGGATCTGTGGGACAAAGGGTTCGTGCTGGGGTACGACCATCGCAACGTGCCCGTGCGAATTCCGTTTGTCCTGCTGGCGATCGTCGGCCTTTTGTCGATGGAATGGCTGATCCGCAAACTCTTGCGATTGGCGTAGTTTCGCCGGCTCCATCCGGAGCCGCTTTTGAGATTGAACATGGCAACCGTCGATCGACCGAAGCCCATTGTCGCCGCCGCAGCGCGAGATCGGATTTACTCGCCGCTGCACAAGCTGCGCGGCGCCATTCGCCGGTACATTGCCTTCGAAGCGCTGGCGGTGTTGATCAATGCACTCGCCGTCTGGTTCTGGCTCGGGCTGATCTGCGACTACGGTTTCTTTCGCATCACCGGCTTCGACTGGGCTCAACTGGTTTCCAAATACCTGCGGCTCGGCATGCAACTGATGATCGCGGCCGGCATCATCGTCCTGACCGTGTGGAAGCTGGTGATCCTGTTCCGCACCTATCGGCCGACGTCGCTTGCTCTCTTGTTGGAGCGACGCTTTCCGAAACTCCTGGGCGACCGGCTCATTACCGCCGTCGAACTCTCAGGCAACCTCGACGAAGCCGACCGGCTCGGTTATTCGCGGGCGATGATCGTCGAGACCGTGCGCAAGGTCACGGACGACGTGGACAAGGTGCCGGTCCGCCAGGTTTTCCGCTGGTCGCGCATGCGGAACTGGTGGCTCGCCGCCGCGTTCAACAGCGTCGGCATCTTCCTACTGGTCGCCATCGCCTGGCTCGCCTGGAACCGCACCGCGAACGTCGTCGGTTTCGGCTATCGCTTTGCCGACATCACGCAGATTTATGCCGAACGTAATTTCTTCCTGATGAACACGCTCTGGCCGCGGCGGTCGCTCTTGGAAGTGATCGATTTTCCGGCCAGCGGCGAGTTGCGCATCCAGCAAGGTTCATCCACCAACATCCGCGTGCGGGCGCTCAAGTGGGTCGTTGCGGATCGAAATGTTGCCGGCGGCTGGCGAGCGCTCACCTGGCATGAAATCGACGCCGGCCCGATCGGCATCGAAAAGCCGGCGCTGCCGGTGGCGTCCCTGGTGCCGCCCGCCGACGTCGATCGTGTCCCGATGGCGGATAGTCCGCATTGGACCGTCGATCGCGTCGAGTCCTTATTGGAAATGTCGGACGTCCGCGACCGTTTGGCGAAAGCGGGCTGGGGCGAGCAGCAATTTGCCGCTTTTGAAAAGACGTTGGCCGCACTCGACCGCAAAGCCGCCGATCCGCGCATGAGCCGCAAGTTGCGGAAGCTGGTCATTCCTCAGACCGTGACGATGCATTACTGGGGCAAGAAGACCAGCAACAAGATGGCCTTGACCCGGCAGCAGGAAATCAACGAATTTGCCGGCGTCGTCGCCGACCTGAAGGAATCGGTCAAGTTCTACGTGACCGGCGAGGATTTTCGCACCTACCCGGATCTGCGCATCACGCTGGTGCCGCCGCCGGCGTTCACCCGGCTGGAGCGCGACGAGTACCTGCCCGCGTACCTCTATCATCGTGCCCCGGCGGACGGATCGCTGGAACTGTTGAAGGGGCTCAAGCAGGTCCGCGAAAACGTCGGCATTTCGCTCACCGGCAGCACCTCGCGCTTCGAAGTGCCCAGCGGAACCGACATCGTCATTCGCGGCGAAACGGACAAGGAGTTGACCCAGGCTCGCATCCGCTTCCGCGGCGCCAAAGGCGCGGCCGGCACGCCCGAAACGCCCGGCATCGTCGAAAACATCGACATCGGCCCGGACCGGCGCTCGATTGAAAAACGTTTCGACCACATCAACCGGCCGTTGGAGTTCGACTTCGAACTGACCGACACGGACAACGTCAAGTCGCTGCGGCACATGATCATCCAGCCGGTCGAGGATCGCTCGCCCGAAGTCAACGTCGCCATCGATACGATCCGCAAGACGCCGCAGGGCTACATGTGCACGCCGCAGGCGATGATCCCGCTGACCGGCATGGTCCGCGACGACTCCGGCCTCACCCGCGTCGAGTACGTGATCAGTTATTCGCGCTTCGAGTCGTCGCAGGCGGTCGGTATTCGTGCGGCGATCGCGGCCGGCGTCTTTGGCACGATCTCGCCCGGCCCGACGATGCCGGAATCGTTCACCGCGCCGATGCTGGTCGGGTTGCTGGCTCAGATGAGCGAATCGCGCGAAGGGATGAAAACGCCGCAGCCCCTGGCGCTCAAGACGTTCCAGGAGATTGCCGACGAACGAGATCGCGAATTCCGCTACGGCAAAGAACAACTGCAGGCGAAGCTCCGCGAGACGCCCGCCCAAAGCGTCATGATCCGCCAGTACGACATCAAGCCGAACCTCGAATGGCTCGACCTGTTGGAACAGGTGAAAGACCTGCAGGTCGGCGCCAACGACACGATCCGCCCGCGATTCCGCATGCGGCTCACCGTTTCCGCGACGGACAACAACGTCGAGACCGGTCCGCGGTCGGGACAAAACAAAGAAACGTTTACCTTCCTCGTGGTGCCGCACGAGGAACTGATGGGCGAGATGAACAAGGACGAGGAAGCGCTCAGCTACAAGCTGGACGACCTCATCCGCAAGATGGCCGACGTTCGCGCCGACATCGAAAAGACGATCGAACGCATCCCGGTCATGGCCGGCGACGAGGGTTTCCGGGCTTCGGCCTCGCGGGCCCAGGAAATGGAAGAAGCCGTCGCCAAGGGCCGCGACGTCGCCCAGGAGGTTTTCACCGATTACAGCCGGCTTTTCAAAGAAGCGCAAACCAACCGCCTGCCTGCCTCGTTTGTGGAACAGAAGGAGAAAATCGTCTCGATGCTCGACGAAGCGCTGCGTCAGCACTTCCCGCGGGCCGAAGAGGCGCACGGCAACTTCAAGAAGATCCTCGAAGATCGCCGCCCGCCCGACACGCAGGAGCTGATCAACGTCCGCCAGCGCCAGGACGAACTGCTGCTGCACCTGCGCAACATCCTGGACCGCATGGGCCAGGTGCTTGGCGTCAGCCGGCTGGCGAAGCAATTGACCGAATTGATCAGCGCCAAAATTCTGATACAGGCGAAACTCGCCGACATGCTGAAGAAGCGCGAAGACATCGAGCTGGATCGGTTCGGCTTCATTACGCTGAAGGGCTCGCCGGTAGAAGTGGCCAAGGGCGAAAAGCGGGTCGTGCTGATCCAGATCGAACGCGACCAGGTAGACGGCGAACTGGAGCTTCGCCTGGAAGCGCCGAAGGACAGCGGTCTGACGTTGCCGACCAGCGTGATCGTGCCGCGTCTGAGCACACAGGCGAGCTTTGAGGTCACTGCCGGCGACAAGACCGGAGAATTTGGCATCCCAATTGCCGTGCTAAATACGGACGGCGAAGCGGTGAAATGGAAGGATCCCAAGCAGCCGTTTGTCCTAAAAGTGAAAGTAAAATGAGACCGGGAAACGGGTGTCGGGCTGGATTGCTGTTGTATTCCGCCTGACAATTCGTCTCTAATTACGGGGCCGTATTGGGTTTCCTTTGTAGCGGGTTTGTAACTTCGGAGCGTTGCCTGGCGGTTTTGTGAATCTCGCCACCGGCCCGCCAAGCTATACTGGCAATGGCCGGGAGTAGTTTTGGGGAGGTACCTCGAATGTTGCGTCGCCTTTCGGTTGGCCTGGGTTGTTCGGCACTGTTCCTCGTGCTCGCCGTTCAGGCTCAGCCGCCCGAGTCCTCCGTCAAGCCGAAAACCGGCGAACCGGCCAAGGACAACGTCATCCGCGAAGAGGACCGCCTGCTCCGCGAGTGGAAGCAATTCGAAGGCGTCCTTGTCCGGATGGCCCAGCGCCTCGACAAGGGCAGCAACCCGGAAGACAAGGCCCGTGCCGAGGGCTTGCGCAAAGCGATTGACCTTGCCAACAAAGAAGGCGTCGAGAACCGCTTTCAGAAACTGATCACCACGCTGGTCACGTCGAAGACGTTGACGGTGGACGACCTGCAGAAGGCCACCGAGCAGAACACCGAACTCATCAAGATCATGCGCGACATGCTGGAACTGCTCCTCACCGACAACGAGGTGCTCCGCCGTCGCGAAGAGATCGCTCGCATCACCGAAATCCTCAAGCAGGTCGAAGGCATCATCCGTGCCGAAAAGATCACGCAGGCGCGCATCGAAGGCAACAAGGTCGATCCTGGCACGATCGGCAAGGAACAGAACAAGATCACCAAGAATGCCGAAAGCGTCGCTCGCGCCATCGGCGCCAAGCCGAACGAGAAGTCCGACGGCAAAGAGGGCGAGGCCAAGGGCGACAAGAGCAACGCCAACAAGGGCGAGCCGAAGGACGATCACAAGGGCCCGAAGGGCGACAACAAGGACCCGAAAGCCGGCGACCCGAAGAAGGATCCGAACGACAAGAAGGACCCGGCCGCCGACAGCAAGGGCAAACCGGGCGATCCGAAGGATGCCGGCGACAGCAAGGGCAAGCCGGGCGACCCGAAGGACGCCGGCGACAGCAAGCCGAAGTCGAGCGATTCGAAGCCGGGCGATCCAAAGAACAAGGACAACAAGCCCGCCGAGGCCAAGGCGAAGCCGGACAACAAGGGCGACGCCAAGCCGGGCGACAGCAAGGACGGCAAGCCGAGCGATCCGCAGGCCGGCCAGTCAAAGCCGTCGCCGGGCAATCCGCAGCAGAACCAGGCGCAGAACAAGCCGAACCAGAATCAGCAGGCGAACAACAACCAGAACCAGAATCAAAACCAGCCGCAGAACCCGCAGTCCGAGCAGGCCAAGAAGCAGATTCAGGAAGCCATCGAGAACATGAAGAAGGCCGAGGACGAACTCAAGAAGCCGGATCGCGACAAGTCGGCTGAGGACGTCGCCAACGCCATCAAGAAGCTTGAAGAGCTTCGCAAGGAACTCGAAAAGCGCCTCCGCCAGTTGCGTGAAGAGGAACTGGAGCGGCTGCTCGCCAACCTGCAATCGCGCTGCGAACGCATGCTGGCCATGCAGCAAGAAGTGTACGAAGGCACGAAGCGCGTGCACGGCGTCGTGCAGACCTACCCAGACAAGAAGCCGACCCGCGCCGAGGAGCAGCGCTCGCAGCAGTTGTCCACTCGCGAAGGCGAGATCGTCAAGCTGGCCAACAGCACACTGCAACTGCTCGAAGCCGAAGGCTCGGCGGTGGCTTTCTCCGGCGCGCTGGGCGACGTGCGCGACGACATGGCCAACGTCGAGAAGCGCCTGGACAAGTACGATGTCAGCCCGTTCACGCAACGGATCGAGGAGGACATCATCGCCCAGTTGAAAGAGATGATCGAAGCGTTAAAGAAGGCGCAACAGGACATCCAGGACAAAAAGAACAACCCGCCCAAGGAGAACAACGGCCAGCCGCCGCCGCAAAAACTGCTCGATCTCTTGGCAGAACTGAAGCTTTTGCGGTCGATGCAGGTGCAGGTGAACAAGCGCACCAAGGACTATGGCGCCACCTACCAGGGTGAACAGGCGGATGAATCGCAGGTTCAGGGCGAAATTCAGCAGCTGTCCAAACGGCAGGTAAAGATCGAAGAAATGCTGAAAAACATTGCAACCGGGAAGAATCAGTGATTGAATGAGGGTGACAGCGCGCCCGGGATATGATATTCCGGCCGCAACCGATACTCTCCAGGCTCCGTACCTTGTCTCGTTTTGGGAGGTTTCTCGTGATCCGTCGCTCGCTGATCGCGGC
>Ga0073934_10010842_pt1 | contig 11199 bp, 13 predicted proteins | sample LarsenN4metaG_FD_76834 | JGI IMG/M metagenome (GOLD analysis project Ga0073934, IMG submission 76834) | Hot spring sediment bacterial and archeal communities from British Columbia, Canada, to study Microbial Dark Matter (Phase II) - Larsen... ...
GAGAGTTACCCGCCGAAGCGAGAACTTAGAACGGTATCACTGCTCTGGGGGGCTGTCAAGTTGCCCATGAACTGCCATGATCTGAGACGCCTCCCAAAGGCCTCTTTTCCGCGGAGCTTGAAATACTGAATCGCCCTGTGAACCGACTTAGAGACTCTAACAGGACTGCGATCAGACCCTCACCCCGACCCTCTCCCTGGGAGGGAGAGGGAGTTCTGTTAGAGTCTCTTTGCTCACACGCGCCGGACGAACACGTCTCGCTCGTCCCAGAGCCTGAAACCTTGGCGATCGTAAAGGCGGATCGCCGGGGCGTTTTGCAGGTCAACCGCCAATACCAGGCGGGCGCGACCGCGTTCGCGGAGTAATTGTTTGGCGCGTTGCACGATCTGCCCGCTCAGCCCTTGTCCCCGACATTCCGGGACAATGCCCATGTACACCAACTCTCCTTGGTTCGACGCCGGATGATCGGCTAGGATCAGGCAGCCGACCGGTTGGTTTTCTCGCCAGGCGATGAGCCAGGCCTCTGGCCAATGCTGGCCCACCTCCTGGTAGCCCTCAAAGACCTCGCTCGTGGACCGTAATTCATTGAGCGCCGGGCAATCAAGCGTGCCGATATAGCTTTGCTCGACAACCTGAGCGAGTTCACCTGTCGCGTCCGGAGACGCAGCCTTGAAACAAAGTGAAGGCTCCGCCAGCGAGCCATAGTCGTCATTCCAGACGAGGTAGCCCAGTCGGGCGACGTGGACGAAACCGCACTCCGTGAGCCAACGCGCGGCGGTGGCATCGTGCGGGGCCACGAGAGATTGCAGCAGGCGGAGGTCGCGCGCCGCCAGCCAATCGGCTGACAAGCGGGTCAAGCGCGCTCCGCATAGGTCGATGTCGGCGCCGAGAAAGCGCGGCCGCCACACGGATCCGGTTCGCCCCTGATGCCGTTGTCCCCACCCAGCCCCCACGAGCTGTTCGCCTTCAGTGACCACGTAAAGACCGGAACAAACGCTGGACGAGCCGGTAAACGCAGAAAAGAGCTCCGTTGCCAGGCCCGCGCGCTCCGCTGGCGCGGATTCTGCTAGCAGCAATTCGAGCGCCGCCTGTGCGTCTTCGCGGCGCGCTTCCCGGATTTCGAGACGGTCCGAGCGCATGCGGCGCAGCGTAACGCTCGCCATGTGCGGGGTAAAGGCGACCGGCGCGATTTCAGCGTGCTTGGATAGGATGACATATTTCGCGAATTCGCCGCCGTTTCGCTGTCGCGCACTTGACAGTTCGAAAGCGCGATTTCTAGAGTGGAGTCATGGAATGGGGGCATGGAACGCCACGATTCAGGACGCCTCGCGGGGCGACCTGTCGAAATACGGCAATTTCCGCGTGGTTGCGTCTCGCGGCGCGACCATGGCACCAAGGAGGGAAGCGCCATGTACGCTTCGAAGTCGGCCATCGCCGCCCAACCGGCACAGCCGAGGGCTCAGAACGCATTGTCCGAGAGTCCGATCTACGAGCTTCGCGATCTCCAGGTCGATGTTACCGACGACGGCCTGCTGATCTCCGGCACGGTGGACTCGTTCTATCACAAGCAGCTTGCCCAGGAAGCGGTCCGCGCGGCCGTGGGCCAGGTGCCCATGGTGAACCGGATTTTTGTCCGGTAACCGTGATCGCTTGCCGTGAGCATCATGCCGCGGTTCGGCGCGTGGACGACGCCCTCGCGATCGCTTCGTAAACTCCGACGATCTCGCGGCAGTTCTGCTCCAGCGTGTGTCCGAGCGCCAATTGCCTCGCGGCGCGGCCCATCGCTTCGCGGCGCGCTTCCGAGAGCACGAGCGACGCCAACGTCTCCGCCAAGGCGTCGGTGTCGTCCGGCGCATCGAGCACATGGCCTTCCAGACTGTTGGTAATCAGTTCTCCCGCGCCGTTCCAGCGCGTGGTGACGACCGGCAGGCCCGAGGCCAGCGCTTCGAGCACCACCAGGCTGCACGGATCATAAAACGTGGGCTGCACGTAGATGTCGGCGGCCGCGTAATAAGGAACGACGTCGTCGATTGAGCCAAGAAAAGTGATGCGATCGGCGAGTCCAAGCGAGCTCGCCCAGCGGGCGTAACCGCCGGTGCGTTTGCCGCCCGCCACCGCGACTCGAATCGGAAGCCCGGCGCGGGCAAGCTTCGCGGCGGCCAATATCAACGTCGGTACGCCTTTCAAGCGGAAGTTATGGGCGACGATCAGCAGCAACACGTCGTCGCCGACGTCCAGGCGATCGCGCACGACGTCGCGGTACTCGTCGCGGCGCGCGGGAGAAAAGCGTCGCACGTCGACGCCGTTGTAGATAATCTGCATCCGCTCCGGCGACACGCCGTGGAATCGGCGCAAGTCTTCGGCCACCATCTTCGAGAGCGCCAGGACGCGGCGGCCGTCGTCGGCATACTGCCGCAGGCCGAGTGCTTTGAACTCGCGATAGCGCGGCAGGAATTGGGCGACGGCCCGTTTCCAAGGACGCTGCCACGACGGCAGCAATTCCAAATTGCGTTCGAAGGCCGCGACGCGCGAGCCGCCGTGGGGTTGAAAGACGTCGGCGTACCAGCCGCAGCCGGTGTCGTGGATGATCTGCAGGTCGAGCCGGCGCAGGGCGTCCTCCGCGGCGCCGGCAAACGCCATTCGCGAAGCGCCGGCCACGACCTCATGGCACACCATCCCAGGCGGAACCGCTCCGATGGCGAAACCGCGCGCCGCAACGTGGACTTCGTGACGCGCGGCGAGGAGTTGAACGGCGAACTGATGCGTCCACTGCTCGACGCCGCCGCGACGCGGATCGTACCAATCGAGGACGAGGCCGATTCTCATGGATGCGGTCCTAAGTGCTGTTCCATCCGCATCTGCTTGGCGAGCACGGCGCGAATGAGTCGCTTGTCGCTTGGCCGCAGTTTGCGGACGCCAAGATACCGCTTGATGAACGCCATCCGCTCCGTCGGTCCGATCCGTTCACGTGGCGCGGAGTAGGCCAACTGCGCCAAATCCTTGACGATCCACCGCCAGCGCAGCCAGCGCCGCCGCTCCACGCGCTGCAAATCGATCAGGCGGACGTCAAACTGCTCGTCGTCATGTTCGCGAATGAAGAAATGGCAGCAATAGAAATCGCGATGGTTGAAGCCCGCTCGGTGGAAACGGGCCGCGACGTCGGCGACCTGCGCTAGGAGCTTGAACAACGCCGCGCCTCGTTGTGGAGACGCCTGGCGCTCGGCGAAGCGATTCCGCAGCAGATGGTCGAGCTGCGTGTAGCCGACTAACTCCTCCGTGAGGACAAATGACTCGAGCAACCCGTCCGCGTGCAGCCGATCGCCGAACGCGACCAGCCGCATGGCGGTCACGCCGGAACGGTCGAGCCGCACGATGTTGCGGGCCTCGACGCGGCCGGGCGATCGTCGCGGGGCCTTCCCCAGCCGCGCCCGCAGCCACCAACGCCAGGAACGGACATGGTGTTTTTTGAGATACATGCCTGAGGCACGACCGTCGACGTGCGGTAAGTCGAGCCGCCAGTTCTCGCGATCATCCAATGCGCGCAGGCAGCGGCCGCGCTCGGTTTCCATGAAGGAATCGAAATCGACCAGCCCGGCGGAGTTCAACAAGGGGGCGAACGCCTCGTCGATCCAGACCTCGCGTTGTTGTTCGGTGTGCGGCATCCGTGCGAGATCCGGAATAAGCGATACGTGTAGATGAAACGGTGCTGCAAGAGCGACTAGGTATTCACATCCAGACGCGAGCCGAGTTCCGTCAGCTCATGCACGGCGTGCCGCCAATCGTGTTCGCCGCGGCCATCAACGTGCAAATGGAGTACAAACCGGGCCTCATGTTCGCAGGCCAGGCGTCGGCGCTCCCCTTTGCTGCGGAGCCAGGCCAGCAAGCGGCGCTTCAGCCGGCGACGCAACGTGACGCGCTCGCGTGCTTCGCGGAGCCATTGCTGGTAGGACGACATGAAACGCTGCGCCCCTTGTGCGAAGGTCACGCTCAGCGGGCTCTTTGCTCCGACCGCGAACACCGTGTGCGGATAGCTGTCGACCCCTTGCCACCCGACCAGGGTGGCGTCGAGCGGCGCGAGCAGTCGTTCCAGGCAACTGGGCGTGAGCCGCCAATAGTCGCTGGGGTAGTCGTGAATGCGGAAGTCGAGCGGGACGGCGATCAGGATCAAACCGCCCGGCGCAAGCACGCGCAGCATCTCGTCGGCCGCGCGTCGCACCTCGAAGACATGCTCCAGCGTATCGACGCAGACGATCGTCCGCGCGGCGCCGTCCGGTAGGTTGAGCGATCCCAGGTCTTCGATGCGATCGACGCCGGGACCTTCGCGCATGTCGCAGCCAATGAACTCCCGGCCGGGAAAACAGCCCCGCAAGTCGCCAGGCCCCCCCGCGCCGCCTACCAAGTACGAGCCGAACTCATAGACCGGCCCGCGTGCGGTGAAACACTCCGCGGCGATGTTTACGAAGGCTCGCACGTGTTCGCGCATGGAAAATCGTCCCTGATTCCCGCAGTCGCAACACGGTTGCGACCGCGTCTAGCGGCGCACCGTCTCCGGCCCAACATTGTGTGCCAAAACCGGTCGCCAATGGAAGATCAATACCGGGCTCTGGCCGCCGGCCGGAGCGAATCGGGCCAGGCATTCGGCCTGGTCGCCGAGCAGCCGCCGTAAAGTCGCCGCGCGCCGGCTGCCTGACTCCAGCTCGCGTTGTTCGACGACGACGTACTCGAGCCTCGCATCGTGAAAGGCCTCGCGCGCCGCGTCGTAGCGGTACGTCTCCCGGCCACTAATGAGGGCGGTCCAGCCCCAGGTGTCCAACACGAGTCCATCACGTTTCGCCAGCCACTCCCCCGCCGCCCGATGTCCCGCCCGGTCGGCATGGAGCGGTCGCAGACAAACGCCCCCCCAGGCCAGCAATACCGCGCCGGCGACGCAGCCTCTCGACGACAATTGCCCGTAGCGCCGGCGAGGGGGAATTAACGTTGCGAACCAGCGGCGGACGAAACCCCCAGCCACCGGGAGATCGAGGCACTGCCGAAGCCTGCACAGCGCATGACCCGCCGTCGGCAGCAGAAAGACAGCCGCCGGCAAAAGATGGCGACTTGAGAGATAACCGGTTGCCGCCGCATTTGCAAACCCGACGGCGAGCCACGCGGAGACTCCGGCAACCGCCGTCCGGTTCCACGCGCGCCGGCGCGGTACACGGCAATGGCGCATTCCCGGCCACGCCAGCGGCGCGAGCAAATACCCGGTGGCAACAAGAAATTCGTCCAATGTGGCCACGGTGCCTGCGACAACGCCCCTGCGCCGCGTGGAGGCGCCGGGTTCCGTGGAATTGAAGCGCTGATTGTCCTGCACTAGCACCGCTTGCGTGGGGGCCGCCGAAGCCGCGATCTGATTGAATTTCCAGCCTTCCCGCGCCGGACCTCGCGACGTCAACCTTGTGAAGGCCGTTCCCGGCGTGATCGCGCCGCAAACCCAAAGCCACGGCCCGAGCACGAGCAGCAAGCCAATGCAAACGGCCCGATGCCGCGCTTGAACCAGCGACGCAAGAGCCGGAAGCGGTAGCACTCCGCGAACGTCGGGCGTCATTAGGGCCGACCACAGAGAGCCGGCCGCGATCACGAACAACAGCATCGCCGCCTCAACGCGCACCAGTATCGCCAGGGCGAGCAGCGCTCCGCCCATAACCCCAACGGCGCGGCGAGTTGTCTGACCGCCAATCTCGCCGAGATCGCGCGATAACAGGGACAGCGCCACCGTGAACAGGCACAAGAAGAGTGCGTCCGGAATCCCTTCGGCGCCCAGCCGGGCCGCCGCCGGCAGAAGGCAGCCGAGCAGGCCTGTCATCCAAGCAGTTCGGCGTCCGAAGAATCGCCGCGTCATCAGATAGAGAGGCGCAACCCAAGCGACCATCGGCAGGCTTGCCGCCCATTGCGCGGAGCGTGCCCATTGCGGATTCGGCCAGTCCGCCATTTCCGCCAGACGACTTCGCACTTGATGCACCGTCGCAAGCCAGACCGGAAAGAGGGGCGGTTCGGGTTCTTCGGCGAGAGTTTTCCAAGTCGGCGATCGCAGTAGCGCCTCGGCCGCCGCGACGCTCCGCAACGAATCGAGCGCCGTCAGCGCGGCCCGATGAACAATGATCGCCTGCACCGTGGCGGCGATGCACAGGAGCGCGGCGAGCGGACGCCAACGGCGGAGCGCTTTCATCGCGTTACTCCGCGGGCCAGGCCAGTTCGGCCCAGACGTGCGGATGGTCGGACGCTCCGGTCTGTACATGCCCGGCGTCGACCGTCTCCAAACCGCGGACGAGCACCCAGTCGATCCGCCGCGGGGCGGCATCTCCCAACTTCTCGCGCAGTGGATCGCGCACGTCGGGCGTTTCGAGCAACTTGCGCAGCGCCGGTTCACTGGCGTCGGTATTCATGTCACCCAACAGGATGGCGGGCGTTTCGAGGGCCAGAAAGAGTTCCCCCACGGTGCGCAGTTGTTCGGCGCGTTCGCGATCGTCGCTGCGATCGATGTGCGTGACCACGATGTTGATTGGGCGGCCTTGGTGCTCAGCACGAACAAGAACCGCATTCCGGTAGCTCTTGCCATGCACGCGGGCTAATGGGATCCGCTGCCAACTGGCGATCGGCAGGTTGCTGAGCGCGGCGTTGCCGAATTGATCGCACCACCAGCGCTCCTCGGTGGGCGCGTGGAGCCAGGCCATGCCGAGCGATGCGCCTAGGTCGGCGGCCTGATCGTTGCGATAGCCCGGGAGCGCGCCATAGACTTCGTTAAGTCCGGCGAAATCCAGTCCGCGCAGCGTCCTCGCGATGCGCTCCAAGCTCTGGACGCCGTCCGTTCCCTTGGCGCCATGAATATTGAACGTGCCGACGCGAAGCGTTTCGCGGTGAGCTTGCGATGTCGCCGCCGGCGCATGAAACCAAGCGCCGGCGTCTGGTCCCATCGGCTTGCGCAGCGAACCGTAATAAATGGTGCCGCCGACCATCGCGACGAGAATCGCCCAGCGGCGGAGACTGCGCCGAGACCTGGCGGGCGCTGGGAATTGCTCCAGCGTATGTGCCGGGTGGACGATGCGACGCGCATCTTCCACCGGTGATGACAGCCCGCCTTTTGGGCGGACGTCGGTTTTTTGAGGAGCGAGCCGGGCCTTCATGCCGACCTCCGCCAGGGGGTTGCCAGTTGGGCGTTCACCGCGGCGAGTACCTCGTCGACTTCGATCTCCTCCATACACGCCGGCACGGCATGGCCCAGCGGGCAACGCGCCTTGGCGTAGCAGGGCGAACAGGGGAGTCGCCTGTGGATCACATGCGCCTTGGTCGTGTACGGCCCCGTGCGGAGCGGATTGGCCGGGCCGAACAGCGCAACAATCGGCGTGCCGACTGCCGCCGCGATGTGCATCGGTCCGGTATCCCCCGTGACAAACACGTCAGCGCGGCGAATCAATTCCGCCGTCGCCAGGAGGCTAAACCGACCGTCTGCCCGTAGTAGCCTTGGGCCAAGCGGCCGGGCGATCGCATCGCACACGTCGCGGGCGACGTTGCCTCCGACCAGCGCGACGCGCGTTCCCGCTCGCAAGAGCCGCTCTGCTAGTTGCGTGAATCGCTCGGTCGGCCAGCGGTTGGCGTCTTTGCGGCAGTGGGGATTGAGCAGCACCAGCCGCTCCGAGTCGCGGATGCACTGCGCCGCGAGCCAGCCGTCGACCGCCAGGCGGTCCGCCTTGCTTGGATACAGCGGAAATGTCGGCCGCAGGTGGTCGCGCGGGGGAATCGCTGCGCCAAGTCGCGTCGCCACCGCGTGCGCCAAATCGAGCGATCGCTCCACGGCGTGGCGATCCATCGTCGGCAAGGGGATGCGCTCGTGATAGAGCCAATGCGCCTGTTCCTTTGTGGGCGCATGTCCGAAGCTGCGCCGCGCGCCGCTCCCGCGGGCCACAAGCGCGCTCCGCAGCAAGCCTTGGAAATCAATCGCGAAATCCCAATGCGTGGCGCGGAGTTGGCGGAGAAAACGCCAGCCCGCGCTTGGTTGGCCTCGATCCCAGATGATCGGTTCGTCGAGCCAGGGCTGCCCCGCGAGCAAGCCTGAGTGCGCGCGTTCGACCGCCCAGCCGATGTGCGCCTCTGGGAACGCCTGGCGCAGCAACTGCCCCGCGGGCAACGTGTGGAGCACGTCCCCCAGCGAGCTGAGCTTGACGATCAGGATGCGCGGCGCCATGCCGTTCCTTCGGACAGTTCTCGCAATCGCGCGATCAGCGAAGTGGTCGAGTAACCGTCCAACAGCGGCAGCGAATGGACTTCGCCCCCGTACTTGAGGACGGTCTTCGCGCCCACGATCTTGTCGGCGGGCCAGTCCCCTCCCTTCACCAGCACGTCGGGGCGTAGGTCTTCAATCAGCCGCTGCGGCGTCCGCTCGTTGAAGATCACGACCTGATCGACGCAGCGCAGGGCCAAGAGCATCGCCGCCCGTTCCTGCTCGTTCCAGATGGGACGCGTCGGCCCCTTCAAACTGCTGACTGACGCATCGCTATTCAAGCCCACGATCAGCCGGTCTCCGAGCGCCCTGGCGCGTTGCAGCAGGTCGACGTGACCGGGATGTAGGAGATCGAAGCAACCGTTCGTGAACACCAAGCGAAAATCACGCGGCATGGAGCTAATTCAACAGGGTCGGTAAATCAAAGGCGCGCAGCCAAAGCGCTAACCCCGGGCAGGGCCCGACGAACGGCGGATCATAGAAGCCGAGCGTCGGAAGGGGCAAGAGCGATTGGAGGAAGTCTGGAAGCGTGGAAGTCTAGTCTGGAAGTCTGGAGGAAGTCTGAAAGCGTGGAAGCGTGGACAAATGGATCGAAGGTGGTTTGAGTATTCCAAAGGCATCGGCGCCGCAAGCCCCTGGGGGGGCCTCCATGGACTTTGGGGCTAGTTGGGCCTCCGGGGACTTGCCCTGGGTGTCGGACGACAACCGCCTCGCGTGCGGAACAGACCGGACGCCGGACGCCGCTTCCTCGCCGACTGGTTTTGACAATTCTCGGATCGAGCCTTAGAATCTTTAACTTGCCCACGTCGGACCGGTTCGTAAGCGACCGCCTGGCCGTCGGTCAAACGCCTCGGGGCGGTAGCTCAGTTGGGAGAGCGCTGCGTTCGCAATGCAGAGGTCGAGGGTTCGACTCCCTTCCGCTCCACTAGACGTATCAACTTTTTAGCAACCCCTCTTCTGCGACACGCACGCCACACGCACGCGACCCTGCACGCTTCGTCGGGACGGCCTATCCTTCTTTGGAGGCATCCCGATGACCCGAATTCCGAAGCCCTGGAAGCGCAAGAGCGACGGCGCGTACTACATCCAGCTTGACGGCAAGAAGCTCTACCTGTCGAAAGACCGGAAGACCGCCTTGCAGAAGTACAAGCGGATTCTCGCAAACGGCAAGGCCCCGTCCGACATGACGGTCCGGGGCGTCCTCGACGCCTACTGGCTCTGGCTCAAAGAGAACCGAGCGCCGGAAACCGCTGCGGCTCGCGCCGGCATCCTAAAGTCGTTTGGGAAGTCGGTCCCGGCCACTCTAAAGGCGGAGGCTGCCCGCCCGTACCACGTCCAAAAGTGGCTCGACTCCAACCCGCGGATCAAGAGCGACACCACGAAGAACACCCGGATCACCCAGATTCTTGGTGTGTTCTCGTGGGCGAAGCGGATGCGGTACATCGACGAGAACCCGCTCGCCGACATGCCGAAGCCGTCCGCCCTGACGCGCCAAGAGTTCATCCCCGCGGAGCGTTGGCCCGAAGTCTTGGCGCTCGCGACCGACGACGCGTTCCGTGACTTCCTCAACTTCATGCTTTCGACCGGTTGCCGAACCACCGAGATCATGAAGTTCGAGGCGGAGCACTTCAACGGCCACGCCCTGGTGTTACCAATCGTGCAGAGCAAGGGGCGGAAGCGATCGCGCGTCGTATTTCTCCCCGATGACGCGCTCGCGATCGTCCAAAAGCTCGTGGTCGCGAACCCCACCGGCAAACTGTTCCGGAACGCCAAGGGGAAGGCTTGGAACCGAAACAGTGTACGGTGCAGGTTTCGCCGCATGAAGGAGAAGCTAAAGATGCCGTGGCTGACGGCCACGCACCTCCGGCACAGCTTCGCGCATTACCGCTTGTCGAAGGGGCAGGACGCCATGACCGTCGCCAAGCTCATGGGCCACGTGGATACGCGGATGCTCTCCACACGGTACGGCCACTTGGAGCAGAACACCGAGTACATGCTCGGCGCTGCTAATCAAATAAGCTTTCCGTCCCTTCCAAGTGAGCCTCCAAGTCCTTCCGTTTGATCCGGACGGACTTGCCGCGGCGGACGTGAAGGTCGGTCAGCCGATAGAGTGCTCGCTCCGAGAGGTTGAACTCGCGGGCAGCTTGCTTGATCGTCAGATACTCCGACTTGCCGATCGGCTGTTCGGCTTTCGATTCGCTGCCCTTTAGCACCGTCGCCACGGTGAGGAGAGCGGCGGGAAGATCATCCATGGAAGCGCGATACCCAGTGAAGATTGACTCGACGGATGACACGGTTTACCTCCGATCTTTCTGGGCATCGCCTTCCATTTTACTCGTCGGTGTACAGGCGTCAACTTTCAAACCGGGCAGCGTTGGGGCTGATCGATAAGCGGTGCTTCTTCACTTGCTGTAATAATCCAACGTAGTCATACAGGCGCTTAAATCCGATCTTCTTCGGCTTGTCGATGAAGCCAGCGCGCTCCCATCGCCATAGATTGGCTGTGCTGACTCCGAGAAGAGAGGCGGCTTGCAGCTGATTGACGTAGAAGGTCATTTCGCGCCCCGCAGGTACTTCAAATTGACGAGTTGCCCATCGAGCGTCACCACAACACCGTGGTCACGGTGCAGTTCGACAGCGTGACGCTTCAAATCTCGGCGAAGCTCGGACCGCTCATGCGGACGGTCGTGAGTGACCCTGATCCACCCGCCCGCGTGCTCTTGCAGATCGGACCACAAGTCGGAAACGTGACCGAACCAAGCGCCAGGCCCTCTCCTAGAGTTTCGGAGGATGTCAACTTGTTCGACCGCGAGAACCTTGCGGAGTGCACAGGCGAAAGCCGGGACGTTGGTTGTCGATTTCGTGCTCATGGTTGTTGGTCTTTCGGTAAGGGTTCAAAGTAAACGTCAAGTCTGTTTGGATTCATGGCAGCAAGTGAGAGC
>Ga0073934_10010844_pt1 | contig 11198 bp, 7 predicted proteins | sample LarsenN4metaG_FD_76834 | JGI IMG/M metagenome (GOLD analysis project Ga0073934, IMG submission 76834) | Hot spring sediment bacterial and archeal communities from British Columbia, Canada, to study Microbial Dark Matter (Phase II) - Larsen... ...
CGCCCGAGGAGGTTCTCGGCGCCCTCGAGCGCTCCAGGGTGGGGGCAGTCGCCGCCCGCGAGCCCGGCCGCGTGGCCGTGCTCGACTACGAGCGCGCGCGGACGCGGAGCTTCGAGGTCGTCTTCCTGCTCGGCCTGGAGGAAGGCGCCCTGCCGCGCCGCGACCGTCCCTCGCCGCTGCTCGATCCCGCTGCCCGCCGAGAGCTGGGCGGCCGGCTCGAGCGCCCGGACCCGGTCGCCCGCGACCGTTACCTCTTCTACACGGCCTGCACCCGCGCCCGGAGCCGGCTCGTCCTCGTCCGGGAGGCGGCCGGCGACGACGGTGTGCCCCAGGAGCCGAGCCCGTTCTGGGACGACGTCCGCGCCCTCTTCCCCGCCGAGGAGGTCGCCCGGGCGACCCGGCGGCGGCCGCTCTCGAGCCTCACCTGGCCGCTCGAGGCGGCTCCGAGCGAGCGTGAGCGCCTGCGGGCGCTCGCCCGCCTGAGCGTCGAGGACGCGGGCGGCGCGTCGGCGCTCGCCGCGGCGAACGGCTGGTCGCGGCGGCTGGAGCGCGCCCGGGCGGCGTTCGACCGCCCCACGAGGCTGCGCCAGCCGCAGGTGCTCGACGCGCTGGCGTCCCGCACCGTCTTCTCCGCCACCGAGCTCGAGCGCTTCGCCGACTGCTCCTCGGCCTGGCTCGTCGAGCGGGTGCTCGCTCCCAAGCGGATCGACGCCGAGCCGGACCCGATCCTGCGCGGGCAGGTCGTGCACACGGCGTTGAGTCGCTTCTACGCGCAGCTTCCGCGGGAGCTCGGCGCGGAGCGGGTAACCGAGGAGAGCCTGGAGGGAGCGCTCGCGCTCGTCCGCCGCTGCCTCGACGAGGCGCTCTCCTCCGGGGTGCGCCTCGACCTGACCCCGCTCCAGGAGGCGGAGCTGCGGCAGACCCTGCTCGCCGATCTGGAAGGCTTCGTCCGGGACGAGGCGGCCTCGGAGCTGCGCTTCGTGCCGCGCCGGCTGGAGGTCGCCTTCGGCTCGGAGCGAGCGGCGCCCGAGCTGCGGCGCGGCCTGCCGCTGGCGGAGGACCTGTGGCTCTCCGGGAAGATCGACCGGATCGACGTCGACCCCTTCAGCGCCCGCGGGCTCGTCCAGGACTACAAGTCGGGCCAGGGGGCGCACTCCGCCCGGGAGATCGACCGCGAGGTCCGGCTGCAGATCCCCCTCTACGTGCTCGCCCTCCGCGACCTCGTCGGCCTCGAGCCGCTGGGCGGGATCTACCGCGCCCTCTCCGGCAAGCGCGTGACGCGCGGGATGCTGCGCGCGTCCGCACGGGAGGAGCTGCCCGGCTTCGCGCCCGACGACTACCTCGACGAGGAGGCCTTCTGGACGCAGGTGGAGCTGGCGCGCGAGCGTGCCGCCGAGCGTGCCCGCCGGATCCAGGCCGGCGACGTCCGGCACGACCCCAAGGGGGACGGCTGTCCTTCGTGGTGCGACCTCTGGCCCATGTGCCGGGTGCCGAGACCGTGACCACCACCCTCGGGCGCCGGACCGAGCTCAACGAGGAGCAGCTCGCCGCAGTCGAAGCTCCCGGGACGGTGTTCGTGTCCGCGGGCGCCGGCACCGGGAAGACCTCGGTGCTGGTCGAGCGCTACGTACGCGCCGTCTGCGAGCGCGGCCTCGACGTGGACTCGATCCTCGTCATCACCTACACGCGCAAGGCGGCCGGAGAGCTGCGCACCAGGATCCGGCGCGCGCTCCTCGAGCGCGGCCGCCCCGAGCTCGCCCGGGAGCTGGACGGGGCCTGGATCTCGACCATTCACGGCTTCTGCAACCGGTTGCTGAAGGCCCACCCGTTCGCGGCCGGGCTCGACCCGCGTTTCCGCGAGCTCGAGGAGGCAGGTGCCGCCGTGCTCGAGGGCGAGGCCTTCGACCGGGCTCTGCAGGCGTTCTGCGCGGACGGCGACCAAGAGCGCTTGCGCCTGCTCGCCACCTACCGCGCGGACGGGCTCCGGCGAATGCTGACCGGCGTGTACGAGACGCTGCGCTCCGCGGGGCGGGAGCTCGTGCTCGAGCTGGGGGAGCGTCCCGGGCTGGACGTGGCCGTGCGGAGCTTCCGCGAGGAGGCGGCCGCGCTCGCCGCCGACGAGGGCGCGGGCGCGGCCCAGCGGCGTGCGGCGGAAGAGGCGCTGCGGATCGTGACCGAGGGCGCGCCGCCCGAGCGGCTGGTCGATCTGGCTGCGCTGCAGGCGCGCGGCTCGCGCGCCGCCTCCTACGAGGAGGCCCGCAAGGCGGTCGAGCGGGCCGCGCTGGAGGAGCTGGCCGCGCACGACCGCGACCTCCTGCAGGAGCTGCTCGAGCGCTTCGCGGCCGAGTACGCGGCCGCGAAGCGGCGGGAGTCGGCGGTCGACTTCGAGGACCTGCAGCTCGCCGCCCGCGACCTCCTGCGCAGCGACGAGGCCGTCCGGGACGCGGTCCGCCTGCGCTTCCGGCTGGTGATGGTGGACGAGTTCCAGGACACGAACCGCCTCCAGTGCGAGCTCATCGACCTCGTCTCCCACCCGGAGCTGACCGAGGTGTTCACGGTCGGCGACGAGCTGCAGTCCATCTACGGCTTCCGCCACGCGGACGTCGAGGTCTTCCGCGAGCGCCGGGCGCGGGCGGCGAACCTGCTCACGCTGCGGCGCAACTACCGCTCTCGGCCGCAGGTGCTGGCTGCGGTCAACCACCTCTTCGCGGACGCGTTCGGGGAGGAGCACCAGCCGCTCGTCGCCTCCGCGGCCTTCGCCGATCCCGTCTTCGGCCACCCGGTCGAGCTGCTCGTCACGGACAAGTCCGCCTACCGCGACTCCGGGGAGCACTGGCGGGAGGGCGAGGCGCGCGCGATCGCGCGCCGGGTGCGGGAGCTGGTCGAGGCGGGGCACGCCCAGCCCGGAGAGATCGTCGTCCTCTTCGCCGCCGGCACGGACGCGGAGCGCTACGAGGAGGCGCTCCGGCGCGAGGGCCTGCCCACCTACCGGGCGACCGGCCGGGGCTACTTCGGCCAGCAGCAGGTGGTCGACCTGCTCGCCTACCTGCGGCTGCTGCACAACCGCTACGACGACGTCGCGCTGGCGACGGTGCTCGCCTCGCCCTTCGTCGGCGTCTCCAACGACACGCTCGTCCTGCTGCGCCGTGCAGCGCCGCGCCGGCCGCTCTTCACCGCGCTCGAGCGCGGAAGCCCGGAGACGGTCGAGGAGGCGGACGCCCGGCTCCTGCGCGCGTTCCTGCAGCGCTACGAGCGTCTCGTCCGTCTCTCCTCGCGAGCCGGCCTCGAGCGGCTGCTCGAGCAGATCCTCGCCGAACACGACTACGACTTGGCCGTGCTCGCCCGCTGGGACGGCACCCGCCGCTTCGCCAACCTGCGCAAGCTCGGCCGGCTGGCGCGGGAGTACGAGGCCCTGCGCGGCTCCGACCTCCCGGGGTTCGTCCGCTTCGTGCGCGAGCAGGACGCGCTGGGAGCGCGCGAGCTGGAGGCCGTCGCCGAGGAGGAGGGAGCGGACGCCGTCCGGCTGCTGACGATCCACGCAGCGAAGGGGCTCGAGTTCAAGGTCGTGGTCGTCGCCGACGCCGGCCGGGACACGGGCCGCCTGCGCGGGGGAGACGAGATCGTCGCCCTCTCCGACGGGCGCTTCGGCTTCAAGATGGTGCATCCGACCCGCGGCGAGCGGCGCCCCGTGTTCGGCTTCGAGGAGGTCCGGGAGGCCGAGCGTGAGGCCGAGCGGAGGGAGCGCCTCCGCCTCTACTACGTGGCGATGACCCGGGCGATCGACCGTCTGCTCGTGTCCGGGGCGATCGATCCCGAGCGCCGCGCCGACCGCGAGACCCCGATCGGGTGGGTGCTCGAGCGGCTCGGTGCGCGGGAGGCGGTGGCCGAGGCCGGCGACGAGCCAGTCGAGCTCGAGCGCGGCGAGGCGCGTTTCCTGCTCCGCGTCGACCGCCGCCCCGCACCGAGGCCCCGGCCGGACGTGGACCGGCAGGAGGCTGCGCCGGCGCTCTCCGCCGGGGAAGAGCCGGAGGTCGAGCAGCTGGCGCTCTTCGCCGAGCTCCCCGGCGTGGCGCCCGGCCGGGGGCTCGAGCTGCCTCCGCTCCGGGTCCCCCCGAGCCCGCCCCTGCACGATCCGCGCCGCCTCTCCTACAGCGCGCTCGCCCTCTTCGAGCGCTGCTCCTATCGCTACTTCGCCGAGCGGGTGCTGGGACTCCGGCCCGGCGCCCGCGGCGGCGAGCGCGACGGCGAGGGCGGGCTGGCCGCCCACGAGGTGGGGGACGCCGTCCACCGGGTGCTCGAGGAGATGCGGCTCGACCAGCCGGCGCCGCCGCCGCGCGCCGAGCTGGAGGCCGCCGTCCGCGGCTGGTACCCGGCGGCGACCGCCGCCGAGGTCGATGGGATCGGCACGCTCGTCGAGGCCTACTGCGCCTCCTCGCTCGCGCTCCGGATCGCCTCGCTGCCGGGCGCCCGCCCCGAGCGGCCGTTCGCGTTCGAGCACGACGGCGTGCTCCTGCACGGGCGCTTCGACGTCCTCTGGCGCGACGGGGAGGCCGCGCTCGTCGTCGACTACAAGTCGAACGTGCTCGGTGAGGCCGAGCCCGCCGCGGTCGTGGAGAGCGAGTACCGGCTGCAGCGGCTCGTGTACGCCCTCGCCTGCCTCCGCGACGGCGCCGCCGAGGTCGAGGTCGCCTACCAGTTCCTCGAGCGCCCGGAGGAGGTCGTCTCCGCGTCCTTCTCGGCCGGCGATGCTCCGAGCCTGGAGGCGGAGCTCGGGGCCGCGATCGCACGCATCCGCGCGGGGGAGTTCCGTCCCACCCCCGGCGAGCTCGTCTGCAGCGACTGCCCGGCGCTCGAGATCGTGTGCGCCGGCCCTCGCCTCCCCGTCTCGCGGTAGCCTCGCGCCGTGCGCGTCGCCGCGCTCGCGGACATCCACGGCAACCTGCCCGCACTCGACCACGTGCTCGAGCCGCCCGACCCAGACGAGACCACGGTGTCCTGCGGGAAGCTCCGTGGCGCGTAGCTACGTCTCCGAGGCGCGCCGCCGGGGCCTGGGCTCGCGCCGCGAGCGGATCGGCGAGATCATCGAGCGGCTCGCAGCCGCCCACCCGGACGCGCGGATCGCCCTGCGCTTCCGCTCCGACCTGGAGCTGCTCGTCGCCGTCATGCTCTCCGCCCAGACGACGGACACCACCGTCAACCGCGTCACCGCGCGTCTCTTCGAGAAGTACCGGCGGCCGGAGGACTACCTCGCGGTCCCGGCCGAAGAGCTGGAGCGAGACCTCTACCCGACCGGTACCTACCGCCAGAAGGCGAAGGCGCTCCGCGGGGCGATGCGCATGCTGCTGGAGGAGTTCGGGGGACAGGTGCCCCGCCGGCTGGAGGACCTCGTGCGGCTCCCGGGCGTCGCGCGGAAGACGGCGAACGTGGTTGCGGCAGAGCTCGGCCACACGCAGGGGATCGTGGTGGACACGCACGTCCGCCGGCTCGCTCAGCGCCTGGGGCTCACGCGCCACGACGACCCGGTGAAGATCGAGCGCGATCTCCAGCGCGTCGTCCCGCGGGCGGACTGGGCGCGCGTCTCTCACCTCCTCATCTGGCACGGCCGGCGCGTCTGCACCGCCCGCGCTCCGCGCTGCGAGGCGTGCGTGCTGGAGGACCTGTGCCCCTCCTCGCGGCTCAGATCCAGCGGCGCCAGCGGAAGAGCGCGAGCTGGATCGCCGTCGAGGCGCCGATGAGCGCGCTGGAGACGCCCAGCGACCAGTAGCCGGCAGCGAAGGCCGACTCGAAGTTCTGGCCGTAGAAGCCGACCACGAGCGAGGGGACGAGCACGAGCGAGGCGATCACGGTCAGCTTCTTGGCGACCTCGTTCTGGCTCTCGGCGATCTTCGCCTGTAGATGATCGCGAACGCTCGCGAGCAGGTCGCGCGCGATGTCGAGCTCCTCGGTCACGCGCACGAGCGTGTCGTAGGTGTCGGCGAAGAGCCGCTCCAGCTCGGGCGGGAAGAGCGCGTGGTCGCCGACCTCGATCCGCCCGTCGAGCACGCGGCGAACGGCGGCGCGGGTTGCCGAGACCGTGCGGCGGCGGTGCAGCAGCTCGTGCCGCAGGTTGGAGAGGCGCATCCGCGCCTCCGCTCCCCGCAGCTCGTCGACCTCGTCCTCGAGCTCGTCGATCTCCGTGTAGATCGCGTCGAGCGCGACGAGGTAGCTTTCGGCCACGTCGTCCGCCAAGCGGTGGACGAGCAGGCCTACCGGCGCTCCGGACTCGGCCGCCGGTCCGAGAGCGGCCGCGTCGTAGGCAGGCCCACCGGGAGGGGTCTTGCGCACGGTCAGGAGCAGCTCCGGCGAGGCGATCAGGTCGATCTCCTGCTGGACGACCTGCTTTTGCTCGGGCAGGGTCGCCAAGGCGACGAGCACCCCGAAGGCGTACGCACCGTGCGCCTCGAGCAGCGGGCGCGGCTCGGGCCCGTCCTCACGGCGGGCGGTGAGCACCTCGACCACGTCGGGATCGACTCCCGCGGGCAGGGCCGCGACCAGCTCCTCGCGGGTGGGATCGGCGAAGTCGAGCCAGCGTGTCGCCACCGCCAGGCGAGGGTAGCGTGGCGGCCGGCCGGACCAGCCGCTATGCGGACGCGGTCGCGGCCTGAGGCACGTGTCGTCGCTCGTCGAGCCAGCGCTGCGCGTCGAGCGCGGCCATCGCCCCGCTGCCGGCCGCGGTCACCGCCTGCCGGTAGGTGTGGTCCTGGACGTCCCCGGCCGCGAACACGCCGGGGATGTTCGTCCGCGTCGAGCGGGGCTCCGTGACGAGGTAGCCCTGCTCGTCGTGGTCGAGCCAGTCCAGGAAGAGCGACGTGTTCGGGACGTGCCCGATGGCGACGAAGAGGCCGTCCGCCTCGAGCACCGTCTCGTCCCCGGTCACGGTGTCGCGGAGGCGGACGCCGGTGACGTGGCCCTCCGCCTCACCGAGCACCTCCTCGACGACTGCGTTCAGGACGAACTCGATCTTCTCGTTCGCGCGCGCTCGGTCGACCATGATCGGCGCAGCGCGGAACTCGTCCCGGCGGTGCACGATCACCACCTTGCGCGCGAAGCGGGTGAGGAACGTGGCCTCCTCCATCGCCGAGTCGCCGCCGCCGGCGACCACGACCACCTTGTCCCGGAAGAAGGCGCCGTCGCAGGTCGCGCAGTAGGAGACGCCGCGGCCCTGCAGGGCCTGCTCCGAGGGCAGCCCGAGCTGGCGCGCGCTCGCCCCCGTGGCCACGATCACGGCCTCGGCGCGGTACTCGTCGTCGCCGACGAAGATCCGGAAGGGGCGCTCCGAGAAGTCCACCCGGGTGACGTCGTCGGTCAGGTACTCGGCCCCGAAGCGCTCCGCTTGGCGGCGGAAGTCGGCCATCATCGCCGGGCCGAGCACGCCGTCCGGGTAGCCCGGGTAGTTCTCGACCTCACTCGTGATCATCAGCTGGCCACCCCAGTTGAACCCCTCGACGACGAGCGGGCGCAGGTTGGCGCGTGCCGTGTAGAGGGCGGCCGTGTACCCGGCCGGCCCGCCGCCGATGATGATCACGTCGCGAACGTCGTCCACAGGGTCTTCCTCTCGTGACCGCAGGCGCCGGGCGCCTGCACGCTGACGGAAACGCTCCGGCTTCGCGTCCTGTTCCCGCGCGTCACGCCGCGTCGGCGCCGGCGGGAAGCGCCTGCAGGGGCGGCTCGCCGGCCGGGGTCAGCTCGGGAGCCGCGAGCGGCCGCGCCTGTCGTTCGATCGGTTGCAGCTCGGGCGGCTGGACGCCCGAGATGCCGTGCCGCTCGAAGCGTCGCGCCTGCACCAGGACCTGTCGCTCGAGCGAGCCGACGGTCTCGTTGTAGGCCTTCACGGCGCCGTCCAGCGACTTGCCGAGGCGCGCGACGTGACCGCCCATGGTGGCGAGGCGCTTGTACAGCTCTCGGCCCAGCTCGCTGACCTCGCGCGCGCTGGCCGCGACCGTCTCCTGCTGCCACCCGTAGTGGACGGCGCGCAGCAGCCCGATCAGATTCGTCGGCGAGGCCGGGATGACGTTGTTCGAGACCGCCAGCTCGACCAGCGAGGCGTCCTGCTCGAGCGCAGCCCGCAGGAAGGTCTCGTCGGGCAGGAACATGACGACGAACTCGGGCGTCGCCGGGAGCTGGCGCCAGTACGCCTTCTGCCCCAGCCGGTGGATGTGCTCGCGGACGTGGCGGGCGTGGTCGGCCAGGCGGGCGCGGCGCTCGTCGTCGGAGGCGTCCTCGCGGAAGGCGTCGAGGTAGGCGGCGAGCGGGACCTTGGAGTCGATCACGACCTGCTTCTGCCCGGGCAGGTGCACGATCACGTCCGGGCGGAGCACGTTCCCCTCGCCGTCGGTGGTGGACGGCTGCTCGTCGAAGTCGCAGTGCTCGAGCATCCCCGCCAGCTCGATCACCCGCCGGAGCTGGATCTCCCCCCAGCGTCCCCGCACGTGCGGGGCGCGCAGCGCGGTGACCAGGTTGCCGGTCTCCGCGCGCAGGCGCTCCTGGTCGGAGCGGAGCTGCTGCACGCCCTCGCGGAGCGCGCCGTAGGCCTCCTGGCGGATGCGCTCGACGCTCCGGAGCTGCTCGTCCATCCGTTCCAGGGACTCCTTCAGCGGGCGGACGTGCCCGGCCAGGTGCGCCTCCGCGAGCTCGAGGAAACGGCTGCCCGACTCGTCCAGCGCCTCCGCGGAGAGCTGCTTGACGACCGCGGCCAGGCGGTCGTCGAGCGTGCGTCGCTCGGCCTCGAGCTCGCCACGGGCCGCGGCCAGGGCTTCGCGCAGCGCCAGCGCCTCCTCCCGGAGACGCGCCCGCTCGGCGAGCGCGGCGCGCAGGGCGAGGTAGGCGCCGAGGGCACCGACGGCGAGCCCGACTGCGAAGGCGAGAGCGGCCATGGACCAGCGAACGGTAGTAGGGGCGGCGGACGGAGCGAGGACGGTGGGGCCGCGCTGGTACAGTCGCGCGCGGCATGCCCGACAAGCCGCGCGTCAAGGCACCCAAGCAGCGCAGCGCTCCCGCGCCGGCCGGCTCCACGCGGGGACGCTCGCCGCTCTTCGCCGCCGTCGCCGCGCTCGCGGCCTTGGGGGCGGTCGGTGCGGTCCTCGCCTTCGTCAGCCTCGGCGGCGGCGGGCGGCCGTCCGAGGACGAGGTGCGAGCGAGCCTCGAGGCCGCGGGGTGCACGCTCGAGGCGAAGCCCGCGCTGCCCGGGGAGCACTCGGTCACGGACCCCGCCGGGAGCTCGCCGAAGTGGAACACCGATCCGCCGACGAGCGGCCCGCACTACGCGCAGGCCGCGATCTTCGGGATCTACGAGGAGCCGCTCGAGCTGGCACGCGTCGTCCACAACCTCGAGCACGGCGGCATCTACATCCTCTGGGGCGAGGACGTGCCGCCTGCCACCGTCGAGGAGCTGCGGGCGTTCTACGCGCAGCACAAGACGGGCACGATCATGGCCCCCTTGCCGCGGCTCGGCGACGAGTTCGCCCTCGGCGCCTGGGTCTCCGACGGCGACACGCACAAGGGCTACCTCGCCAAGTGCAAGGGATTCGACGAGGTCGCCGTCTCCTCGTTCTTCCGCGCCTTCCAGTTCCGAGGCCCGGAGCGGTTCGACCCGAGCGCCCTCCAGCCGGGCTCCTAGCGCCGTACACTCCGCTCGCCGGGGTGGCGGAACGGGTGAGACGCGCCCGCCTTAAAAGCGGGTGCCCCCACAGGGGGCGTGCGGGTTCGAGTCCCGCCCCCGGCACCTTTGCCTCCCGGCCGCGCGGACAATCCCTGAAGCGCGGCCGCTACACTCGGCGCGCCGTGGCGAGGTCCCCGGAAGCGCTTGCCCAGGCCCAGCTCGAGTGGGACACGCCGCTCTACCGCATGGCGGTCGCGCAGCTCGACCAGGCGCTCCCCTACGCGGGGATCCCGGAGGACGTCGCCGAGCGGCTCCGCTACCCCGAGCGCTCGCTCATCGTCAGCGTCCCCGTGCGGCTGGACGACGGCCGCCGGGTCGTCTTCCCGGGCTACCGGGTCCAGCACTCGAGCATCCTCGGCCCGACGAAGGGCGGGATCCGCTACGACCGGGACGTGACGCTCGGCGAGTGCGCCGCGCTCGCGATGTGGATGACCTGGAAGTGCGCGCTCCTCCGTCTCCCCTACGGCGGAGCGAAGGGCGGCGTGCGCTGCGACCCCCGCGCCCTCTCCGGCGCCGAGCTCGAGCGCATCACGCGCCGCTTCACCTCCGAGCTCCTGCCGATCATCGGCCCCCAGGAGGACATCCCCGCGCCGGACATGGCCACGAACGAGCAGACGATGGCCTGGATGATGGACACGTACTCGATGCAGCGCGGCTACGCGGTGCCGGAGATCGTGACCGGCAAGCCGGTCTCGATCGGCGGCTCGGTCTTCCGGCACGAGGCGACGGGGGCAGGGGTGGTGATGGTGGTCGCGCGGGCGTGCGAGCGGCTCGGCCGTCCGCTCGCCGGCCAGCGCTGCGCCGTCCAAGGCTTCGGCAACGTGGGGAGCATCGCGGCGCGCGAGCTCGCCGACCAAGGGGCGGAGGTAGTGGCGGTCTCGGACGCCTACGGCGGTCTCTTCGCCGAGGAGGGGCTGGACGTCCCGGCGCTGCTCGCCTACGCGCTGGAGCACGGGTCGCTCGAAGGTTGCGACGCGGGCGAGCGGATCACGAACGAGGAGCTGCTCGAGCTCGACTGCGACGTCCTCGTGCTCGCCGCCCGGGAGGACCAGATCGGCGCCGACAACGCCTCCCGGGTGCGCGCGCGCCTGATCGCCGAGGGCGCGAACGGGCCGATCTCGCTCGAGGCGGACGCGATCCTCGCCGAGCGCGGCATCCCCGTCCTGCCCGACGTGCTCACGAACGCGGGCGGGGTGACCGTCTCCTACTTCGAGTGGGTGCAGGACCTCGGGCGGCTCTTCTGGACGCGAGACGAGATCCGCGCCAAGCTCGCCGCCAAGCTCTCGGACGCCTTCGACCGGGTCTGGGACGTGGCGCACGAACGCGGGGTCACCCTCCGCACGGCGGCCCTCGTCGTCGGCGTGCGCGAGGTCGCCGAGGCGCTCGAGGCGCGGGGGCTGTTCCCGTGACGGTCGTCCGCGAGGCGATGGTCGCCGATCCGCGGCGCCTGCCGGCGGAGGCGTCCGCCCAGGCCGCGGGCGAGCTGCTGCGACGGCCGGAG
>Ga0073934_10010845_pt1 | contig 11198 bp, 5 predicted proteins | sample LarsenN4metaG_FD_76834 | JGI IMG/M metagenome (GOLD analysis project Ga0073934, IMG submission 76834) | Hot spring sediment bacterial and archeal communities from British Columbia, Canada, to study Microbial Dark Matter (Phase II) - Larsen... ...
CGCCCTCCCTACGTGCCGCCGGACGGCAAGGGCTCGCCCTGCGCATTCCTCGGCCAGGTGGTCGGCGGGCCGCCGGCGCCGCTGAGCGAGGTCGCGCCCCATGCGCCCCCTGCGCTCGTGGCGATCTGCGAGAAGGCCATGGCTCGTCGCCAGGAGGACCGGCACCGCGACAGCCTCGCGCTCGCCCAGTGCCTGGAGGCGTTCCTGAGGAAGGCCGAGCCTCCATCCCCGCCCCCGGTGCGGCGCTCCGCCACGGCAGCGGCCGTGGTTGTGGCCGTGGCCGCAGCCGTGGCGCTGGTCGTCACGGCCCTCCTTGCAGCGCACCTTGCGACGAGGTGGATGGCAGAGAGCGGCGCTTCGCCGGCTCACGCGTCGATGGAGGTCTCCGTGGAGCTCGAGCGCCTCGCCGACCTGAGCCAGGAGGCCGCGGACCTCGGCCCGCCGATCTCATCGAACGTCGAGTCGATCCGGAGCTGGCTCGATCGGGCGCAGGCCTGGGCGAGATCTGCAGCCTCGCGCCATCGAGACCTCGAGCGGCTGCTCGAGCCGGCGCTCGTGGACCCGGAGAACCTCCGACTGGCGTGCAGCCTTGGGCTCCTGGGGGACGGGCTCAGGGCGTTCACGGCGGCGGGTCCTGCTCCGGGCCTCGTCTTCCGGGTGGACCGCATGCTCGAGGCGGCAAGGCTCAGCCGCAAGAGGACCATCGACGACGTCTGGCAGCTCTGGCAAGAGACTCGCTCCGCCGTCGCCGACAAGGCGAGGCGGCCTTGGTACGCCGGGCTCGAGCTGGCCCCCCAGGAGGGCTTGATCCCCGCGGGGTTCGATCCGGTGACGGGCCTCTGCGAGCTGGGCCACCTCGAGAGCGGTCGCATCCCGGACCGCGACGGGAGCGGGCGCTTGCAGCTCGGGGCCGACACCGGAGTCGTCTTCGTCCTGATCCCCCCGAGCGCTGAGCGCGAGGCGTTCCTGCTCGCCAAGCACGAGCTGACCGAGATGCAGTGGCAGCGTTGCTCAGGCGTGCTGTCGCCGGCGCCCACCGCGCTCGAGCTCCCCAGGCTCGGGATGCGCCTCCCCACCGTGGAGGAATGGCGGTACGCAGCGGCGGGCGGAGCTCCAGGGCGGTTCGACCCAGCCGATTGCGGCAAGGTCTTCGGGCTCGAGGGCATGACCTGGGGCGGCGGCGAGGTCGTCGAGGGCTCGCGGCTCCGACCAGCGAAGTCCCTGGAGAGGGCGAAGGAGTGAGCATGGCGGAGCCGGCCTTCGAGGCGACCCTCCAGCTCGTCGGCGCAGCCCAGAAGGGGGATGGCAAGGCCCTGAACGAGCTCTTCGCCCGCTACCTCCCTCGCACGCGAAGGATCGTTGCCTGCCGGATGGGCTGGCGCCTCCAGCAGCTCGAGGAGCACGAGGACCTGGTGCAGGCCACGCTGCTTCGCGTCTTCCAGGGCCTCGAGCGCTTCGAGGCTCGCACCGATGGCTCCTTCCGCCACTGGGTGGCGCACCTCGTCGAGTGCACGGTCCGCAACGCCGCCCGAGACGCGATGCGCGCCAAGCGAGGCGGCGGCACGGTCAAGCGCTGGAGCGAGCTGGCCAACGAGGACCTCTCGGCCATCGCGTTTCAGGCCGATGACCCGACGCCCTCGAGCGTCGTTCGAGGGCGGGAGCTCGAGTCGCGGATCGAGGAGTGCCTCCTCAAGCTCCCCGATCGCCATCGGGAGCTCGTCCTCCTGCGCAGCTTCTGCGGGATGTCCTTCGGCGAGATCGCCGAGAAGCTCGGGATCGAGAAGGAAGGCACGGTGCGGCAGATCTACTCGCGAGCGGTGCACAAGCTGAAGGAGATGCTCCAGGCATGAGCCCTCCTGAGGGGTCCTCCACCAACCCCGATGACTCGCGCTACGTGATCGAGGAGAAGGTCGCCGCAGGCGGCATGGGAGTGGTCTACCGCGTCCTGGACAGGAGCCTCGGCCGGACCGTGGCCATGAAGGTCTGCTCGCGCGAGGAGCCATCGCGTGCCGGGGAGGAGCCTGGATCATCGGCGCGGGCCAGGTTCCTGGAGGAGGCCAGGGTGACGGCCCAGCTCGACCACCCCGGCATCGTCCCCGTTCACGAGGTCGGAGCCCGGGACGGCGGCCAGGCCTACTTCACGATGCCGCTGGTGAAGGGACAAGGGCTCGGCTCGGTTTTCGAGCTCGCAAGGGGCGGCCGCGAGGGCTGGAACCTGAGCCGGGCCGTCGCCGCTCTGGTCAAGGTGTGCCAGGCGGCGGCCTACGCGCACTCCAAGGGCATCGTCCACCGCGACCTCAAGCCCGCGAACGTCATGGTGGGCCGGTTCGGCGAGGTCTACGTCCTCGACTGGGGGCTCGCCAAGGTGATCGGGAAGGAGGAGCTCCCGGGCCCGAACGGCTCGAGCGGTGCGCCCTCGGCGCTCGCCACGCAGGAAGGAGACGTCCTCGGGACGCCGGCCTACATGCCGCCCGAGCAGGCGGCCGGCAGGCTGGAGCTCGTGAACGAGCGCTCGGATGTCTACGCGCTCGGCGCCATGCTCTACGCGCTCTTGACGGGACACGCGCCCTACCTCGAGCCGGAAGCGAAGCGCTCGTCTCAGCTCGTCCTCGCTCGGATCCTCCATGGGCCTCCGCAAGCCGTGCGGGCGCTCTCTCCGAAGGCCCCCGCCGAGCTGGCGGCCATCTGCGAGAAGGCGATGGCCCGGGACCCTGCGGCCCGTTACGCGACCGCCTTTGACCTGGCCGAGGACCTTCAAGCCTATCTCGACAACCGCGTCGTGAGCGCCTACCGGACCGGCGCCATCGCCGAGCTGAGCGCCTGGTGCGCCCGGCATGCGCTCCTCCTCAAGGTCTCGGCGCTCCTCGCAGGCGGCTTGACGATATCGATCCTCGGCGCCGTCTGGTACCTGCGGGTGGAGGAGGCCGCAGCGCTCGTGGAGCGTGCCCGGGCGCACCTGGTGCGCTATCGCGAGCTCAAGGGAGAGGCGCCCCGGCTTCACGAGGAATGGCTCCGGGTCAAGACGGAGCTTCCCGACTGGGCTCCTGTGTGGCACCGGCAGGAGGAGATCCGCCTCCATCGAGAGCTCGAGCGGACGCGCCAGGAGCTCGAGACCCGGTTCAACAGCGCGCTCATCGAGCTCTCGAACGGGCTCAAGGTGGCGCCGCCGTCGGGCATCCGCGCTGAGGCGCTTGGCCAGCTTCGAGAGCTTTATGCCGAGCGGTACCTCGCCATGGAGCGCGGGGAGACGGTCCACGCCGCCCAGGAGATCTACCGGCGGAAGCTCGAGGAACTGTATCCCGGAGCGACGCCGCCCGCGCTCGAGGCCAGAGGCCGGATTTCGATCCAGAGCGATCCCGCAGGGGCCGACGTGTATTGCTTCCGGTATGTCGAGGGGGCGGACACGCGCCTCGTGCCCTTGCCGTTCGACGGCACGCTGGGCCGAGTGACCGGCGAGCCGGCGCTCCGGGTCGCCGCGATCCTCGAGCCCGAGCGGCACCAGGGGGTCTTCGCCGCCGGCGACAGGGTCGTGGAGGTGCGCGGGAGGCCGATCCGATCGGAGATGGACCTGGGGCTGGCGCTGGAAGGCCTCGCCGCCGCCGAGGAGGTCGCCGTGAAGCTCGAGCGGCTCGGGAGCCTCATCGAGCGCAAGTGGGTGCCGTTCCCCGAGCCCGCCGGAGGCCAGCCCGGCGAGCGCCGGTCCTTGACCGTGGTCCATGCCCAGCTCGGCCTGGTCTTCGAGGGCTACCCGCTCGAGTTCGTCCCGAGCTGCCGGCTCGGAGAGACTCCCGCCGGCGGGCCCTTGTCCGCCGACCTTCCGGAAGGCAGCTACCTCCTCGTCCTGCGCAAGCTCGGCTATCGCGACACGCGCATCCCCGTGGTGGTCCCCACGCCGAGCGGCCTCGCCACGGTGCGGCTCTTCCGCGACGCGGAGGTCCCGCCGGGGTTCGTGCACATCCCTGCAGGGAGGTTCTCCTGCGGCGGGGATCCCCAGGCATTCCAGAGCCTCGACCGCAGCGAGGTGGACCTCGGCGATTACTTCATGGGCAGGACGGAGGTCACCTTCGCGGAGTACCTCGAGTACCTGAACGACCCCGAGGTGCGCAAGCAGAGGAGCCCGGCCGGCGAGGACGAGGTCGAGGAGAAGGAGAGGCAGCCCGGCACGCTCCTCGTCGAGCGCCAGCCGGACGGGACATGGGCCTTGTCGTCCAGGGTGGGGCCCGGCTCTCCCCTCTGCAGCGTCTCGCAGTCGAACGCGGTGGAGTACGCCAGGTGGCGGACTCGCAAGGAGGACAAGTGGCGGTACCGCCTGCCCACGGACGAGGAGTGGGAGAAGGCAGCCCGCGGCGCCGATCGGAGGGCGCACGTGTGGGGCGAGTACCTCATCCGCGCGTTCTCCTGGAGCGCGGCGCTCCCGAGGCCCCGCCTGCCGAACCGGCTTGCGGTCTTCTCGGCGGACGAGAGCGTCTACGGGGTCCGCGACATGGCCGGCTCGGTCGATGAGCTCACCTCGAGCCAGCTCTCCAGGCGCTGGGTGACCCGGCGAGGGGGGAACTGGCAGTCGTCCGATCCGCAGAACCTGCGCGTCGCAAACCGGAACGGCCGCCTCGCCACCGGGCGCGGCACCGAGACCGGGTTCCGGCTGGTGGCGGAGCCGATGGAGTAGGGGGGAGGCTGAACCCCGACATCAACGGCCTGTTCGAGGGAGCTTCGAAGGGCACGCTGATCGCCGAGCTGAACCGACTCGGCATCCTCATCGACGTCAGTCACCTTTCGTCGTCCGAGCTGAATGAGGTGATTGCCGCCTCGAAAGACCCGGTCATCCGCTCCCACGACTCCCCCAGGTCGATTGGCGGCGAGGCGGATGACGCCGCGATCCTGGCGGTGGCGCAAAGCGGCGGCGGCCACGGCATCTTCGCCGTCCACTTCTACCAGGACTACATTCGCTGCACCACTGTGGAGCGCGTCGTTGATGCCATCGACTACGTCATTCGCCTCGCTGGCAGCGAGCATGTGGCGCTCGGCGGCGATTACTTCCCAGAGGCGAGGCGTACCTGAGCGATTCAAGACATCGCTGGCCTGCCCCGGTTGACGTTGACTCTGGTTCGGCGGGACTACACTGACGGAGAGATCCAGCAGATTCTGGGCTTGAGCTCGATGCAGCTCTACAGCCGCGTCTGGAAGAACGCACGGGGCTGATGGAGCTCAAGGTCCAGGGTTCGGCTCCAAGGCGGCAGAGCTCGGCCCGGCCGACTCCGCGCCGGGGTCGTTCCAGGAGAGGACGAGGTCCGCCGGCGAGACGCCGGTTTGGCCATCCGGCGGCTGCGGCAGGCTCGCGGGAGCCGAGGAGGTTCACCCAGGCTGGCGTCGTCAACGATCTGGTGCAATCGTTGTCGAAGGTGATGGTGGCGCAGTTTTTGAGCAGGTGGCAGATCCCCGGGTCGAGGTCGGCCCGCGCCTTGATGCTGAACGAGACCGTCATCTGGCCTTGATGACGGCTGTCGTTGGGAAGCAGGAATCCATCGACCTCCGTAGAGTCCTCGAAGACGCTCCAGGTGGCCAGCCCGGTGACCGCGTCGAAGCGCATCTCGACGTTGGCTTCCAACTCATCGATCACTCGTCCATCCGCCTCGAGGTGCGCAACCGGCAGCGCCTCCTGGTAGAGGTCGCGCCAGCGCGCCGGCAGGACGGCGCGGACCGCCCCCGGCACGTCCTCGATCGACTCGCCGAGGAAGTCGCCGGTCTCCGGGACGTAGATGGAGCAGCGGATGACCAAGCGGTCATCCCGCAGCACCTGGCCGTCCGCTGAACGCTCGAGGCCGCATTGCGCCGACTGGCAGCAGCCGCGACGGTAGAGGATGGGCACCTCGCGCCGCTCGACGGGGCCGAGGCGGACCAGCGGCGCCGGGGACTCGCAGCCGGGGTGCTCGACGGCGAGGCTGTAGGCCGCCCAGTCGGATGAGGCCCGCACCTTCTCGGGTCCAACCAGCTCAACCCAAATGCCGTGGAGGCAGTCGTCGACGACCTCGACCCAGCCCTCGAGCCTGGCGTCAAGGGCATCGGTAGAGACCGCAACGACGTCTTACGTCCCTGCGCTCGGCGCCGTCACCTCCGCCTCCGCCCGGCCTCACGAGCTCGAGCGTTGCCAGGTAATCGAGGTCATCGCCCGTCACCACGAGGGAGTGCGCCGTGCGTGCGAGCAAGATGGCGGGCCGCACGTCGCCGAACGCGAAGTCGCGGAGACGAGCATGCGGTTCTCGAAGAGTCCGCTCCCGGCCTCCGGCTCGCGGCTGCCGGCATACAGGTCGAAAGCGTTCGTCTTGGGGACCACTCCCCAGCGCGCTTTGAGCGCGTGGTAGGCCGCTGAGCTCGTCGCGATGATGGCGGAGCGGCCCGGCGGCAGGCAGACGTCGAGGACGCGGCCCTTCCCGGGGGCGGCGCGCACGACGAAAGGGGGGATGGTCGCTCGACGCAGCAACGCGTGCCGTCAGTGATCTGCTCCGGGCTGCCGGTGCTCCTCCTTCACGGCGAGGAGGGCTTCCTCGATCCTCTCGAAGAGCTCCATTCCCCGGAAGACGGTGCTCGCGCCGGGGCCCTTGTCCAGCAGCAAAGACGCCGACTGCCTACCGTCCTCGTCGGCGAGAGACTTCTTGCGCAGCACGCACGAGATCGACCGTCGTGGTGGTGCTCGCCCCTTCGTGTGAGGACCATCCCTCGCCCAGGGCTGCGAATGTAACCATGATCGACGAGGGCGGAAAGAGCCAACTTCCCAGTCGACCCGTGCGCTTGTCACAACTCGGCGGCTTCCCGTGTTGATGCGGATGAGGCACGCCGATCCGGAATGCCGGAGCGCGCCGAGTGCCGATCAGCCGTCGTTTTCCCGCTTCCGGGAGAAAGGACCAAACCATGTCTCGACACCGTCGCCCAACGCTTACCACCCCGCTCCAAACCTTGTGTTTGCTCACAGCGCTCGTGCTGCCGCGGTACGCTGCCGCGCAATCTCCCGGCGGCGACGAGACCGCGCTGAGCTCTGCATTCTTCCTGCGCGGCGACTGCAACGGCCAAGGCGACGTGAGCCTGTCCGACTCTCTCTTCCTGCTCTACTACCTCTTCCTCGGCTCAGCGGAGCCTCCCTGCCTCGCCGCGTGCGATGCCAACGACGATGGGGTCGTCGCGGGCAGCCTCTCCGACGCTCTTCACATCCTCAACTACCTCTTCCTCGGCGGCCCGCAGCCGCCGGCGCCGTTCCCGGAGTGCGGCTTCGACGACTGGATATCTCCTGTCCCGGGCCTGTCCTGCGGCTCGAGCTCCTGCCAGCCGCCGGCGGCGGACGCCGACGGCGATGGGATCGCCGATGCCGATGATAACTGCCCGAGCACGCCGAACTCCGAGCAGTTCGACTTGGACGGGGACGGCATCGGCAACGCCTGCGACGTCGTGGTCTATGCAAGCGACGACCTGGCGTTCGGCATCGTGCGGCGCTTCGACGGCAGTCTCAAGGCGACGCGCCCGCAGCTCGCCGCCAGCCTTCGCAACAACGGAAAGGAGCCCGTCCAGTGGCGGGTCACCGCCCATCCCGATGCGGTCGCGCCGCTCGAGGCAACCGGCGCCATCGAACCTGGAGGAAGAGCCGATATCGGAGCCCAGTTCGTCCTCGAGCAGGTTCCAGCGGACTTGTTCCAGGCCGAAACTCCTCGCGTCTACCTCGGCGATCTCAAGCTCCAGGTCTTCGCCGGCGCGGAACGGCTGGACTTCCTCATCCCTGCCTCTGCTTCTGGCACGACGTCCACTTCCCCGGACGACTGCCTGTACACCGTGTACCTCTACAAGGTCAAGGTGACCGAGGGCGAAGAGTGGGCGGACCCGGCGCTGGAGCTCGAGGTAACAGCATACCTCGCGGATTCGACCGTCGTGGAAGACGCTGAGTACGAAGGCGAGCTCAGCGAGGGAGAAAGCGCTATTCTGACAGGCGAAGTGATCTTACAGGAAACGGTCTCTTCGGGGGAAACCGTCAACCGGAGAGTCGACATCCTGGTCGTTGACGAGGACGGGGCGGACAGCGACGACGAGGGCGAGACCTACGTCGACATCAGCTTCACGTGCTCGGGCCATGACATTGAGTACTGCACGAAGCCCATCGCCCTAAGCGGCACGAACGAGCAGGAGGTGGAGGTCACGATCCAGGTCGTCTGGGACGACCTGTAATCCCATCGACCTACAAGCCGGAGTCGACGTTGTCAGCCCAAGTAGGAACCTATGAGGATGCCATGCACACACGCAAACTGATGTGGATCGCCGTCGCAGCAACGGTCCTTGGAGTCGTCGAGGCGCCGGCAGAGGACTGTCAGGCGCGCTTCACCGGTCCGGCGCGCCACCGGATCGGACCGGCGCCGGGGCCGGTCGTGGCCTGGGACTTCGATGGCGATGGGGACGAGGACCTGATCGCGGCCAGCGAGGCAGAGATCTCGATCTTCATCAACTCGGGCAGCGGCGCCTTCGCGGCGCGCCGCCCGGTCGCCGCGAGCAAAAAGGCGACGGCGCTGGCGGCGGCCGACTTCGACGCCGATGGCCGGGGCGACTTCCTCCTCACCCAGAGCCAGGGAGACGAGTCGATCATCTTCTACAATGGCCACGCCGGCCTGCAGGCCGCCTTCACGCGCCAGCCCCTGGCCGCGCCGCTCGCGGCGGCGAGCTCGGCGACTGCCCACCTCAACCTCGATGACCGGCCCGACGTGGTGGGCATGGGACCTACTGGCGAGGTGGTGCTCCTCCTCAGCACGGGGTCGCGCGAGCTCGAGCCGGCGGTGACCATCCCCGCACCGGCCGGGAGCAGCGGCGCCACGGCCGCCGTCGCGGGCGACTGGGACCAGGACGGGTTGGTGGACCTCGCCGTGGCCTGGAAAGGATCGCGCGAGGTCGCGGTCTACGCTTCGAGTGTGCTCGACAAATCCAGCCCCAAGCTCTCTTCCCCCGTCACCCTGGGCGGCAGCGCTGCCGCGCTGAGCGCGGGCGACCTCGACCGCGACGGCCGCCTCGACCTGCTGGCGGCCCTGGCCGACAGCCCCGCGCTGGTCGTGGCGCGAGGGAGAGGCGACCTCGCCTTCGAGGTGCAGGCTGCCGACGCCTCAAGTCCGGCGATCGCGCTACGGCTGGCCGACCTCACGGGAGATCGGAGGCTCGACGTGATCGCCACCGCCGTCAACGGCAGCATCTCGGTCATCGGCAACGCGGAGATCGTCGCTGGCGACGCGTCGCGCGCCGCTGTGCTGTCCGGCGTGGCAGCGGCAGCAGCCATCACCGCCGCCGACCTCGACGGCGACGTGGCCGCCGACCTCGCAGTGCCTGCAGCTTCGAGCGAAGACCTCGCGATCTTCTTCAACACCACGCGCTGCCCGGCGGTGACCGGCATCCGCCCATCGGAGACGGCGGCGCAGGGGGAGAGCGTGCTCGGCGTCTACGGGAGCGGCCTCGATCGCGTCGATCTCTTCCTGGCCGGCCAGGAGCTTGCCGTCGCCACTCTCGCCCACCCCACGGCGGTGATCGTGAGCCTGCCCCCGCTGGAACCCGGCGAGTATGAGATCGAGGCGCGGGATCAAGTCACTGGCCTGCCGGTCCCGGTCACGGCACCACCGCTCAAGGTCGTCGAGGCCAAGCTGCCGCCGGTGTCGGAGGTCAAGGCCATCGTCCTGAGCCCCGCAGAGGTCAAGCTTTCCTGGACGAGCGCCGTGCGGTTCGATGCCATCAGCATCGCCGTGGACGGTGTCCAGGTCGCCGAGCTGCCAGGTGAGGCCACGAGCTTCGCGCATGTCCTGCCGAGGCCCCTCGTGGACGGGCAAAACGTCGATTACGAGATCACCGGCGCGGCCGCCGCCCCCGATGCGTCGGGGGCCTGGATTGAGTCCTGGCCATCGCGGGTGGTGGTTTCCAAGCCGCGGCCTTACGGCCAGCTCGTCCCCGGCGCCACGGGGTTGCCCGGCGGCCAGAGCTTGCGCCTGCATGGCGACGGGGGCGGAGAGGTCCGGGCCGAGATCAAGCTGGGAGAGCCGGCCGACGGCCTGACGCTCCAGGTCCGCGCGCGCCAGCGCGACCGCAGCGCGAAGCTGGTCGGGTCGTTGACTCCCGCTGCCGGCGGGGACGGAAGCGGCGCCCCGGAAGCCATCGCGGTTACGTTCGAGCCGGAGACATCGGGGGTTCGCAGCGGCTGGTTCAAGGGCAAGATCGAGCAGCCGGTCGCCGCCGCCGACTACGTTCTGTCGTTGAGCGCGCAGGGCGGCGATCCGCACCGTTCCGCTTTCAGCATTGCCACGGACGCGGGCTCGTCGACCGCCTCGGGGCTCGAGCCGCTCATCCTCGCCTACCGTCGCTCGAACGTAGAGCTGCCGAAGGTCAAGCTGCGAGAGCTGGTCCTCCACCCCGCCACAAGCAGCTTGCTCAAGTCGAGCGGCGAGGGCGGCGGAGGCGCCGTGGACAGCGGCGTGCGTGCCTTCCGAGCCGAGCTGGAGGCTGCCGCGACGGTGACTCCGACCTACACCTGGGGCGGCGGCAGCTCGGGGACCTCGACTTCCGACGGCGACACCTTCATTGCCTCGCTGAGCCGTTGTCTAGACTTCAACTCGATCACGATCGGCTACGCCGACCGCTTCACCCCCTCCGGCACCAGCGACGAAGAGGACTCAACCACCACCGCGGAGGTCTTTTCGGTTTTCGGCTCGCGGCCGGTACCGGGCTCACCGCCGGACATCGAACGGATTGCACCGGACCCGGAATGCGATGGGCTCGCCTTCCTGCCCAACATCGTCACAGACGCCAAGGTGACCTTCCGCGCCCTGGTGACGCCGGCCGTAAGCGCGACCATCGAGAGCGTGCGCATGTCGCTCGTCGACCCGGACAGCGGCGAGTCCTACCTGGCTGAGGACGCGGTGGAGTATGCCGGAGGGTTCTCTGTCGGGGACGTCGTGGGAACGGACAGCCCCGTGCTTTCGGCTGAGGACCCTTCGACGTACTGGGAGGCCACGCTCAACATGAGCGACCTGCCGGAGGTCGAGGAGGTCGTGCTGGAGGTCACCGCCTCGGACTCGAAGCACAACTCGAGCACCTTCGAGTCCCGCGTGCAGCTCTGTGAGAAGCCGTTCTTCCTCGACCTCGACTTCATCGACAGCGACATCGACTTCGATGAGGACGAGAACGAATACACCATC
>Ga0073934_10010846_pt1 | contig 11198 bp, 9 predicted proteins | sample LarsenN4metaG_FD_76834 | JGI IMG/M metagenome (GOLD analysis project Ga0073934, IMG submission 76834) | Hot spring sediment bacterial and archeal communities from British Columbia, Canada, to study Microbial Dark Matter (Phase II) - Larsen... ...
GCCGCCGTTACCCGCCCGTGGGTCGTGTCAGCGACCCAGGGTGAGGTTGCGGCGCACCGTGATGTCGTCCTCGGTGCCCTGCTGGCCGTCCGGCCCCATGGAGCCGACCGTATAGTCACGGCGCCCGACCTGGAGGAACCAGGCGTTGCCCCACGGATCGACGTCGGGACCGCTGTAGTCTCGCCGCACCCACGCCTGGAAGTTGTCGGCCGGAAGACGCTCCGCTCGTCCGAGACGCGCATCGAGCTGATTGGCCATCGCGTCGAGCCGCCGCGGCACGAGCCGCGCGCCGATCGAATCCCTCACGGGCTTGATCGCCCGAGTCTGGATCTGTGCGCGGGTGCTCGGCACCGCCATCGCGACGCCAAGCAGCAGAATGCACAGCAGGAACAGCTTCTTGACCATGCTACAACCTGACCGAAACCCTGCCCGAGTGCCAGAAGAATCGTTCGCTCAGGCCAAGAAGTCGACGACGGTACGGAGCCATGCATCCGGTGCTTCGAGGTGGACGGTGTGCCCTGCCCCTTGGATGACGGCCAGGCGAGCGTGCGGCAGGGCGCGAGCCATGCGCTCGGCGATGCTCACGAACTTCTCGTCGAGCTCGCCGACGACGAGGAGCGTGGGCTGACGGACGCGGTCCAGTCGGTTCCAGAGCGACGGAAGCGCTCCCGTGCCCAGTCCCCTCAGCGCGGCGGCGAGCGAACGGGCGTCGTTCATCAGACGCAGCTCCCGCTGCCGAATGAGAACGCGCTCGTCGAGCCGTCGACGTCCCGCGAACATGGGCTGCGACTCCCAATGCTCCACGAACCACTCGAGACCGTCCGTCTCGATGCGTGCTGCGAGCCGCTCGTCTGCTTCTCGCCGCTCGGTTCGCTCGGCCTCCGTCTCGAGTCCCGGCGAGGCGGACTCGAGAACCAGCCTGCGCACTCGGTCCGGATGCGCGGCGGCGAAATGGAGAGCGAGGCGGCCCCCCATGGAGTAGCCGATCAGGTCGGCCGGCCAGCGCCCGGCCGAACCGATCCGCTCCAGGGCCGCTCCCAGCGTGAACTCGCGCGGCACCGTGGAACCGGCATCGGCGCCGTGACCGGGAAGGTCGACGAGCACAGGCGCGTGCCCCGCACCCGCGAGGCCGTCGACGAGCCGACCTTCCCACGCCCTCGCCGAGCCGGTGAAGCCATGGATCAGGACGGGATAGCGCGGCTCGCGGCTCATGCGTTCGCACAGGGGTTGCCCCGTGCCCTCCGCTCGTCGAGGTTCGCCGGATGCGCGCTCTTGTCGTGGGTGGAACGGGGCTCATCGGGAGCGCCGTCTCCGAGGCGCTGATAGCGCGTGGACACGAGGTCGTGCGGGCCGCGCTCACCGGCGGCGACGAGCGGGTCGACATGACCGATCCGGCCTCCATCGAGGCACTCTACGCGGCCGTGTCCACCCCGGACGCGGTGGTGTGCGCGGCCGGCATCGCGGAGTTCGGCCCGCTGGATGAGCTTTCCGACCAAGCGTTCGCGACGAGCATCGCGAGCAAGCTGATGGGACAGGTGAACCTGGTGAGGCGTGGGCTCGGCCGCGTGCGGGAGGGAGGCTCCTTCACCTTGACGAGCGGCGATCTCGCCCAGAAGCCCTCCCCGGGAAGCACGGCGGTCACGATGACCGGCGCCGCGGTCGAGGCGTTCGCCAGAGCCGCTGCGATCGACCTCCGGGAACGCTACCGAGTCAACGTGGTCAGCCCGGTATGGGTCGCGGAGGCGCGCGTGCGCGCCGGCCTGCCCCCCATGCCCGGCATCTGGGCGAAGGACCTCGCCGCGTACTACGTCCGTCTCGTGGAGGGCGAGGGGACGGGCCAGGTGGTCGAGGTGGTGGCCGGCAGCTGATCCGCGCCGGTGCGTCGCGTGGCTCAGATGCGCTGGTGGTCGGCGCGCCAGCTCCTGATCGCCTTCTTGATGTCGTTGCGCTGTGCGAGCTCGCCCGCGAGCACGCGGCGCACGAGATCGGGCAGCTCCTCGTCGGATGCGAAGCGCAGCGAAACCAGCTGGCGGGTGGTGAGGTCGGGAATCCGGGAGCGGAGCTCGGCTGGCAGGAGTCTCTCCAAGCGCATGCGCTCCTCGAGGCGGATCACCCGGTCCTGGACCCCGAGAGGGAAGACGCGCGTGTAAGTCGCGGTGAGCACCACCCCGACGGCGAACAAGACGAGAGCGAGGCGATCGACCGAGAAATCGAACGCCGCCCGATAGGCGAAGTACAGCGTGGGAATGGCCACGAGCGCCGCCGTCCAGCGGTGGTACCCGGGCACGATCTTGGCGTGGTTCTCGAAGCTCTGCGGGGACTCGCTCATCGTGTCCTCTCCTCGGGGGTGTGCAACATAATGGATCGTCCAATCCGGCCGATCACCGCCCCTTCCTGCCTCGGGATCCGTCGATCTCCTTGATGCCCGGCGGTTTTTTGGGGAGATTGGCGTTTCGGCTATCGAAGCCCAGCACGAGGTATCTTCATGTCCGACAGCAAGAACGAGAGTTTTGTCGCCCCTCGCGAACGCGAGTCAGGCCTTCCGGTCCGCCGCGTCGACCTCGTGAACGCAGACGAGGCTGACGTGTCGGCACCGCCCGCCGTTCCGGCGGCGATGGAATACGACTACACGAACTTCTATTTCGGTGCCGGCGCCGATCCGTTCGCCCTGCTGGCTCCGTTCGACGATTGGTACAGCGAAGTGAAGCCGGCCGGCTACTACCTCTACGAGCTGCCGCTCCACACGGCGCCGGGAACCCGGGTCGACGTCAAGGACACCAAGACCGGCCAGCTTCGCAGGGACCTGATCAACTTCGCGTCCTACAACTACCTCGGTCTGTCCTATCGCCCCGAGGTGAAGCAGGCGATCCACGAGGCCGTCGACATCTACGGAGGCGGCTCTTCCGGGTCGCCGATCCTGAGCGGCACCACCGAGCTGCACCGCGCGTTCACGGAGGAGATGGCCGCCTTCAAGGGCAAGGAGGCCACGCTCGTCTTCCCCACCGGTTACAGCGCCAACGTCGGCACGATCGCGGGTTTGATGCGTTCTGGTGACCTCATCGTCGCCGACCAATTCGCGCACGCGAGCATCGTGGACGGCATGATCCTGTCGAAGGCGAAGTCGCGCTTCTTCAGGCACAACCGCGCCGACGACCTCGATCGCAAGCTCTCCGGCTTCACGGGCAAGAAGCTCGTCATCATCGAGGGGGTGTACTCGATGGACGGCGACGTGCCGCCGGTGGCGGAGATCCTCGAGGTGTGCCGTAAGCACGGCGCGCGCCTGCTGATCGACGAAGCCCACTCCGCGTTCGTGTTCGGCCCCACCGGAAAGGGCGTGGCCGAGGCGCAAGGCGTGGAAGACGAGGTCGATATCCACATCGGCACGTTCTCCAAGAGCTTGGGCGGCCAGGGAGGCTACGTCGCGGGATCGCAGAAGCTGATCAACTATCTGCGCGGCTTCTCGCGGTCCCGGTTCTTCTCGTGCGCGCTCTCGCCCGTGGTCGTCGCCGGGCTCCGTGCTTCTCTGAAGATCGTGCAGGACGAGCCGCACCTCAGGGCCCAACTCTGGGACAACGTCGCCTATATGCAGAAGCTGTTGGTCGGAGCCGGCGTGCCGATCGGCGATTCGACCTCCCAGGTCATTCCGATCATGATCCGCGACGACGCACGTATCTTCATGATCGGCGAGGAACTCTTCCGCGAGGGCATCTTCATCAACCCCGTGCGGTATCCGGCGGTGGGCAAGCACAAGTCGCGCTTCCGTATGTCGATCTCCGCGGCGCACTCGAAGCAGGACCTCGAGCAGGGAACGGAGACGATCGCGAGGGTCCTGAAGAGGTACGGCCTATGCCGGTCGTAGGGAGCTACCGCTTCCATACCGGCGTCAGCGCCTTCTTCGAGATGGCGACTTCCGACGCCCGCGCCGTGCTGCCGGCGCACCTCGAGCCGATCGAGGTGCGTCACGAGCGCAGCGTGCTCTCCGTCAATGCGTTCCTCTTCGACGACAGCGTCGTCGGGCCGTACACGGAGGTCATGTTCGCGGTGATCGTCCCCCCGTCCGTCGCGGCCTGGGGGCAGCACGCGAAGGCGGGGCTCTATCCATTCCTGTGTGCGACGACCTCCGAGGAGGCGCGACGCATCAAGGCGGAGCGCTTCCACTTCCCGTATCACGAGCAGAGCATCGACGCACAGTTCATCGAGACGTCCGATCGCCTCCGCATTCGTGTCTTCGGCTGCGGAGCGCCGATTCTCGACCTGAGCGTGACGCCGGACTCGTGGGAGACGACGACGCATCTCCTCCAGGGCTACATGATGAACGGCTCGGAGCGGCTGCGGACGATTCTGCAGATCAGCGGGGACTACACGGTGCACGAGAACGAGCGGGGTGAGATGACGCTCTTCCCGCACCCGATCACGATGGATCTCCTGCGGCAGGACGTCTCGCCGTATCCGTTCCGCGAGCACTGGTTCAAGAACGGGACCGAGGTCTTCCACAAGCTCGAGGCCTTCTAGGCTTCGGAGTCGGCTCGCGGGAGGTGGCTCCCGCGGCCAGCCAGAGTGTCGGCGAATGCACCGACCCGTCGCGCTGATGGTGCTGACCCTCGCGCACGCGGCCGCGTGCGTGCCCGACGGCCCCCGACCCGATCGAACCGCACGCACCGAGGCGAACCTGCTCGAAGCCGAGGACGCTCGGGCCCCGGAGGGGACCGATCTCGGCCGGCTTCTCGGCGCGACGGAGCTGGAGGACACGCGCGCACGGCTCACCGCCGTTCGCGCGCTCGGGCGCTTGGAGGACCCGGCGCTCGTGCCCGAGATCGCCCCTTCGCTCTCCGATGCCGACCCCGGCGTGCGAGCGGCCGCGGTCGAGGCCATGGCGCAGGCGGTGCACGGATCGGACGGCTCGGACGTGCTCGCGCGGCTGCTGGCAGTGGTGCCGACGGAGGCCGACCCCGCGGTCCGCGGCTCTCTCGGCCGTTCGATCGGCAGGCTCGGGCTCGACGCCGGCGGACGCCGCCGAGCGGCGGACGCGCTGGTCGCCCTCTCGAACCCCCGGGGCGATGGGGTTCGGACGGAGACGCTCCTCGGCGTCGCCCTCGGGTTCGAAGCGCTCACGCGGGGATTCGTCGACGAAGGACTGAGCGGCGACGCCGGCGACCGCCTGACGGACCTGGCGGCCTTCGGACGCGGCGGGACCGACGTCGAGGCGGGGCGCATCCGCGCGCTGGCGCTGACTGCGCTCGGGCGGGCTCGCCGGATGACGCTCGAGCTGGTCGAAGCGGGCGCCCAGGACCCGGAGCCCGAGGTCCGACGCATCGTGCTCCGCTACCTGGACGCGATCGTGCCTTCCCGCCGCGCAGACATCCTGGACGCGGCCCTCGCCGACCCTTCCCCGCGCGTCGTTCTCGAGGCGCTCCGCATCGTCACGGCTGGGCCGCGGAGCTCTTCGGCGTGCGAGCGGCTGCTCGGGGCGGCGGCGCCGGACGTAGAGCCTGCCGTTCGCGTGGTGGCGCTGACGGCGCTCGGGCGTCCATGCCCCGAGCGCGCGGCACAGGTCAGCGCGCTGCGCTCCGCTGCCTCCGCGCTGCCGCCGGGCGAAGATGCCGCGTGGCTGCCCGCGGCGCGCTCGCTGGTGTCGCTGGCGCGCATCGATGGCCGGTCCGCGCAGGGTCTCCTCACGCGCTTCGTCGACCATCCGAGCTTCTTCGTTCGCGGGTATGCCGCTCAGGCAGCCGGCGTCATCGGAGACCGGGCCACGTTGAGCGGGCTCGCGCGCGACACGCACCCCAACGTGCGCAACGCGGCGGTCGTCGCGCTCTTCGAGCTCGATGGGCACGGCGTGGACGAGCTCCTCATCGATCAGCTCCGGGGGGACGACCCGCAGCTTCTGATCACCGTCGCCGGCCTCCTCGAGGGCTCGCCTCGGCGCGGCGCGGCTGCGCAGGCACTCCTCGCCGCGTTCGAGCGCATCTCGGAGGCCCGCCGCCAGACATGGCGCGATCCGAGGCGGGCGCTTCTGGCTCGGGTTGCCGAGCTCGGCGAGCCGGAGCTCGCGCCGCGCCTGGTCGCGTCTCTGCGTGACTACGACCCGTTGGTGGCGAGCGACGCGGCCGCGATCCTCACGACCTGGACGGGCGAAGCCCACGAGGCCGAGCCGGCGCCGCTTCCCCGCGAGCCCCTCCCGTCCGCCGCCAAGCTGGCCGCGCTCGGAAGGACCTCGGTCGCGCTGCACATGCGGAGCGGCGGCACGATCGTCATCGAGCCACTACCGGATCTCGCGCCTCTCAACGCGTGGCGTTTCGTGCGCCTGGCGCGCGCGGGCTGGTTCGACGGCCTCACCTTCCACCGCTGGGAGCCCAACTTCGTCATCCAGGGGGGGAGCCCGGGTGCGAACGAGTACGCCGGCGATGGCCCTTACACGCGGGACGAGGTCGGCGGTTCGCACTGGCGAGGGACCGTCGGAGTGTCCACCCGCGGCCGCGACACGGGAGATGGGCAGATCTTCATCAACCTGGTGGACAACGTCCGCCTCGATCACGACTACACCGTGTTCGGGGTGGTGACGCAGGGCATGGACGTGGTCGACCGCGTCCTCGAGGGAGCGGTCATCGATCGCGCAGAGGTGCGCAGCGGACCCTGAGGGACTGGCGATCGCGAGCGCCTTGATCCGCCGTGCCGTTCCTGGTAGGGTCGCGCCCATGAATCGTCCCTCCTCGAAGTCCAGACCATGAAGATCGGGCTCGTCGGATACGCCGGGTCGGGCAAGACCACGGTGTTCAATACCATGACCGGCCTCGACGTTCCGGTGGGGTACGGCGGCGAGGTGCGCCTCGGCACCGTGCGGGTCCCGGACGAGCGCATCGACCGCCTCTCGGCGGTCTTCGAGCCCAAGAAGACGACGTACGCGGAGATGTCGTTCTGCGACGTACCCGGCGAGCACGGCGCCAAGAAGGGCCTATCCCCGAAGACACTCCAGCAGATCCGCGATCAGGAAGCGCTCTGTCTCGTGGTGCGTGACTTCGAGAGCGCATCCGTCGAGGGGAAGCCCGACCCCATGGGCGAGCTCGAGGCGTTCCACGCCGAGTGCGTCTTCGCCGACCTCGAGATCGTCGACAAGCGTCTGTCGCGCGCCAAGAAGGAGCAGGCCAGCCCGGCCGAGGTCGCCGCCTTCCAGGTCGCACACGCGGCCCTGGAGAGCGAGCGGCCGCTTCGGTCGATCCCCGAGGGCGAGCTCGATCGCGCGCACTTCAAGGGCTTCGGCCTCCTGACGGATCGGCCGTTGCTCGTCGCCGTCAACGTCGGGGAGGAGCGCGCGGCCGAACCGATGACCCCCGCGCTGGAGCGTCGCATCCGCGAGCTCGACGCCGCAGGGCTCACGCTGTGCGCCAGCGTCGAGGCGGACATCTCGACGATGGGACCCGACGAGCAGGCTGACTTCCTACGCGACCTCGGCCTCGAGACGTCGGCGCTCGACCGCTTCATCCGCACGGCCTACGGTCTGCTCGACCTCACATCGTTCTTCACCGTGGGCGAAGACGAGGTCCGCGCCTGGACGATTCGGCGGGGCACAAAGGCGCGCCGCGCGGCGGGCAAGATCCACTCGGACCTGGAGCGCGGCTTCATTCGGGCGGAAGTGATCCCGTACGCGACGTTCTTCGAGCACGGATCGGAAGCGGCGGTGAAGGCCGCAGGCAAGCTACGCGTCGAGGGGCAGGACTACGTCGTGCAGGACGGAGACATCGTGCACGTGCGGTTCAACGTGTAGCCCTGCAGCTTTCGCCTCAAACCCGATCGATCAACTCGTCGAGCTTCTTCAGATCGACGGGCTTGACCAGATGATGGTGAAACCCGGCTGCACGTGCTCGAGCTCTGTCGGCTTCCTGTCCCCACCCGGTGAGGGCGATCACCGTCACGTCGTTGCTCCACGGCTGCCTCAGGATCCTGCGGCATACCTCGTAACCGTCGAGCTTGGGCAGCCCGATGTCGAGCAAGATAACGTCGGGACCGAAGGTCTCCGCCGTGGCGAGCGCCCCCATCCCGTCGAACTCGGTGCGCACTTCGTGGCCCTGGTGATCCAGGATCGCGGCGAGCGTCGAAGCGGAATCGCGGTTGTCGTCCACTACGAGGATGCGCCGCGAGCGTCGCGGAGCGGCTCGCCCGGGCATCTCCTTCACCGTCACGGACGCATCCGCCGGCGCCGCCGCGGGAAGTCGCACCGTGGACCGACTGCCGCGGCCAGGTCCGTCACTCGCGGCCTCGACTCGCCCATCGTGCATCTCCACCAGCCTCTTGACCAGCGTGAGGCCTACCCCGAGGCCGCCGCGTGCCCGTTCGGGTGGCTCCCCCATCTTGGCGAAGGTGTCGAAGATATGTGGGAGCTTGTCGAACGGTATCCCCATCCCGGTGTCCTCGACCGTGATCACCGCCTCCCCTCCCTCACGGGCGGCTCGCACCGCGATTCTCCCGTCGGGCTCGCTGTACTTCGCGGCGTTGTTGAGGAGGTTCGCCAGGACCTGCGCGAGTCGCACGGCGTCCCCGTGCACCCACACCGGCTGATCGGGAAGACTGATCGTAAGCTCGTGACGCGCCTTTTGGATCAGCGGACGGCTCGTTTCCACCGCGTTGCGCACCACCGCACCCAGCTCGACGAGCTCCTTCCGCAACTCCAATCGCCCCCTCGTGATTCGGCTCAGGTCGAGGAGGTCGTCCACGAGCCTCACCAGCTGCGAGAGCTGTCGCTCCATCACAGCCAGGCTCGCCTCGGTATGCGTCGTGTCGCGCGGGGCCTGGCGCAGCAGCTCGAGCGCGTGCAGGAGAGGCGCAAGCGGATTGCGCAATTCGTGTGACAGGATCGCGAGAAACTCGTCCTTCTTGCGATCCGACTCGCGGAGTTGCTCGTTCACGCGCCGTTCGATCCGACGCCGTTCGAGCAACTGCCCCATGAGGCTGCCCAGAGTCGCCACCATCTCGAGTAGATCGGGGTCCGGCTCTCGTATCTCATGGCTGAAGAACTCCATGATGCCGAGCACCTCGCCGCCGTGCTCGATCGGGAAGCCGAATGCACTGTGGAGCCCGTCTCGCGCGGCGTGGCTCGCGCGCGGGAAATTTGCGTCGCGCGTCACATCGGGAATCCAGGCAGGCCGGTGAGAGCTCCAGATTCGCCCGGGGAGACCCACGCCGGGCGCGAAGGTTCGTTCTCGGGTGATCTTCTCGAAGCTCGGCAACGAGACGCCGGCTCTGGACGAGAACACCTGACATCGCAAGAGCTGTTGCTCAGGATCGACCAGCCACAGCGCGCCAACCTCCCAGCCGAGGTGCGAACCGATCGCATCCAGAACCGTGGGCGCAGCCTCCTCGAGGGTGTCGACCCGGGTGAGCAATTGTGTAACGGCGAGGCGCGCGCTCCGCTCCCGGTCGCGCCGGGTCCGCTCGGTGATATCCCGCAAGTGAGCCGTGAAGACCGGCGGGCCTGGCGCCGGAATGCGTGTCACGGTGAGCTCTACGGGGATCTCGGCGCCGTCGCTGCGCAGGCCGGGCACCTCGATGCGGGCGTCGAGAATGGGCCCCTCGCCGGTAGCGAGATACCGAGCCAGGCCCGCGCGGTGACGCTCTCTGAGCGCCGGAGGGATGATCATCTCCGCCATCTCGCGTCCGACCGCCTCCGCTTCGCGGTATCCGAAGATCCGTTCCGCCGCGGGATTGAACTCGATCACCCTACCCTGGGAGTCCATCGTGATCACGGCGTCGAGCGCGCTCTCGAAGAACGCCGCCTTACGGGCCTCGCTCTCACGCAGGGCCCGCTCGGTCGCACGGCGCTCGGTCACGTCGCGGAAGACCAGGACCATCCCGATGAGATTCCCCTCTCCATCACGAATCGGCGCTGCGCTGTCTTCGATCGGGACCCGGCTGTCATCCTTCGCCACCAGCGCAGTGTGGTTGCCGAGGCCCACGGTCACACCTTCGCGCAGCACTCGATCCAGCGGGCTCGCCGCCGCCTCCCCCGTTTGCTCGTCGACGATCCTGAAGACGTCGGTGAGAGGCCTCCCCTCCGCTTCCTCGGCTGTCCACGCGGTGAGACGCTGCGCGACGCTGTTCAACATCGTGACGCTGCCCCGCTCGTCGGTGGCGATGACGGCATCGCCGATGCTCGTCAGGGTCGTGCGCAACCGCTCACGCTCCCGCGCTGCCTCGGTGGCGCTCACCTCGGCTCGACGCCGGGCACGGTGCATGGCCTCGCCGAACAACACGATGATGATGGAGCCGCCGAGATAGCCGAGCAGGCCCGCCAGAGTGACGGCATCCTCGTATCCGAGGCTCCCGCGCGGGGGAATGAACAGGTACCGAACCGCCCCGTAGGAAAGAGCGGTTGTCATCAGGCCCGGCCCGAGGCCACCGTACCATGTCGCGACCGCGATCGCGGGGAAGAGCGTGACGAACGGCACCCCGTCGCCCAGGAAGGGGTCGAGCAGGGCTCGCGCTCCGACGGCGGCTGCTGCGACGACGGCCGCCAGCCCGTAGCGGAACCAGGGTGAGGTGGTCAGCGACACGGGCCCAACGCTACCAGAGTCGAGAAGCCCATCACAGGTGGCCTCTGCCAGCGTGCCCCTCGACGGGCAATCCGAGCATCACGAGCGCCCGAATCGTCCTACGAGACCGGCCGCGACCTCATCAAGGCCTCCACCTCGTCGATCTGACGGGGCGCTCCCTGCGAGAGTATCACGGGGTCTCCCTCCGTGATCAGCACGTCGTCCTCGATGCGCACGCCGATGTTCCACCACTTCGGGTCGATGTCGTCGGCCGCCCCGATGTAGATGCCAGGTTCGACCGTGATCACCGTTCCCGGCGTCAGCGGGCCGTAGTTGCCCACGTCGTGCACGTCGAGACCGAGGTAGTGGCTGGTGCCGTGCATGAAGAAGCGACGCAGGCCGGCCTGGTCGTTCGGGCCCGAGATGAGGCCGAGACGCGCGAGCCCGTCCGCGAGGACGCGAGAGGCCGCCTCGTGCGGCGCCCGGAAGCCGTTGCCCGCGCGTGAAGCCTGGATACCCGCCTCCTGGGCCGCGTACACCAGCTCGTAGATCGCGCGCTGCTCGGGCGTATACCTGCCGGTCAAGGGAATCGTGCGCGTGATATCCGCGGTGTAGCCGTGGAACTCCGCCCCGATGTCGATGACCACGACATCTCCGGGTTGGGTCGTACGGCGA
>Ga0073934_10010847_pt1 | contig 11197 bp, 8 predicted proteins | sample LarsenN4metaG_FD_76834 | JGI IMG/M metagenome (GOLD analysis project Ga0073934, IMG submission 76834) | Hot spring sediment bacterial and archeal communities from British Columbia, Canada, to study Microbial Dark Matter (Phase II) - Larsen... ...
GGACCGATGGCGCGGCCAGCAATCACTCTCAAGATCTGTTTGAAACGATGAAGGCCGCTTCGCTCCTGCAAAAAGTCGCGCATGAGAGCGCCGGCATCATCGATCCCTATGCGGTCCTGCGCATGGCAACGGCGGGCGGCGCACGTGCACTCGGGCTATCATCGGTCTGCGGGACGTTGGAGGTCGGAAAGCAGGCGGATATGATCCTGGTCGATCTCGAAACAGCGCACAACCAGCCGGTCAATGAGCTCTTCAGCCAGTTAGTGCACTGCGCGAAAGCGGCAGATGTGCGAACGACGATCGTCGGCGGCGATGTCTTGATGCGCGATCGCGAGCTGAAGCGAGTCGATGAGCGAGCGGCGCTCGAGCGCGCTCTGGCGGCGAACCGCGACTTGATGGCGCGACTTCGAACGCTGGAGTTCTAATGGCTTGCGATCAATTCCGGCGAGTAACTATGTCATTCTGAGACGAAGGCCAAGAATCTGTAGATGCTTCACTTGTTCAGCATGACAGCTCTGAAACTTGAGAATTCTTTGGCCGCAGCGAGCTAAGTCGAGCCGGCTTCCGAGGCCGCTTTCTCGACGAGTTGCGTCAAAGATTCGTACGGATGCGCCCCCACCATCATATAACGGCCCGCCAGAAAGGTGGGGACGGCGTTAACGCCGTAAGCCGCGCATCGCCGCCAGTCATCGTCAACGGCCTGTTTGAAAGTTCGGCTGAGCAGGACGTCACGCGCCTCGTCGCCGGCCAAGCCGACGCTGTTTGCGAGCTCTACGAGCGTATCGACGTTCCCGATATTCTTTTCGTCTACGAAGTAAGCCTGAAAAAGCGCGCGCTGCATCGCCTCAGGTACGCCTCGCTGCTCGGCCCACTTCTCTAACTCCTGAGCCAGCCGGCTATTATACGACATCCGCCGTTCGGGGTTATACGGCAGGCCTTCCCGGTCCATGTTTTCCTTCATGCGCCGGTTCCTTGCCAGCGCCTCCGGCCCTCTCATGACCCCTTCCGCAGGCGTCTCAGGGTGGAGCGGAAAACAGGTGAATCGGATCGCGAGATCGTACGTTTGCTTGAGTTTCTCGACACGCCCGGTGACGAGATAGCACCAGGGTCAGACGAAATCGGAAAAAATCTCCAATGTGAGCGGCTCGGGCATGACGTCGCCTCCTGCGCGTAGCTCAAGTTGATTGTAGGTTCGCCGCCACCCCAAAGTCAAAGGATTCGCGGCTCGCTGTCAAAAACTGTGCTCCTCGGGGAGAAGCCCTTCGGGCTCGACGGCAGGCTCCCTTCGCCTGCCACGTTTCGCAAGCGAGCCAGGATTCGCTCGTCTGTGGTGGTCCGCCGAATGTGTCCCTTGACCGAGTTTTTCCGGATTGGTAAGCATCGACGCGGTCGGAACGCCAAGTATCGGCAGCGCATTCGTGATTTATCTTGCCGCAGAATCCTGTTAAGAACCAGGCTAGCGCTGTTTTTGGGGAGGTGGAGTGTGCCTAAGGATCTGTTCCAAAAAGGCATGGAGATGCGCCGTTCGGTCCTGGGCGCCGAGCATGTCGCGCGCGCGGAAGCTAACAAGACGGAATTCGACGGTGATTACCAGCGCTTCATCACGGAAACAGCGTGGGGAGCGATCTGGACGCGACCGGGGCTCGACAGGAAAACGCGCCACCTCGTGACGATTGCGATGCTCGCCGCGCTCGGCAGGCAGGAGGAGCTGGCGCTGCATATCCGCGCGACGCGCAACACCGGCGTAACCCCGGAGGAGGTGCGAGAAGTATTGCTCCAAGTGGCGGTCTATGCCGGAGTCCCGGCGGCCAACTCAGCGTTTGCTACAGCCAAGCGCGTGTACAGTGAGGCAGACGAGCGGAGCGTTAAATGATTCGGTAACGTTCCAGCCGGGCAGTATTATATATAAAGGTAAGCAATATGGACATCCCACAGTACAGGCCGCGCGATTGGAAGTCTCATCCGCCGTACCGCTATGACGCCTACCGTTCCTCGGTTAAGCGGGCGCCGCTCGAGCGGCTCGTGCCGCTCGATCAGACCCTCTCTGAGATCACAGGTCCGGTCTTCGGGCATCACGCCGTCGAGCCCGGTGACAGCGACCTCACGCGTAACGCGGGCACGGGGATAGAAGCGATCGGCGAGCGGCTGATCATCGTCGGCCGGGTGATGGATGAAGACGAGCGCCCCGTACCCGATACCCTGATCGAAATATGGCAGGCGAACGCCGCAGGCCGCTACCGGCACGGCGCCGATCAGCACAACGCGCCGCTCGATCCCAATTTCGTCGGCGCGGGTCGCTGCATGACCGACGAGAACGGCTTTTATCGATTCGTGACCATTCGGCCCGGCGCGTATCCGTGGCTCAACCACACGAACGCCTGGCGCCCCGCGCATATCCACCTGTCGTTGTTCGGGCCGAGCTTTGTCACGCGGCTGGTGACCCAGATGTTCTTTGCCAACGACCCGCTTCTGCCGCTCGATCCGATCCTCGAGTCGATTCCGTCACAGCGGGCGAGAAAGAGACTCATCGCCTCTTACGCGCACGATGTCACCGAGCCCGAGTGGGCTTTGGGATACCGCTTCGACATCGTTCTCCGCGGCCGGGATGCCACGCCATTCGAAGACGGCAGGCCATGAAACAGACTCCGTCGCAAACCGTGGGACCGTTCTTCGCGATCGGCATGACGCGAAGGACAATGAACCGGCTCGTGTGCGAAACGACTCAAGGAACGCGGATCCGGATCGAAGGGCAAGTCTTGGACGGCGACAGCCTCCCGGTTCCGGACGCGATGATAGAGATCTGGCAAGCAAACGCGTTCGGCCGCTACAACCATCCCGACGATAAACAAGAGAAGCCGCTCGATCCCGACTTCCTCGGCTGGGGACGCTGCGGCACAGACGCGACCGGATCCTATCGGTTCGAGACGATCAAGCCCGGTTCCGTTCCCGGGCGCGCGGGCACGGTCCAGGCGCCGCACATCAATGTCGCGGTCTTCGCGCGCGGCATGCTGTCGCATGCGTTCACGCGAATTTATTTTCCCGATGAAGACGCGAACGCGACCGATCCCGTCCTCTCATCGGTAAAGAACAAGGAACGACGAAAGACGCTGATCGCGGAGCGCGAGGACAAAAACGGCGAGATTGTCTATCGCTTCGATATTCGCCTGCAAGGGGAGCGTGAAACGGTTTTCTTCGACATGTGACGCTGCCGGTTCGCGCCAGCCTGTTTGCGCCGCTACCCAAACGTGAACACAGTTCTTGATTCCACGGTTTTCGGCCCGCTCTTCAAAGACGCTGAGATCGCTTCCTGGTTGAGCGATGAGGCGCATGTTCGCATGTGCGTTGCCGTTGAAGCGGCGCTGGCCCGTGTGCAGGGCCGCCTCGGTGTCATTCCCACCGCCGCCGCCGAGCAGATTGCAGCGCGGGCCAACCGCGCCAAGATCGACCTGTCGGCGCTCACCGCCGGCACTTTGCGGTCGGGTTTCCCCATTGCGGCGCTCGTTGAGGAGCTCAGGAGGACGATCGGCGCGGAAGCGGGTCGCTATCTGCATTGGGGAGCGACGACCCAGGACGTGATGGATACCGCTTCGGCGCTCCAGCTGCGTTCGATCATCGGAATTCTAGACGGCCGGATCGTCGAGCTAATCCGTTCTCTGAGCGAGCTTGCCGAGCGGTTTCGTACCACCGTCATGGCCGGGCGAACCCACGGCCAGCAGGCGCTCCCGATAACTTTTGGGTTGAAGGCGGCCGCATGGCTTGCGCCGTTTCTCCGCCACCGAGAACGGCTTACGGAGCTCTCCTCCAGGCTCTTGGTGGTGCAACTCGGCGGCGCCGCGGGCACGCTTGCAGCCCTCGGTGAGCGCGGCCTCGAGGTTTCGCGCGCACTGGCCGCCGAACTCGGGTTGGGCGTTCCGCTCATGCCCTGGCACGCGCAACGCGACGGCTATCTCGAATTTGCCGGTTGGCTCAGTCTCGTCACAGGAAGCGCCGGCAAAATGGCGCAAGACGTGATCCTGCTCGCGCAAGGCGAAGTCGCGGAAGTCGCTGAGTCCGCTGAGCCTGGCCGGGGCGGCAGTAGCACGATGCCGCAAAAATCCAACCCGATCACGAGCGAGTTGATACTCGCCGCGGCCCGGGTCAATGCCGCGCTGGTTTCGGCGATGCACCAGGCGTCGATTCAAGAGCATGAACGCGGGACCCACGGCTGGCAAGTCGAGTGGCTTGCGTTACCGCAGATGGTCAGCCTCGCCGCCGGCGCGCTCAAGCACACGCTGGAACTCGCCAAGCAGCTCGCGATCGACGAGGTCAGGATGCGCGAAAACATTGCGCGCTCCTTCGACCTGATTTTGGCGGAGGCGGCGGTATTTGCGCTATCGGCAGCCATGGCGCGGCCGGCGGCCGACGACCTGGTCAAAAGGGCCTGTAGTCTGGCCAGAAGTGAACGCAAACCATTGATCGAAGTGCTGCGGAATCTATCGATCGGACGCGTGCCGGAAGGGACCGTAGACTGGCAAGCGCTTTCGAGGCCTGAAAACTACCTCGGCGAAGCCGACAAAATTGTCGCCGCGGTGGTGGAACACGCGCGCGAGCTTGTGAAGAAATGAATTACGCCGCGCCCGCAACGTTGCCGGCTCTATTGCGCGCGACAACGGCAGGCTATCCTGAAAAGGTCGCGCTCGTCTTTAAGGAACGGCGCTGGACGTACCGGGAGTTCGAGCGCGAGGTGTACAAGGCGGCGCGCGGCTTTGTCCGCCTCGGCGTTAAGAGAGGCGATAGAATTGCGCTTATCCTCCCCAACTGCCCGGAGTTTCTCTTTGCCGTTTTTGCGGCGTCAGAGATTGGCGCCGTTTTCGTACCGACGAATCCTGCATCGACATTGGACGAGGCCGAGTACGTCTTGGCCCACTCCGGCGCGTCGATCATTGTCGGCACCGGTGACTGGATCGACCGGATCGGCGCGCTCGGCGCGCAGTTGCCTGAGGCGAAGCACCTGATAGAAATTGACGGCACCGAGAATTCTCAGGTTTGGTCCTGGGAAGCTCTGCTTGCGGGAGCGGCGGATGAGCCGCTGCAAACGTCGGCGGCGCCCGCGGATCTCGCTTCGATCACTTATACCTCGGGGACCACGGACCGCCCGAAAGGCGTCATGTTGTCTCAGTACGCGTACGCCTTTGCGCCACGAATGCGCGCCATGGGCCTGGGCTGGAACGAGAGCGACCGGGTTCTCTGCCTCCTGCCTTTGTTTCATGTCAACGCCCTTTGCCACATGTGTCTGGGCATGTTCTCTCGAGGCGGCACGATCGTTCTCACCGAGAGATTTAGCGCCTCGCGTTTTTGGGATGAGGTGCGGGCGTTCGGCATTACGACTTCGAGCTTGATGCGGACCATTCCGCAGATTCTCCTAAGTCTCCCCGAGAAATCGGACGATCGCGAGCATTCGCTCCGCCTCGTCGTGGCGCTGCTCTCGCCCGAAATGCACCTCCGGTTCGAGGAAAGGTTCAACGTCTTGGCGGTGCCGTCGTACAGCCTCACCGAGGATATCCTGAGTGTCATCGGACCGCTGGATCGGGCAAAAAGAAAACTCGGGAGCTGCGGCCTGCCGCTCGCGCCCGAGGTCCATCGCCTGAAAGTTCTCGACGCCGGGGGCGACGAGCTGCCCCCGGGCGAAACCGGAGAGATCGTGAAGCAAAGCCCGACCGTAATGCAAGGCTACTACAAAAATCCCGAAGCGACAGACAAAGCGCTCCGGGACGGATGGCTTCACACCGGCGACCTAGGGTATCTGGATGAGGACGGGTTTTTGTTTTTCGTCGATCGGCTCAAGGACATCGTTCGGCGCGGCGACGAAAACATCTCTTCCGAAGAAGTCGAGCGCGTGCTCAACTCGCACCCGGAAATCACCGAGTCGGCGGTGGTGGCGGTCCCGGACGAAATCCGCGGCGAAGAAGTCAAGGCTTACATCGTCTTGAGATCCGCGCGCGCGGTGCCGGAGCCCGAAGAGATTTGGCGCTTTTGTGAAGAGCGTCTAGCGGCGTTCAAAGTGCCGCGCTATCTGGAGTACTGCGAGGCGCTGCCAAAAACCCCGAGCTCGAAAGTTCAGAAGAATATCCTGCGCGAACGAGGCAAGATACCAGGCTCAAACGTGTTCGATCGGCTCACAAAAGGAGCACGGAGCAGACAGCGATAACGAAAAGGAGTCACCCTCAGGGTTTACCTTTGGTCGCGCCGGGATAGAAAATGCGGTTTCCTTCGACGCGCGCAAATGCGGGCAACCGATGGTCCTGGCAGCTGTCCTCCAGGATGTGACGCACAGTCCAGCCCCGAACGGTGAAAGCATCGGCAAGGAGTTGTCGATGGCACCGCCACGGGAGCGCCTCCGCGCACATGAGAGCGCTTGGTTTTTCGATCGCGAGTTTTTCTATTTCAACCATGATCTCGGCGAATTCAGGCGTTAACATGAAGTCGGCGTATGCGCGAAACGCGCCGACTCGCCAACCTGAGTTCGGCGAGGAGTTCGAAGGCTTGCGAAACCCGCCAAGATCCCTTTGTCCCGTATAGTCGATGCCCGCCCGCGCCAGGCTCGCCGACAGCGGCTCGCGGTTAAAATGCGGATAGCGCCGCGACGCCGGCCAGCGACGCACATCGATCAGCCGTTCGACGCCGTGCGATTTCAACAACTCGAGCAGCACTTCGATCGTGCGAGTCGAGTGCCCGATGGTATGGATCGTTTTTTCCGCGCCGCAGAACATAGGCGAACGCGCCGATTCAGATAAGATTTTCTCGCGCCAAGGACGCCAAGGAGCCAAGAGTCACGTCGAATACTGCACCACGAAAAGCACGAACGCCACGAAGTTTGAAGAATTTATTTCTCGAATTCCCCTTCGTGAACTTCGTGTGCTCTGTGGTGAAGTCTTTCTTTTCGGTGGCTGCGGGAGAGATATTCCCACTTGTTGCGGCATAGCCGCTGGGCTCGTTCGGTTAAATCACTTCCCATCCTTCCTCTGCATGATTTTGGCCCGGTTTTGGTACGCTGATCAACCCTGCGAAAGCGACTGTTCGCGCATGGGACAGACGCGGCCCACGCGCTGTCACACCGCTGCGACGGAGCCGTCTGGTCGCGCGCGGTTCGCGCCAGTTTTGGCCAACCGGCCAAAACTGGCGCGTTTTCCCCGCCGCGGTTGATTTTTCGCGAGAAAGATCTTCGCCGATTTGAGCGACGCCGCCTAACACGCCTTTTTTGGCTGGTTGAGTTTCATGACGCGTTCTCCTGCTCGTTTTTCCGCGGTTCAGTTAACTATTGTTTCTCCTTCGAAATTCAACATCGAGCCGCGATCCGTTGCGGTTCATGGCATAGCGCTTGCTCGGTCCGCCTTGTCGTGAGCGCACCCGGGCAGGATCTGCGGCGGAGTTGGTATGTCGTCTACAGCAAGCCCCACAAAGAGGGGCTGACCCAATTCCATTTGAGCAATCGAGGCGTGGAGAGTTTTTTTCCACGGCTGCGCCTCCCCGGACCACAGCCACAAAAGAACAGGGTCGTAGCCCTGTTCCCGAATTATCTTTTCGTCCGCATCAATCTCGCGACCGAAGCTCATCTTGTTATCTGGACTCCCGGTGTCAAGCGCCTCGTTGGCTTCAGCGGGTCGCCATCGCCGCTCGACGAACAGGTTGTTCGTTTTCTCCAGGATCAAGCCGGTAGCGACGGAATCATCCAAGCGCGAAATCAGTTACGCCGTGGTCAAGAAGTCGAGATCTCCGGCGGACCGTTCAGTGGACTGGTTGGAATCATCGAAGATCCACCAGACGCGCGCGGCCGGGTAAAAGTCTTGCTGAGACTTTTGAGCCGTCCGGTGAGCGTCACGCTCGGTGTCGAACTTCTCAGAGCGGGCCGGGCCGGTTTCCAGCCGACTCAGCGCGCAGACATAGGATTCGGCTCGTCTTAGGGCTTATTAGCCGAAGACGCCGAAACCGTTTTCGTTTTTTTAGAGCCGGCAAGGATCCGTAGGGCGGAGCTATGACTTTACTATCATTATCCGAGTTAAGTCAGATATCGCGAGCATTGCCGCTTGCTTTTCTGTCGGCGATTTTCGCCGCCGGATGCGGTACGGTGCCGGATCGTGGAAAAATACCGAATTCACCTGCCGCGGCCGAAGCGCCTGCCCCTAATTCGGCGGCAGTCGCGGAAATCAATCAGTCGCTTTCAATGATCGCGTCGCAGACAACAAGCTCGCCCGCCGATTACCGCATTGGCCCCGATGACCTGATTCAAATCACGATCTACAACATTCCCGAGCAGGAGGCGCGGATCACGCCGCGCACGGTTTTGCTGAGAGTGAGCCAGCAAGGATCGGTTGTCGCTCCGCTGGTGGGCGAGTTGCCGATCGGCGGCATGACCACGCGCGAGGCCGAACGTGAACTGGCCAAGCGCTACGCGAAATACATCCGCGACCCTCAGATCGGTGTGTTGATCACCGAGTATCGGCAGCGCGTCTCGGTAATGGGCGCAGTACAGAAGCCGGGCGTGTTCGAACTCACCGGTCCGAAGTCCGTGATCGATATGCTGGCCCTCGCCGGAGGCGTGACGGAAAAGGCCGGCAATCAAGTCCACCTCTACCGGCAAGACGCGAAAGGCCAGCGTCAAAGCGCGGTCATTGATTTGCTGGTTCTGGCGAGTAGCGCCGGCGGGCCCGCGCGCGCGGTAAGCGGCGCCGATGCGGCCGCCGTCAATATGGCGGTCCAGGGCGGCGACGTGATCAACGTGCCGCACGCGGGCACGTTTTTCGTTGACGGCGCGGTGCGCAAGCCGGGTTCTTACCCGCTCGGGCGACAGTACACCCTGACCCAGGCGCTCGCGATTGCCGGAGGCGCGGATCCGGAACTCGCCGATTACGATGAAGTTACGATTTATCGCCGTCGCAGTCCGGCGAACGCAGAAGCGATCACGGTCGATCTCAATGCCGTGAATCGCGGCGCGAAAGATCCCATCATAGAACCCGATGACGTGATTTTAGTGCCGATGAGCGGGGTCAAGTACTTCGTCAAGCGCTTCGTCGGCACGATCATCTCCGGAGTCTCTTTCGGTTCGTTTGTCGGTGGCTCATGAACGAATTGGCGCGACAGTACACCCACATTCCGAACCGCGCCGGCTCTTCCGCCGGGCGGAGCGAAGAGGTCGCTTACTACTACCCGGCGGGACGTGTGGAGGAGAATCACCTGCGCGACTACTGGAAGATCGTCCTCAAGCGGAGCCGCATCATGGTGCCGATCTTCGTAGCGGTTGTCGCTATCGGGATGCTCAGCAATTTTCTCTCGCCGACTCTGTACACGGCCAAATCAACGATCAAAATCGAACCGCAGCATCCCTCGGTGACGGGCGTACCGGAAATGCTGCCGGCGCAACTCGAGTCGGGACCTTACGACTACTATCAGACGCAGTTCGCCTTGCTGCAGAGCGCGCCGCTGGCGGCGCGGGTGATCCGCGAACTCGATCTGCAGAAGAATCCGTCGTTTACGGGAGAGAACCAGAGCGCCAGTCTTTTCGACTTGCTCTTCGGTTGGGTGGAGGACGGGTTCGACTTTTTGAAGGCGCTCATGGCGGGCCGGTCGTCAGGGTCGGGAACGGCCAAAACGTACGAGCTTGGTGTCCCACCGTGGTCGGTGGCGCAGTATCTCGGCTATCTCAAGGTCGAACCGGTGCGCAACACCCGGCTCGTCGATCTCATTTTTACAACCCCCGATCCGAAGCTCTCGCAAAGTCTGGCCAATGCGCACGCGTCGGCGTTCATCCAGATGCTGCTCGAAAACCGCTTCAACCTGACAAAGGAGGCCAGGGATTTTCTCGCCAAGAAGCTCGCCGAATTGCGCGAGAGCGTCCAGCGAGCGGAGCAAAAGCTCAACCAGTTCCGCCAGCAGCACGGCGTCGTGTCGTTCGAAAAAGGCGAGAACATCGTCATCGACCGGCTGGTCGACCTCAACAAGCAGCTCACGCAGGCGCGCGCCCAACGCATCGAAGCCGAATCCATGTACCAGGTCACGCGCAACAAGAACAACCAGTATCTCGCGCAAGTGCTGAACAGCCCCGTAATCCAACAACTCAAAGCGGCTGCCGCCAATCTCGAGGCGGAAAAGAGCCGGTTACTGAGCATTTTTACGCCGGAGCATCCGCGCGTACAGGAGATCAATCGCCAGGTTGCGCAGGCGCAGCGAAACCTCAATGCCGAGATCGGCACGATCGTGCGCGGCATCGAAGCGAATTATGCGAGCGCGAGAGCCAGAGAGGAGGCGCTTGAAGCGGAAGCGAAGCGGCAGCAGGAGATTGCGCTCAACCTGAAGGAAGTCAGCGTCGATTACGCGGTCCTCAACGAAGAGGTGATCGTCAACCGCGGTCTTTACGAAAACGTGCTCAAACGGCTAAATGAAACCGCGGTAGCGAACGACATCGCGGCCTCGAACGTCCAGGTGGTGCAGCGTTCGGAAGTGCCGCTCAAACCTTCTTCGCCCAACACCGGACGCGCGATGCTCCTCTCCTCGGCGTTAGGTTTGATTCTCGCGCTCGGCTTCGCTTTCTTCGCCGAGTACATGGATGCCCGGGTCAACACCCCCCACGCGGTCTGGGCCGCGGTCTCACTCACGACCTTGGGGGTGGTGCCGCACTTGAAGACCTTGCGTGACCGCTACGTTTCCGGCGCAAAAGTTCAAGCAGTGGACTTCCCGCGGCCGGCGCCGGTCCGCGGACTGTCCAAAGAATTGGTGGTCGAGGGCGATCATCTGTCGCTGATCGCCGAGTCCTATCGTTCGATCCGAACGGCGTTGATGCTCTCTCAGGCCGAACACCCGCCCAAAACGATCCTGCTGACGAGCCCCTGTCCCGATGAGGGGAAAACCGTCACGACGTTAAATCTGGGCATCGCGCTGGCCCATGGAGGCCCGCGAGTCTTGATCATCGACGCGGATCTTCGCAAGGGCCGGTGTCACAAATTACTGAACGTCTCGAACCAGCGCGGCCTGGCAAACGTGCTCGCGGGACAGCTGGACGTTGCGCAGGCGGTCAAACCGACCGCGGTGCGGAATTTCGATTTGCTTCCGCGGGGAACGCTGCCCCCAAACCCGGCCGATCTCCTGATGTCGCAGAAAATGCGCGAGGTGTTACGCACGCTGCGCGATTCGTACGATGTCATTTTGCTCGACTCGCCGCCCGCGA
>Ga0073934_10010848_pt1 | contig 11197 bp, 8 predicted proteins | sample LarsenN4metaG_FD_76834 | JGI IMG/M metagenome (GOLD analysis project Ga0073934, IMG submission 76834) | Hot spring sediment bacterial and archeal communities from British Columbia, Canada, to study Microbial Dark Matter (Phase II) - Larsen... ...
CGCACTCCGTTATTACCCGTTTATTTTCTTAAAGTTCATTAGTTTGTCAGGCAAGCTAAAGCTTACCCTACGGCTAGATGCCGATTGCTCCTTCAATCATCTCTACCAGCGGGCTGGGGTAGACGCCCAGCCAGACAATAAACAGAACTAGCGCTGCCAGGGCCAGGTTGCCGGCAAAGGGTAAGGCCCGACCGGGAGCCGCCTGGGGCAATGCCGGCTGTGGCGCCAAACCCATCACCACCACAATTCTTAAATAATAATAGAGCCCAATGGCGCTGCTGATCACCATCAAGATGACCAGCGTCCATAAAGTCGAATTGACCCCGGCGGCGACGACATAAAATTTGCCGATAAAGCCGGCGGTTAAGGGAATTCCGGCTAGAGAGAGCAGGGCCAGGATCAAGACGCTGGCCAGCCAGGGCCGCCGCCAGAGCAGGCCCCGGTACTCCTCAAGCTGTTCGGCTTCGCCGGCCGGGCCGGAGAGCAACGTAACCACGCCAAAGGCGCTCATAATGGTGACGAAATAGGCGACCAGGTAGTAGATGACTGCTGTTGCGGCCAGGCTGCCGCCGGCCAAAAAGGCGACTAACAGATATCCCAGGTGGGCGATGGAGGAGTAAGCCAGAATCCGCTTGACATTATTCTGAAGCAGCGCCAGCAGATTGCCGGCCAGCATCGACGCGGCGGCAATTAAGGCAATGACCAGAACTAGGGAGTCATAAGCCTGGGGGTCTAACCGGCTAAAGTGGCGCAGCAACAGGGCAAACATCCCGCCCTTTGAAACAGTGGCGATAAAGGCCGTTACCGGCGCCGCCGCGCCCTGATAGATATCGGGCGTCCACATATGGAAGGGTACCACCGCCAGCTTAAAACCGATGCCGATCAGCATCAAACCCAGGCCGGTTAAAAAGAGCGGTGTGGCCTGGCCGGCCTCCGCCGCCAATCGGGTGGCGAGTTGGGCCAGATCCATACTGCCCAAATCGGCATATACCAGGGCCATGCCAAACAGTAAGAAGGCAGATGAAACCGCTGCCAAAACCAGATACTTTAGCCCTGCCTCGATGCTTCGTTCGCTTCGCAGATAGGCAATCAAACTATAAAGTGAAACGGTTAAAACCTCCAGCCCTAGCAGAAAGGAGACAAAGTGGCTGCTGATGACCAGCGCCGCCGCTCCCAGGGTGGCAATCAGCAGCAGCAGATAAAGCTCTTCGTAAGCGCCCGGCTGCTTGCTAAAATAGGCATAAGTTAACAGCGTCACGACTAAGCTGCTGGCAAAGAGCAATCCCATAAAAAAGAGGCCGTACTGGTCGAGAATGAACAAGATGGTGACCTGGCGGGGTAGAATCACCGCGGCCGGGGCCAGGGCGCCCAGACTTAAAACCAGCCCCAGTACAGTCAGACCAAAGGTCAAGTCGTGGCACCGGTAAAAGGCAATAACCAGCAGCATGATCAGTGCGCTGACCGTCAGCACAATAAGCGGCAAGATTGCGATTAAATCGGTTGCTGTCACGTCAGTCCTCCATTTTGATCAGGGTAGGCGCTCCCCGATCGACCTGTAAAATCGACCGGGGTGCGCCCCCTTTCACCCATGCTCCCTTCGGCCTCCCCTCCGAATGAAGCAATCTATTCTCTGTGGTTTAGCTTGGTCCGGTTATTGGTTAAACTAAATCAAGAGAACGATGCACAAGATGGCAATATATCCGTTTCACTGGTCCGCGCCTGTTTCGTCCGTCTCGTCCTCACCCGCCCCCGGCTGGCCGATCTCGGTCAACTGTTCCGTACCGTCGCCGGTCATCGTTTCCAGGGCAGGCCGGGCGGTGTTTAATACCGGCTGAGGATAAAGCCCCAACCAGACGATGACGGCAATGAGCGAACCCATCACCAGCCATTCACGGGCCGACAGATCGGGCATACTCCAACCCTCTCGATTGGGGCCGTAGAAGACGCTCTGCATGATCCAGAGGGAATAAACGGTGGCTAAAACCAACCCAACTGTAGCCAGCACCGTCATTAAGATGTTGGCTTGATATGCGCCCATCAGGATCAAGATTTCGGCCACAAAGTTGCCCAGCCCCGGCAGGCCGAGTGAAGCCATGGCAAAAACCAGGGCGACCGCTCCCATACCGGGAACTACCGCCCATAAGCCGCCCAGGCGGCGAATATCGCGAGTATGGAGCCGTTCCTGCAGCGCCCCCACCAGAATAAAGAGCGCGCCGGTGCTGATCCCGTGGGCGATGATCTGCATGACCGTGCCTTGTAGGGCCAGCACGTTTTGGGCAAAAACCCCCAGCAGCACAAAGCCCATATGGCTAACGCTGGTGTAAGCCACCAGCCGCTTTAAATCGGTTTGGGCGAAAGCCAGCACCGCGCCATAAAGAATACCCACCGCGCCCAGCAGCATGGCCCAAGGCGCAACCTGCGCCGACGGCTCAGGGAAGAGCGGCAAGACAAAGCGGAGCAATCCATAAGCCCCCGTCTTAAGCATTAGCGCGGCCAGGATGAGGCTGCCGGCCGTCGGCGCTTCGGTATGGGCGTCAGGCAGCCAGGTGTGCAGCGGCAGCGCCGGCAGCTTGACCAGAAAGGCGGCCAGAAAGCCAAACATCAGCCACAGCGCCAGCGGCCCGGCCAGCGGCGTCTCTAACCACTGGTTGTAGTTAAAGGTGTAGGTTCCGGTACTCTGGCCGTGGCTAAAGTAAAAGCCCAGAATCGAGATGAGCATCAACAGCCCGCTGAACTGGGTAAAGATAAAAAACTTGACGGCGGCGTAGATCCGGTTTTCATGGCCCCACAGCGCGATCAAAAAGTACATGGGAATCAGCATGAGCTCCCAGAAGAAGTAAAAAAGAAAGAGATCCAGCGCGACAAAGACGCCCACGATCCCGGCCAGAATCCACATCAGGTTGAAGTGGAAAAAGCCAACCCGCTCCCGAATTTCGTTCCAGGAGATCAGCACCGCCAGCAGCCCCACAAACAGGGTCAACAAGGTGAGCAGCAGGCTCAGGCCATCCATGGCCAGGTAAAAGCTAATCCCCAACTGGGGTATCCAGGCCAGGTTTAGTTCGGCCAGCCAGGCGTGGCTACGCTCCGAGAAGCTGATCAAGCCCGGCGTTTGGAACCAGAGGAGCAGCGCGATCACCATATCGATGACTATAGCCAGGAGTGAAACCCAACGCGGCGCGTCAGAACTCCAGCGACCCAGCAGCCAGGCCAGCAGTCCGCCGGCCAATAGAATAAGAATAAGCCATAATAGGATCATAATAGCACTACCAGTCCGATCGTGATGACCGCGCCCAGGGCAATGGCCAGGGCATATAGGCGGATATTCCCGGTTTGAGTCCGGCTCAGGCCGTAATACAAGGCTTGGTTGAGACGGGCAATACCCCTTGGCAGCAAGTCGATCAGATCGTCCTTATTGGCTTGAGCTAACCCATAGTAGGGCCGGACAAAAAGCCGGTCATACAGCCAGTCGAAACCCCAGCCGATAAACCAGAGCCGGTGCAAAGGTCTACCCAAGGTTGAGTTGGCCAGTTGTCCGGCCAGGGCCGGCCGCTGCCGGTAAAAGAGGTAGGCAATGTAGACGCCACCCAGCGCGGCGATGACTGAGGCGATTTGCAACAGCAGCTCGGTCCGGATGGCCGGCCCGGTCGTTTCCGCCGGCGGCCCGAAGGCGCCTTCCATGAAATCAGAAAAGAGATGCAGGCCACCTAGAGTCGCAGGCAGTTCGACAAAACCGCCAATAATGGACAGCACCGCCAGTACCACCAGGGGCAGCTTCATCGGCAAGCCGGGCCGGTGATCGAGGTGGTGGTTGGCCTCGCCAAAAAAGGTCAGGAAGACCATCCGAAAGGCGTAGATCGCGGTGATGATGGCACCCACAATCCCGGCCAGCCACAGCCACAGGCTGCCCTCGGAGATAAAGACCTCATACAGAATAAAATCCTTGCTGTAGAAACCGGCCGTGACCAGCGGCAGGGCTGCCAGCGAAGCCGCGCCCAATAAAAAACTCCAGAAGGTGACCGGCAACTGCCGGCGCAGCCCGCCCATCTTGAACATATCCTGCTCGTGGTGCAGGGCCAGGATCACCACCCCGGCCGCCAAAAAGAGCAGCGCCTTAAAAAAGGCGTGGGTCATAAAATGGAAGATGGCCGCCGTCCAGGCGCCTACCCCCAACGCCAGAAACATATAGCCGATCTGGCTGATGGTTGAATAAGCCAGCGTTCGCTTAATATCCGTTTGAACCAGGGCGCTAAAGCCGGCCATCAACAGTGTAACCGCGCCGATCACCGCCACGATGGTTAAAACGGTTGGGGCCAGGCTAAAGATGATATAGGTCCGGGCAATCAGATAAACCCCGGCCGTAACCATGGTCGCGGCGTGGATCAGGGCGCTGACCGGGGTAGGGCCGGCCATGGCGTCGGGCAACCAGGTTTGTAGCGGTAGCTGGCCTGATTTGCCGACCGCCCCGCCCAGGAGCAGGGCTGCCGCCGCGATCGCCGGCGCTGAACCCACCGCCCACTGTTCCGATGCGGCTTCCATCATCTCTTGAATTTGAAGCGTGCCCAGGCTGGCAAAGAGCAGAAATAGGCCAATGGCCATGGCCGTATCGCCCACCCGGGTCACAATAAAGGCTTTGCGGGCGGCCCGGACGTTGGCCGGCTCGGTGTACCAGAAGCCGATCAGCAGATAGCTGCACAGGCCAACACCCTCCCAGCCCAGGTAGAGCAGCAGCAGGTTATCGGCCAGAACCAGGACCAGCATCGAGGCGACAAACAGGTTCATCGCCGCGAAAAAGCGGCTGTAACCAGGGTCGTCGATCATATATTCAGTAGAGTAGAGGTGGATCAAGAAGCCGACAAAGGTGACGACCAGGATCATCACCAGGGCCAGCGGGTCAAGATAAAAGGCAATCTGGGGTCTAAAGCCACCCACATCCAGCCAGGTCCAGAGGATCTGAGTATAAGCTTCACCCGCCGGCGGGGCGCTGATAAAGCCGGCGCCGACCAGCACGGTGACCAGCGCCGCCAGGCCAACCGAACCGACCCCAACCCCGGCAATCACCGGCCGGGGCAAGCGAGCGCCGGCCAGGGCCAGGATCAGAAAGCCGGCAAGCGGCAGTGTTGGAATCAACCATAATAAAGCGAGCATCTCAGCCTCTTAGCTGGCTGGCCGCATCCGAGTCGAGCGTTTTAAAGCGGCTGTAAAGCTGAAGGACCATGGCCAACCCAACCGCGACTTCGGCGGCGGCCACCGCCAGAATAAAAACAAACATCACCTGCCCATCAACCTGCCCCCACTGCGCCCCGGCCACAATAAAGGCCAGCCCGGCCGCATTGAGCATGACTTCAATCGACAATAGCATAAAGATGACATTACGCCGGACCAAAACGCCGATCAAGCCCAGCCCAAACAAAATTCCCGCCAAAAATAAACCGTGTTCCACCGGAATCCCCGCCACCACAATCCTCCTTACTCCCTGCTTCCTACTCTCTGCATGCTGCTTCCTACATCCCATTCCCCACCTTCTACGCCATATTCCATCTGCCGGACCCGCTGTCTTGCACTCTCCTGATACTGGGCGCTGTCGGCTCCGATCCCCTCGCGCCGGCCCAGATGATATGCTCCAACCATCCCGGCCAGCAGCAGCATCGCCGCCAATTCTACCCCCAGTAGATAAGGGCCAAACAGGGCCAGCCCCACATCTTGGGGCTGGCCCAAAACCGGCTCGCCACCGGGCATGGTGACACCGGCGGCCAAAACGTAGAACAATTCGGCCAGCAGCACAAAGGCCAGGATGGCCGGGCCAACCCAGGTCCCCGGCTGGAGCCACTGGCTTTCTTGCAAAACCGTCTGTGGCCCCAGGTTGAGCATCATAATCACAAAGATAAACAAGACCATAATCGCCCCGGCATAGATAATGACCTCCAGGGCGGCGATAAAGGGCGCCCCCAAACTATAAAAGACCAAGGCCACCGACAGCAGTGAGACGATCAAATAAAGCAGGGCGTGAATGGCATTGAGCCGGGTAATCACCATTACAGTTGAGATCACGGCCACCACGGCCGCGCCATAAAAAACAATTTCCATAAGCTCGATCCTTTACGGCATCAGGTCCCGAACATCCACCGGCGGCTCCTCTTCGATCCCTTCACCCTTGTCCTTGCCCCAGATGGCCAGGCCGGCGACCCGGTAAAAATTGTAGTCGTGATATTTGCCCGGCCCATTGATCAGCAAATCCTCCTTTTCATAGACCATATTGGGCCGCTTATACTCGCTCATTTCAAAGTCAGGCGTCAACTGAATGGCATAGGTGGGGCAAGCCTCCTCGCAATACCCGCAGAAGATACAGCGCGAGAAGTTGATTCGGAAAAATTCCGGATAGCGCCGGCCATGTTCATCCTGGGTGGCCTGCAAAGCGATGCAATCTACAGGGCAGGCCACCGCGCACAGATAGCAGGCAACGCAGCGCTCCTCGCCATCGGGGTCGCGAGAGAGAATAATCCGGCCCCGGTAACGGGGAGACAGCGGATACTTCTCGTCGGGATATTGAATCGTTTCCCGCTTGTGAAACATATGGGTAAAAACGGACCAGGCCGTTCTAATTGAACTTAGCATTGATTTCCTTTCTTGTTACTTCTTTATTACGGAGTGCAGATTTTAATCTGCGCCTTGGAACAGCGGAATAAATTCCGCACTCCATGCTTGGACGCTAGCCCAGCGCCAACAAAATACCCCCCGTCACGACCAGGTTGAGCAGGGCCAGGGGCAGCATCACCTTCCAACCGTAGGCCATCAACTGGTCGTAGCGGGGCCGGGGCAGCGAAGCCCGCAGCAGGATAAACAGGCACAGGAAGAAGAAGACCTTTAGCCCAAACCAGACCACCGGCGGTAGGAAGGCCGGCCCCAGCCAGCCCCCAAAAAAGAGGGTCGTGATCATGGCCGAGATCAGCGTCATCCCCAGGTATTCACCCACAAAGAACATGCCAAACTTAATGCCCGAATATTCGGCATGGTAGCCGGCAATGAGTTCGCTTTCGGCCTCCGGCAGGTCAAAGGGCAGGCGGTGAGTTTCGGCCAGCCCGGCCACAAAAAAGATGATCAGCCCCAGAAATTGGGGAATAACAAACCAAATCTGCCGCTGCGCTTCGACAATTGCCCGCAAGCTAAAGGAGCCGGCCAGCATCACCACGCCCATCAACGACAGCCCCATAAAGACTTCGTAACTCAGCATCTGGGCCGAGCTGCGCAGCCCGCCCAGCAGAGAATATTTATTATTAGAAGCCCAGCCGGCCAGCACGACGCTGTAAGCGCCCATCGACGACATGGCCAGAAAGAAGAGCAGGCCAATATTGAGATCGATCACCCACAGCCCCGGTCCAAAGGGAACCACGGCAAAGGAGAGTAAGACGGTGACCATGATGATCGAGGGCGCCAGAATAAAGACCACCCGGTCGGCAAAGGGTGGAATCCAATCTTCCTTGGCCATGATCTTGATCATATCGGCCACAACCTGAAGCAGGCCAAAGGGGCCCACCCGGTTTGGCCCGTAGCGATCCTGCCAGAGGGCCAGTAGCCGCCGCTCAAGCCAGATCAGACCGGACGCAACCGACAAGGTTACAACCAGAACTCCCAGAATGATCAGGATCGAGCGGATGATCTCATCCATTTAGCTTTCTCCTCCGGTTTGACCGGTTGGCTCTAACTTGCTCCAACGGGGCAGCCGGATGAACGGCAGGCCCGGTAAGCCGGCCGGCAGGCCGGCCAGGCCCGGCGGCAGCGACGGAACTAATTTAAGCGGTAACGGCTGCTCCAGCCCCTCAAGTTCGATGGCGACACTACTTGCTTCGGCCAGCCCTAACTGCTCGGCATCGGCCGGATTGAGGGCCAGGTAGGGTTGCGGGGCCAATTCGGCCAGGCCCGGCGTAAACATACTCAACGGCTCCGAGCCAAAGATATGGTACAGCGGCGTAAGCAGCCACCGGCCATCGCGCCGCTTAAAAGCGGCCGGAACATCTTCAAAATAAGCGAAACCAGCGCCGCCAGCCGGTTCGATCAGCCGCCGGCCAGGGTCGCCCCCGTGGAGCGGACCGCCGATCTCGATCTGGAATTTGTTCACCGACTGGATCGAGTTCCAGCCGGGCACCCAAAACTCGGGGACCACGGCCGCCGGCGCCGGACCGCGAAAACCTTCCATAGTGAAGGCCAGGGGCGAATCCGGATCGGAAGCCGGTTTTGGCTCGTGGACGGTGCGATTGGCAAACATGGCCGTCCGGCCGCTGTAGCGATGGGGTTGGCGGGCGACGGGCTGGCCGGCAATCCGAAAGCCGGCCGGCGCAACAATCGTGGGCGTCTCCTTAAAGACCGGAACGGCCTCGGCCATCGCCAGGGTAACATCCTCCAGCGACTGCCAGCCGGCCGCCTCCGGGCGGCCAGCCGCTCCCATCAAATCGGCTAACCAGCGCCAGCTTTCCTGAACCTCGCCGGCAGATGGAAAGACCTGATAAAAGCGCTGGGCCCGGCCCTCATTATTGACCAGGGTTCCATCTCCATCGGCAAAGGTCGCCGCCGGTAGAACAAGGGTGGCCCGGCTGGTCGTTTCATGCTGCAGATGATCGATCACGATCACCTGCCTGGCCGAGGCCAGTAGCATATCGACCAGGGCCGCGTCCGCTTGAGCGTAAAGGTTATTTTCCAGCACAATGATCGTTTCCACGCTGCCACGCATAACCATCTGCGTCGCTGCTTCAAGACTCTGGCCGCCGAATAAACCAACCCCCAGGCTGTTACAATCGCGAACGGCATAGGAGAGAGAGGCCGGATGCTCCTGGCGGTGCAAAGCCCAGGCGATATTGGCCGCCGCCTGGATAACCGCCTCACTCCCCAGGCTGGTACCCGAAACGATTAGCGGCCGCTTGGCTCCCTGGAGGGCTTGAGCAATTTGCTGCACCAGGGATTCCAACTCGCTATCGAGTCCGGGAACGATGGGCGCGCCGCTATCCAGCGCCTGGGCCACTGCAAAGCCCAGCCGGGCAATATCATCCGGCGCGCCCCAATAGGTTTGGGTCGCCGTATCATCAAGCCGGGTTGCGGCAGGCGTTGCGATAAACAGTGGCCCTTTGGCATCCTGAATCACTTCTCGCACGGCCCGATCTTCCCAATCGGGAATTTTAAGGCCGCGAGGGATATCTATCGGCTGCTGCCGGACCGACTGGCGCAGGGCCAGGGCGATCATTGGCGCGGTATTGGTCACATCTTCGCCTAACACCAGGACCGCATCGGCCTGCTGGATATCGTGCAGTGAGGGTGAGCGGGCCGGCCCGTTTTGCAGAATCTCCAGAATACGCGGGATCAATGCCGTTTCTGTCGCCGATAAGCCGTTATAAAACCGGTCGGGGCCAACCAAGGTGCGTAAGGCAAAATTAGCCTCCAGCGAAGCCCGGGGCGAACCGATACCGATCATCGCCCCGCGATTGGCCAGGGTCTGGCCAAGCCGCTCCAGGGCCTCACTTTTGCTGATAATCTGCGTGGCCCCGTTACCGTTTGCATGGAGCAGTGGCTGTAGAATCCGCTGCGGACTGTTGATAAACTCATAGCCGTAGCGGCCTCGGTCGCACAAGAAATAACGATTGACCTCACTGTTGTAGCGGGTGCGTATACGCCGGATCGTGCCGTACCGTTCGCCGGGAATGGTATTGCAGCCCACGCTGCAATGGACGCAAACGGAGGGGGCTGTTTGCAAATCCCATTTCCGGGTGTAGTGCTTTCCCAGCGTTTTATCGGTAAAGACGCCGGTTGGGCAAACCTCGACCAGATTGCCGCTAAATTCATTTTCCAGCACGCCTGGCTCGCTGCGGCCAAAGTAAACATGGTCGTGCGCCGCAAAGACCTGCAGGTCATCGCCGCCGGCATAATCGCGGTAGTAGCGGACGCAGCGATAACATTGGATACAGCGGTTCATCTCGTGGTTGATAAAGGGTCCCAGGTATTGGTTGCGATAAGTTCGCTTTTTAAAGCGGAAGCGGCGGTAGGTGTGGCCGGTCATCACGGTCATATCCTGCAGATGGCATTCACCCCCTTCATCGCAAACCGGGCAATCGTGGGGGTGGTTGACCATCAACCATTCGATGATGGTCTGCCGGAACTCCTTGGCTTCGCCATCGGCAATCGAGATACGGCTGCCGTTGGTGGCCGGGGTCATACAGGCCATCACCAGCCGGCCCTTGGTGTCGTTTTCATCTCTAAATTGCTTCACGGCGCAGAGGCGGCAAGCGCCAACTGACCCCAGGGCCGGATGCCAGCAAAAATAAGGAATATCCAACCCCAGGGACAGGCCGGCATGGAGCAGATTATGTTTGTCATCGACTTCATAGGGTTGGTTATCAATAAAGATTTGAGCCATTTGCTTATTATCTCCAGGTCACGGCGCCGTGATTAAATCAGCGCCCGACTCGCCACTGCCGTCCGGTAGGGGCAGCGCTGTTCCCGAATATGTTGTTCGAAATCCTCTCTAAAATATTTCAAGGCGCTCTGGAGCGGCTCGACCGCGCCAGGCGCCAGGGCGCAAAAAGTATTGCCCGGCCCCAGCAACCGGGCGTGCATCGCCAGCCGCTCAATATCGCCGGTCAGACCCTGGCCTTCCTCCAGGGCAATTAAAATCTTTTCGGTCCAGGGCAGCCCTTCACGGCAGGGCGTACACCAGCCGCAGGACTCTTGGGCAAAAAAATGTTCCAGGTTGCGAACCATTCCCACCGGGCAGGTCTGATCATCGAGGACGATGGCCGTGCCGGTTCCCAAACGGCTGCCGGCTTTCATCACCGAGCCATAATCCAGCTTAAGGTCCAGATGTTCGGCTACCAGAAAATCGGTCGAAGCCCCGCCGGGTAAAACTCCTCGAAATTGAAGCCCGTCCCGCATACCGCCGGCATGCTCTTCCAACAGCTCGCGCAAGGTAATGCCCATCGGCAGCTCCCAGGCGCCAGGCCGTTTGACCTTACCGCTGACGCCATAGATCTTGGTGCCGCTATCCTCGCTCTGGCTTAAACTTTTGAACCAATCGGCCCCGTTGTTGATGATGTGGGGGATGTTACACAGGGTCTCGACATTGTTGACGATCGTTGGTTTGCCGTACAGCCCGCTGACCTGGGGAAAGGGTGGCTTGGCCCGGGGCGTCGCTCGCTTACCTTCCAGGGCATTGAGTAGC
>Ga0073934_10010849_pt1 | contig 11196 bp, 9 predicted proteins | sample LarsenN4metaG_FD_76834 | JGI IMG/M metagenome (GOLD analysis project Ga0073934, IMG submission 76834) | Hot spring sediment bacterial and archeal communities from British Columbia, Canada, to study Microbial Dark Matter (Phase II) - Larsen... ...
AGAAACACAAGGGGCAATCGTCGCTGGGCACAAAGTTGTACGAAGTGCGCGCCTTTCAGAGCAGCTTCGGAGAGAAGCACGCCATTGTTCGCAACGATACCGACTTGATGACCCATCCAACGGGCGAAGCCGCATACGAGCGTCCGGCCGTACCGGGCCTTGAATTCGTGGAATCGACTGCCGTCTACCAAGCGGGCAATGACTTCACGGACATCGAAGGCCTGACGCGGGTTGCTCGGGATAAGTCCATACAGCTCGCCAGGCAGGAAACGCGGTTCCTCGATCGCCGCCGGCCTGCGAAGGACCGGCCGTCTCGGCAGTGTGTCGACAATCGACCGGCAGATCTGGAGCGCCTCATGGTCATTGTCTGCGAGGTGATCGCTCACGCCCGAGAGTCTCGTGTGAAGATCTGCCCCGCCGAGTTCTTCGGCCGTGACCTCCTCGCCGGTTGCCGCCTTGACCAGCGGCGGTCCCGCCAGATAAATGGTCCCGGTTCCTTTCACGATCACATTCTCATCACACATGGCCGGCACATAGGCGCCGCCCGCGGTGCACATCCCCATGACGACGGCAATTTGAGGAATACCGAGGGCAGACAGGCGCGCCTGGTTATAGAAGATCCGTCCGAAGTGTTCCTTGTCGGCAAACACATCAGCTTGCATCGGCAGGAACACGCCGCCGGAATCCACGAGATAGATCGCGGGCAGTCGGTTCTCCAGCGCGATCTCCTGGGCCCGGAGATGTTTCTTGATCGTCATGGGGAAATAAGTCCCCCCCTTGACCGTCGCGTCATTGGCGGCGATGACACAGGGCCGTCCCGACACGTAGCCGATGCCTGTAATCAGACCGGCAGCGGAGATCTGGTCGTCGTACATCCCGTATGCCGCCAAGGGGCTCAGTTCCAGCCAAGGCGCATCTGGATCGAGCAGCTTTGCGATCCGCTCACGTGCGGTCAGTTTGCCCCGTCGTTGATGAAGCGCGGTCGCTTCCGGTGGCCCTCCGGCCCGAGCGAGGGCTAGGTGTTTCTGGAGGTCGGCCACGAGCCCCTCGTAGTCGGCACGATTCGACGAGAACTCGTCGGACGTCGTAACCACTGAAGTCGTCAACGTACGCATGATGCCTCAGCCTTGCGCTTTGAGTCCTTTCACGAACTTGACGATCTCTTCTATGGGAGTTCCCGGCCTGAATAGAGCCTTCACACCGGTCGCCGTGAGTGTAGGCACGTCCTCATCGGGAATGATTCCTCCACCGAACACGGCAATGTCTTCGGCATCCTGTTCTTTGAGGAGCTCGAGGACTCGCCGAAACAGCGTGTTGTGCGCGCCTGAAAGGATGCTCAGGCCGATCGCATCCACATCTTCTTGTATCGCCGTACTGACCACCTGTTCCGGCGTCTGATGGAGACCGGTATAAATGACTTCCATCCCGGCGTCCCGTAAGGCTCGCGCGATGAGTTTCACACCCCGGTCATGACCGTCGAGACCGACTTTGCCGATGAGGACCCGCAGGGGCGCGCTCGCTACTGCCATGCTGTCACCTCGCGAAGAAAATACTTGCCTTCCTGATCACGCCGAACATAGCCCCCCTGAACCACCGGGTCATGCTCGAAGAGCAGCAGCCATCGCTGTTCGAACGCTCGATCCAACACCCACCGTTTCGTCTCCAGGGTCTGGATGGGGAAGAGATCGTAGCCCATGATGTAGGGAAGCGGCAGATGCGACACGGTGGGAATCAAGTCGCCGAGGAAAAACGCCACCTCCCCTTCGGATTCGATCCTGATACTTTGATGGCAGCGCGTATGGCCGGCGGTGACAACTGCGGTCACACCTGGAACGACTTCCGTATCGCCGTGGAGAAATTCCCACTGATTGATGTGAGCAATCGGAGCAAAATTGTCCTGGCGGTAACTGGCCCTGGTCCGTTCATTGGCGCGGACTGCATCTTCAAATTCACCCTGCTGAATCAGGTAGCGAGCCTTGGGGAAGGCCGGCCTGATGCTCCCATCCGTTTCTCTTATGGTGTTTCCCCCTGCGTGATCGAAATGCAGATGCGTATTGATCACCAGATGGATGTCATCCGGTCCCAGACCTAACCGCTTGAGAGATTCTAGTATCGTGGGTGTTCGCTCAACGGCGAACATGCGCCGAAACTTCTCGTCTTCCTTAGGCCCCAACCCGGTGTCTACCAGGATATTTTTTCCTCTTGCTCGAATCAGCAACGCCGTGAGGCTGAGGGAGATCCGGTTCAACTCATCGGCCGGACAACATTTCTCCCACAAGGCTTTCGGCACGACACCGAACATCGCTCCCCCATCCAGCCGAAACCGGCCGTCGCTGATGGGATAAATCTCAAACGTACCGAGCTTCACGTTCCTCTCCCTCTTGCGTCGGTGAGTGGGATACCTCCAACTATGCAGATCAGACGATCAGTCCCTCCTCCCTTGAACGGCTCAGCTGGAAGGAATGGGCACTGAGCGGCGCGCCCGCTCCTCTCCATCCTCCCCTTCGGCAGCAACGACCGGGATGCCTCCCACTACGCACATGCGACGAGCACCGCCCGCTGTGATCCTGATCTGATCGGCCTGGTGTGCGCGTCTCGCGAGGACAAGAGGCACCCGGTCGTCGCTGCCATCACAACACCACCGGCTCCCGATACGTGCCCAACACTTCTTTCAAGGCCATACAAATCTCACCTAATGTCGCCTTGGCTTTCACCGCATCAATGAGGTACGGCATCACGTTCTCACTGCACGAGGCTGCTTCCTGCAGTGCCTCGACCGCACCGGCCATCTTGAAGGGGTCGCGACATTTGCGGAGGTCTGAAAGACGCGCCACCTGTTCGCTCTCGACTTCCTGTCCTATCTTGAGGATAGGGATCGGCCGTTCCTCTGATTCCACATACTCGTTGACACCCACGATGATTCGCTCTTTCCGTTCCAACTCGCGTTGATACCGTTGCGAGGCGTCGAGGATTTCACGCTGTGGGAATCCCCGCTCGATCGCCCGGACCATGCCGCCCATGTCATCCAACCGATGGAAGTAATCCTGTGCCGCTTCTTCGAGGCGACTCGTGAGGGTTTCGACATAATAGGAGCCGCCGAGAGGATCGACGCTGTTGGTGACCTCGCTCTCCTGCGCAATGATCTGTTGCGTGCGCAGCGCCAGTTTCACCGTATCTTCGGTCGGCAACGCGAGCGTTTCGTCCATCGAATTGGTATGGAGAGACTGCGTACCGCCCAAGACCGCCGCCAGCGCCTGAATCGTTGTCCGGACCACGTTGTTCATGGGCTGTTGTGCCGTAAGAGAACAGCCGGCGGTTTGTGCATGGCAGCGGAGTTGCCCTGAACGTGGATCGTTGGGCCGGTACCGGCGCGTCATTTCACGGGCCCACAAGCGACGGGCTGCACGGAACTTGGCGATCTCTTCGAAAAAGTCGTTGTGCGCATTGAAAAAGAAGGAGAGTTGCGGAGCGAACCGATCCACTGGAAGACCGGCTTTGACCGCCGCTTCCACATAGGTCAGGCCGTCGTACAGGGTAAAGGCCAGTTCCTGCACCGCGGTCGAGCCGGCTTCCCTGATGTGATACCCGCTGATACTGACCGGATGCCACTTGGGCACATACTCGGCGCAGTAGGCGATGGTATCGGTGATCAAGCGGAGAGACGGTTCGGGTGGAAAGAGCCACTCTTTCTGCGCGATGTATTCCTTCAGGATGTCGTTTTGCAGCGTGCCGTCCAGCCGTTCGAGAGGGATACCGCGCTTCTCTGCGACCGCGAGATACATCGCGAAGATCACGGCGGCCGGACCGTTGATCGTCATCGACGTGGTGACCTGATCGAGCGGAATGCCGTCGAACAGTCGTTCCATATCATCGATCGACGAGATCGCCACGCCGCAGTGACCGATCTCGCCGTGAGCACGGGGATCATCTGCGTCGATCCCCATCAACGTCGGCATGTCGAATGCGACGCTCAGGCCGTTTTGTCCGTGTTGGAGGAGATATTTGAAGCGGCGGTTGGTGTCTTCAGCCGATCCGAACCCGGCGAATTGCCGCATCGTCCAGAGCCGGCCGCGATACATGGTCGGATACACGCCTCGAGTGTACGGAAACTCGCCCGGTGCTCCCAACTCCTTGTCAGGCGACCAGTCCTTCAGATCGTTGTGGGTATACACACGGTTAGTGTCGAATCCTGAAAGGGAGGTGAATCTCGGTTTACGCTCTTGCATTGATCTACTCCGGATCTGGTGAAGAATCAGGGACCAAGATCAGGACGTGTTGCTCGTCGTTTCCTGTCGTTCAGTCCTCCCTTCGTAAACATAGAACCCGCGGCCGCTCTTCCTTCCCAGCCGCCCGGCCTCGACATATCGCCTCAGCATGGAACATGGGCGAAATTTGGGATCTCCCAAATCTTGGTACAGCACTTCACAGATGGCGAGCACTGTGTCCAAGCCGATGCGATCGGCAAGGGCCAGGGGACCCATAGGGTGATTGGCCCCAGCGGTCATCGCCAAATCGATATCCTCCACAGACGCGACTCCTTCTTCCAGCACAAAGATGGCCTCGTTCACCATGGGTATCAGGACACGATTCACGATGAATCCGGGCACATCTTTGGCCACCACCGGCGTTTTCCCCAAACGCTTTGCCAAGTCGAGCACGAGTCGCACCGTTCGTTCGGATGTCTCCAGTCCACGAACGATTTCCACGAGACGCATGACGGGAGCAGGGTTCATGAAATGCAATCCCACGACACGGTCGGGCCGGCCGGAAGCAGATCCCAACTTCGTAACTGAAATGGATGAGGTGTTGCTCGCGAGGATCGCCTGCGGCATGCAGATTCGGTTCAATTCGGCGAAGAGTCCCCGCTTGAGCGTGAGATCTTCCGGTATCGCTTCGATAACGACCTGGGCGTCTCGCAAACGATCGAGCTGTATCATCGGGTGAATGAGGGCCAGCACTTCGCCAGCTTGATGATCAGTGAGACTGCCCCGTTCAACTGCCCGTTCTAATCCAACTCGGACCTTAGAGATGGCCTCCGTTAACGATTGTTCGCTAACGTCTACAAGAAGAATTTCATAGCCGGCGGTGGCGCACACCTGGCTGATGCCGCGGCCCATCTGGCCCGCTCCGACGATCCCGATCATCTTGATGTCGTCGAGCGTCATGTTCGTGCCCTATCCCCGCTCTACGATCATCGCCAACGCTTCTCCCCCGCCGATACAGAGGCTGGCTAATCCCCGTCTTGCCTCGCGCACGGCCATCGCGTGGAGCAGCGTCGTGAGGATGCGCGCGCCGGTTGCTCCGATGGGATGGCCGAGAGCAACCGCCCCGCCGTTCACGTTCACCTTCTTTTCGTCGAGTCCTAATTCACGGTTGATCGCAACCGAGACAGCCGAAAACGCCTCGTTGATTTCAAATAGATCGATGTCTCCGATCGACAAACCAGTTTTCTTGAGCACCAATTTGATCGCCTCGATCGGGGCAATCGTAAACCATTCCGGCGCCAGCGCCGCTCCGGCGTAGCCGACAATACGCGCCATCGGGACAAGCTTGAGGCGTGCCGCCTTCTCTTCCGCCATGACAACCAACGCCGCCGCACCATCATTACAGGAGGGGGAATTACCCACGGTCAGGACGCCGTCTTCCTGGAAGACCGGCTTCAACTCACGCATCTTGCCGAGGTCGACTCGATTCGGCTCCTCGTCTTCCGCGACCGCCACTGCCGGACCTTTGCGTTGCGGCACCTCGACGGGCACAATTTCCTGTTTAAAGATTCCGGTCGCGATTGCCTCACGCGCACGCCGATAGCTTTCAAATGCAAAGTCGTCCAGTTCTTTTCTCGTCAACCGATACTTGGCCGCGCACAGTTCACCGCCGTTTCCCATGTGGAAATTATTGTAGACGTCCCACAGCCCGTCCTTGACGAGACTGTCAACCAACTCCGCATGCCCCAGTCGGTATCCTTGTCGTGCTTTCTCGAGCACATACGGCGCGCGGGTCATGTTTTCCATCCCGCCCGCCACGACGATGCTCGCTTCTCCGAGTGCAATAGCTTGGGACGCCATGATCACCGTCTGAATACTGGATCCACAGACCTTATTCACCGTCGTGGCACCGACCGAGTGCGGAATTCCGGCTCCGATCGATGCCTGCCGCGCCGGCGCTTGTCCCAAGCCGGCACTGAGAACGCAACCCATGTAGACTTGCTCTACACGATCCGGCGGTAAGTGAACCCGCTTCAACGCTTCGGCGATGGCGAGACTGCCTAATTTCGTCGCCGATACCTGGCTGAACATTCCATTGAAACTTCCCATCGGCGTCCGCACGGCGCTGACAATGACTGCTCGTTTCATCTCCTTCACAACTTTTTCCCTCCACTCCTCACGGCTGACTCCTGATCCCTTACGACTCACGCATTCTTACTCACAAGATCTGCTCCCAATGGCTCTGTTCGAGATAGTGTTTCAGTTTACCCATGAATTGATCCGCCGTCGCCCCATCGATGACCCGGTGGTCGAACGACAAGCTGAGGTAGCCCATCGGCCGAATGGCGATCGCATCGTCAATGACGATGGCTCGTTTCTGAATTGCGCCGATGCCCAAAATCGCACTCTGCGGCTGATGGATGATCGGAGTGCTGAATAGGCTGCCGAACCCGCCATGGTTGGTGATTGTGAACGTCCCCCCTTGGACTTCTTCGGGGTTCAATTTCTTGGACCTGGCCCGTTCCGCAAGATCCGCGATTTCTTTCGCCAACTGTGCCAGTCCTTTTCGATCGGCATATCGCACCACCGGCACCAGCAATCCGTCCTCGAGCGCCGTGGCGATCCCGATGTGAATATCTTTCTTGGCTACGATTCCTTGCTCGCCCCATGACGAGTTCACGACCGGCACATCGCGAATGGCTTTCGTGGCGGCACGAATGACAAAGGGGAGGTATGTCAGGCTCTGTCCCTGTCCTGAGCCTTGTCGAAGGGTCTCTCGGAATTTGGCGATGCTCGAAAAGTCAGCCTCAAAAAAGGTGGTGACATGGGCTGACGTCTGCTTGCTCTTGACCATCCGATCGGCGATGGTCTTGCGCATCTGGGTAAAGGGGAGAATTTCTTCGCCCATGGAAGGCTCACTGACTGCTGCGGGAACCTTGGCCTGAGTTCCGCTTTGCGCGATAAAGTCGAGGACGTCCTTCTTGGTTACCCGGCCGCCAACCCCGGTTCCCTTCACCTGCGAAAGATCGATTCCGTACTCCTTCGCCAGCTGCCGAACGGCGGGAGAATGATGTTGCTCACCTCCTGACGCTTGTTCCATAGGGCGAACGACGACCCCTCCGACCCGGTTAATGACTTCCGAAGGTGGAGCGCTCTCAATGCGCGCCAGCAAGGTGCCGACGGGAACCGTCTGACCCTCATGAACGATGATCTCATCCAACAGGCCTGTGGCGGGCGAGGGAATTTCCAATGTCACCTTTTCGGTTTCGACCTCTAAGAGGGACTCGTCCTTCTGAATCATTCCTCCGACAGGGACCAGCCACTTCACGACCGTCCCTTCGGCGATACTTTCCCCGAGCTGAGGCATGATGATGTCGGTAGCCATACTCAAGTGCTGAGCGATGAGTGCTCGCCTCGCTGAGCGGGCGAAGCGGGCCGAGGACTGAGATGGGCATCTAGCACATGCGGGATTCTTCGGTTCTCAGCCCTCATAACTCAGTCCTCAGTCCTGTTTAGTACGCCGCCAGTTTCCGTGCCGCGGTAATAATGTCGCTCGTCTTCGGGAGGAAAAACTCCTCCAGCGGCGTGCTGAACGGAACCGGCGTGTCCGGCGGCGCGATACGAAGGATCGGCCCGTCCAAGCAGTCGAAACAGTCTTCCGCCAACAACGCGGCGATTTCAGCCCCGATGCCGCCGGTCTTGTTGTCCTCATGCAGAAGAATGGCTTTGCTGGTTTTGCGCACGGACGAATAAATCGCTTCCTTGTCGAGCGGGATCAATGTGCGTAAGTCGACCACTTCCAGATCGATCCCTTCGTTGGCCAATATCTGGGCGGCTTCGAGCGCCAGGTGCACCATCGCGCCGTAGGTGATGACCGAGATATCGGTACCGACCCGTTTCACGTCGGCCTTTCCGAGTGGGACAACAAAATCTTCTTTCGGCAGGAAAGACTTGATGCGTCGGTAGAGAAATTTGTGCTCAAAGTAGATCACCGGGTTGGGGTCGCGAATCGCGGCCTTGAGGAGCCCCTTGGCGTCGTAGGGCGTGGACGGGGCGACCAACTTGAGTCCTGGAGAATGGAAGAACCAGCCTTCCGGACATTCAGAATGGAACGGCCCGCCGTGCACACCGCCGCCGAACGGTGCGCGAATAACCATGGGCACCGCGGCTCCCCATCGATAGTGATTCTTGGCCGCCACCTCGGTGATCTGGTCGAATGCGCAAGAAATAAAATCCGCGAACTGCATCTCCACCACTGGGCGCAACCCCATGATCGCGGCTCCGATAGCGGCGCCCACAAAACCGGACTCGGACAACGGCGTATCCAACACCCGCCATTCACCGTATTTTTGGAGAAAGCCTTCAGTGATCTTGAAGGCGCCTCCATACGTGCCGATATCTTCGCCCATCAAGAACACCCGCTCATCATGGGCCATCTCTTCGTCCAGGGCTTGTGAAATCGCCTCGAGGTAGCTGACTTCCCGCGTAGCTTGCTCCACTGTCGTCATAAAGGACTCCTTTTCGGCCGAACGCTGATCGCTAATGGCTATCGGCCCTGTCCGCGAACACGCCTTCCAACACTTCCGGTCCTTCCGGTAGAGGACTCTGTTCCGCGAATTCCACACCGGCCTCGACTTCGCTCTTCACACGCTCGGTAACTTCTTGGAAAGAGGCCTCATCGCCATAGCCCAGTTCTTTGAGCAGCCGCTCGGCTTTCAAGATCGGGTCTTTTTGCTTCCACTCTTCGAGCAGCTCACGTGGAACGTACTTAGCCGGGTCATGCTCGGAATGGCCGTGCATCCGCATCGTCTTGAACTCGAGGAAGGTCGGCCCCTCCCCTGCACGGGCACTCGCGATCGCTCGTTTTGCCGCCAGATGAACTGCGGCCACGTCGTTGCCGTCCACAATTTCACCGGGCATGCCATAGGCTTTCGCTCGATCGACGACGTTTGGAATCGCCATCTGCAGACGGAGCGGCGTCGAGTACGCATATTGGTTGTTGTTACAGAAGAAGACGACGGGGAGCTTCCGCACCGCCGCAAAGTTCATCGCTTCGTGAAAATCGCCCCGGCTGGTCCCTCCATCACCGGTTCCCGCAAGGACCACGCGCGATTCGCCTCTGATCTTGAACGCCAGCGCCGCCCCGGCCGCTACCGGCAAGTTGTCCGCCAAATGGCTGACAAATCCGAAGACTCCCCGCTTGAGGTCCCCCATGTGAACATTCCCGTCTTTTCCTTTGGTCGGCCCGGTCCGCTTCCCGAGGTATTGAGCGAGAATCTCGCCGGTCGTGAAACCCCGAATGAGGAAGGCACCCATGTCCCGGTGAAACGGAGCGATGATATCGTCGCGCTCAAGCGCGGAGGCATAGCCGACGGCGATCGCCTCCATGCCGTGACTGGTGTAAACGCCCCCTACAATACGTCCTTGTCGATAAAGGGCCGTGATCCTGTCCTCCAGCGCCCTGGTGAGCCGGAGGTAGTAGTACATCTGGCGTAGATCGTCTCGTTTGATCTCCTTGGCGACGACTGCAACATCCATAACAACCTCCCCATCGCTGCCTTACAAGGCCGGCATATCCTTCCATGACAACAAGGGTTTGTGCGCTTTGCACAAAGGACAGTGCGCGGGCTCCCACTGCGGCATGTCGAGATCCGTCGTGTAGTAGAAGGGATACTGCGCGATTAATTCGTTCATCAACGGGAATTGGCCGCTGTCCCGGCGGGCGAAGACCATCATTCCCGCCAAGAGACCTCCATGGTCGGTGATCACCTTGCCGAGTTTGCTGACACAATTGCCGCGCGTCGTGACGTCGTTGAGCGCCACAAAGCGTTCACCGGGTTTGACGGAGCCGACCGCAATGTCCGTTCCTATTCGTCCCGTCTCGCAACTGTACGGCGTCAACGCCATGCCTAAGTGCATGGTATCCCGAAGTTCAGACACGATCTCTTCGGCGAGTCGCTCCGCGGCCGAACTGGTCGCTACCAGGCCCGTGATCGGATGGTGTTGAAATGTCCGTTTGATCCAGTCCGCCATATCGCCGGCCACCTGTCGGATTAAGTCTGGAAACCGCGCGATGGATTCGAAGCGCAAATACGTCGCCGTGTGGTGACCTGACACCACCTCCACATGGGTATCGACAAAGACTGATCGGGAAGAACGCAGAATACAAAGAACATCCTCCTCAGTCAGTTTAGTGTGCAAACCGGGGCGGATAACAGTCTTCAATTTTGCATCGACCGTCAGCTGTTCTTCATAGAGGACACGATGCCGAGCCACCACTTCTGCGAGAGCCTGCTCAACGGTGCTGACCAGCATCCTCACCCCCCTTGCGTGGCGCTCACGACCTGTGTTCTGAGCACTCCGATCGGCTGGATTTCCAATTCCACCACGTCGCCCGGCTTCAAGTAGCGGTCTATCTCCAAACCACATCCCCCGCCGACCGTCCCCGAACCGAAAACATCTCCCGGATAGAGAGTTTCGCCTCGTGACACATGCTCAATCATCTGGGGAAAAGACCAGTGGATCGTCCCGAATCGCCCTCGCGACCACTCTTCTCCGTTCACCCTGGCAATCATCGTCAGTGCACCCAGGTCGGCAATTTCATCGGGAGTCACCAGACAGGGACCTAACGCCGTCGCGAAGTCCTTTCCCTTCGCCGGACCCAGCCTACAAGCCATCTCTTGAAATTGAATGTCGCGCGCGCTGAAATCGTTCATGATCGTATAGCCGGCGATATAGTGTTCTGCTTGCCGTTCGGGGATATCTCTGCCCGTGCGCCCGATCACACAGGCAAGTTCCAACTCGTAGTCCAGCTTCGTCGTGCCGAGCGGCCACGATAGAGGGACGTCCGGTCCGATGATCGTGCGATGGTTCCCTTTGTAATAGACCGGAGCCTTGTACCACTCCGGCGGGATCGGCTGTCCCCGCTTCTTCGATGTCGCGGCAATATGGTCTTCGAACGCGATAAAATCCCGGAGCGAAGGGGGATTGG
>Ga0073934_10010850_pt1 | contig 11194 bp, 4 predicted proteins | sample LarsenN4metaG_FD_76834 | JGI IMG/M metagenome (GOLD analysis project Ga0073934, IMG submission 76834) | Hot spring sediment bacterial and archeal communities from British Columbia, Canada, to study Microbial Dark Matter (Phase II) - Larsen... ...
TACGCGGCCACGCCCGAGCCGGGCGGCGTCCTGCGCGTCGAGCTGGCGGGCGGGCCGCTGCCCCCGGGCACGGTCATCAGCGGAACGGTCGCCGTCATAGACAACATCACCAGTAACACCGTGGCCACCCTGGCCGTGCAAAGCCCGGTGGCCTATGCCGACGCCCCGACGCGCGAACAGCTCCAGGGGCCGCCGGGCGATCCCCCGGCGTCACCCGCCGCCAGCCTGCTCATGCCGGCCTTGATGAAATCCAAGGAGAAAGCCAATCGCACCAAGTGCTGGACCCATTTGCGCCTGACCGGCAACGGAGGCGACGACGATTGCGACGGGCTGATTCCCCCCGAGGCCCGCCGCAGCCGCAGCAACATCCAGAACAACCGCGCCGCCGCGCCGGTGGCCGACGCCGATTGCGACGGCCTGTCCGAGGCCACGGGCGAGTTCCGTTTCCAGGAAGCCGACCTCGTCGTGCCCGGCCGGGGCCTGGACTTTGCCTGGGTGCGGACCTATCGCTCCCGCACCGGCCCCACCACCGCCCAGGGCGCAGGCTGGGATTTCTCCTACAACGTGAGCGTGACCCGCCAGACCGACGGCACCGTCACCCTGCGCACCGGCGACGGCCGGCTCAACACGTTTTATCCCGACGGCACCAACGGCTGGGTGCGCGACGAGTATTTCCTGACCGTCGGCGATGTGGACGGGGACGGCGCGCCGGACCTCGTGACCTTCCCGGACGGCGGCCAGTGGCGTTTTCATCCCCCGGGCACGGCCGCGGCGGGCAAGCTGGCCCAGGTCGTGGACCGCCACGGCAACACCCTGCGCTGCGACTACGACCAGGCCGGGCGGCTGGCCGAAGTGGTGGACACCTTGAACCGCACCAACCGGGTCACCTACGACCCGGCCGGCCGCATCACCGCCGTCACCGACTTCAGCGGGCGCACCGTCCGCTACGAATACGACGACCAGGGCGACCTGGTGGCCTGCGTCTCGCCGGCCGTGAACGGCACGCCCACCGGGAACGATTTTCCCGGCGGCCTGAGCACCCGCTACGCCTACCCCAGCGGCCAGGCGGACGCCCGGCTCAACCACAACCTCATTCGCTGCACCGATGGCCTCGGCCAACCCTGGCTGCGCCTCGAATACCACCCCGCCACCGACCGGACTTCGCTCGATTTCGACGCGGTGGCCAGCCTGACCCGGGGGGCGGACCGCCTCGATCTGCGGCGCGTGGCGGTGTCGCCGACGGCGGCCAATGGCTTCGCCGTGGTCAAGGCCATCGTGCGCGACCCCGTCGGCAACGTGACCGAAACCTTTTACGACTCCCGGCTGCGCTGCGTGCGCCGGCTCGATTACACCGGGCGCTCCGACCCCAGCCAGCCCGTGACCGAAACGGCCAACCGGCCCGCCGGCAAACTCCGCCCCGGCGACCCCGACTGGTTTGAGACCACCTTCGCCTGGAACCTCGACTCGCTCTGCGAACGCATCACCTGGCCCGACGGCAGCCGCACCGAATTCGTACACCAGCGGGCCCAGGACTATAATTCCAGCCGGAGCAACAAGACGGCCAGCCGCAAACACGACGGCGACGTCCGCGTGGTCCGCGAGCGCGCCGCCTCCCACGCCGACCTCGATGGCGACGGCGCCCCCGATACCATTGAGCTGGCCTGCTACTTCGAGTACGACCCGCGCTTCGGCTCGCCCGCCGGGCGCCACGGCCACAACTCCTCGCGGAGCAACCGCACCGCCAGCCCCGCCGACGACGGCGACCAGACCCCGATCGTGCGCGGAAGCGCCCTGGGCAAAATGTGGCTGCCGGCCAACTTCCGCGTCAGCATCGCCGGCCGCCTCGCCTTCGAGCACCACTTCGCCGCCGTGGACAACGCCCCCGAGGAGAAAGAACGCCGGTTCGTCACCCGCGTCACCAACCCCCGCGGCGAGGTCATCACCGCCGCTTACGACGCCCAGGGCAACCTCCACGAAATCCGCAAAGCCCCCGCCGCCAGTCTCGGCGCCGAACCCCCCGTGATCCACTTCGCCTATAACGAATACGGCCAGTTGACCGGCGTGACCAACGCGCCCGACGCTGAAGGCCGCCGCCGCGTGGACCGCCTCACCTACCATGCGGCTGGACCCCAGGCCGGCTACCTGGCGGGAATCGCCATTGACGAACCGGGCATTCACCGCAGCATCGCCCTCGAGTGCGACGCCCGCGGCAACGTCACCCGCCACACCGACGCCCGCGGCCACGACACGCTCCTGACCTACAACGCCCTCGACCAGTTGGTGCAGTTGGTCGTCAAACCCTGCGATGGCACGGCCTGCCTCGCCCCCGATGGCCAGCCCCTGCAATACACCACCCTCCTGCACTACGACGCCAACCAGCACCTCACCCGCGTGGACCACGAAAACCGCGACGGCAACGGCCGCCTCGACACGGCCAACCCCGCCTGGACCACGCTCTACCATTACGACCCCAGCCATCGCCTCGTCCGCCTGCTCCACGAGCACAGCCCCAACGCCTACCTGACCAACGAATTCGTCTATGACGGCAACGACCAGGTCATCGAAATCCGCTCCCCGGCCGCCCTCCACGGCCTCGATCCCCTGGCCTTCACCCGCCTCGAATACGACGAACGCGGCCTCCTTTACCGGCAGACCGCCGCCCCCGGCTCGACCCTCGCCTCGGCCACCCAATACGATTACGACGGCTGCGGCCGCTGCGTGCGCAAGATCCGCGGCACCGACCCCGACACGCAGCAGACACTCACGCTCGCCTACGACGGCTTCGGCCGCTGCGTGCGCGTGACCGACGCCATGGGCAACGAAACCGTCTGCACCTACGACCGCAACGGCAACCTCACCCGCCTGCTCCGCCTGGGCGAAAGCCCCGACCTCCCCGGCAGCGCCGGCAACCGCCGCCTGGCCGAAGTCCATTACGCCTACGACGCCCTCGACCGCCTCGTCCGTTTCCGCCCCGCCTTCTTTGACATCTTCACCCAGGCCCCTCTGGACGACGGCTCCCAGGACAACGCCATCGAATACGCCCCCAACGGCCTCGTCACCCGCGCCACCAATGACCGCGGCGTCACCACCGTCCGCTACAACTACGACACCGCCCTGCGCGTCATCCGCGTCACCGACGCCCTTTCCAACCGCGTCGAACTCGCCTGGGACCCCAACGGAAACGTCACCGCCGTCACCGAAATCAACCGGCCCGACCTGGGCGGCCCCGAAGAAGTCTTCACCCGCCAGTTTGCCTACGACGGCCTCAACCGTTGCGTGGCCGACTGGGACAACGCCGGCAACACCAACCGCTACGCCTACGACGCGCGCAGCCTCCTCGTCCGCCGCACCGACCCCCGCGGCCACGACGTCTGCCTGACCTACGACGGCCTCGACCGCTGCCTCAGCCAAACCAGCTACGTGGGCCCCTGCGACGCCGGCATCACCATCCACTCCACCCATGTCGAATACGAAACCACCCGGCTCGTCCGCGCCACCGACGGCAACGGCCTCACCACCCATTACGCCTACGATGCGCTCGACCGCGTCATCCGCGTGCAACTCCCCGACGGCCTGACGCTGACCAACCGCTATGACTTCCACGGCAACTGCGTGTGGACGGTGGACCCCAACGGCACCCAGGTGACCATGACCTACGACCTCCTGAACCGTTGCGTGCAGGCCAGCATCAAGCCCGGCCCCGGCGTGGCCGGTGATGTCACCCTCGAGGAATACGCCTACGACGCCCTCGGCCGCCTCGTCCGCGCGGCCAACAACCACACCGAAGTCACCCGCGCCTACGACTCCCTCGGCCGGTGCGTCAGCGAAACCTCCGCCTCGCCCCCCCTGGGCTTCGCCGCCCGCACCACCCGCTGGACCTACGACGCCGCCGGCCGCATGATCTCCCGGACCCACCCCTCAGGCGCCGCCCTCGACCACGCCTACGACGCCCTCGACCGCCTCGTCGCCCTCGCCCTGCGCCCCGGCGGCGGCCTGCCCGCCCGCACCCTCGCCACCCTCGACTACGCCGGACCCGACCGCCTGGCCCGCGTCACCCGCGCCAACGGCGTCGTCACCGAACTTTCCTGGAGCGGCCGCGCCGGCGTCCCTCCCGCCCCGGGCGACGCCGGCTGGAAACAAATCCAGCGCCTGCGCCACCTCCTCGGCGCCTCCGGCCTGCCCCTCGAAGACCGCCGCTTCGCCCACGACCCCGCCCAGAACCAGATCCGCCGCGTCCAGGCCGCTCCCTTTATCCCGGGCGGCCCCACCCAGGACCGCCAGTTCCAATACGACGCCCTCGACCGCCTCACCCGCTCGAGCGTGACCACCGGGAGCATCGCCACCTTCGCCAAAGTCGGCCTGCCCGACCAGGAACTGACCTACGTGCTCGACCCCAACGGCAACCGCCAGGTCGTCTTCGGCGGCGGCCTGGCCCAGCCTTACCTCATGGACCCCACCCTGCCCGAGCCGGCCGACTTCCAGATGGACCAATACACCGTCACCCCCTTTGACACCCGGCAATACGACCCCAACGGCAACCTCCATCACACCGGCACAAGCGACCCCACCGACCCGGGCCGCGTCTTCCTCTACGACTACGCCGACCAGCTCGTGGCCGTGCACAACGCCCAAGGGCCGGTCGCCCTTTACGCCTACGATCCCCTCGGCCGCCGCATCGCCCGCGTCCTCTACGCCGGCTCCCCGGCCCTCCCGGTCGAAACCAACCGCTTCCTCTACGCCCTCGCCCATCTCATCGAGGAACGCGACGGACACGACCAACTCAAACGCACCCACGTGATCCCTCACGTTTTCGAGACCAAAAACAGCGTCCGCGCCCTGCTCGCTCCCGGCGGCCAGCTCACCTGGCCCCTCGCCGACGACCTCGGCAGCACCCTCGCCCTCGCCGACGACTCGGGCAAAATCCTCGAACGCTGCGACTACGACGACTACGGCCAGCCCCACTTCTTCAACGAAGCCGGCGAGCCCCTGGTCGGGTCCGACGGCCTCCCCGTCGCCGCCTCCCCCCACGGCAACCCGTGGCTCTTCCACGGGGCGCACTGGGACGCCGAGACCGGCACCCACTTCTTCTGCGTGCAATATCGGGAGAGCGACTTCAACTTCGCCACCCAGGTGCTCGACCCCCGCACCGGCCACCAACTCCGCCGCACCCATGTGGTCCCCCACGTCTTCGACATCCAACACCGCGCCTACGCCGGCAACAACCCCTGGAGCGCCAAAGTCATTGAAAAAGCCACCAGCGGCCTCAAAGACACCCTCAAAACCCAGGTCCGCCTCGGCGGCGGCGGACGCCCCCTGCTCCAGAAAGAAGAGGGCGGACGCCACACCCCCTTCCACAACCGCCGGGTGGGCGGCGTGATCCCGGGCGGCGCCATCATCTCCGCGGCCGTCGGTTCCGTCTCTGCCCTCGCCACCACCGGACCCGGCAGCGGAGCCGCCGCAGCTTCCTATGCCCGGGGTAAAATTGACGGCGGCATGCCCAACCGCATCTCCATGAATGTGTCCGTCGCCAGACAGACCCAGGGCGCCACCTTTGGCGAACGCGTCAACGCCGGCCTCCAGCAGGCCGGCAACGCCCTGGCTTCAGGCGTGGGCCGCTTCCGCCCCGCCTTCTTTGACATCTTCACCGACTTCAGCGCCCCCGGCTCAAGCGCCGACCTCGCGCCGGCCGCGTTCACCCTCGGCGACGACATCGCCTTGACCCCGCCCCGCCCCCACGACCTGATGGCCCACGAGGCCGCCCACGTCGTCCAGCAGCGCGTCTCCAACGTCCTCAAGACCCGGCACGACACGGTCAAGAACTCCATCCAGAACATGCGCTGACCCGCCGCCGTGGGACAGGCAATCATGCCTGTTCGACGAGCGCGAGACGGCTGCCCCCGGCGCGCACGACACGCTCGGCCGCGATGAGGACGTTTCCCACGCCCCCTCCTGAGCCCGAAAGGTTGGTCTGTAGGGGTCGGCACGCAGGGCCCAGCCTGAAGGGCTGGTCTGTACCAGCCCAGGGCAACGCCCTGGGAAAACGGCCCCGTTTGAATAGAACAACCCTGTAAGGGTTGCCTAAAAATGTGATCCCATGCGCGGCGTTCCCCCAACCCTTGTGGTCCCGCGCGTCGAGCAAATGTGTCCAACAGGCAACCCCTACAGGGTTGCGTCGTTCGTGGGCCTTTACCCAGGGCGGTGCCCTGGGCTGTACCCGGTTGCTCTTTCAGAGCAAGGAAGGGGAGGGCGGTGCCTTGATAGCTTTTCCAAAGTTGTTCGCAGCCGGGCGGCCCGACCCTAGTTCGTGTGTGGATCGCATTTCCGGGGTGGACGCCGCAGCCTGGAACGACTATGAAGGCGGCGTAAGAAAACGACCATGAACCCGTATCTTGATTTCGTGTCCGGTTTCGCCGGGCTGGTGCGTCTGGGCCAGTCCCTGCCCCTGGGCGGGCTCGCCCCGGCGGTCCGCCCCCAGCCGCCGGCCGACGCGCCGGTGGCGATGATCTTTTCCCCGCATCCGGATGATGAGTGCATCATCGGCGGGCTGGCCCTGCGGTTGCTGCGCGAGGGGTCGTGGCGGGTGGTGAACGTGGCCGTCACCCAGGGGAGCAATCCCCAGCGCCAGCAGGCCCGCTTCGAGGAGCTTACGGCCGCGTGCCGTTACCTCGGCTTCGGGTTGCGGCAGACGGCTCCGCGCGGGCTCGAGCGCATCACCCCCAAAGCCCGCGCCGAAGACCCCGCCCACTGGTCCGCCTGTGTGCAGGTCATTGCCGGCATCCTGCGCGAGGCCAGTCCGCGGGTGATCTTCTTCCCGCACGAGACCGATTTCAACAGCACCCACATCGGCACGCATTTCCTGGTCACGGACGCGTTGAAAACGCTGCCTTCGTCGTTCGCCTGCGTGACGGTGGAGACCGAGTTCTGGGCGCAGATGACCGGGCCCAACCTGATGGTCGAGTCGAGCGCCGGGGATGTGGCCGACATGCTGGCCGCGCTCTCGTTTCACGTCGGCGAGGTGCAGCGCAATCCCTACCATCTGCGCTTGCCGGCCTGGCTGCAGGACAACGTGCGCCGCGGGGCTGAAGTGGTCGGCGGGCAGGGGGGGGCGGCGCCCGATTTCATGTTCGCCACTCTCTATCGGGCCCGGCAATGGCGCGCGGGCGGGTGGCATCCCCTTTACGCGGGCGGACGCAGCGTGGGCGCGCGCGAGGACTTGCTCGCGGCCCTGGGGGTGTAGGCGAGTCGCGGCGCGGGCGGTCCCGCCCGGAGCGGTCAGTCGGCCGTGGCGATGTCGAGGTCCAGACCAGGCGCGGCGGGCGCCGGTGAAGTTCCGGACCCGCAGGACGCCCGAATGACCAGGCGGCATGCCAGGACCACGCGCTGAACCGGCCGTTCTGGATCGCCAAAGCGTTCGAGGAGGAGCTGCGCCGCCTTGCTGCCCATCTCCCGCCACGGACAAGCGATTGCCGTGATCGCCGGACGCCACCCCGCCAGCCAGGGCCCATCTTCGAGGGCCACAAGCGCCAGGTCCTCCGGCACGCGCCATCCGCGTTCCCCTGACTCGCGGAGAACCCCAAGGGTCATCCGGCCATCGCTCACGAGCAGAGCGCGCGGTGGGTCGGGCTGGTCAAGGAGGGTGCGCATGGCCTGTTGGCCGCCGGCCTCGGAGCACTCGCCGGTAACGATATCGTCCTCCATCTCATGCCCTCCAGAGGCTCTTAATCCTTCAAAGTAACCGGCCAGATACTCCGCGCCGCCGGCGTCGGCGTTCGTGGGAATGATCAGGCCAATTCTGCGGTGCCCCAACCGCAGCAAATGGCGCAGGGCCTCGGCCGTGGATTCGCGGCGGTTGCACAGGACCACGTCCGAGCGGGGCGATGGGTGAGCAGGCTCGATTGCGACCGTGCCAACGGCCCAAGGGGCGCGGTTCATACAAACGTTTACATGATCGCTCGCTCTCCACAGCACCATCCCCGCCACCCCTTCAGCGCGCCATTGGTCTAACAGCTTTTCCTCGCTGGCCGGATTGCCCTGGCCCAGGCCAAGCAGCAGCCCGTAGCCCTGCGCGTGCAGGACCGTGCTCAGTCCATCAACAAACTCCACGGCCCCAGTATGATAAAGATGATCACAAAGGACCGCGACCAGTTTATGCCGCCGGATGCGCAGCGCCTGGGCCACGCGGTTGGGCTCGTAGTGGAGGGCCTGCGCGGCTTCGAGGACCCGTTGGATAGCCTTGGACCGAGGTCCGGCAAGACCGGCCAGCACCCGGGAGACGGTGGCGGTGGAGACGCCGGCGCGTGCGGCAACTTGTTCGATGCGAGCGGGGGTGGGAGTTGGGGTCTTGGCAGCGAGCGGCGTCATGGCTGGGCATTATGTAAACGTTTGCAGCGTTCTGTCAAGCCTCCAGGCCACCCGCATCTATTATTTCTCCTGTCTTGCAGCGCCCTCTCCTGGCCGTGCCCCGCCAAAGGGCAGTGGCCACCCCAGGTCGTGCGCGGCACCACGGTCCAGCCGTGAGCCCGGGCCTGATTTGGGCCGTAACCCGGCATGGGCCCGGGGCGTCTTTCCGGGCACACCCCTCCGGCAACGGGGTGGAATTGAACCATACCATGAAGACTCATCTCCACCGCGCGATCGCACTTCTCGCTCTGAGTTTCCTCACCGCCCACGCTCTGGCCCAGGCACCGGGGGGCGGTCCGCCCCGGCGGCCGGCGGGGGGGTCGGACATGTTCCGGGCTGCCCCGCTGCCGAAGACGGATAACGAGAAGAAGATTCTCGAGGTCCTGGCCGACATCCACGCCAACCAGCGCAGCGGCACCATGATTGTGCCGCCCGACGACGGGCGCATCCTGCGCGTGCTGGCCGAATCCATCGGGGCCAAACACGTGGTCGAGCTGGGCACCTCGGTGGGGCACTCGGGCATCTGGTTCTGCCTGGCCCTGCAAAAGACCGGCGGGAAGCTGACGACCTTCGAGATTGACGAGGGCCGGGCGGCGCGGGCGCGGGAGAACTTCAAGCGCGCCGGCGTGGAAAACCTCGTGACCCTGATGATGGGCGACGCTCACCAGGAGGTGCTCAAGGTCAAGGAGCCGATTGACCTGATGTTCCTGGACGCGGACAAAGAGGGCTACATGGATTACCTGAAGAAGCTGCTGCCGCTGGTGCGGCCCGGCGGGCTGATCGTGGCCCACAACATCAGCCAGCGCATGGCCGACCCGAACTACATCAAGGCCATCACCACCAACCCTGAACTCGAGACGGTGTTCATGAACCTCGAGACCTCGGGCATCTCGGTGACCCTGAAGAAACGCTAGGCGGCGCGCCGCGTCATGGCCGACCGCCCCCAGCCCGCGCTGACGTTGCTCGACTCGACGAGCCTGATCGTCGGCATCATCATCGGCGCGGGCATTTACCAGATGGCGCCGGACATCGCGCGCGGGGCAGGCGGCCCGTGGGCGATGATGGGTTTGTGGGTGCTGGGCGGGCTGCTGAGCCTGTGCGGCGCCCTGAGCTACGCCGAGCTGGCCACGGCTTATCCCGAGGAGGGGGGCGACTACGTTTATTACAACCGCGCCTACGGGGGTTGGGCCGGCTTCATGTTCGGCTGGGCGCAACTGGCCATCATCCGCCCGGGCGACATCGCGGTCATGGCCTTTGCCTTTGCCACCTACGCGCGCGCCATCTGGGATCCTCTGGCGGGCACGGCCTTTCCCCACAGCCAGCAGCTCTACGCCGTGGCGGCGGTGGCCGGGTTGACGGCGATCAACGTGCTGGGTGTGCGCCAGGGCAAATGGACCCAGAACCTCCTCACCGCGGCCAAGGCGGGCGGTCTGTTGTTCATTGTCGGGGCGGCGTTGCTGGCGGCGCCGCGGCCGGCGGCGGCGGCGGCCGAACCGGGCGGTTTGCCGGCGAGCCTGGCGCTGATCTTTGTTCTGTTCACCTACGGCGGGTGGAATGAAATGGCCTACGTCGCCGCGGAAGTGAAAGACCCCCGGCGCAATATCGTCCGCGCCCTGGTGCTGGGGATGGCGGCGGTCACGGCCCTCTACCTGGTGGTGAACGCCGCCTTTCTGCGCGCCCTGGGCTACGCGGGCATGACGGCCTCGAAGGCGGTGGCCACGGACACGGTGGCGGCGGCGTTCCCCGGAGCGGCCGGGGCGATCGTCAGCGCGCTCATCTGCATCTCGGCGCTGGGCGCGGTCAACGGGCTGATCTTCACCGGGGCGCGCATCTCCTACGCTGTGGGGCAGGACCATCGCCTGCTGCGCCTGCTGGGGCGCTGGCACCCGCGGTGGTCCACGCCGGCCGCGGCCCTGCTTGTGCAGGGGGGCATCGCCGCGCTCCTCATTGTAGTGCTTGGCACGTTTCTCGACGCGGTGCTTTACACGGCGGCGACGGTCTATTCGTTCTACCTGGCTTCGACCCTGGCGGTGCTGGTGCTGCGGCGCAAGGAGCCGGGCATCGAGCGGCCCTACCGGGTGCCCCTCTACCCGGTGACGCCGCTGATCTTCGCGGGGGCGTGCGTGTTTCTCATTCAGAGCGCGGTGCGCTACAAGCCGCTGGTGGCGCTGGCAGCCTGCGGGGTGCTGGCCCTGGGGGCGCTGCTCTGGTGGCTGGGCCGCGCCCGCGCCGCGGCGCCAGCCAGGGCTCAATCCTGAACACGCGCGGCAACCCGCCCACACATCGGCTCGGGTCCGCCGCCCGGGCATCCATGCACGTCAACGCCCTCCCATTCCTTGCTCTGAAAGAGCAACCGGGTCCAGCCCAGGGCAACGCCCTGGGTAAAGGCCCACACATCCGACGCAACCCTGAAGGGGTTGCCTGTGTTGGTAGGGCGCGCAGTCCCCTGCGCGCCGGGGGCAATCGATCGCGATGAGGCGCGAGGGAATCCGAGGGCTTTGGACAGGACGCAAGCCCCAAAGCGGCGGGCAAAAGGGGCCGGCACGAAGCGCCCCCGCCCTACCTGCGCTTGCCCATTCTTTGCTCTGAAAGAGCAACCGGGTACAGCCCAGGGCAACGCCCTGGGTAAAGGCCCACACATCCGACGCAACCCTGTAGGGGTTGCCTGTGTTGGTAGGGCGCGCAGTGCCCCCGCCCTACCGGCGCTTGCCCATTCCTTGCTCTGAAAGAGCAACCGGGTACAGCCCAGGGCACCGCCCTGGGTAAAGGCCCACACATCGGACGCAACCCTGAA
>Ga0073934_10010851_pt1 | contig 11193 bp, 6 predicted proteins | sample LarsenN4metaG_FD_76834 | JGI IMG/M metagenome (GOLD analysis project Ga0073934, IMG submission 76834) | Hot spring sediment bacterial and archeal communities from British Columbia, Canada, to study Microbial Dark Matter (Phase II) - Larsen... ...
ATTTGTGATGATATGCATGAAAGAAAGAAAAAGATATACAGTATCAGTGATGCAGCTATTATCCTTCCGGGTGGCTTTGGTACATTGGATGAATTATTTGAAATCGTTACCTGGAACCAGCTTACCATACATGACAAAGAAATCTATATACTGAACTCCGGTGGTTTTTACAATCACCTGATAGAACATATTGAGGTAATGAAAAGAGAGCAATTCCTTTACGAAGAAGCATTAAAAAGGATCACCGTTATTGATGACCCTTCCAAACTAATTGCTTATTTAAAATAATTCTTATTCGTACCTGCGGTTGCGGCCCTGAAATAATCCGATATTGATACCTGCCCTTATCAACGGAACCGCTCTTACACTTCGGCGACCAGTAAACTGGTCGTATACCACATCCACATAGGGAGAGTTTTCATTTTTGATCACATCGAAAAGAACAGAAACATAATAAAAGGTATTGGAACCTGCCTGCCTGCCCTGGCAATAACCACCGCCTACAAGGAAGGAATTTGCTTCAACCGTTTCCTTATAAGGCTGATAATTAGAAGTGGCCGGCACATAACGAAGACTGATAAAGTTGTGCTCAAACTGCCCCTGTACGAAAAGAAAATTTACCGGGTATAAACGGGTGAATAATCCTCCGCCATAAACATTTTGCTTCACCTTGTCATCAAACTCCAGGTAATCCCTTTGACCGCTATAGATATAATTTACCACAACACCAGCATCGGCAAAATTGGCCAGCTTATACCCAAAAATGGGATTGGCCCCTAATATTGTTGTTCCATTAAAAAATGAAACGGTCACACTTCCGCCTGTAAACAGGTTCTCCTTTTTGAATCCCTTTTCTTCATCATCCTGGGCAAAGGCAACAGCAGCAATAGTGGTCATCAGCATTGAAAAAAAAAGCTTCTTCATATTTTCAGGATTTAGTTCTTTAGATCAAAAATTTTTCCGGGGTTTAAAATATTATTCGGATCAAATATCTTTTTTATTTCCCTCATCAGCCTCAGGGCCGGATCATTAAAAGCAATGTCCATGTATGGTTTTTGAATAAGTCCGATTCCATGCTCCGCACTAATGGTGCCGCCCAGTTTTTTTACCAGTTTGAAAAGCTCCCTAAGCACACCTGTCATCTCCTCATTGCCATGACTGTTCGGGATACCTTCTTTCCTGATGCGTACATGCAAATTTCCGTCCCCTGCATGCCCATAACATACTACATCAAAGTCATGTTTTACTGCCAATTCCTTTACTCCCCTGATAAGGGCGGGTAACTCGGCTCTGGGAACGACCGTATCTTCTTCAATAGTATAGCCAATCATCTTTACTGCTTCAGCGGCTCTCCTTCTCAGCTTCCACAATTCTGCTTTTTGCTGTGCATCATCTGCAAAATAAATTTCACCGATATCATATTGTGTTAAGAGGTTGCCAATTGCCTCCATATCCTGCATCAATACTTCTATATTATTTCCATCCACTTCAATAATGAGGTGGGCTGCAGTATCATCAGTTATAGGTATGGCATTACTATCTACAAACTCACTAACAATCCTTAATGCATTTATCTCCACTAATTCCATGGCACTGGGTACAAAGCCGGCACGAAAAATAGCACTTACTGCTTCGCCAGCCTGTTCCAGGTTTCGGAAAGGCACCAGCATCAGCAGATCATATTTCGGCAGAGGTATTAATCTCAACACAATCTTTGTGACAATCCCTAACGTTCCTTCACTGCCTACTAATAGCTGTGTAAGGTTATACCCGGTTGCATTCTTAATTACATTTGAACCTGTCCATATTATTTCGCCGGTGGGCAGCACCACTTCAAGATTCAGTACATAATCTTTCACCACTCCGTACTTCACAGCTTTAGGTCCACCGCTGTTTTCTGCAATATTGCCGCCAATAAAACAAGAACCCCGGCTGCTCGGGTCTGGCGGATAAAATAAATTCTTTGCCTTTACTGCATCTTGTAACACTTCTGTAATTACTCCCGGCTCTGTGGTAACCTGCAGATTTCGCTCATCAATTTCAAGAATTGCATTCATTCTTTCAGTGGAGAGCAGCACACCTCCAAAATGCGGTAAAGCCCCGCCACTTACACCTGTTCCGGCACCACGGGGAGTCACCGGTATCAGCTTTTCGTTACAGATTTTTAAGATAGCACTTACCTCTTCTGCTGTTCTGGGCTTTAAGACAACTTCCGGGCGGTAGTGTAAATTTTCAGTTTCGTCATGAGCATAGGTGTCCAATGATTCATTATCCATGAATACATAATTCTCACCCACAATATTTTTGAATGAATCAATTTCCCGGGCTGTCAATAAAGCATACGGAGCAGTTACCATGTAAATCAGCTATTATTACACATTAAGGCTGTAAAAATCGGAATAATCGGTCAAACGGGAAAGAAAGCTCAGTAACGGAAAGAAGGACACATGGATTCTCTTTTGTTGCCATTATAGCGGTCAACCACCCCTGTTTTAATAAGAGAAAATTCAAGAGCTCCTCTTGCACCATTGAAGTTCTTTAATGAGGAAGTAGTAGCGTCATAAGTAAAGGTGAAGGTATAATCTTTGAAACCTAAACCTACCATAGGAATGAACGCATCCTGGTAGCGATAATATAGACCGGCAATCAGTACTTTTTCACCATCACCTGATGCGTTGTAATGTGCATTAAGTCCACCTACTATTTCATATGATTTTGCCTGGAGGGAAGCATAGATATTCGGGTTAACGATCAGCATATCATTTAGCTTAAAACTGCCATTTAAAAACCCTGTGTAGCGAACAGGCACCCTGTTATCCTCCCCTCCATCTGAGCTAAAAAATGTTTCTCTCGGACGATTGACATGCATGGCAGAAAAGCCTGCGTTTAAATAGGCTTTCTCATTAGGAAAATAGGCGTAATTCATACCAACCTGCATATCCAGGTAGTTGATATTATTGTCATCAAATTTAGGTGCGGCGCCAGTCTGGTGAGAATCAAAGAACTGACCATTCCATTGGCTGGGAAAACTAAGATTGCTGGTATTGATATTTTTATTGGCCCAGCCAACGTTGAATCCTAAGCTCAATAAACTTCCGGCATTAATCATCTGGTGATAGGCAACCGATCCATAAATTTTAGTGGAGGTGAGAACACTGGTTCCGGCTACATCTCGCAAAATAACTCCACCCAGACCCAACCAGCCTGTATTATCTCTGTTCTGCATTGTCTGCACATCGCCAAAAAGACTCATAGTCTTATAAGGAAATGCGGTCACCGATGCCCATTGGTTACGATAATTTGCTCCAAGCCTGTAATCGCCATCCGGCATAAAACCGGTATTGGCAGGGTTAGTTAGTAAAGGAGAATTCATGAACTGTGAAAAATGCAGATCCTGTGCATGAGATGAAATTCCATTACACAAACCTAAAATTGCCAGTAGTATAGTAATCCTGCTTTTCATGTTCACTATTTGATATGTACTAACGTATCAACGTTATATCACCCTTTTTAGTTGTTTTTGTTCCGTCAAAAAACTCAATATTCAGTGTATAGACATAAACGTCCATAGGTTGTACAGCCCCTTTCACCTTGCCATCCCAACCTTGTGATGTGCTGTTTGTTTCAAATACTTTTTGCCCCCAGCGGTTCCAGATAGTAAACTGCATTTTGGCAATGCCGAAGCCTTTTACGTAAACAACACTGTTTACATCTCCGCTCAATGGTGTAAAGGCATTGGGCACATCCACCAATGGTATTATTTCAGCCCTGACTTCACGACAGATCGTATTCTCACAGCCAATTGCATTGTAAGCAGTAAGGCAGGCATTGAAAGTACCTGTAGCATTATACTGGTGCTGCACTGGTGCTCTTGAAGTGGTAATCAGCGAATCTCCATCACCGAAATTCCATTTAAAGCGAATAGCATCCGGAGATGACAGATTGGTAAATGTTACCGGAGTATTAGGAACAGGAACTACCGGTGCAAAACTGAAATCCGGTGTTGGTCCATCAAATACCTGTATGGTAAACCGTGCCGTATCTGTAAGATTGCAGGTATTGGGATTAAAGGCAATCAACGTAATGGTGTATGTACCCGGCGTAGCATACAAGTGAGTTGGTTCAAATGCCGTTGACGTATTGCCATCGCCAAAATCCCACAGCCATGTCTGACCCGCCAATGAAGTATTGGTAAAGGTTGCATTGTATGGCGTACAACCGGTAGCCGGGGTGGTAAACCTGGCATCAACATTCTCCGCTACACTCAGGATGAATTCTATTGAATCCGGCGCATTACAATAATTGGAATCTGGCAATATAAGTCTTACGGTGTAGGTTCCCGGGCCTGCATAATCATGAAACACAGGAACAGGTCCGGCTGTTATTCTGGGTGAGCCATCGCCAAAATCCCAAATAAAAGACTGGGGCCCGAATGGCTGGACAGGAGGCGCCACTGATAAATTATCAAAGCGATATTTAAATGAATCGCAGGGAGGCAATTTGACCGGGTTAAATGCTAAAGTGGCCCTAAGATCTCCCACCCTGATATTCATGTAAGATGTATCACGAATATTGCAGGTGTTCGGATCAATAGCAATCAAACGAACCCTGAAAGTACCTGTAAAAGTATAGGTATGCGAAGTATTGGGTGTAGTAGTGGTAACAATGGGTGAGCCGTCACCAAAATCCCATTCATAAGATTGTGCATTCCCTACCGTATCAATAAAATCAACGGTCAATGGCACACATCCGGCTGTATCTCTTGGTACACCATTAATTGAAGACTGCACATTAGATGCAACTCCTGCCAGATTCATGGCAATCTTCACCATCGTAAGGTTACAATTAGGAGATACATTGTTTGTTGACCATGCACCGGCAGTCGTAGGATAAGTTGGTCCGCTGGCAGCACCCAATTTGCAATTACCGCAAATTGCCTGATAGATTACTCCATTTCCGTCAAAACGGCTTGTACCGCCATCCACATGGTCGCCGCCGCCTTGTGCTGCAGTGTTATTCTCTCCAAAAAAGCTACCAAACAGAATATCAGTAGCATCTCTCTTTAAAACAAAGAAATAAAAATCCTTGCCTACCGGATCAGGTGTTGGCTTGAATGCATCAGGTGTTGTACGCATTCCTGTTACCCCTGCACTGGTAAATCCTGTTGCAAAACCGGCACCGCCCCAACCAGATATATAGACGTTTTCACAGCGATCAACAAGAAAAGCAACTGGTGAAATATTCGGTATTGGCGAATTAGTGCCAAAAGTTGTAGTATAAACCCAATTTGAAAGATCAGGCTGTAGCTTACCTACAAACTGTTTTGCATTGGCATCAACATATAATGCATTCAATGGTGTCCAACTGCCAGTTGTCTGACCCATTACATAAGGAAAACCGTTGCGATCGAATTGAACACCAAAAACCTGGTCGTTACCCGATGTTCCAATGTAAGTCGTTCTCAGAATCGAGGCTCCGCCATTAGCAATAACAGATACAAAACCATCAATCAGCCCATGATTGGCAGTCCCAACCGTTCCAGCAGTATTCCCAGGCATATTACCGCTTTGAGTGCCACCGCCCACATAAATATTTCCGCCAGGTCCTATTGAAAGTACATATGCTGCATCATCCCCGCTACCCCCAAGGTAGGAAGAGAATAAAACTGATGAAAGTGTAGGGTTCAATTTAATTACCACTCCATCCTGTTGCCCTCCGAATGATGATTGAAATGCGGAAACCGTTGGAAAATTACCTGACTGCGTACATGAAGCCAGGTAAACATTACCCGACCCGTCAAGGATAACTTCACTCCTTCCATCATCACCATAATTTCTCTGAAGTGAATTCAAACCCCTGATCGTTGAAATGTTTACGCCATCATCACCATCACCACCAATTCTTTTTGACCCGATCAATGCAGTTCCGGCCGCATTCAATTTAGTAACTACAATATCAAAACCGCCTCCGCTTCCAACCAATCCACCGGGATTCACCACTGGATAATTAGTGGAATTGGTTCTTCCGGCTACTACAAGATTTCCCTGAGGGTCTACCACTAAACTATGTGGTTGTTCATTAGCGCTTCCACCAATGTATGTTGCGTAAATTCTATTATTTCCGTTTGGTGACAATTTTATTATACCAATATCAGTTGGCGAATTACCGGCTCCTCCCTGAAAAGTAGTTTGAAAAGCCCCTGTACTCACCGGAAAACCTGTGCTGAAAACAATACCTCCTCCAAACATACTTCCATCCGGCCCGTATGTGGCAGTAAAGCCCCAATTATCAGCTTGGCTGCCAGAAAATGAACAAAAAACAATTACGGGGTCTATTACCAGTGTTTTTGTTGGATCGTAATCCTTGATATCAAACCGCAGAATATTGTCTTTCAATAAATATTTGCAACTTATTTCTTTTCTTCCGGTCAGGTCAGCCTGGTAAGTAAACGGTGATGATTCTTTTAATTCTCCAATGGATGTGGATATAAGCAGTTCCTTATTCTTAACCTGCAGTTTGTCAACTCCGTCATATTTCAAAGCAATTTTTGAAACATCACCACCGGGCTTTACAATAATATCGTACTTGAGGTATCCATTGCTGGTATAATAACGGACATCCACATTGGGATAGACATCCTTTAGTGTTAATGCCTGGTAAATCCGGCACCCCCCTGCCCATTTGGAGGGGTCATTACCGATAAAATAGTTGTTATGGGTACTAATCATTTTATCCGGCATCATGGTAGCTTCGGGTGATGCGCCTACAAAGTCCACATTCCAGGCATGTGAACGTAATACTATCTTATCATTGACTGTTACTGGTGTGTTATCAGGGTTTTGACCATGCAGAAATTTGGCCACGTTCTGATAATCGGTGGGATTATGTTGTACAATTGTAAAGCCTCCGCCCCGCCTGATGAAAATATCACCATTGCTTACAGCACCTCTGTATTGCACACTGGCATCCCACTGGCCTTTATTCTCAATAAATTCTATGTTTCCCTGTGCACCTGCAAAAAGTGCTGAAAGAAGGAGTACAGTTAACGTAATGGTCTGTTTCAGGGTCAAATTATTTTTCTTAAAATAACTAATTTTTGCGAGAGTTGGTTTGAAAGTTTGTGTTAAGAAATGTCTTTTCATGGTAAAATTTCCCAATCAGGTAAATTCATCTATCAGTAAATTACGAAATCCTGCTCCAAACTACATTGCCCTTTTGGTAATGAAGGAATTCTTTTAACTGCAAATTTTCTGCCGAAACGAGGTCAGGGTCATCATCCAGCAGTTTTGCAGCCATATTTCTGGCTAATTCGAGCAAAGGCCTGTCTTGGACTATACTGGCCAGGCGGAAGTTTAAAGCTCCGCTTTGCCTGGTTCCCTCAATATCACCCGGCCCTCTTAGCTCAAGGTCTTTTTCAGCTATTTCAAACCCATTATTGGTTTCTGTCATTATCCTGATGCGTTCCCTTGCATCATTACCCAGTTTTGAACCCGTAAGCAAAATACAGTAGCTCTTTTCAGCACCCCTGCCCACCCTTCCCCGCAGCTGGTGCAACTGGGATAGTCCAAATTTCTCCGCACTTTCAATTACCATAACAGAGGCGTTAGGCACATTTACTCCTACCTCAATAACGGTAGTTGAAACCATTATCTGGGTATCATGCTCCACAAACCGTTTCATGTTTAGTTCTTTTTGTACTGCCGGTTGCCGGCCATGCACCATACTGATCCAGTATTTGGGTTCCGGGAAGTATGCCTTTACGTTCTCATAGCCCTTCATCAGGTTTTCATAATCCAGTTTGGAGCTTTCCTCCATTAAAGGAAATATGATATACACCTGCCGGCCCTTATTAATCTCGGCGCGGATAAAATCCATAACCTTGCTTCTGTGTGACTCATAACGGTGAACCGTAGTGATAGGTTGCCGTCCGGGCGGCATTTCATCAATCACACTATAATCAAGATCCCCGTAAGCAGTCATGGCCAGAGTGCGGGGAATGGGTGTAGCAGTCATTACAAGTATATGCGGAGGAACAGCAGCTTTTTGCCATAGTTTTGCCCTTTGTGCTACACCAAAACGATGCTGTTCATCAATAATCACAATACCCAGGTTATTGAACTGAACGGAATCTTCTATCAATGCATGAGTGCCGATCAGAATTTTTAAGGTACCCTCCTGCAACTCATTCAATATTTTTTTTCTGTTGGCTGATTTGGTAGAGCCGGTGAGTAATGCTACCTGAACATTAACCCCCTTGAGCAGTTCGCTAATGGTTTGAAAATGTTGTTGTGCCAGTATTTCGGTTGGAGCCATCAGGCAGGCCTGGTAATTATTGTCGACTGCCAGCAACATTATCAATACAGCTACAATCGTTTTACCACTGCCAACGTCACCCTGCAGCAACCGGTTCATTTGCTTACCCCTGGCCGTATCAGTACGTATTTCCTTAATTACTCTTTTTTGCGCACCGGTAAGTCCGAAAGGAAGATGATTTTTATAAAAATCATTGAAGAGATCACCCACTTTATCAAATACCACACCTTTTGAAAACCGGTGCCGGCTTGACCGCAGCAGGTTCATCCGAAGCTGTGCAATGAAGAGTTCTTCAAATTTAATTCGCTTCACCGCATCATCATACTCCGCCTGTGATTGCGGAAAGTGTATTTGACGATATGCCCTGAAGCGACTAATTAATTGTAGTTGTCTCAATAGCGGTTCTGGTAAATTCTCCGGGACATCCCTTTCATGCAACATCCCCATCAGCAAGTGAGTGAGCTTACCAATTTGTCTCCCGCCAAGTCCTTTTGACTTTAATTTTTCTGTAGTGGAATAAATTGGTTCCAGGAACTCTTTTGCAGTCTGACTGCCGGGAACAAGCAGCTCTAAATCCGGATGAATAATTTGCGGTTGCCCATTAAAAAAACTCGTTCTGCCAAAAGCCAGGTAAGATTGTCCTTCTTGTAAAGTTTTTTGAATCCAGTTGATCCCCTGGAACCAGGCTAGTTCGATCACTCCTGTTTTATCTTTTAACTGGGCAACTAACCTTTTACCTGAACGTTGGCCGATCAGTTCAATACTCGTTAATACACCGGCCACTTGCGCATAATCGGTTGTGAAGTTTATGTCAGTAACTGAATTCAGCTTGGTTCTGTCTACATGCCGGAAAGGGAAATGATTCAATAAGTCACCAAAAGTGAAAATGCCCAGTTCCTTTTTTAAAAGATCAGCCCTCTGCGGACCCACTCCTTTCAGGTACTCAATCGGACTTTTTAGTATGTGTGAGGAAGAATTAATAAGGTTTGTTTAGTTCAAAATTAATTGAAGTGTACTTAACTAAGCATGTCATAAAGGCTATGCAGAAAGTTTATGTCATCTGTCTTACCGATTTTTCCCAAAGAACCGACTGCTTTCCACTGATATGTCTCATAAATCCTTTCACAAGGCAATAATTCATAAATACAAAGTAAAAAGGTATAGTAAACAGGCCAGCTCTTTTACCTGACCGGACAAATAACCAGCCAAATAATGCAAAAAGGTAAAACAGCACCTGCCCCAGTAACAGTGCCTCGTATAAACCATTACCAGCACCTAACAAGACAAGCCAGCTATTTGATACAATCAGTGTCAATAACAGTATCGGGCAAACTACCCAGCGTAAAAACCTTCTTGAGACAAACTGAAAACTCAATAATGGATGACGAAACAGATTCATTATTCCTTTTAAATATCGTAGTGACTGGTAAGCTCCGGCTGAAATTCTTACTTTTCTTTTTTCTTCTTCCTTCAATGAGGCAGAAGGTAATTCCGTTGCAAATGCATCCGGTTCGTACCGGATCTTATACCCCTGAAGACAAACCTGCATAGAAATCACAAAATCGTCCAGAATAATATTCTCATCAATCGCATTAAATAACGAGCTTCTTATTGAGAAAAGCTCTCCTGCAGCCCCGACGACTGTATATAATTCTGCATCCTGTCGCTTCATAAAGGATTCATATTGCCAGTACAAACCCTCTGCTTCACCTACAGCAGAAGCAAAATTGTTTCTCATGATCTTTTTTTCACCGGCTACCCCTCCAACATCAGGATCTGCAAAATGTGATACGATACAGTTAATGCACTCTGGGTTGAGCATAGTATTAGCATCACTGAAAATAACAATCGGTGTTTTCACCATCTGCATAGCTCTTTTCACTGCTGCATATTTTCCCCGGCGTTCGGGCAGGTGCATTAATTGAATAGAAGGAAAATTCTTGATCAGTTCGGCTGAGCTGTCTGATGAGCCATCGGTAACAAATAAGATCGTAAGCTTATCTGCCGGATAATCTATTGCCAGTGTATTGCTGATTTTTTGTGGTAACAAACTCGCCTCATTGTACGCTGTTATGATCAAAGTAACAGGTAGTTTTTCTGTTTGCAGCGTCTTAATGGTTCCTGAGAACAATACCCGGATATTATTAAGCAAAAAAATGATCAACCCATAACCTAAATAGGTATAGAACAAGAGAATAAGACTTATCCAAAAAACTGGCTCCATTATTTTAACAGAAACAGACCGGAAAATTACGGTTTGGCTGCAGCAAATATCCGCTGCTTTGCCGGAAAACTGCATATTCTAGTGCTTAAACTGTCATTTTCAGCAGTATATGTTTTTTCCCAGTTGCATTTTTTAATGATGTGTACTATTTTGCATATACCAATATCCATTCGAAACCTGTATTATGAAAAGCCACTATTACCTGCTACAGATCGATCTGTCATTGAGCAACTACAAATTTGCATTGCTTTGCTTCCTTTCGGCATTTGCTGTTACGCTGATAACTATTCCGCCAATCATTAGCCTGATCAGGAAATACCGGCTGTATGATGTTCCCAATGCCCGCAAGGAACATACTGCACCGATACCTACCATGGGTGGTATTGCCATTGTTGCAGGCATGATGGCAGCTTTATATTTATGGTTCCCTTTTACTAATCAACCTGGACAAATCAGTTTCTTTTTCTCCGTCCTTGTATTGCTGGCACTCGGTATCATGGACGACCTGAAGGACCTTTCTGCCAAATATAAATTTGTGGTACAGTTTGCCCTGGCCAGCCTGGTGGCAGTGGCTGGCATACGCATCACTTCATTCGACGGTCTTTTCGGCATTCATGAATTGCCTGTAGCAGCACAATACACTTTTACCATTTTAG
>Ga0073934_10010853_pt1 | contig 11191 bp, 9 predicted proteins | sample LarsenN4metaG_FD_76834 | JGI IMG/M metagenome (GOLD analysis project Ga0073934, IMG submission 76834) | Hot spring sediment bacterial and archeal communities from British Columbia, Canada, to study Microbial Dark Matter (Phase II) - Larsen... ...
ATCTCCCATCCCATGTGGTCGCGCAGCATCTCGATCAGCTTGCGCGCCTCGGGCGTGCCCGCCTCGACCTCGAGGCCGGCGTAGATGTCCTCGGTGTTCTCGCGGAAGATCACCATGTCCACTTTCTCGGGAGCTTTGACCGGGGAGGGGACCCCGTCGAAATACTGGACCGGGCGGAGGCAGACGTAGAGATCGAGCATCTGGCGGAGCGCGACGTTCAGCGAGCGGATGCCGCCGCCGACCGGGGTCGTCAGCGGGCCTTTGATGCCGACGAGGTATTCCTGGAACGCGGCGACGGTCTCGTCGGGCAGCCAGTTGTTGAAACGCTTGAAGCTCTCTTCGCCCGCGAACACCTCGTGCCAGGCGATCTTCCGCTTGCCGCCATAGGCCTTGGCGACGGCCGCGTCGAACACCCGCTCGCTGGCCGCCCAGATGTCGGGACCGGTGCCGTCGCCGCGGATGAACGGGATGATCGGCTGGTCGGGCACCTGGAGGATGCCGTCGCGGATGGTGATGCGATCGCCCTGGGGCGGTTGGGAAGCGGCGGGTTGGGTCATAAGCGGGTTCGTGCGAGCCGACATGTGTGCAGCAACCCGGAGCATGCGTCAAGGGCCGGAAGCCCGCCCAACCTGCCCGCGTCCGCGGGCGGGCTAGACGTCGGCAACGCGCGCCCGGCGCACAGGCGAAAGCTCCTTACGGATCTCTCCGACCAGCCCTTGCACCCGTTCCGCCGGGGCGTCGATGTCCAGCAGCAACGCCTCGGCGAGTGCGGCGGCGGATTCCGCCTCGTCGTACCGGGTGAGCGCCGCGCCGGCCTGCGCGAAGGCTTCGTGCTGGTTGATGTACTGGGCGCGGGCGAGGATCCGGACAACCGGGGCAACCTCGCGCGCCGCCGCGATGATGCGCAGGCTGACATCGGCCTTGGGGACCGTCACCACGAGATAGGCCGCGGAGGGTAGTCCGGCCGCTTTCAGGATCTCGGCTTTGGTCGCGTCGCCGAAGAGCGCTGGTTGCCCCCGTTTCTGGAGTTCGAGCACCACATCCACGTTGGTCTCCAGAATGGTCGGGCGGATGCCGAACTCAGTGAGCAGGCGGGTGACCGTCTGGCCCACGGGTCCGTACCCCACGACGATCGCGCCGGGATCGGCCGGCTGACGTGCCGCATCCTCGTTGGCGCGCACCCCGCGCGCCTGGCTGCGGCGGGCGATCCACCGGGCCAGCCACGGCCAGGCGTCCAGCTTTGGTTCGAGTGCGAGCAGGCCGCGGAACAGGAGGGGGTGCAGGCTGATCGAGAGGATGGCCCCGGCGACGAGCAGGTTGTTGCCTTCGCCCGGCAGGAGGCCGAGGGATCGGGCGACATCCCCCACGATGAAGGAGAACTCCCCGATCTGCGCCAGGCCTCCGGCGACCGTGAGCGCGGTTTTCCAAGAATGCCCGCTGAGGAGCACGATCGCGATGGCAGCGAGCGGTTTCACGACCAGGATGATCGCCAGCACGCCGAGGAGCAGCATCGGCGCATCGAGTAACGAGCGGTAATCGAACAGCATGCCGACCGAGACGAAGAACAGGACGGCGAACGCGTTGCGCATCGGGAGCATTTCTTCCGCGGCCTGGTCGCTCACCTTGGACTGCCCGACCACCATGCCGGCGAGGAACGCGCCCAGAGCCATCGAGGCGCCGAACGCCACATAGGAAACGGTGGCGATGAACATGGCCATGACCAGCACGGCCAGGGTGAAGAGCTCGCGCGACCGCAACCGGGCGACGCGCAGCAGCAGCCACGGCACGAACCGCGCGCCGGCGAGCAGCACGATCGCCGTGAGGAGGGCGAGTTTCAGCAGCGCCATCCCCATCGTTTGCCAAAGCCCGGCACCTTCCGCACCGCCGCTCCCGGCCGCAGCCAGCGGCGGGAGCAGGACGAGCACGAGCACGGTGAGGATGTCCTCCACCACGAGCCAGCCGACCGCCACATGCCCCTCGGGGGTGTCCAGGCTCCCGTGGTCCATGAGCGCACGCAACAGCACGACCGTGCTTGCGACCGAAACCGCGACCCCGAGAATCAAGCCGCTCTGCCAGGTCCAGCCCGCGGCGATCGCCAGGCCGGTGCAGGCCGCGGTCGCGGCGGCGCTCTGGCCCAGGGCGCCCGGGATCGCGATCGACCGGACGGCGAGCAGATCTTTCAAGCTGAAGTGGAGACCGACTCCGAACATCAGCAGGATCACCCCGATCTCGGCGAGTTGGGCCGCGAGCTTCGCATCCCCCACGAACCCCGGAGTGTGGGGTCCGACCGCCACGCCCGCGACGAGATACCCGACGATCGGCGACAACCCGAGGCGTTTGGCGATCAACCCGAACACCAAGGCTCCGGTCAGCCCGAGCGCGATGGTGGTGATCAGGGAGATGTCGTGCATGGGGGCGGCGCGGGGACCTGCTGCCGGGAGATCGTCCCCCGATGGGTCCGCGCACCGCCGAACCTACCAGCTTTCCAACCTTCGCCAAGTGCACCCTTCGGATGGCGAACAGACCCGAACGCGCGGGCTCCCGCTCGCGACATTATTTTGGACGATCGGACGTGGTAATGTCGCGAGTCGGGGATCGGTTCTGGCGGCTATTGGGGGCGGGGGAGCGTTGGATCGGGGGTTGCGGGGGGTGGTAGCCTCTGGGATTTGCCGACCCTTGACCCGATGCACATCCCGCTCCAGACCATTGGACTGTTGCTGATCTCGAACGTGTTTATGACGTTCGCGTGGTACGCGCATCTGCGCGACCTGAAGGCCAAACCGCTGGTGGTGGCGATCTTTGTGAGCTGGGCGGTGGCGCTGTTGGAATATGCCTTCCAAGTTCCCGCCAACCGGATCGGCTCCTCGGCGTTCACGCTGCCGCAGTTGAAGATCCTGCAGGAGGTGATCACGCTGAGCGTGTTTGTCCCCTTCGCGGTTTTCTACATGCGGGCCGAACTATCCTGGAATTATCTGTATGCCGGCCTTTGCCTGCTCGGGGCCGTCTACTTTATATTCCGTCCGTCGTGATTTGGCGAATGCCGCGGGTCACTCTTGGATCACGCCGCACGCGGGCATGGTGTCGCCCGCGAAGGGGTTGGAGATCTTCTTGTTGGTTTGCACCCAGGTCCCTTTCACCATCGGGCAATGGGCGATGTGGTAACCTTTCTGGCCTTTGGCTGCCGGGATGACGAGGTCGCTCCATTTCTGGAAGGCTTTGCGCGCGTCTTTGATGTTGGCGCTGGCAGCGAGTTCTTCCGCGGGCGCTTTCGCCTCCGCGAGTTTCCCGGATGCGGAGGCCTCTTGCGCAGCGGCTTTCGCACCGGCGAGATCCATGGCGGCAAGTGCGGCGCGGACCTTCTCGTAGCCCGCGAGTGCGGTCTTCTGGTCTTCGGTGAGGTCCGCGGCGTGGAGATGGGCGGCGGCGAACGCGGTGAGGAGGAGGGTTTTGAGAATCGCTTTCATGGGGTCAGCCTAGCGCATCTGGGGATGGGCGTCCAACGGCGTCAGAACTTGTATCCGACCCGCACCCGGACATACGGGGCGCCTTCGAGTTCGTATTCCTCGTCGAGGTCGTCGTATTCGAACTGCCGGAGGAACGACCAACCGGCGTTGAACTCGGCGTTCCATCCGGCCGCTTCCCCGAAGCGGATGCCGAGACCGGCGCGAAGATCCATGTAATCGAGATTGTCCCCGCGGTACGGTTCGGGGAGATCGTCGCCGACGCTTACGGTCGTCCCGGTGAACTCGCCGATCAGGAACAGCTCGGTGCCGTTGTCGAAGCGGTAGGTCAGCTCGGGGGTGGGGGCCATGGCGTTGAAGGTGAGCTGGTCGTTGATGGTCCAGATGAAGCCGGCGATGGGGATGACCGGGGTGTCGCGGAATCCGGAATACAAGGCGCCGACCGAGAAGATGAAGTCGCGCGAGAGCGGGTAACCGACGGCGGCGACCGCCGGGATATCGAACCCGTCGGAGTCGAGCGATTCGGTGGAGTAGAAGCCGGGCCGGGCATTGACGAAGATCGCCGGACGACCGTTCACGACATATTCGATGCCGACCTCGGCGTTGAGCCCCTGCATGGTCTCGGGGATCGCGCCTTCGGCGCCGGAGAAATCGAACCGGCCATACCCGGCGCCGAGGGCGAGGCGCCATTTCCCGGCGAGCGGGATTCTGAAGGTGACCCCTGCGCGGCTCTCGAGGACGTCGGTGCTCGCCTGGTCGTCCTCATCGAAATCGGCATCGAAGACGTAGGCGGAAGCGGCCCGCAGTTCCACGGAGGTCCCGAGCGGGGCGTCCGCGGGGGCGGGAGGCGTGGTCGGGGCGGTCCCGGCGTGGAGGGCGGAGGTCAGGCCGACGATCAGGGCGGAGCGTAAGAGGTGCATGGAGAAGGACCTATATCCACATCTGCCTCGCGCGAAAGGGAAACTTGCGGGGGGTGTTCCTGCTCGGCGAGAATGGCGATCGATGGCTCTGTCCTCACCGATCCAACCCTCTGTGGCCACGACGCCGGACGGGCTGGAGTCGCTGGGGCGTCCGCTGCTGGATCTGGATCTGACGCTGCAGTCCGGGCAGGTGTTCCATTGGGAGGCGCATGGGGCGGGGTTCGCGGGGTTGGTCGGGCGCGTGGCGCTGTACCTCGAGCAGCGGTCGGGGGAATTGCTGGTCACCCGGGGCCGGGCCGCTCTGGCTCGGCGGTATCTGGCTCTGGATCACCCGCTCGATGCGATCTTGGCGGGGTTTCCGGATGATCCGACCCTGAGGGAAGCGAGCGCGGCCTGTGCCGGGATGCGGATCCTGCGGCAACCGCTCTGGGAATGCCTCGCCACGTTCATCACGTCGTCGATGAAGCAGGTGGCCCACATTCGCGCCATGTCGCTCGCGATCCGCGAGCGGTTCGGGGTCCCCGTGCGGGCGTTCGGTCGGACGTTTCACGCGTATCCGGATGCGGATGCCGTGGCGGGGGCGGGCGAGCGGGCGCTGCGTGAGTGCGGGCTCGGGTTCCGCGCCCCGAACCTCGTGCGCACGGCCGCCACGGTGGCCGCGGGCGAGGCCGATCTGGAGGGCTGGCGCGCGCTTCCCACCGGCGAACTACGCGAGCGGCTTTGCGGGCTGCCGGGCGTGGGGGTGAAGGTGGCCAACTGCGTGCTGCTCTTTGCGTACGAGCGGCTCGATTGCATCCCGGTCGATGTTTGGATCGAGCGGATCCTGCGCTCGGTGTACCTCCGCGGGAAACGCAAGGTGACCGCGGCGCGGATGGCGCGGTTCGCCGCGGAGTATTTCGGTCCGTATGGCGGCTACGCGCAGCAGTATCTGTTTCATCACGCGCGGATGACCTGGAAACGGGGGGATCGGCGATGAGGGTGGAAGCGGTGCTGGGGCCTGCGGAGATCGCGCGGATGCGTTCGGCGGATCTATCGGATGCGGTGTGCGTGGTGTTCGATGTGCTGCGGGCGACAACCTCGCTGGTGACGGGATTGGCGCACGGGATGCGCGGGGCGATCCCGGTGGAGACGATCGAGGAGGCGCTGGCAGAGCGGGCGCGCGATCCCGAATTGCTGCTGGGCGGGGAGCGGCATGGCGACCGGATCGGGGGATTCGACCTGGGGAATGGTCCTTCGGAGTACACCGCGGTGGCCGGGCGTCGGGTGGTGACGACGACCACGAATGGGACGGTGGCCCTGCGCGCGTGCGAGGGGGCGCGTGCGGTGCATGCGGCGGCGCTGGTGAATCTTGCGGCGGCGGCCGAGGCCGTGCGGGCCGAGGGGTGCGGGCGGGTGGTGCTGGTTTGTGCCGGGACGTTCGACGCACCGGCCCTGGAAGATATCTACGCGGCGGGTGCGCTCGCGGAGCGGCTCGGGGATGGGGACCTTGATGATGCGGCTGCGGTGTGTCGCGCGGTCTACCGGGAGAGCGGTTCGGACCCCGGCGCATTGCTTCGGCGCGCGGCCAACGGGCGGCGCCTGGTCGAGTCCGGCCGCGAGGCGGATCTCGAGTGGGCGGCGCGGGTGTCTTGCTGCGAGGTGGCCGCCCGGATGGCGGGCCGGGAACTCGTCCGGATCGGGGGCTGAAGCGGCGGGGCCGGGATCAGGCCGGGGTGGCCTCGGCCTGGGACCGGCGCACTTCGTGCATGAGGCTGCCGCCTTTGCGTTGCGACCACCAGAGAACGACGGGCGAGGCGATGAAGATGGAAGAGTAGGTGCCGACCAGCACGCCGATGAGGATCGCGAGGGCGAACTCGCGGAGGACCGGCCCGCCGAAGAAGTAGAGTGCGGCAACCGAGAGAAGGGTGGTGCCGCCGGTGAGAATGGTCCGGCTCAGGGTCTCGTTGATCGAGCGGTTCATGATCTCGCCGATGGAACCCTTGGCCCCGGCCTGGAGGCCTTCGCGGATGCGGTCGAACACGACGATGGTATCGTTGATGGAGTAGCCGGCGATGGTCAGGATGGCGCCGACCATGATGAGGTTGAGTTCGCGCCCGAGGATCGAGAGGACGCCGATGGTGATGATGACGTCGTGGAAGAGAGCGACGAGGGCGCCGAGGGCGAAGGAGAACTCGAACCGCAGGCTGACGTAGATCAGGATCCCGAAGAGGGCGAGGGTCAGGGCCACGAGGGAGCCGCGGGCGAGTTCCTTGCCGACCACGGGCCCGACGCGGTCAAGACCGGTCTGTTCGATCCCGGCCTCCGGGAACGCGGCTTTGAGATGGGATGCGATCTGGTCGCCGGTACCTTCGGGGCTCCGGATGGTGAGGACTTCCTTGTCGAGAACGGTCTCGCGTTGGATGACGGAATCCGCTCGGCCGATCTCGCCGAGCGCTTTGCGGGCATCGGCTTCCTGGACGGAGCTGGTGGCGGTGAGCGTGAGGAGATCGCCCCCGAGGAAATCGATGCCAAAGTTCTTTTTGCCGCGCAGGGCGAAGAAACCGATGGAGCCGAGGAGGACGGCGATGGAGATCCAGGCGCAGATCCGGCGTTTGCCCATGAAATCGAAGATCCTCTTGGGGGAGAGGTCGAGCATGGTGATGCGTTTGAGGCCGAAACGGGAGGTGGCCCAGGCGAAGCAGTTGCGGGTGACCAGGAGGGCGGCGAAGAGCGAGGCGATGATGCCGACGGTGAGGGTGACGGCGAAACCTTTGACGCTGCCGCTGGCCTGCCAGAAGAGGATCGCGGAGGTGATGAGGGTGGTCGCGTTGGAGTCGAAGATGGCGCTGAACGCTTTGGAATAGGCGCCCTGGACTGCGGCCGAGAGAGACTTGCCGGCCTGCAGTTCCTCGCGCAGACGTTCGTAGATGAGCACGTTGGCGTCCACGGCCATGCCGATGGTGAGGATGATGCCGGCGATACCGGGGAGGGTGAGGACGAAATTGAACATCGCCATCAGGCCGAAGAGCAGGATGACGTTCACGGTGAGCCCGATGATCGCGATGATGCCGGGGATGTGGTAGTAGAGCAGGACGCTGACGACGGTGAGCCCGAGCCCGAGGAGACCGGCGATCACGCCGGAGCGGATGGAATCGTGGCCGAGGGTGGCGGAGACGTTGCGTTCCTCCTCGATGGCGACCGGTGTGGAGAGCGGGTTTTCCAGGACGCTGGCGAGGTTGCGGGCTTCTTCCTCGCTGAAGCGACCGGTGATGGTGGCCTGGCCGCCATGGATCGGTTCCTGGATGACGGGGGCGGATTGGACTTCGCCGTCGAGCACGATGGCGAAGCGTTCGCCGACGTTGGCCTGGGTGAGTTTGCCGAAGAGATCGGCCCCTTTGGAATCGAAGTTCAGGGCGACGCCGTAGCCGCGCTGGTCATAGAAGGCATGGGCGCCCTGGACGACGGATCCGTCGAGGTCGGCGCTTTTCTTCACGAGGATTTTGGATTCGATTTCCTTGCCCTGCACTTCGTCCTTATAGGTCTCGACCCGGAAGTCGGGCGGGATGATGCCTTCGCCGCGCTCGGCGGCGTCGAGGATCTGGTCGGATTGGGGGTGGACGAGTTTGAATTCGAGTTTGGCGACTTTCTGGAGCTGCTCGCGCGCCTGGGCGATGCCTGCGGGGTCGAGTCCGGGGATCTGGACGAGGATGCGGTCGGTGCCCTGGGGGGTGATGACCGGTTCGCCGACGCCGAACTGGTCGACGCGTTTGCGGATGACTTCGACGGCTTGCCCCTGGGTATCGGGCCCGATCTCCTTGTCGCCCTCGCGTACGAGGCGGATGAGGAAGGAGGATCCCCCTTCGAGGTCGAGTCCGAGCTTGAGTTTGCCCACGATCTCCGGCTGTCCGGTCTCCGGATTCGCCGGGATCGACTTCAGCGGGATGACTTCCCCGATGCAGAAGGCGACCAGGAGCACGCCGAGGGCGGTGCCGAGCCAGCGTTTGCGGCGGTCGCTATCGGTGAAGAAATACCAGGCGAACAGCGCCAGGAGGCCGAGGCCGAAGAGGAAGGTCCAGAAGGGGCTCATCCGAGGGAGGGATGGTGGAGAGGGGCTGCGGGGAGAGGCTCAGGCTTCGGTCGATTTCTTCACCACGCGGGCGATGGCGTCGCGGTCCACTTCGATTTTGACGTTCTCGGCGATCTTGATGAGGACGGTGGTCTCCTTGACGTTGGCGACGATCCCATGGATACCCGCGGCGGTGACGATCTGGTCCCCGGTTTTGAGGGCGGCGATAAGGGCGCGGTGTTCCTTCTGGCGCTTCTGCTGCGGCCGGATGAGGAGGAAATAGAAAATCACCCCGATGAAGAGCAGCGGCATGAGCGAGCCGATGAGGCTGGGCTGGGGTGGGGTCGGGGCTCCCGCGGGAGCGGCGGCCTGGGCGAGCAGCAGGAAGTTGGGCAGAATCATGGTGGCTGGTATGGGTTTCGGCCCGGAACCGACCGGGCAGGAGCGGGCAAATAGAACAGTGATCCCCGGTGAAGTCCATGCCGGATTTATTGGCTTGCCGGGGGCGGGGCGAGGGGGTGCGATGCGCCCCATGGCCGACGCACTGCCGCTCCCCTCGCTCTGGTTCACCCCGCGCGCGCTCGATGCGCTGCGGGAGCGTCGGGCGGGTGGGGATCCGCTGGTTTGTCGGATCGCGGCGCTGGCCGAGGCGGAGGTTGCGCGGGGGTTCGAGGGGGTGTTGGGGACTCCGGGTGGGGTCAATGGGCGGGGCCGGTTGGTGGAGGGGGAGCGGTTTCTCGGGGCGTGCGCGGTGCACCATTTGCTGACCGGATCGGCGGAAGCGGCCGAGTGGGGGCGGAGGGCGATGGGGGTTTGGTTCGAGGGAGAGACCGGAAGCGATCTGGAGCGGGCGGCGATGGCGCTCCAGGCGGCGATACTCCACCAATGTTGCGCGTCGGCTTGGGGGCCGGAGGAGCGGGCGGAGTTCGTGGCGTTGCTGGTCCGGTTGCACGAGGGTTTCCGGCGTCCGGGCAAGGACAACCCGCATCACGTGGCCAACAACTGGTGGGGCGTGACGCATTCCGGCGCGCTGGTTGCGGCGTTGGCCGCCCACGGGGATCGGTTGCCGGGCGGGGAGGTCGCGGATCTTTCCGGTGGGATCGCATGGGCGCGCGGGCGGTTGCGGGCGTTCTTGCAGCACTTCGGCGACCGTGGGATCTACCACGAAGGGCTCGGGTATCAGTGCTACACGGTTTCGCATGTGTTGCCGGCGCTGTTCGCTTCGCGGGGGTTCGACGGCGTCGATCTCACGATGGAGTTCCCGCACCTGCGGGAGATGGGTCCGTCGCTGTTCGCGGCGATGGCGCCGCGCCCCGCGATGGCCGATAGCCTCGACGGGGTGGAGCGGTTCGGTGCGATGCTCAGTTGGAACGATGCCGGTCAGTCGGTTCCCGACGCCAATGTCTGGTCGCTCCTGATCGCGCTTGCGCCGGAGCGTTTGCGCGGCGGGATGCGGGTGTGGTTCGACCGCATCGTCGGGGTGGAATCGCCCGGGAGCGGATGTGCGCCGGGGGCGGGCGGCTGGTTCTTCCATTTGTTCCATTATCCGTTCGAGCGGCCGGCGGAGGATCCGGACCGGGTGTTGCCGACGGCGGTGTGCGATGCGCGCCAGGGTTTGGCGTTGTATCGCGACCGGTACCGGGACGGCGACGATGCGGTGTTGGGTGCGTATGCGCGCACCACGCAGATCGGAGGGCATCGGCAGGAGGATGCGGGTTCGATCCGGTTGATGGCTCTGGGGCGGGATTGGATTCTTGGGGGTGGGCAGGCGCGTGGGGATGCGGAGTGGCAGAGCCGGATCACTTGTGATCCGCCGGTGAAGAACGGGCGCGGGTGCGGGTGTGTGCTTTGGCACGAAGGGAGTCGGCAGGGGGCGGTGTTCGGGGTGGAGATGCGGGGGGTGGTGGAATCGTACTGCGAGCGGTACGTGGCCGCGCGGTGGGCGCGCGGGGAGGGGGAACCGCTCGTGGTTGCGCTGCTCGACCAGATCGATGATCACCGGACCGATCGCGACTGGCTCTGGAACCTGACCTTCGCCCCGGACCTCGAATGCGCGATCGATGCGGACGGTGCGGGGTTCGTGCTGCGCTCGGAATCCGGGGAGCGGCTTGATGCGCGTTTTCTCGGGGATACGCCGGTCGAGATCCTGCGGCTGGAGATGCCGGGGTCGAAGCGGCGGTTCACGACCGGGTTCGAGCACGTGTATCCGGGTCGGCCGTTCTTGCAGGCGCGTTTCGCGCGGAAATCGCCGCTCGGGATTTTTGTGGTGATGGCGATCCGACGCGCGGCTGAGGCCACGCCGATCGCGCGGACCGCCGGGCTAGGGGTTCGGGTCGGGGAGATCGAATGGGTGCGTCCCTTTGGCGAGGCGATCCCGGCGGGGTTCGAGCCCGGGCGCAGCCGGGGGCTGTGTCCGGCTCCCCACGGAACACCGGGTGCGGCATGAACAGCGCGGCACCGGGTGGGGAGGGGGTGGGGCTGAGCGTGGTGATCCCCGCGTACAACGAGGCGGGGCGCATCGTGGAGCGATTGCGTGCGGCGCATGCCTGGCTTGCGGGACAGGTCCCGGGCACCGAGGTGGTGGTGGTCGATGACGGGTCCTCCGACGGCACCGCCGGGGTGGTCGAGCGGCTGGAGCTTCCGGGGGTGCGCGTCGAGCGGTTGGAGCGGAACCGCGGCAAGGGGGCTGCGCTCAGGCGGGGTGTGGCGGTGACATCCGGCCGGGTCGTGCTCACCTGCGACGCCGATTTTTCGACGCCGATCTC